>Ga0207422_1003306_pt1 | contig 16582 bp, 20 predicted proteins | sample MarCyaLeptolynsp_FD_187757 | JGI IMG/M metagenome (GOLD analysis project Ga0207422, IMG submission 187757) | Marine cyanobacterial communities from Panama - species 1 Leptolyngbya sp. (SPAdes) | ecosystem: Environmental > Aquatic > Marine > Unclassified | place: Panama: Panama City | collected...
ACCCGCTGTCGCTGTATGCGGAAACCAAGGTGGGGTTTGAACGCTTTGTGCTGTCACGGCTGCATGAATACTGGATCGATATCGGCCAGTTTGATGACCTTGAACGGGCGCGGACTGATTTTTCCGATGTCTTCACGCCGAAAGGCAAACGGGCCTGATGGCACGGCTGGCAACGATCCTGGCACGGGGTGGCTCCAAGGGCGTGCCCGGCAAGAACGTTCGGATGATCGCCGGGAAACCCTTGATTGCACACACGGTGGGCCACGCGCTTGAGGCCGATCTGTTTGATGCGGTGGTCGTCTCAAGCGACGACGATGCCATTCTCGCGGCAGGCAAAGCGGCCGGTGCAACGCATCTGGTGACGCGGCCCGCCGAGATGGCGAGTGATGAGGCGGGCAAGCTGCCGGGGCAGCGCCATTGTGTAGCGGAGATGGAAACACGTCTCGGGGTGACCTTTGACGTGGTGGTTGATCTGCAGCCCACGTCGCCGACGCGGATTGCCGATGACATTCGTGAGGCCGTTGCGCTGCAGGCGCGGCTGGGGGTGTCCAACGTGATCTCCGGCACGGAAGCCAAGTCGTCTCCCTATTTCAATCTTGTCGAAGAACAGCCGGATGGCGCGGTGGCGTTGTCGAAAGTGCCCGCAGGCGTAGTTGTGCGACGGCAGGATGCCCCGCGGTGCTTTGACCTCAACGGGTCCATCTATGTCTGGCAGCGTGATGCGCTGATGGACGGGGACGGGCTGTGGTTTGCGGATACCCATCTCTTCGAAATGCCGCCGGAGCGCTCCGTTGACATTGATACGGAAACGGATTTTGCCTTCGCGGATTTTCTGATGAGCCGCTAGGCCGTGATGGCGAATGGCGCGGCTTCGGCTCGTGGCGGGAAAGCATTGGTGTCCAGGCGCGGTATCTCAAGCAATGAGTCCGAGCCTGGCGTGGCGCTTGCGACGCTGGTTGTGAACGCAGCGGCGCAGCACAGGGCCTCAAGACATCTCAGCGTTTCTTCGTTGTAGCCACCATAGGGGTAGCAGAAAGTGAAGCTGCTATCCGGCATGCCGATGGCCTCGAACAGCCGCAGGGAATTGAAAATATCTGCGCGCTGGTCTTCGGCATTTTTTCTGTTCAGCCAGACATGGGCGTCGCCGTGACTGCCGATCATGTGTCCGGCCTCGTACATCTGCTGCAATTCTTCGACCGAGCAATAGAGCTCATCGGCAAATGATTTCTGGTCGCGGCTCACCGTCTCGGCAAACAGATCGTCCGTCAGCATGCTGCGCATGTCCTCGGGCAAGGCGTGCTGGAGCATGCGCTTGACGTAGATGACGTCTGCCGTGTCGTAGCCGGAATCCCGGTGGTGCTCGGCGCGGTAAAAATCAGGGTCCTGCAACGCCCCGTTTGCGCGGACAGCATCGTCAATGAGCCGCCCCAACTGATCAGGAGCGGCACCGCTGGCGAGGATGAAGTGTATCTTGTTGACGTCCAGCAACTTCCGGTCCATGGCCGCGCAGGCGGGCGGAAAGAAGATGGCTTTGAGGTTGCGTTCTTCCAGCCGCGGGAAAACGTGGGTGAAGTGATCCTTGTACCCATCGTCAAATGTCAGGAGACAGCTGCGGCGGGCGAGGGGACGGTCGCCGCGCAGGGCAGCGATTGCCTCCCTCGGCGTCAGCACGTCATAGGTGGCCTCAAGGTAATCAAGCTGCGTGTCAAAGGCGGCAGCTTCCAGTCCCTTGATACCGGGCCAGCGGCTTTCGGCGATGGGACGCACGAAGTGGTACATCACGACATCAAGCTGGTGGGGACTGCTCATGTGCCGTCTCAGCCTTTCTTACGCAGGGTCAGATGCCAGCGCGTGTGGACGTGGCCGCTCATGGTATCTGTCCGCTCCACGCGGATGCGGTCCACCACGGTGAAATGATCGCCGATCAGCTCGTCGATTTTTTCCGGTGTGAAGAAGCTCTGCAGCGTGTCTTTTTCGTGATGGGTCTCAATGATCTCTTCGTGGTCACCGCCGCCGATGAGGTCGCAGTAGAAGAGGGCGTCCGGGCGCAGGGTGCGGGCCACTTCGCCCATGCCTTCCTTCGCGATGGCAAAGGGCATTGAGTCAAGAACGCCGTGGCTGATGGCGCAGCCGAAGAACTTGTCTTCGAAGGGCAGGGAGCGGATATCGGATTGATGGATATGGCCCGCAGGATCAGCCAGGCCGCGGGACCCCAGCCATTCTCGCGCGGTTTCCACTGCCGTTTCGGACAGGTCAAATCCATACGGCTCGAAGCCGAAATCAAGTGCCATCACCATGTGCCGACCGATGCCGCAGCCGACATCGAGCACCGGCATGTTCGATACATCACCGGCTTTGTCTTCAAAGCTGTCGAGGCCCGTCCGTTTGCGCAGATGCTTCGACACAAACCGCACCATCTCCTCTTCCGGGTAGAAGACGAAGTTCTGACGGTTTTCGTAGGAGACTTCCCACGCGCCGCGGCGGGTTTCATCGGTGCTGGATGCGGAGGTCATGATGTGCCGTCGTCCTGTCGGGGAGGGGTGTTGGGTCTGTCCTGATCCGCATCGGCCTTGAAGAGACGTATAGGCAGGCTCTGGTTCGCCTGTTGCCGGACCGCGAAGCGGATGTCCGTGTTGGACATGGCAAAAGGCTCGAAATAGTTGGGAACGATGAGTGGCCCGTCGGTTTCGACCCTGCGCCAGGGCGTGTCCGCAAAAGCGGCTGCTTCAAGCCCGTGGACATAGAGGTCTGCGTATTCAATGCCGGTGTCGGCGAGGTAAGTGCTCAGGGCGGTGCCTGTGGGTGCGATTGCGTTGTCGGGGCCAAACCAGTCGACAACGCGCAAGGCCTGCGCAGTGGTGCCGTCACTTGCCGCTTCACAGAGTCTTGTCACGGCGATGGCCTGAAGCGCTCCCGCCTGTTCGATACCCATGAGCTGATAGGTGTAGCGCGGGTGATCAAGGTAACGGGCCACAAGATAGGCGGGCGTCTTTCGGGGAGCAGCCCTGTGTGCGATCAGGCGGGTGATGCCCGGTGTGGTCAGGTCCGCTGCGCTTAGCACACGGATGGCTGCAGGCTGCATGTCTGTGGCGTATTGATGTGCATTCACCGGCCCCTGAAGCAGATGAAATGTCTGCGTGACGGGATTGGTGATGACGTATCTATCCAGCAGTCCGGTTGTGTAGCCGAGGGCTTTGTAGACGGGCTCAACGGCGGCGTTGTTGCCCACTGTGCCGATCAGTGTGTGCGGCTCGTTCTGCTGCACAAAGCGTGCGACGCGCATGCCCAGGCCGCCAGCCTTGATGGTCGGGTTGACCATCCATGTGGTGAGCCAGACGGCGTTGCTGTCGGAAAGGGCCGCGTCGTACTGTCGGGTAGATATGAAACCGAGAATGGCATCGAGTTCCGTGACGCCCGGGCGGCTGGCGATCACATAGGTGTAGCGGTCGTGATCCTTGTGCTGCCAGTCCATAAGGGTGCGGTCATGGGCGAGGACGTGACCCTTTGCCCAGTGCGCGTCGAGAAAGGCCTCAACACGTCCAATGTCATCTGCGCCGCAGAAACTGATATCAGGCTGTGTGGACATCGCGGCCTGTGCAACGGGTTGCGGCGATGGTGCCGCTTTCGGGGCAGCACTCATGATGCGGCCTCGATGAGTTCAAATAGACCGTATTGCCGGCTGAACAGCCAGGCGATAGGCCGGTCATCAAAGGCGGTGGCGGGCACAGGCTTTGCCAGACGATGAAAGCCGTGGGGTCTGGCGGCTGATATGGCTGTTTCAATGTCGGGAACTTCGATTGCCACGTGGACCAGTTTCTGGCCCTTGGCGAGATTGTCCGACACCGGAGACTTTTCGTCGGCCGGTTCGATCAGTTCGATGCATTGACCTGCGATGTCCACGAAGGCCACTTTGACGCGCTGGGTCTCGTCAAGGGTGATCTCGGCATCGGGCACCATGGCTTCAATGCTGTGAACGGCAAGGCCGACATGGTGGGCGCGGGCATCCGGTCCGAAGAACTCCAGGTTCGTCGTCATGCGGCCACCTCACTGACGAGGCTTATGGTTCCAGGCGCAGGGTAGGGTTTTGTCAGGGACCAGACGAAGAGGTTGTCGCCTGTTCTGTCAAACCCGGACGTGGTCCAGAACTCCTGACACGGACGATTGCGTTCTGTCGGCGTGAACTGCGCTTCCAGCGTGCCGTGGCCGTGTTGCTGCGCCCAGTCGACAGCGGCGTGCAGCATGGACTGTTCAACACCGCGTCCCATGACGCGGCAGCTGAGCAGAAAGTCGGTGATGGTGGCGCTGTCCTCGCCGGTGGACAGACCCAGAAGGCCCGTCAGGCCGTAGTCGCCGAACTTGTCTGCGACCCTGAACGTCAGGATGGTATTGCGCGGCTGGTCGGCCCATGCGGCGAGTTCGTCCGCCGTCATGCGGCGTGTCGCCATGTTCATTTGGTTGGTCTTGTTGAAGAGCTGGGCGGCGCGGGTCAGATTGCCCGGGTTCAACGGCGTAACGGTGACGTTGACGCCAAGCTGCGCAAGCCATTCGTCCGGCGATGTTCCCGGGGCGGGGGCAGCGGCATTGCGTTTGCGCTCAGCGGCATAGAGCGCGGCGCGGCTGCGGTCCTCGTCGGTGATGCTGATCGGGTCGAAGCAGGCAAGCGCATCAAGGGTGCTTGCGGCGAGGGTGGGGTCTGCGGGCCAGTCAGGTACCAGAATGCCGGGCAGGGCTTCTGCAACGCGGGCCCGTTCTGCGGGATTGTCGTCAATGAAGACGGCCGCATCTGCGCCGAGTTTCAGGTCCTCAAGCAGGTCAGCAATGTTGGTGGCCTTGTCCTGCCAGTTGATCCGCCAGCCTGCGAAATCATCGGGGCGCAGCGCCATGTCCGGATGGTTTGAGATGGCTTCGAGGGCGACCGCTTCATCGTTCTTGGAGGCAATCGCCAGAACGACGCCGCGATTGGTCAGCGCCTTGATGCGATGCTGGAAATTGAGAAACGCTTCACCCTTGAGGCTGTGTCCGCCAAGGGCAATGCCCTCCCAGCCGGTTTCACCGACGACGCCGCCCCACATTGTGTCATCAAGATCGAGGATCAGCAGCTTGCGGGTTCGGCCTGCAAGCGCGTCGAGTGTTGCGGTGACATCCTGAGCGGCGCTTTGAAAGACGCGCGGTGCAAAGGGGACCTTGGCGGCGGCCCAGAGCTTCGGGCTCCAAGCGGCGTCGCCACCTCCAGCTGACAACCAGCGGTCCGTTTCCAGAATGAAGACATTCGGCAGATCGCCAAGCGCATCCGCCAGGCGCAGGTTCATGCGCATCAGCAAATGGCGCAGGCCGATATGCGCCTTGTGGTCGAGGGGACCAAGCCCGCGGGCGCTGGGGGGCAGGGTCCAGTTGGCAACCAGAACGGCCCGGCAGGTGCGCGCGGCGGCCATGACAAGTCCGGCAAACGCATCCACTTCGTCCAGCACCTGCTGCTGGTCATAGGGGGTAAATGTCAGGGCGTCCTTGAAGCCTGCCACTGCGCCCTGAGGCTGTGTCCAGACAAGCAGGGTGGTGGGTGTGTCCGGTGTTTCCCGGCCGCAATCAGCCAGCGCTTCATGGGGGCGGCCAAAAGGCGCCGTCTGCACATCAAGGGCAGGGGCTGTGGCGGCCAGCGTGCGGGCCAGCGTGTCGGCGTTGAAATCTGAGATCAGCGTGAGGCGGGACTGAGGCTCGACCTTATGGGTCATGGCGGATTGCCCCGATACTAGGCGGCCTTGGCCACGTAGGCTGCAAGGGTTGCCGGTGTGCTGTAGGGGCCTTCGGGCTCACCCAGCAGGTCCTCGTCAAGAAGCTGCATGGCTTCGCCACGCTGGCGGGCGATGACTTCTTCAAGCGCGACCAGAAGGTTGATGAGGGTCAGGCTGTCGAGCGGTGACTGATCGCCGGTGAGCGATGTGTCCGGCGATTTTTCTACGCGCATTCCGTCCGGCAACTGAGCGTTGATCTCGTCAATTGCGTCAAAGACCGAGGCGAGGGCTTGTTCGGGCGACAGCATGCTTTTGCTCCACAGGAAAAGGCAGAGCAAAGGTAGGCGCGAATGGTTAATCAGATGTTGATGCGGGCGCTCGGGCTCGACTGCGGTCCCGGCCCGAAATGCCTATTCTGCTGCGGATTTTTCGGCGTCAAAGCGCACATATTCGTGGGCGATGGACCGCTCGATCAGCAGCCGCCAGACGGGTTCAGCGACTTCCGGGGCGAGGCCGACTTTTTCTGATTCAGCCAGGACCTTGGCGACCACGTCTTCGATGCGATCTTCGTCGCGGACGCGGTTGCGATCCTGCTTCACTTTCGCGGCCTCTTCGATGTAGCGCAGGCGCTCCGCCATCAGCAGCACCAGTTCCCGGTCCAGCCGGTCGATCTCACGGCGGACGTCTGCCATGGTTTCGCAGTTTTTGGCAACTGGGCGAACTGGTGGGCGGGCTGGTTGGCTGGTCATGTCTGGCTGCCGGTCTTGGGTGAAAGCGTCGGGAAAACAAGCATGGGACTTATATGGCTTCTGGCGGCAAAGGTCGAAAGGCTTTCGCACGCGACACTTTGACGTTGAAGCATCATGGCCTGGATTGCGAGTGGGTGCTAAAAAAGAACTTAGGGTGTTGAAACCTGCATCGGCTCCCTATATGACACCTTGTGCTTGGGAAATAAAATTATTCACTTCAAATTCACGTGAATAAGCCGCGTGCGGCACCCGGGCGCTTTGACCGTGCCCTGCACAATGGGTTATGTGCAGCGCCACATATATTGCGTCAGGCGGATATATATATCGCCGGTCGTATTGCACTTGCGAAGGATGAGATGCCCATGTCCGAGGCAGCCGTAAAAGTGAATCCGAATGCCCCCACCGAGGAAGAAGTCCTCTCGGTGCAGCACTATACGGATCGCCTGTTCAAGTTTCGCATCACCCGTCCGCCGGCATTCCGGTTCCGCTCCGGCGAATTCGTGATGATCGGGCTGCCCGGCCCCAAGGGCAAACCCATCATGCGTGCCTACTCCGTCGCCAGCCCCTCCTGGGATGACACGCTGGAGTTCTTCTCCATCAAGGTGCCGGACGGTCCGCTGACCTCAATGCTGTGTGACATCAAGCCGGGCGACAAGGTGCTGCTGGGCAAGAAGCCGACTGGCACGCTGGTGCATGACGCGCTGCTGCCGGGCAAGCGGCTCTACATGTTCTCTACCGGCACCGGCATTGCGCCGTTTGCATCCGTCATGCGTGACCCGGAAACCTATGAGCGGTTTGACCATGTCATTCTCACGCACACCTGCCGGGAAGTCGCCGAGCTTGAATATGGCAAGGAGCTTGAGGAAGGGCTGAAGGACGACCCGCTGGTGGGCGATGTGGCGCCGGCCAAGTTCGAGCGCTATGCAACATGCACCCGCGAGGACTACCCGTTTACCGGTCGCATCACGGATCTCATCACCAGCGGCAAGCTGTTTGAGGATCTGGGCGTACCGCCGCTTGACCCTGAAAATGACCGGGTGATGATCTGCGGGTCCATGGACATGATCAAGGACACCAAGGAACTGTGCGAAAAGGCAGGACTGGAAGAAGGCTCCAACGCGGCGCCCTCGACCTTTGTTGTTGAACGCGCGTTTGTTGGTTAAAGACAGCACTCCTGATTCATCTAGTTGCTGAGGTTTCCTGCTGATGGCCGTCACCCTGCTGTGTGCTGGTGAGTTGCCGGAAGGAGAGGCCACCCGTGTGCGCCAGCGGCTGACGGCGCTGCGGGCGCAACATGCCGCTGACCGTCAATTGTTTGCGAAAAGCGACGAGGCGGGTACGGATGTTCTGGCACAGACGGCGCTTGGACGTGAGGTGGCGTCGCAGGCCCATGCGGTGTCCGGGGCTGCCGGTGCACCGCCGCTGCTGGCCCCGGCACTTGATGCGGCCTTGATGGATGCGGCCCTTGGCGAATCCCTTGAAGCCTCCTCGCCCAATAGATTTGGCATCGCGCACGACAAGAGCATTGCCTATGTGCTTGCGGCCGACGCGCAGTTTCCCGATCTTCCTGATATGCCCGACGGCATGGCGTTTGAGCTGTTGCGCAGTCTCGATGCGCCTATCGCGCTCAGGGGTGAGGTTGGAGGGGTGGCGGTTGTCACCGCGTCCAACTGGTCAGCGTCTGCGGAAGCTGTCGGGGTTGTCGCGCGGTCGGCCTGCCTTGCGCAGCTATGCGCAACCGCGATTGAAAAGATGGTCTCACGGCCCGACGGCGAACTGTCGCCGGAGGTTGTATGGGATGCCCTTGGCGATGGTGCCCGCTCGGTCTCGTCATTGCGCTCGGCTGGGCATCTGAAATCCGCCGTCCTGACGTTCCGCGGCCGTGGCCGCGCAATAGGCCCGATTGAGGGTGACCGCCTGCTGCGCTTTGGTGTGTCGAACTGGCGATAGCTCCGGTCCGGGCCGCTTTTTCTCTTCATTACCCAGGACGTCATTGAGCCCATGCCCGCTGGTATGGCCTTTGATGCCGATGCAAATGTTGCGTTGCGAAAGTACGTAGTTTGCGATTGGCGGGTTTTCGTCGCAGGGTGTTGCCGAAAACTATTTGATGTTCGCTATTTCAATCGTTGGGAGCTGTCCGCATGGGCCTTTACGAAAAACACATTCTGCCGCGCTTTCTGGACACGGCCTGTGGTGCCAAGCCCATTACTTATCAGCGCAAGAAAGTCGTTCCGAACGCGGAAGGCCGCGTACTGGAAATCGGCATGGGGACGGGGCTCAATCTGCCGTACTACGACAAGTCCAAGGTGGACATGATCTTCGGTCTGGAACCGGCCGCAGAGATGCGTAAGCGCGCGGAACCCAAGGTGGCCGAGTACGGCATTCCCGTTGAGTTTCTCGACCTACCGGGCGAAGAAATTCCGCTCGAAGACAATTCGGTAGATACGGTGCTGCTGACCTATACCCTGTGCACCATTCCTGACGGCATCAAGGCGCTTCAGGGCATGGCGCGGGTGCTGAAGCCCGGTGGTAGGATGCTTTTCTGTGAGCACGGCAAGGCGCCTGACGCCAACGTCGCCAAATGGCAGGACCGCATCAACCCGATCTGGAAGAAGATCGCAGGCGGCTGCAACGTCAACCGGCCGATCCCCGATATGCTGGCTGAAGGCGGTTTCAAGATTGAAGGCATGGAGACCATGTACCTGCCGTCAACACCAAAGTTCGCCGGCTTCAACTACTGGGGCCAGGCGGTGCAGGGCTGACGCCCTCAACCGCTGCTATCCACTAGTCAGCGACATCGGGAATCTTGAAGTCGGCGTCCACGCCTTTGGAGTCAGAGATTCCGGGTTTACCGGGCTTTTCTCCGAACAGATATTCCGGCGGTGCCAGATCGCGACCCTCTCCCGGAGCTCCGGGGGTTGAGTAGAATCCAAGGATTGGTCCGCCGAGGGAATATCCCATGAGGCGCCGGAGCTCCGACGGGAGCTTTGCTGCGACGTCCGGTGGGCATGACAGGTACTGGTTTTCTTCCTGACGCAGCCAGTTCAGCGTGTAGTGCAGCAGCACGCCAATACGGTTCGTGTCGGTGGTGTTTGCGCCGCCGCCATGCAGGACGGTTCCGTTGTACAGCAGTAGTGACCCCGACGACATTTCGGCATGGACAATCTCATCGTCGGATGCTGTGCGGCCTTTGTCCCACTTGTGTGACCCGGGAACGAATTGAGTGGCGCCGTTCTCCTTTGTGAAGTCGGTAATTGCCCAGATTGTACTGAACTGGGTTTCGATGGACCGGTTCAGGTAGGGGCCCCACACGCCGCGGTCGCGATGCAGGACCTGTGCGCCTTCGCCCTTGCTGATGCTAACCGCCTGGGTGAAATGCAGCTGATAGCTATCGCAGTATGGGCGCAGACTGAGGTCGCACGCCTCGTTGACAAGAGGGTGCAGGGCCAGGTCGTGGCATGCCGGGCATTTGGCCATCAATGCGCCGATGCGCTTGGTCTGAAAACCGCCAAAGTCCTCCCGCCCGTACTCACCTGCTTCAAGATAGGGGGCGAGCTCCTCATTGATGCGTTTGACTTTGTCCGGCGAGATCAGATTGTCGATAATGACGCCGCCCTGATCTTCGATGGTGTCTTTGATTTTCTGTGGATCTGTGTCTGCCGGTAGGTGGGTGATGCCTGTCATGGTTGCCTCCTATTGGCCTTTTGTTTTCAAGAGCGGTTCAACAAGCACCTTGTAGGCGTTGATCTGACGTTCGGCCGGCCAGAGCTGCGGTTGCAGCACGGCGCACAGGCCAATCCCATCCAGGGCCGCAATGATGGTGCCTGCTTTAGCGCGGACAATTTCCGGATCGGATTCGTCAAAGGCACCTGCATAGTAGGCTTCAATGTCGGCATAAAATCGTCGGTAGGCCTTGCTCAGTTTTGGTGAGGAGGGCGACGCACCGGCATATGCCAGCCATACTTTCCACCGCTTCATGAGCTTCGGTGTAAGGGGCAGGTACACCTGCAGCGAGTCCGGCGTGATCGGGCCAGACCTGCGTACTATTTCGAGGATATCCCGCGCCAGGGTGTTAAGTGTCTCGATCAGGAGTTCTTCCTTGTCGCGGAAGTAGTAGCCGACGGTGCCTGTGGTAACGCCCGCTATGCGCGCCACATCAGACAGCTTGACGGATTCCAAGCCACGGTCGGCTATGGCCTCAATGGCCGCCCGGGTCAGTTCTTCGCATCTTGCACCGTGATCAACGATCTTTGGCATCGTGCTCCCCTGTTTTTTTATCATCATGATCCAAAAATAAAGTGAGTCAAGGACCAATGACCGAGTCTACGCAATGCTGGTCCAGGGCGGATTGGGTTGATCCTGGAGAGGGCGAAACCGGTGTGGCTGCTAGGCTGCAGACTGCGTGTGCTCGTGACATATTTCGTCACGCTGGGCAGGTCGCAGTGGTTCCTGCAAAAGGGTGCAATACGCACCCGTACCTTTTGGCTCGTGGAAGCGGCAGGTGCGGCACATGCCGAATGTGCGGTCACCGCGCGCCCTGAGCGCATGGCGGACGGTTTTTTCCAAGCCCTGTTGAAGTGTCCTCTGTTCGCCGGCAGACAAAGTTGCAAGTGCCGTATCAAGGGTGTTGGCGGTGCTGGCCAGCCGTTTGCCTTTTGCTGTTACTTCGTATGCGAAGCTTCTTTTGTCGCCGTTAGCGTCCACCTGTTTGATCAGCCCTTTGCGCGACAGCGCCTTGAGTGTCTGCGAAACGGTGCCGCGTGTGGCGGATAGATAGTCTGCAACCACTGACGGCGTACGTGAAAACTTGTTGGCGCGTGCCAGATAATCCAGCGCTGCGCGTTGTGCGGGGTTGAGGTCGTCTGTCCATTCACCGGCGGCACTGAGGCGCGCCAGGCGATCAAGAAGATGACGTATCTGGGAGGGATCAGGCATTGTCATATGATAGCGACTCAAAATTATATTTGCAATAATAGCGAGTCGCTATTAAATGGGTGCCGCGAGTTCAACAATGGAGGTTTCCCGATATGTCTGTTCTCTTGAAGAGGGCCGCTCTTGCAGGGGCGGTTATTGTGTTGCCCGGCTATGTTCTTGCTGATGCCGGGCATGCGGTGATGCAGGAGGGGGCGGTGATGTCTCCTGCAGACGAAACCAAGACCGCTTCATTCGATATTCTTGCAGCCCATGTGCATCGTGAAGACCGCGTCGTTGTCTTTCATATGACAACCACTGGCACGGCGGGTGCCGATAAGCCGGAGGCGGTCGGAGCTTTGGCGGGTGCGCCCGTGCATGCCTATGTGTGGCCCACATCTCTTGACCCGTCTGTGGTCGGGTTTGAAGCTGGGACGGGTATTCTAGCGCTGGCGGCGACGAGCCACCCAGACTTCGATGACACACCACTCTATGATGAGAATGCAGATGGTGATCTCGTCAATGATGGAGATCTTTGGCACAGCCATTGGGTTGTCCTGCGTCCGGATGAGGCTTGCGGCCCGGGGGCTCTGGGAGTGAGGGATATTCCTGAGGGCGAGACACCGGCTCTTCCGGCCACATGGCCCGGCCTGCCCATCTTTATCGACAGCCCGGGATACACTCCGGTGTTTGACGGACCTGAGATCAAAATCAGCGTTCCCTTCACAGATGCCGGCGATCTTGTGGGTGCGGGCTATGACGGGGTGACATCTGCCCTGCGGGTGAACGCCAATATCCACGCACCGTTGCTATGTGTGACGGATGTTTTTGATGTGGCGTCCGGCGATTTGTCCCTGCCTGGAAACCTCAAATAGCTGTGATCATCATTGGCGGTCGGGCTGAGATTTGCCCGACCGCATGTGATCTAGTTCTCACGCCCATCTACCCGCCATGGCGGGAAGCGTCTGTTGGGGCTGGCTTGCAGGAAGCACAGCTGATTGCCGTCGGGATCATTGAGATAGGCTTCGCGCCACAGCCATGACTGGTCTGTTGGCTGCATCGTGAAGGTGACGCCGCGGGCTTCAACCTCGCGGACGGCTTTGTCCACGTCTTCGAATTCGAAATAAATCATCGTACCTGACGCGGGGACATCGTCTGCCACGTGGATGGAGAAGGTATCTCCGTCAGGGAGTTCAAAGCGGGCATAGTGGTCATCCTTGACGATGAGATACATGCCCAGCTGTTCATAGAATGTGATCGCCCGGGGGATGTCCGTCACGCTGACGGTAACCTGGTTCAGTTTCATCTTGTGCCTACCAGTAGCTGATCATGATTTCGGTTGCCCACTCAGGCTCCTGCACCTCGGTGCGGGGCAGGAAGCCCTTCATGACGGGTTTGAGATCCAGCACCGGTGTGCCGTCGATGGCATCCAGTCCGGTGATGTGCAGGACGTGGCCTTCAACACGGTCGATGCGGGCGATGGTGGCGGGCTTTGGTTTCTTCGTCCGGCACCTGGTGGAAGAGGTAGATCACCTCAACATGGCTGAACGTATCGAGGCCCATGAGAGCTTCTTCATCAAAGCGTTCATCCAGCACAATGGAGGCGGGGACGGCGTCCCAGTCATCATCGATGAGGTCTGTGCGGCCTGCTTCTACATGGCCGATGGCGGTTACCTGAAATGTCTCTTTCATGTGTGTCATCCTTTTGATGACCCTTGATCTATCAGCCGGGAAAGGCGTTTCCCAAATGCGGTCGCGCCGGGGCAGCCATGCGGGCTAAGTGATTTGCATTTCTGCGCAGCACTGGATGACGGCCTGGGCAGTCTCTTCGGGTTCGGTTGCCGGATGCAGATGCGTGCCTTTCAGGCGGATGACCGGCCATCCGGCGGCTTCCGCGCGGCGGGCCTCATCTATGAAGGTATGGGAGGTTCTGACGAACCCTTTGCGGACACCTGACCAGTCCGGCATTTCGAAAGCATCATCAAACCAGCTCAGTTTCAAAGACGGGATGTCGCTGAGGACGGCCGCGCGGCGATCTTCAGAAATATCGGCCCCTTCCAGGGCATCAACTTCCCACCAGTCCTGCCAGGGCGGCAGATGGCCGTCAGTGAGCGGCAGTGTCCGGAGGAAATCATGGAACTCCGGCTCGACCGGTTGTGTGGAGCCACTGGCCGGGGGGATGCGGGCATCCAGGCAGATGACACCTGCCGCGTGTATGTCTGCGGCCAGCCGGGCAGCTAAAAGGCCGCCCATGCTGTGACCGACAATCACCGGCGATGCCATGTCCGGTACGGCACCTTTGAGACGGATGGGCCAGTCGTGCCAGCTGGGCGGTGGGGCGTGCGGTCGAAGGGGGGAGGGCGTTGCGCATTTGGCGCCGTGGGCCTTGAGGGCATCGGCGGTCGGCAGCAGTGATGACGGGCCGACAAGCGGGCTGTGGATGAGGATGATCTCCAGCATTCCGCATCTTTAGGCACCCTCTCAAAGGGCGCCAGCACAAATTTCCGTCGACTCATTTGTTGACTCCGATGGGTAATTGGAAATAGAACAAAATAAGAACACCATAGGAATATATACACATCCATAGCGGGTGTGCGGTGGAGCTTCAATGGCGCGTCCGGCTAAAAAAGCAGAGCTTCTGGAGTCCCTTAGGCGGGATCTCTCATGCTTTGAGTCGCAACGGACAAGCACCCCATCTCTCCTGCTTGGCGCTCCTGAGATTGACCGCCGTCTGAGTGGAGGGGCGGGGCTTTCGCTTGCCGGGCTGCATGAGGTGGTGGGCAATGCCTACCCGGACATGGCTGCAGCGGCGGGCTTTGCCATGGCGCTTGGGTGTCGGCTTGTGAATCAGGAAGCGCGCTCCCTGCTGTGGGTCACGCAGCGCTCCGGCGTGCATGATCTGGGGCCGTTGTATGGACCGGGACTGGCCATGATGGGGCTTGATCCGGCGCGGGTGCTTATCGTCTCAGCGAAGGATGACCGCGAGGCCTTGTGGGTGACCGAAGAGGCCCTGCGGACACCGGATTTGTGCGGTGTTGTCAGCGAGCTTGAGGGGACCCGTGCCTATGACCTCAAGGCCTCGCGGCGGCTGCAGCTGGCGGCGGAGCGGTTCGAGCGTCCGGCGCTGCTGTTGGCGGGACATGCAGGCAGTGCGGCCTCTGCCCCTTCAGCTGCGCTGACCCGGTTTCGCATCGCTGCGGCGGCGAGTTCTCCTAATTCATCTGGCAATTCATCGGTTGCTTCTGCTCCGGGGCGTGCACGCTTTGCCGTGACGCTGGACCGGGTGCGGGGCGGCTCCTCTTCACGGTTCATTCTGGAGTGGAACCATGCGGCGCATTGTTTCTCTGTGGCTTCCGTATTTTCCGGTCGAGCGGATGGGGCTGCGGGCCGAGACGCAGCAAAGCGAGATCGCCCGCCTGCGCGGCCGCAAAAGCCTGCATCCGTCACACGGCTTGCTATTTCCGCATAAGCAGGCAGCACCCTTTGCGTTGATTGAAGCGCAGCAGGGAGGTTTGCGGATTGTGGCGGTGAATAATGCTGGCGCAGATGCGGGGATCCGGCCCGGCCAGAGGTTGGCCGATGCGCGGACGCTGGTGCCCGGCCTGGATGTGGTGGAGCGGGACCCGAGGGGTGACGAAGCGCGGCTTGTGAAGCTGGCCGCCTGGGCTACGCGGTTTACGCCCTGGACCCGCGCCGAAGACCTGTCGCCTCTGGCGCATGAGGGGGCGGGACTGTTTCTGGATATCTCTGGCTGTGCCCATCTTTTTGGTGGAGAAACAGCGCTGTTGGAAGACTTGCTCATCCGAATGAATCGGTTGGGGCATGAGGCGCGGGCCGGTCTGGCGGATACGCTGGGTGCGGCCTGGGCAGTGGCGCGCCATGGCAATGAAAAGATCAGTGTCGTCAAACCGGGGGCTGCGCGGGAGGCGGTTACATCTTTACCAACGACGGCGCTGCGTATCCCACAGGGCATGGCGGATGATCTGACGCGGCTGGGGCTTGTGACGGTTGGTGACTTGCTTGGTCGCCCGCGTAGTCCTTTGGTGGCGCGCTTCGGGGCTCTGCTGGGGCAGCAGCTTGACGCTGTTGTCGGTGCGCGGGCAGAACCGGTGGCGCCGGAAGCGGTGCGGGTACCGGCGCGGGCGCGGCTGCTGTTCGCCGACCCCCTGATTGCCCTGGACGGCATCATTGCCGCCATTGCGCTGGCTGCACGGGACCTGGCTGCTGAACTTGATCGCCGCCAGCAGGGCGTGCGTCAGTTGCGGCTGCGGCTTTACCGGGTGGATGCAGAACTTTTTACCTTTGAGGCGGGCACATCAAGCGCCTTGCGGGATGCCGACCGTATCGCGGCTCTGTTTGCGGACAAGCTGGTGTCCTCGGGCGGTATCTCAGGCTCTGACATTGATATCGGCTACGGCATCGAGGGAGTGGTGCTGGAAGCCTGTGCGGTTGATGCGCTGGGGCCGCGCCAGAAGGACCTCACCAGCGGCCCGGATGACGGGTCCAGTCTTGAGGAACTGATTGATCGGCTGTCGAACCGGCTGGGAGCCAACCGGGTGATGCAGCTCAAAGGGCAGGCGAGCCATATTCCCGAGCGGGCGCAGGTGGCGGTCCCCGCCCTGGCGGCTAATGACATCAAGGAAAGCGATGTGCCGCCGCTGGTGATGTATGGGGACGCGCCGCTACGGCCCATCCGTATGCTGACACCGCCGGAACCTGTGGACGTGGTGGCTGAAGTGCCCGAAGGCCCGCCGCGCCAGTTTCGCTGGCGGCGGATGCTGCATGCGGTCACGCGGGCGGACGGGCCGGAGCGGCTGGCACCGGAGTGGTGGCTGCCTGCGGACAAGGAGGCTGCCACGCGGGATTATTTTCGCGTTGAGGACGGCGAGGGGCGGCGCTTCTGGCTTTATCGCGACGGGCTGTATGACCGCGAGACGGATGCCCCGCGCTGGTTCATGCATGGTGTGTTTGCATGACGGGCAGTGGACGAGCTTCAGGCGCTTTTACGGGGGGCTGCCGTGTCGTCTTCCAGCACCTTCGCATTGCGCTCTGCAATCTTGCGCAGAATGGCCTTGATCCGCAGATGGCCGAAGACCTCAAGGGATTGGGGGATAGCCGCGGCAGCCATGGCGGAGGCCTTGTCCGTATCCAGATTGTCGGCCAGACGCTCATAGAACGCGGTGACATCCAGAT
>Ga0207422_1003307_pt1 | contig 16571 bp, 13 predicted proteins | sample MarCyaLeptolynsp_FD_187757 | JGI IMG/M metagenome (GOLD analysis project Ga0207422, IMG submission 187757) | Marine cyanobacterial communities from Panama - species 1 Leptolyngbya sp. (SPAdes) | ecosystem: Environmental > Aquatic > Marine > Unclassified | place: Panama: Panama City | collected...
CGCCATTTTTAACGGCCTTTGCGTCTTTACCAAATAATTCATATCGCCAGCCATGATTTGCCGGGATATCCGCATCATCATCCTGCGCTAGTTTTTCCAGATCATCTACATTGGCAATCAACTTGGGTGCGACGCCTTCTTTCTGACAGCGTAATTTCAATAAAACCTTCAACAGTTCCATGATGGGATCAATATTCTGTGCCGGTGGGCGAGGGCGTTTGATGTTTGGTAATTGATCATCTGGCAAATCCATAGCCTTTTTGACCGCAGCCAATACATTTGGACCATGTTTGCTGTTGCCAAATTGGGGGGGCATACCGCGAATACCATTCAGGGCATTGGCATGTTGTGGGCGGATGGCGGCGATCTCCAGTAACACATCATCTCGCATGACCCGATTACGGGGAATGTTGCGTGTTTGAGCTTCTGTTTCACGCCATTCTGCCAAAGCATGCACCACGGCATTAAAACGACGATTGGAATTTCGAATCTTTATGCGTTTCCAGGCATTTTCCGGTTTGATGATATAGGTGTCCGGGTTGGTCAGTTCCGCCATCTCCTCTTCAAGCCAGGATGTCCTGTTACTTTCTGCCAAACTGGCGGCCAGTTTTTTGTAGATGGTCCTCAGGTGAGTTACATCGCCCAAAGCATAATCAATTTGTCTTTCGGTCAGTGGTCTGCGCGACCAATCAGTAAAGCGGGTGCTTTTATCCAATGTTTTGCCAGCCAGGCTGATGACCAGTTTTTCATACCCAATGCTGTCCCCATAACCACAGACCATGGCGGCGACCTGACTATCGAATAAGGGGACCGGTACGGTACCCACCTGATTCACAAAGATTTCGATATCCTGTCTTGCTGCGTGGAACACTTTTAAAACATCCCGATTGGCCATCAAATCGTAAAAAGGTGTCAAATCCAGACCGTTCGCCAACACGTCAATGGCGTGGTATTCCTCTTCATTGGCGATTTGAATCAGGCATAATTTTGAATAATATGTCTTATCCCGTAAAAATTCAGTATCCACAGTTACATATTCTGATTTCGACAACCTTTCACACAGGGCAATAAGTTGATCGTTTTGGGTAATGACACTCATTAAATGGCCTTATTTGTTTTTTTATTAGGTAATGTCATGGGAATGACTTGACAAGTTGCCAATAAAGCACAAAAACACCTTAAATTGAACTTCAAATAAAGAAGAAATCAAAATGCACGAATATAGAAGTCATACTTGTAACGAATTACGTAAAGAACATGTTGGTGAAACAGTTCTGCTTTCCGGTTGGGTTCATCGTAAACGCGACCATGGGGGATTGTTGTTCATTGACCTGAGAGATCATTATGGTCTGACACAATGTGTTGTGGATATGGATAGTACCGCATTTAAATTGGCCGAGAATGTGCGCGCTGAAAGTGTGATCCGCGTTTCCGGCAAAGTGGTGGCCCGGACCGATGAAACTGTTAATCCGAACCTGCCAACAGGTGATGTGGAATTGCAGGTAGAAGAATTTGATGTTCTGTCCGCCGCAGAAGAATTGCCATTGCCGGTTTTCGGTGATCAGGAATATCCAGAAGATATTCGTCTGAAGTATCGTTTTCTGGATTTGCGTCGTGACCGTCTGCATCAGAACATCACTTTGCGGTCCGATGTGATCACAAGTTTGCGTAGTCGCATGACAGATATTGGCTTCCGTGAATATCAAACACCGATTCTGACCGCCAGTTCGCCAGAAGGGGCCAGAGACTTTCTGGTGCCCAGTCGTCAACACCCTGGTAAGTTCTATGCTCTGCCACAGGCCCCACAGCAATTTAAACAGCTGTTGATGATTTCCGGCTTTGACCGTTATTTCCAGATTGCGCCGTGTTTCCGTGATGAAGACGCCCGTGCTGACCGCTCCCCTGGTGAGTTTTATCAACTGGATATGGAAATGTCCTTTGTGACACAGGAAGACGTATTTGGGGCCATTGAACCGGTCCTGCGCGGTGTATTCGAAGAATTTTCCACCAAGAAAATCACACCGGGTGCTTTCCCGCGCATTCCGTTCAAAGAATCAATGCTGAAATATGGCAATGACAAACCTGATTTGCGTAACCCGATTGAAATCAAAGATGTGACCGAAGTCTTCCGTGGTTCAGGGTTTGGCATCTTTGCTGGTGCCATTGAAAAAGGTTCTGTTGTCCGTGCCATTCCTGCCCCGGGTGCAGGTGGTACGAAAGCCCGTAGTTTCTTTGATAAAATGAATGACTGGGCACGTTCCGAAGGCTTTGCCGGTCTGGGTTATGTGATTTTTAAAGACGGTGAGGGTCGCGGCCCTATCGCCAAGAACCTGGGCGAAGAACGTTTGGCGCAATTGCGTGAAATGGCTGGCCTGGATGAAAATGACGGTGTGTTCTTTGCCTGTGCCAAAGAAAGCGAAGCCGCCAAACTTGCTGGCTTTGCCCGGACAAAGGTTGGTGAAGATCTGGAACTGATCGACCAAGATTTGTTTGAGTTCTGCTGGATCGTCGATTTCCCAATGTATGAATATGATGAAGTCGAGAAAAAACTTGATTTCAGCCACAACCCATTCTCTATGCCGCAGGGCGGTATGGAAGCATTGGAGACCATGGAACCGGAAGATATCCTGGGTTATCAGTATGATATTGTCTGTAACGGTATTGAACTGTCATCAGGGGCCATTCGGAACCATATTCCTGAAATTATGTACAAGGCCTTTGAAATCGCCGGATATGGTCCAGAGGTTGTTGAAGAACGTTTCGCAGGTATGTTGAATGCGCTGAAGTTTGGCGCACCTCCGCACGGCGGTATCGCGCCAGGGGTTGACCGTATTGTGATGCTGTTGGCTGACGAGCCAAATATTCGCGAAGTGATCGTCTTCCCGATGAATCAGAAAGCCGAAGATTTGATGATGAAGGCCCCAAGCGACGTTTCCATGAAACAGCTGCGTGAATTGCATATTCGAACAGTCGTACCGGAAGCTGACAAAGAATAGCTTTTTTTAAAAATAGAAATAAAAAAGGGCATGAATTTTTATGCCCTTTTTTGTGGAAACCCGAATAATAATTCTTGGTTATTTTATGCGGTAATCGATAGGTATATGCGTTTAAGCGCGAATATCGACCCGTTGGCCAATATTTGGACCAGTACCAGCTTCGACTTCTTTACGCTCAATTGTTGAATCATCTGCGGCATTTTGCACAGCTTGTTGAACATTGGCGGAGTTTTCCAGACTGCTTGAGCGTCCGGCATCAGACTGTACCTGATTTGCGGCCTTACTTACAGACGATATATCCATATTTCCGATCCTTACATTGTGTAACTGAAGTACTCTATAACATAATTTTTAACTTATTCTTAATATTTGATGCAATTATTTCTATTTTGCAAAATTATTTTTTTCTGTTTCCAAAATCGGCGTTTCTTTTTATGGTTAACGTATGGCCTAAATGATTGTGCAAAAATGATAGTTGCGAAAATGAAAATGAATGTTGCCCCAGAGTTTTCCAGAAAATTAATATCCGTATTAATGACCATATTGTTGGTATCAGCTTGTGCCAAAGAACCTAAAAGAGTAGGCGGTGAGTTGGCCTTTACCCCTGAATCCATGACAACTATGGCGGAAACCTTTGCCAAGGCAGGTGATTATGGAAATGCAATCAGGCTTTATCGCCGGGCGGCAACAGAAAACCCGGAGAATGCCGCAGTCAGGTTAGAGCTGGCAAAAATTTATCAAAAAGTGGGTGCCCGGGATGCGGCCAAGTTATTTTATGATCAGGTATTAGTGCTTGACCCTGATAACTTTGAAGCGAAATTGGGTATAGGCCAATTATTGTTATCGGCCAATAAAGCCGGTGAGGCGATTCCTTATTTAAAGGATTTGCTGCCTGGCGCGGGAGATAATCATACCGTTTATAATTCATTGGGATTGGCTTATGATTTAAATGGCCAGCATGAACAGGCGCAATTGTCTTACGGTCAAGGGTTGAATAAGGTGCCTGATAATATCTCGCTGCTGAATAATTTAGCCTTATCCCTGGCCATCGAAGAACAATATGCCGCAGCTTTAAGATTGCTGAATAAGGCCGTAAACCTGGATTACAGCAAAGTCACGGCTCAGAAAAACCTGATTATGGTCTATGCCTTATCAGGTGAAGAACAGGCCGCGGAAGATATCGCCAAATCTTTTAATCTGCAGGATGAATTCACGGAAAATAAAACCCGATATAACTGGTTGGGTACATTATCTTCAGCCCGTCGGGCACAGGCCATTTTCTTAGGCATAAATTCGTTTCCGAAAGAAGAAGTCAAGATTGTTGAACCGGAAGTGGTGGAACCGCAACCTGAAGCCGAAACAACCGCCTCGGAAGAAACGGTTGACCCTAAACGCCAGCAACTCCTGGATATCCTGGCGCAGGAAGGAAATAACCAAGAGACTGTAGCCACTGTTGAAGCTGAGCCAGAGCCAGCGCAACAACAACCGAAAACAGTTCCTGTTGAGGTTCCGGCGAAAGAAACTAATGATAGAGCTACTGAAAAAGCGTCAGAAAAGATGCCTTTGATTTCTGAAAAGAAACCAACAGAAACAGTTTATTTGGTGCAATTAGGATCATATCCAAACCAACAATTGGCTGAGCGGGCATGGACAAAAATCAGCAAAAAGTCTGAAGGTCTTCTCATGGAACAAACACCCTTCATCAAAGAAGTGGAGCTGGAAAATGCCGGTACATTATTCAGGTTGTTTGTGGGCAGTGTAACGGAAAGATCGCCATCGCGAGAGCTATGTTCTGCCCTAAAAGAATATGCCATTGATTGTCTGGTTTTAAAAACATCACTTGAATGACATTTAAACCTTTCCTCTGATGATGAACTGCAATAGAAATAGGCCAATTGAGTTTCTTTAAGTGCTCCATAATAACAGGCCCTATGATGACGGATTTTAAATCATTTCAGCAAAAACGTGAAACGTTGCCTCACCGCAATATTCAGTGCGATTCGATGGACCAGTTACGTGAGGAAATTGATCGGCTGGATCGCATGATGGTTGAATTGATGAGTATTCGTCAGGGATATATGGAACAAGCAGCCCATATCAAGGATCACCGTCTAAAGGTTCGCGATGAACAAAGAGTTCAGGATGTGGTCGATAAAGTCGTTGCTCATGCTGAGCAGGTGGGGGCGCATCCAGAGCTGGTGGAAAATATTTATCGCACCATGATCGAATGGTGTATTTCATATGAATTGAATGTTTTCGATCAAATCAAAAACAAATAATTATACCTGATAACACCCTGTCAGCGAGTGTTTAGTCACAGATTTGCTTTCTGTTGCAGGTTGCTCTGCACCGAAGTGGGATCTTAATGTATCAACGCATTCCTGCAAGCCACTGCTGATGGCTAAAATGATCAGGGGAATCAGGGCAAGTCCTAAAAAATGTATCAAAATATCCATGATGTATCCTTTTGTTCTTTTAATGTTCTACTTTTAATCTGGAATTAAGTCAAGAACAAAAAAAGAACAAAAGATGTGATAGGATTGAAAATAGCCTAAGCTATTTTTACAGCACTCTGTTCACTGGATACTTCATGTTCGGTCACAACCTTGTTGCGCCCGGTATTTTTAGCGAAATACAACGCTTCATCAGCCCGCTTCAGGAAGCTATCGCGTTTTTCACCGGCACGATATTGGGCAATACCGAATGAAACGGTGATTTTACCCAGTTTTTCGCCGGTGCTTTTACGTTTCATGGATCGTTGAGAAACGGATTCACGAACCATATTAGCAATTTCTGCGGCTTGATCTGTTGTGGTGTTTGGCATCACAACTACGAATTCTTCACCACCGTATCTGGCAGTAGAACCTTTTTCACCAACACGGGTTTTCAGAACATGTGCGACAGCCTTGAGGACCTGATCACCCACATGATGGCCCCAGTTATCATTAAATTTCTTGAAATGGTCCACATCACCAATAATTAAGGCTAACTCAGAAGAATCAGCATTACTTTCTTTGATAGCCTGTGCAACTTTTTCTTCAAACATTTTGCGGTTGCCAATATTGGTCAAGGCATCGGTCATGCTTTCATGACGCAATGTTTCCATGTTGGTCTGCAATTTTTGAATTTCCTGAGAAGATGCTTTCAGGTCAGATTCAAGCTTACGTGTTTGCTGTTCCATTTTGCTAGTATCAGCCATGATCGCGTTCAAAATTACGCTCAGTTCCGCACCGCCTTGCAGGCCATCCAGATTATTCAGATGTTCCTGAAGGGTTTCGCTGTAATCTGCGGTACCTTGTGAAGTGTCTTTTAAGCTGTGAGCAATTTTAACAAGTTCTTGTTGGATGCCATTGCCTGCTTCTTCAATGGCAGATTGTTCCAGATGACCAGAAAAGAATTTTTGATAAATGTTGTTGCAAACTTCTGTGCTGAAAGATTTACCCTTATCAATCATAGCCGAAATGGTTTGTGTCAGGCTTAAATCTGAACCACTGGCAAAGGTATACCATACATGGTAATTCGAAGGGGAAGGGACAATATTATGTTGTGACATCAGGTCCAGCGTTTTATCAGAGGTTTCGCGGACGAACTCAATATCATCGTTATTAATTATAAAAGACATACATAAATACCTACAAAAAATCGTTTATCAAGAAGCCTCTATATTGCTGGTTGTACAGCTTATAATCTGGACTATATGAAATTAATCCTAAGGATTAGCTAATTTGTAGGGTTAATATATCGTAAAAAGTGATTTAGTTTTGTGAAGGGTGCACAAAGATTAGCCATCACGCAGCAAAAAGGCTGGCACATGATCACCCATACCCACAACCGGGGCAGGCTCTTTTTCCGCTTTTTTCCGTGCTCTTTTAGGCTCTGAAGACTTGTTATCAGATTGTTTTGCAGATTTAGAAGCGGGCTTCTGTCTTGAATTATTTGGCTTTTTATCATTTCCACCAAAAGAAGGCATCTCAACAGTCTGAATATCTGTTTTCAGAAAATCCAGCAAAGCGGTCAGAAGTTTTTTGTCTTTTGGCGTGGATAAAGTGAAAGCGGTACCTTCACGGCCCGCGCGTCCCGTCCGGCCAATACGGTGAACATAATCTTCCGGATTTGTCGGAATATCAAAGTTAAACACGTGGCTGACATCAGGAATATCCAGTCCACGGGCCGCCACATCACTGGCAACCAATAATTGAATATCATTGTTTTTAAAGGCGGCCAGTGTTTCCATACGGATGGCCTGATGCATGTCACCATGTAATTCGCCGACACTAAAACCATGAACCGTCAAAGATTTTTTGAGGATTTTCACGTCTGACTTGCGGTTACAGAAAATAATACCGTTTTTGATATCATTTTCTTTTAACAGGTGACGTAATGCCTGACGTTTGCTTTTTTCATGGGCCGGTGCATGAGCCAGAAACTGTTCGACGGTTTGCGCAGTGGATGTGGGCGGGGCCACTTCGATTTCTTTGGGCGTGTCCAGAAACTGATCCGTCAACCGTTTAACTTCTTTCGGCATGGTGGCCGAGAAAAACAGACTTTGCAGTTTGGCGGGCATGGCTTTACAGATGCGTTCCACATCCGGGATAAAGCCCATATCCAGCATCCGGTCGGCTTCATCCACCACCAGAATGCTTACACCACTGAGCATCACTTTACCGCGTTCCATATGATCCAACAGACGCCCAGGTGTTGCAATCAATACATCTACACCCCGGTCCAGTAATTTTTCCTGTTCGGCAAAGGCCACGCCACCAATCAGCAATGCCATGCTCAATTTGTGATGTTTGCCATATTTCTCGAAACTTTCTGCCACTTGGGCAGCCAGTTCACGGGTAGGTTCCAGAATAAGCGAGCGTGGCATGCGCGCGCGGGCACGGCCAGTGGCCAGAACATCAAGCATCGGTAAGGTGAAAGAAGCGGTTTTGCCTGTGCCGGTTTGGGCGATACCTAATATATCCCGGCCCTGTAGAATAGACGGAATGGCTTTGCTTTGGATCGGCGTAGGGTCAGTATACCCCGCATCTTTGATCGCGCTTAACAGCTCGTCACTTAATCCTAAATATTCAAAACTCATCTATTCTGTGTGCTTTCTTCATATAACTTTCGGCGCAGAATAGGGGAAAGTCCTCAAAAGTCAATGAAACTGTGCTTTTGATCTTTTTGACACGGTTAAATGATGACTTAAATGTCCAACTAGATGTCTAACTCTTGTGCCCGGTCGGCATTTTCCTGAATGAACTGGAAACGCAGTTCCGGTTTTTTACCCATTAATTGATCGACTTTTTCTGAAGTCTCCAATCGACCACCTTCCGGGATAACAATCCTGAGCAAACTGCGTTGACCTGGTGTCATGGTGGTTTCGCGCAGCTGCGCCGGTGGCATTTCACCCAGACCTTTAAAACGGCTGACGTCTATCTTGCCGCGCCCTGTGAACTCTGTGGCCATCAATTCGTCTTTATGGGCGTCATCACGGGCATAAAACACTTTACCACCCTGTGCGATCCGATATAGAGGCGGTTGTGCGAGATACAAATGACCGTTCTTAATCAGGTCATTCATTTCCTGATAAAAATAAGTGATGAGCAGGGTGGCGATGTGCGCTCCGTCCACGTCCGCATCTGTCATGATGATGATCTTTTCATAACGCAGCGCGTCATCATCATATTTATCGCCCGACCCACAGCCCAGAGCCTGATTAATATCTGAAATCTCCTGATTGGCACGGATTTTATCGCGAGTGGCACTGGCCACGTTCAGGATTTTACCACGAATAGGCAGGATAGCCTGAGTTTTCCGGTTTCGGGCTTGTTTGGCGGATCCACCCGCGGAATCACCTTCCACGATATAGATTTCGGTACCTTCCGATCCATCCAGCGCACAATCGGCCAGTTTACCCGGTAGTCTGAGTTTACGTTTGTTGGTGGCGGTTTTGCGTTTGACGTCTTTTTCAGCTTTGCGACGCAAGCGTTCTTCAAGGCGTTCCAACGCCCAGGCCAAAAGATCATTGGCCATATCCGGCGAACCACTGAGCCAGTGATCAAAATGATCCCTTACGGCACTTTCCACCAGACGGGCCGCTTCCGGATTAGTCAATTTATCTTTGGTTTGGCCCTGAAACTGTGGGTTCTTAATAAAGACAGAAATCAGACACAAGGCACTTGTGAAGATGTCTTCGCCGGTGATGCCGTTTGCTTTTTTATTGCCGATCAATTCGCCGTAGGCTTTGATGCCTTTCAACAGTGCAGCGCGAATGCCACTTTCATGGGTGCCGCCCTGAGGCGTTGGTACGGTATTACAATAGGACCGAATATTACCATCGCCATATTCCGGCCAGGCAATGGCCCATTCCACATTACCGGCATTTTCAGGCAAGGACACACGGCCATTAAAGGTTTCTGCCGTAACCTTGGAACGTTTTTCACTGCTGCTGAGCAGATAATCATTCAGGCCACCGGGGAAATGCAGGACTTCCTTCTCAGGTGTTTCATCACCTTGTTTGATCAGGGCAGGGTCGCATTGCCAACGGATCTCGACACCACGGAACAGATAGGCTTTTGATTTAGCCATTTGATAAAGTCGGGCAGGTTTTAGCTCTCTGCCTTGACCAAAAATTTCCGGATCGGGGGAGAAAGTTACTTTCGTACCACGACGATTATTAACAGGACCAAGGTTTTCCAATTTGCTGGTAGCGTGACCCCGTGAATAAGACTGTTTCCAGAGGGTTTTATCCCGCGCCACTTCAACAGACATGTTATCAGACAAGGCATTCACAACGGAAATACCCACGCCGTGCAATCCGCCAGAGGTTTCATAAGCCTTGCTGTTGAACTTACCGCCGGAGTGTAGTGTCGTCAGGATCACTTCCAGAGCAGACTTGTCTTTATATTTCGGGTGAGGGTCCACAGGAATACCCCGACCGTTATCAGTGATAGAAACAGAACCATCAGCGTTCATGGTGATCTCAATACGACTGGCGTGACCCGCAACGGCTTCGTCCATGGAATTATCAAGTACTTCGGCCACCAGATGATGCAGCGCCCGTTCATCGGTGCCACCAATATACATGCCGGGGCGTAATCGCACCGGTTCCAGGCCTTCTAATACTTCAATGTCTTTTGCGGAATAATCAGCTTTGACGGCGGTCGTCTCAAAAAGATCAGTCATTATGTACGCGGTATTCTCTTGGGTTATATCCTATGAATTGTCACTCTATAGATGAAAATAAAAAAGGACAACAGCAAGATGTCGTTTGGATTTGAATTTATTTTTGATACTGACATAATGCATCAAAATACGCGTAGTTTATGTTGAGGCCCCTGTGAATAATATCCTTAAAAGCATTAATAGTTGGATCAAAGACAAACTGATTGGTATTTCAACCAGCAGTCTGATTGCGGGGTATGTGTTTTTTGTTGGTTTTGCCTTGGGGGGTATCTGGATTTTATGGGACCGGCCCGAAAAGGTAGCAGAAAATACAGTAGCAGTTGCGCCGCCAGCACAAATATCTACACCATCAGAGCAGTCCGAAAATACGGTGGCGCTGGATCTATCTCATCAAAGAAATCAGCAACAGTTGAACGATATTGAACCGGCCGCTGATCTATCGCAAGCTGATCCCGACACAGTTAAAATTGTTTTGGTGATTGATGACCTGGGAGTTGTTCAGAAAAACACCCGCGAAGTTATCGCTATGCAGGCACCATTAACCTTATCGTTTTTGCCCTATGCCTCAAAAGTGGCTGATTTTGCTAATCTGGCTAAGCAGAAAGGTCATGAATTGATGATCCATTTGCCGATGGAACCCAAAGGGGACAGCGATCCGGGGCCGGCAGCTTTGATGCGTTCGCAAACAGAAAAACAACAAGCAGAGGTATTAAATAAAAACTTCTCGCGGTTCAGTGGATATGTGGCTGTGAATAATCATATGGGTAGTGCTTATACCGAAGATGCTGTGGCCGTTGGTCGCCTGCTGGATATTATTAAAGAAAAACAATTGATGGTTTTGGATTCCAGAACCACACAATCATCAATGCTGGCGAAACTGGCCAAAAGCAAAAACATCCCCCACGCCACCCGGGATGTGTTTATCGATAATACTCCAAATGTGGCCTATATTCATAATCAGCTGCGCAAGCTGGAAAATTATGCATATAAGAATGGTTATGCCATAGGTATTGGGCATCCTTATAATGAAACGATCATTGCTTTGAAGCAATGGTTGCCGGGCCTCAAAGATAAAGGAATATCAATTATCCCTTTCTCAGAGATGGTTATCGCAAAAACCCAACACGAGAAACTATTGGCACAAAGAACCAACCTTAAAAGCATACAATTTTCAGAATAAGATCTTATTGGCCTTTATGGGCTTCATCGGCATAACGAATGGCTTCTTCAGCAGCACGGAATAAAGCGCGGGCCTTGGCCTGACATTCATTATATTCGCTTTCAGGATCACTATCAGCCACTACACCGGCGCCAGCACCGACATGCATTTTGCCATCTTTAACAATGGCCGTTCTGAGCACGATACAGGTATCCATGCTACCATCGGCGGAGAAATACCCCACAGCACCGGCATAGATACCGCGCTTATCTGGCTCGAATTCATCAATGATTTCCATAGCCCGCACTTTGGGCGCACCACTGACGGTACCGGCCGGGAAACCTGCCTGTAAAGCGCTGATGGCATCATATTTATCGGATAAGTTCCCCTGAACGTTGGATACGATGTGCATCACGTGGGAATAATATTCGATGATCATTTGTTGAGTGACTTCAACGGTACCGGGTTTAGCTACGCGCCCAACGTCATTACGACCCAGATCCAGCAACATCAGATGTTCTGCCAGCTCTTTGGGATCAGACAGCAAATCTTCAGCCAGGATTTTATCCTGTTTTTCCGTTTCCCCGCGTGGGCGAGTCCCTGCGATTGGTCGGATGGTGATTTCGCCATCACGTACCCGCACCAGAATTTCGGGACTGGAACCCACAACAGAAAAATCACCAAATTTCAGATAGAATAAAAAAGGTGAGGGGTTTGTCCGTCTTAAAGCCCGGTAAAGGCTGAAAGGTGGCAGGTCGAATTCTGTAGTAAATCTTTGTGCCAAAACCACCTGAAAGATATCACCGGCACGGATATATTCTTTAGCCTGTTCAACAATGGCCATATATTTTTCTTTACCAATGTTGGAGACAGGTTCATTCAGGGACAGTTCTGTGTTCTCGTGATGTCGTGAAACACTAAGTGGTCTTGATAGCGCATCTTCAATGTCAGCCAAGCGTTCTTCGGCACGAATGTAAGCCGTTTTTGCTTCAACATTGTCTTCTGGACGCACAGGCGTGACGATGGTCAGTTGATCTTTGACATTATCAAAGACCACCATGATCGTCGGACGCATAAAAATGCCATCAGGAACACCGAAGATATCTTCTTTGGCCTCTGGTAATTTTTCCATCAGGCGCACAGTATCATATCCCATGTAGCCAATCAGGCCTGCTGATGATGGAGGCAGATCCTTGGGCATATCAATCAGGCTTTCAGCCAATAGCGCCCGTAAGCTGGTCAGGGTATCATCAGATAATTTACTGAAGGCCGTATCATCAGTTGGTCGTGTTAAAGCCGTGCGATTGATTTCTGCTTTATTGCCATGACAGCGCCAAATCACATCAGGACGTAATCCGATAAAGGAATAACGTCCCCGAATGGCACCGCCTTCGACAGATTCCAGCAAGGAACAGAAATCTTCATTCTCTGACAGTTTCAAATAGGCTGAGACCGGGGTTTCCAGGTCAGCGACCAGCGTTGTCCAAAGCAATTGGGCCTTGCCGGATTTATAAACATTTTCAAAATCATCAAAGTCAGGAAAAACGGCCATTATATATATGCCTATTGTGCATCATTTGAGCTGAGTTGATTAACAACGGCTTTGGCCACGTTATCCCTAACAATAATCGGCAGAGCTTCGTTCAGATGTGTACGATATAAAGAGATGACCTCTGACTGGTAAACATTTTTCAGTTGCTGAGAAACGGCAGTGCGTTCTTCATCTGTGGCCGTTGCATCCGGGAAGCTGTTACCGGTAATATGAATGATCACAAAGCCATTATTATCAACAGCATTTTCAACAACAACATCACCAACCTTTTGTTCAAAGATTTTTTGCTGCAATACAGGCGCAATTTCTGTGGATGGTGTTGTGCGAACCAAAGAAGCCTTTGTCACCGCCAAAGTGGTGTTCGAGGATTCGGCATTTAATTGAGCTGTTAGCTCGTCCAATGTTTGACCGGCTTCTACATCATTTCTGATTTTATCGGCGGTCTCACGAGCTTTGGCGATTTGTTGTTCGCGGTTCCAATTGGTCCGAATGGCTGTTTCCACTTCGGCAAAGGGACGTAACGCTGCGTCAGTGATATTTTCAACACGTACCATATAAAAACCGTCTGCACCGTCTTCTATCAGTTCCACTTCATCGCCAGGGAATGCTTCGAACGCTTTGGCAAGGAAACCGTCAATTGCGGGCACATTTGCGGCACCATTGCCGCTGGAGGCACGACCATTGATGTCTGTTTCAGCGACATTCTTAATGCTAAGGCCCGTAACTTCCGCGACTTCCTCTAATGTGGCGCCGCTGGCCAATTCATCTTCAATGGTGTTGGTAACCCGGTAAATTTCATTTTCTGCTTTGCGTGCTTTAAGATCAGCAAGCAATTGACCTTTGACTTCATCCAAAGCCTTTGCAGAGCCTGCTTTAATGCCATCAACGCGGAAAATATACCAACCAAAGTCGGTTTCAATGGCATCAGTGTTTTGACCTGGTGCAGTTGTGAAAATAATATCAGCCGCATCATCCCCGTGAAGTTCCGCGGTGTCTGCTTTAGTGACCAATCCGATGTCTGCATCGGCGGCCTCAACACCTGTCAGGTTTTTCGTTACTTCCAGAAAATCTTTACCAGCAAGTAATTCTGCAATAGCAGCCTGTGCAGATGATTCATCATCAAAGGCCATTTGCTTGACCTGACGTTGATCTTCTGTGGAAAATTCATTCAGGCGGCTGTCATATTCTGATTGCAGTTCCGCATCAGAAACTTCCATTGCGGGCGCAAAGTCTTGCGGGGCAACAGTAACATAACTGAGATTGCGATATTCAGGTGCCTGATATTGATCAGAATTCTCTGTATAATAAGCGTCCAGTTCTTCGGCAGTAGGTTCAGCTATATTCAAAAAGTCTGTGGCTTTAATATTCAGGATTTCAGCATTGCGTTGTTCTTTTAGAAATTTGAAATAAGTATCTTCAACTACCTTCGGTATGGTGATGTTACCTGCAATGGCGGTGACATAACGTTGGCGAACAAGGTCATCGCGCAAGAGTTCTTCCAGTTCAGATGTGCTATATCCCTGATAACGCGCAACCTGTTCGAACTGGAATTTATCAAATTCGCCAAGTGTATTTTTGAAACCCGGTACACTGAAGATATAATCACGCAATTCCTGATCGCTGACACGGATGCCCAGTTGCCGTGCGGCTTCTGTCAAGGCTGCCTGATTGACCATCTCTTCCAGGACTTGTTTATCCAGTCCCAGGGCCAGTGCGGTTTGACGGGTTAATTCACCGCCGAATTGTTGCTGATAACGGGTAAAACTGTTTTGAAACTGGCGGGCGAAATCCTGTTGTGTGATTTCTGCTTCTCCGATGTCAGCAACGCCCTGGTTAGTAAGGCCGGTCAACAGACCTGTTGCGCCGGAAAGTACAAATGCCGCTAATAACAATATGACAAATATTGAAATTAATAGGGATGACATTTTTGATCTTAATTTTTGTAACATCAGTTTCTCAATCAGTCTTATAAAAGCAGGCTTTATAATATAGCCCATGTGTCAAAATTTGCGGCATGATAGTCATCTATATTATGCTTCGCAACCTTAAAGACCAAGGATATTTCGTCTCTGCATATGTCGAGTGATATTTCTGGTAATATGATAAGAATTTTGCTAGGTCCTTTTTAAACATTTTATAAATTTTGAGGACTAGACAAATATGACATCTCCTAAAGCATTGGTGGCCGGAAACTGGAAAATGAACGGCCTTTTATCAAGTGGTTCTGAATTCAGCGCTTTGGATCAACTTGTGCGGGATAATGGTGCAAACTGCGATGTATTAATTTGCCCGCCTGCGACATTGATTTCCTCACTGGCAAACATTGGCTCTGAAGCCGTTCAACTTGGCGGTCAGGATTGTCATACGGCGCAAACTGGCGCCCATACGGGGGATGTTTCTGCTGAAATGCTCAAAGACCTGGGATGCGCTTATGTGATTGTTGGTCATTCCGAAAGACGCACAGATCATGGTGAGACGAACGAGACAGTAAATGCCAAAGCTGTTGCCGGACAAAGTCAGGATCTGATTGCCATCATTTGTGTTGGTGAAACAGAAGCCGAAAGAGATGCAGGCCAGGCTGTTGAAGTTGTTACATCGCAAGTGCGGGCATCTATCCCTGATTCTGCGACCAGCGAAAATACAATCATTGCCTATGAGCCTGTTTGGGCAATTGGCACAGGACGCACACCTACAACCGATGATGTGGCTGAAATGCATGAAGCTATTCGTGGTGTGTTGAATGAGCGTTTTGGTGAGAGCGGCGGCAGTATTAATATTCTTTATGGTGGTTCTGTAAAACCTGCCAATGCCAAGGAATTAATGTCTGTCGCAAATGTTGATGGCGCATTGGTTGGCGGTGCCAGTCTGACGGCTGATAGCTTTTACGGTATCATTGCTGCTTACGACTGATCTAAAAAGCTTTAAGATTTTTGTGGTCATGTAAATTTCTACTAGCCAAGCCGCATGCTTTGCATTAAAAGCCGGTAGATATTTGTGATCCACAAGAAATGAGTGTTTATCAATGCAAGAAGTTGTTCTTGTCATACATTTGATGTTGGCAGCCGCGCTGGTTGTTATCGTTTTGTTGCAACAATCCGAAGGCGGTGCCTTAGGTATTGGTGGCGGACCCACAGGCTTGATTTCCAGTCGGGGGGCGGCTAACCTTCTTACCCGAACAACGGCGATTCTGGCTGCAGCCTTTTTTGCGACAAGTCTGATCCTGGCCATCATGGCCAAAGGTGATATTGAAGATTCTTCTGTACTGGATGATCTGGATACGCCTGCTCAGGAACAGTCATTGCCGCCGGTTGAAGAAAAAGAACCAGAAGTACCGGTTTCACAGTAAGTGGTTTTATGTCCCTTAAACGGGACATATGACTTTAGTTTTGGATTGCATAATATCTGTTTCAGTGAAATGGATACGGCGGATTATTTGTTCGGGAAAATTGATAACCCATGACGCGTTATGTTTTTATTACTGGAGGTGTGGTTTCCTCATTAGGAAAGGGCCTCTTGTCCGCCGCTTTAGGGGCATTGCTTCAATCAAGAGGCTACAGCGTTCGTCTCAGAAAACTTGATCCTTACCTGAATGTTGATCCCGGCACCATGAGCCCATATCAGCATGGTGAAGTTTATGTTACCGATGATGGGGCAGAAACAGATCTGGATTTGGGCCATTATGAGCGCTTTA
>Ga0207422_1003308_pt1 | contig 16566 bp, 12 predicted proteins | sample MarCyaLeptolynsp_FD_187757 | JGI IMG/M metagenome (GOLD analysis project Ga0207422, IMG submission 187757) | Marine cyanobacterial communities from Panama - species 1 Leptolyngbya sp. (SPAdes) | ecosystem: Environmental > Aquatic > Marine > Unclassified | place: Panama: Panama City | collected...
GCTCTCTTGTGCCGGCGGGGCGGCTTCGGCCACCATCGCGTCACGGCACCATTCGGGAGGAGTTGAACCATGGCGCTCTACGAGCTGCGCACGTACAAGATCGTCGTCGGAAAGCTGCAGGAGGTCCTCAAACTCTACGAGAGCGAGGGCTGGCCGGCGCTCGACCCGCACAAGGACAAGCTGGTCGGCTACTTCGTCGGCGATGTCGGCGGCATGAACGAGCTGATCCACATCTGGAAGTACGACGACGACGCCGACCGCCGCGCCCACTGGGCCGCCGTCTACAACAACGAGAAGTTCATGGCCTTCGCCGCCAAGCTGCGCCCGAACCTGATCAGCCAGGAGAACAAGCTGATGATGGGGGCACCGTGGGGCCCGCGGCCATAACCGCCAGGTCCTCGTCGAGATGGGCGTCCGCCTCACCGGGACGGACGCCACCCTCGCCCAGGATCCCCGCCAGCAGCCAGTCGATATCCTGTCCGGCATCGCGCACGACCGTCAGGCGGACCGGCGGGATCGGCACCAGCGCCGCGCCGTCGCGCTCGGCGACTTCGAACTGGAAGACGTAATCCGGCGTCACCCCCATGCGCAGATCCGAGACCCGAATCCGGCCGTCGACTTCCCACAGCTTGAAGAAGCCTTTCGAGAACGCGGCCAGGTCCTGCGCCTTTTCGATCGGCTCGGCGCAGGCCAGCAGATGCCCGCCACGCGGATGGGCATAGGCGGTGATGTCGTCCGCGCCACCAAGCAGCGGAATGTAGAGGTTGATGTAGCGGTCCTCCTCGATCGCGATGACCCGCCAGAACAGGGTGTTGAACGGCATCGGCGTGGCGATCGTGAGGTCGGCCTCGGCGCCGAGTTCGTCCAGGGCGACGTCGCCCCGCGCCCCAGCGATCTGCTGGCCGATGACCGTCCACCCCAGATAGGCGGTCGAGATCGAGAGCGTCACCGCGACCACGCGGGCGAAGCGGGCCGTCCAGGCGCCGAGGAACAACGCCCAGACCAGGAGAACGAGGAACGGCAGCGTGTAGAGCGGATCGATGATAAAGATCGAGCCGAGCCCGACCGGGTCTGGCACCACCGGCCACAGGATGCGCGTGCCGTAGATCGTCATCGCGTCGAGCAGCGCGTGGGTCGCGAAACAGAGATAGACCGCCAGATACGCGACGAGCCGGCTGTCGCGAAGCTGGCGGAACATCAGCCGCAGCGGCTCGGCGAACAGCGGGGTGACGATCGCCTGGACGATCAGCGAATGGGTCGGCCCGCGATGCAGGACGAAATCCGAGACCGGGTCGCCCAGCGGCACGAAGACGTCGAGATCCGGCACGGTTCCCAGGACGGCGCCGACCAGGACCGCCTTCCGCGGGCCGATACGGGGGCCGAGCACAGCGGCGGCGACACCGGCGCCGAGCGCCATCTGCGTAACGGAATCCATGGGGTCTGATCACTCTCGCGGCGGGCGATCGGTCCGATATGGGGTGGCGGCGGCGCGATGGCCACCCTCGCCCGCTACGCCGCCTTCTTCAGGCCCTCCGCCGCCGAGGCGATCGCATCGATGGTCAGCGCCACGTCGTGGTCGGTGTGACAGAGACCGACATAGTACTTGCTGTCCGGCTTCAGGATGCCGCGCTCCCGCAGCATTCCGTTGAACCGCTTGAGAAGCACCCCGTCTCCGGCGAAGACGCCGCGGTAGTCGGACACCTCGCGGTCGGTGAACACCACGTCGAACAACGGCGGCTCGCCGACCACCTGCGCGGTGACGCCGGCCCGGTCCAGATGCTCGCGCAGCGCCGCCATGATCGTGCGGCCGGTGGCGAACATCTTCGTGTAGGCGTCGTCGCGCTTGAGGATCTCCATGGTCTTCAGCCCGGCGACCGAGGCGACCGGATTGCCGCTGAGCGTGCCGATCTGGAAGGTGAACCCCGCCTCGCCGACCCGCTCCTTGTCGAAATGGGCCAGGATCTCGTCCGAGCCGGCGATGGCGGCGAGCGGGAAGCCGCCGCCGATCACCTTGCCGAGGGTGCAAAGATCCGGCGTCACGCCATAGTACTCCTGCGCCCCGCCATAGGCGAAGCGGAAGCCGGTCACCACCTCGTCGAAGATCAGCGGCACATTGTGCTTCGCCGTCGCCTCGCGCAGCGCTTCCAGGAAGCCGGGCTTCGGCGGCAGTAGGCGCTGGAACGGCTCGACGATCACGCCGCCGAGTTCGCTGGCGAACTCCGCGATCATCCGGACCGCGAGATCGGTGTCGTTGAACGGGGCGACGATGACATCGTCGCGGACGCCCTTCGGGATGCCAGCGCTGTCCGGCACCGCCTGCGGGAAGTTGGCGAGCTGCTTCGGCGCAAGGCTCATCAGCGAGAAATCGCTCATGCCGTGGTAGCCGCCCTCGAACTTCAGGATCTTCTCGCGACCGGAATGGGCGCGGGCGAGACGCATGGCGTACATGTCCGCCTCGGAGCCGGAGCTGACGAACCGCACCTTCTCGGCGCAGGGCACGGCGCGGCAGATCTCCTCGGCCAGCGCGATCCCGGGCTCGCTGTCGGCGAAGAACGTGCTGCCCAAAGGCAGTTGCGCGCGGACCGCCTCATTCACCTCCGGATGGGCGTGGCCGACCACCATGGGGCCCGAGCCGAGCAGAAAGTCGACATACTCGTTGCCGCTCACATCCCAGACCCGGGAGCCCTCGCCCCGGGCGATGATGATGTCGGCGGCGAAATTGCCGAAACCGCCGGCCGGCAGCACCGCCCGGGCTCGGGTCATCAGATCCTGTTCCGCTTGGCTCTTGGTCACGCCGGTCATCGCCGCCTCCGTCGGTTCGGGTACTCTACGGACCGTATCTTTCTCCCTTCGGCGCCTGCGTGCAAACCCGCAAAGCGCCTTTGCCCAACAAGTAAATCCGTGGACACCGCGCCGATCCGGCCAGCATGCTGTCGGCCCCTATCCGCGCGGTACGGCCATGGAACTCTGGATCCCGATCACGATCTTCGCGGCGTTCATGCAGAACGCGCGCTCCGCCCTGCAGAAACACCTCAAGGGGCGGCTCACCACGCTTGGGGCATCCTACATCCGCTTTCTCTACGCCATGCCGTTCGCGCTGGTCTACCTGGTCGCGGTCCGGGAGATCGGTGACTATCCATGGCCGGAGGCAAACGCCGAGTTCCTGATCTACTGCCTGCTCGGCGGCATCTCGCAGATCCTGTTCACCGCCGTGCTGCTCTGGCTGTTCCAGTTCCGCAATTTCGCGGTCGGCACGACCTACTCGAAGACCGAGACGGTCCAGGTCGCCCTGCTCGGATTCCTGATCATCGGCGACGAGCTCGGTTTCATTCCGCTTGTGGCCATCGTGGTTTCCGCGATCGGCGTGATGGCGCTGTCCGTCGGCCAGACGAAGGTCTCCGTCGGCAGTCTGTTCACCGGGCTGGTCGAGAAACCGACGCTGATCGGCCTGCTTTGCGGCGCGCTGCTGGGCGCGTCAGTCGTGTTCTTCCGCAAGGCGGCCCTGACGCTGGACTACGAGCACTTCGTCATGGCGGCGGCCTACACGCTCGCCATCGCGGTGGTGATGCAGACCGTGATCATGGGCGCCTACCTCGCGATCTACGAGCGGCGGACCCTGATCGACGTTTTCGTCCATTGGAAGTGGTCACTGGCCGTCGGGGTCTGCGGCGTGCTCGGGTCGATCGGCTGGTTCACCGCCTTCACCCTGCAGAACGCCGCCTACGTGCGGGCGCTCGGCCAGATCGAGCTTGTCTTCACCTTCATTGCCTCGGTGTTCATCTTCCGCGAGAAGACCAACCGCGCGGAGATCGTCGGGATCCTGCTGGTGGTCTGCGGAATCCTGCTGCTCGTTCTGGGTCGCTGACATCGAATTCCAGCGCCGTCTTCATCGTCCATTAACGCGACTCGTGCTCCTCTCCCGTCCGCACGCCAGTGGATTTGGCCGAGGACAACATGCCCAGGGATGGGATTCGAATGCCGACCGCGCCGAACGGCAACAACAACGGTAGAGCCCGCCAGGGGATGGCATCGCGCCTGACAAGCGCGGAGGACAGGCTCGCCCGGGCGCTCGAGACGATCGAGGTGCAGCGCCGCCAGCTCTCGACGGTGTTCAATGCCGTCAACGACGCGATCATCGTCATCGACGACCGCGGCATCATCGAGACCGTGAACGACGCCGCCTGCGGGATGTTCGGCCGCCCCAGCTTCGAGCTGGTGCATCACTCCGTGAACAAGCTGATGCCGGAAGCGGTGGCGATGCATCACGACCGCTATCTGCGGAATGCCCGGGCCCAGACAAGTACAAGGCTCGGCCTGTCGCGCATGCTGTCGGGTGTCGACTCGAAAGGCCGTCAGTTCCCGATCGACATCTCCCTGTCGGAAGTTCCCAGCGCGGCTGACGAACGCCGCCGCTTCGTCGCGACCATTCGCGACCTGACGAAGGAGCGCGCCCGCGAGGATCGGATCCGCTTCCTCGCCTACCACGACGACGCGACCAAGCTGCCCAATCGCCACGGTGTGACGAGCTATCTGGAGACGTATTTCGACAGCGCCGACAAGAAGCCGCTGTTGTTCGTCCACCTGTCGCTCAACAACACCAGCCAGCTCGTCGCCAGCTTCGGGCTCGAGGAGTTCGAACGTCTGGTCGTCGCATTCTCCCAGCGCCTGAAGCGCGTGTTCGGCACCGCGTCGCTGATCGGTCGGGGCTTCGGCAACACGTTCCACGTGATTCTGCCGCTGGAAGAGAAGGACGCGCTCAGCGACAGGCTCTACGCCGTCGTGTCGGAGCCGATCGAGATCCAGGACATGTCGGTCGTCGTCGATGTCTGCGCCGGCACCGTCGCGCTGCCCGACCAGGCGTCGACCCCGCGCGAGGCCATGCACCACGCCGCCGCGACACTCATGGAAATCAAGGGCTCGACGCCGCAGCCGGGCCATCCGCGCCTGCACTCCTACATGCCGAGCATCATCGACGACATGAGCCGGCGCACCCGCCTCGTGCACAAGATCAACCAGGCGATCGAGGGACGCGAGTTCAGCGTCTTCCTCCAGCCCAAGGTCGATATCGCCGACGGGTCCTGGGTCGGGGCCGAGGCGCTGGCGCGATGGACGCAGCCGGACGGATCGATGATCTCGCCGGCGGAGTTCATTCCCCTCGCCGAGCAGTCCGGCCTGGTATCGGCGCTGAACCGTTTCATCATGAGCGCCACGCTGCGGTCGCTCGCCGACAGCGACTGGTCGCGTCAGGCGCCGATCTCGGTGAACATTTCCGGCCAGGATCTCACGACCCCGTCCTTCGTCTGCGACATCGCGCAGCTGCTCGATCAGACGGGCCTTCCCGCCCAGGCGCTGGAGCTCGAGCTGACGGAGCGCGATATCGTCAGCGGCAGCCATATCATGCGGGCGACCGTCGAGCAGATCCGCGAACTCGGCGTCACTGTGGCGATGGACGATTTCGGCACCGGCTACTCGTCGCTCGCCGCCCTTGCGGACCTGCCGGTGGACATCCTGAAGATCGACCGCCAGTTCCTGCGCCGTGTAGAGGATCGCGAGGCCGATCGCAAGGTCCTGGCGACCCTGGTGAACCTGGCCAGGGAGCTGGGCCGCAAGATCGTGATCGAAGGGGTCGAGACGGAAGGCCAGGCGGCATTCCTATCCACGCTCGGTGTCCGCCTTGCCCAGGGCTTCCTCTACGCCAAACCAGCGCCGGCGATCGCCGTCCTGAACGACCCGCGGCGGCCGGTCGACGACGCGTTCACAGCGCGCATCACCGGGGCCAACGGCGGCTGATCAGTCGGGCGCCGGCTGAAAGCCGTGGCCGGTGCGCGAGCACCAATTCGACAGCAGGGACGCGACTGTGCGGATCGGATTTCCCGGCTCGTTGTCCTCGCTGCGGATGACGGCGGACCAGGACGAGACGACGCCCTCGTGACTGATCCTGGCGGCGTGGATCCGACCGGCACGCACCGCCGACTGGACCGCCCAGCCGGCGAGAACGCTGGTCCCCTGCCCCGCCGCGACCAGTTCGACGATCACCTCCGGCAGTTCCACGGTGACCGACCGGCTCTTCGCGGGATCGCCGTTGCGCAGCATCTGCGCCACCTCGCCGTCGGAGCCGGGCGTCTTGCTGTAGGTGATCAGCTCCTCCGTCGAGATCTCCGTGACGTCGACATACTCCCGATCGGCGAGCGGATGGCCCGGCGCCATGATGTAAAGCTGGTCATCGTCGAACAGCGGCACCGCCGTCGCCCCCGGCCGCGCGATCTCACCGCTCATGATCGACAGGTCGATATGCCGGTTCGACAGGCTCTGCAGCGGGTCCCGGCTGGCGCCGGCCATGACCTGGATGTCGATGTCCGGTGCCGCGTTCTGGAGGAAACTGAGGAATCCGGGTAGCCAGTGGTAGGAGCTGTAGGCCTCGATCGCGATCCGGACCACGTGAACCACGCCCCGGCTGGTGCGCCACACATCCTCCTCGGCGCGCTCCATGTCGGCCAGCACCCGTCCCGCAACGTGTGCCAGTTGCTCCGCCGCCGGGGTCATCCGAAGGCGCTTGTGCAGGCGCGTGTAAAGGGTGACATCGAGCCGGCGCTCGGCCTCGCGGATCCGATGCGACAACGCCGACGGCGTCAGCCCGAGCATCTCGGCCGCCTCGGTGACGCGGCCGGTCTCGGCGATCGCCTGGATCATCTGAAGGTGACGTACTTCAAGCCTCGGAGCCATACCCTATACTATGCTGAGCGACTCTCATTTAAAACACCGAAAATGTGCCTCGACTTTCATGTATCGCTTCCGAAACGATGGACAAACAACTTTAAATCGAATTGAATACAATCCTATGCGTCGCTGATGGTTGAATTTCCTGCTCACGGCTGCACGCCCGATAGCAACCAGTCCCGGACCCGCGCGGCGTTGCCCCCTATCGGCCGGTCCGTTGGCCAGACGACATGGAAGCCGAGGCCGGTGGTGTGGACGTGATCGCTCGCCGCGACCAACAGTCGTTGTTCTATCATTGGATTAGTAAGATGCGTCCAGCCCAGCGCGATCCCCTGGCCGCCGAGTACCGCCTGGATGACGAGGACGTAGTCGTTGATCAGAAGCCCTTTGGCGCGCGATGGCGGCGTCACACCGACGCCGCGGAACCAGTCCTCCCAGTCAACCGTCGGCCGGAACGGCTCCTCGAGATGAATCAACCGATGCTGAGCGGCGATCGCCGCGGCATCCGCCGGCATCCCGTTGGCCTCGACATAGCCGGGTGAGACCACGGCGGTCACCTGCTCGGCGACAAGCAAGGCGTCCTCGCATCCTGGCCACGCCCCCGGACGCCCGTTGCGTATGCCCAGCGGCAGGCCTTCAAGGCGGAGGTCGACGTTGCGGTCGGAGGTCTGAATCCGCAGGTCGATGTCGGGCAGGTCCTCGCGCAGCCGGCCGAGGCGGGGCAGCATCCAATAGCTGGCGAAGGCGGTCGACGCCGACAGGGTGACGTGCCGGTCGCTCCCCTGCGCCTTCAGTTCCTCCGCCGATTTCCGGATGTGCATCAGACCCAGCGAGACATCGGCGTGAAATCGCTCCCCTGCCTCGGTCAACTCGATCGAGCGGTGACGGCGCGTGAACAACGGCACACCCAGGTCGCGCTCCAAGTTGCGGATCGCGAAACTGACGGCCGCCTGGGTCATCGCCAGTTCCTCGGCGGCCCGGGTGAAGCTGCCATGCCGGCCGGCCGCCTCGAAGGCGATGAGAGATCCGGTCGAGGGCAGAAGCGCGCGCAGGCTTTGCATAAGCTGAGTTTATCAGAAACCTAACTTTTTTGAAGCGTCACGCGGTTTTCCGAAGGTGCCACACTGGTCGACCTAATGATGGACGTTCGCCTGGGAGGAACCGCCATGTCCGTCACGCTGACCGAGGCAACGACCTCGACCGCCGACCAACCGAGAAGCGCCGCCCGCGACCGCCGGCGCCAGCGCCGAGCCGCCGCCGCCAGCGCGCCGAGCACGGCCTATGTCGCGCGCCGAATTCCGACCTTCGACCTGCTCGACGAGGACGGCCTTCAGCGGATCGAGGCCACGGCCGAGCGCATCCTGGCCGAGGTCGGGATCGATTTCCGCGGCGGCGACGATCGCGCGATCGAGCTGTGGCGGCAGGCTGGCGCGGAGGTGGACGGCGACAACGTCCGCTTCCCCCCCGGCCTGCTGGCGGAGGTGCTGCGCACGGCCCCGGCCCAGTTCACCCAGATCGCCCGCAATCCGGAACGCTCCGTCGAGATCGGGGGCGCCAACGTGGTGTTCGCCCCGGCCTATGGTTCGCCCTTCGTCATGGATCTCGACCGGGGACGCCGCTACGGGACGATGGAGGACTTCGCGAACTTCGTGAAACTCGCCTACCTGTCCCCGCATCTCGGGCATTCGGGCGGCACCATCTGCGAGCCGACCGACGTGGCGGTCAACAAGCGCCATCTCGACATGGTCTATAGCCACATCAAATACTCCGACCTGGCCTATCTCGGGTCAGTGACGGCGGAGGAGCGCGTCGAGGATTCCGTCGAGATGACCCGCATCGTGTTCGGCGCCGACGTGCTGGAGACCCGGTGCGCGGTGATGGGCAACTTCAACGTCAACTCGCCCCTGGTCTGGGACGCCACGATGACGCGGGGCATCCGCGCCTATGCCAGGGCCAACCAAGGCAGCATCATCGTCCCGTTCATCCTCGGCGGCGCCATGGGCCCGGTGACGAATGCCGGCGCCATCGCCCAGGCCCATGCCGAGACCCTGGTCGGCTGCGCGCTGACGCAACTGGAGCGGCCGGGCGCGCCGGTGATCTACGGCAGTTTCCTGTCCTCCATGTCGCTGCGCTCCGGCTCGCCCACCTTTGGGACGCCGGAGCCGGCCTTGGGCTCGCTTGTCGTCGGTCAGTTGGCGCGCCGCGCCAAGCTGCCGCTGCGATGCTCCGGCGCCTTCACCACTTCCAAGCTGCCCGACGCCCAGTCGATGATGGAGAGCGCCACCTCGATGCACGCGGCGGTGCTATGCGGCGCCAACTACCTGATGCACTCCGCCGGATTCCTCGACGGGCTGCTGTCCATGTCGTACGAGAAGTTCGTGCTCGACGCCGACTATTGCGGCGCGCTGGCGCGCTATCTCGGCGGGCTGTCGGTCAGCGACAACGACCTGGCGCTGGACGCCTTCAAGGAGGTGGGGCCCGGCAACCACTTCTTCGGCTGCGCCCACACCATGGCCAACTACGAGACGGCCTTTTTCGACGCTGCCCTTTCGGACAACAATACCTTCGAGCAATGGAGCGAGGCGGGCTCCGAGGACAGCGCCACTCGCGCCAACAAGGCCTGGAAGAAGATGCTGGCCGAGTACGAGGCGCCGCCGCTCGACCCGGCGGTGGACGAGGCCCTGCTGGACTTCATCGCCCGCAAGAAGCGGTCGATGCCGGACGCCTGGTACTGATCGCGCGCCGCTTGGGGGGCCCATGTCGAACGACCCACTGCTTCAGCCCTACCGGCTCAGGCACCTGACCCTGCGCAACCGCATCATGTCGACGGCGCACGAACCGGCCTATTCCGAGGACGGCATGCCGAAGGAGCGGTACCGGCTCTACCACGCCGAGAAGGCCAAGGGCGGCATCGCGCTGACCATGACAGCCGGCTCCGCCGTGGTCGGCCAGGACAGTCCGGCGGCCTTCGGCAACCTGCACGCCTACAAGGACGAGATCGTGCCCTGGCTGCGGGAGCTGGCGGATGCCTGCCACGAGCACGGCTCGGCGATCATGATGCAGATTACCCATCTCGGCCGTCGCACCAACTGGAACAAGGCCGACTGGCTGCCGGTGCTGGCCCCCTCGCCGGTGCGCGAGCCGGCCCACCGCGCCTTCCCGAAGGAGGCTGAGGACTGGGATATCGACCGCATCGTCGGCCAGTACGCCGACGCGGCGGAGCGGATGCAGGCCGGCGGCCTGGACGGGATCGAGCTCGAGGCCTACGGCCACATCATGGACGGGTTCTGGTCGCCCGCGACCAACCACCGGGACGACCAGTGGGGCGGCTCGCTGGACAACCGGCTGCGCTTCACCTGGGCGGTGCTCGACGCGATCCGCGCCCGGGTCGGCGACGGGTTCTTGGTCGGAATCCGCATGGTCGCCGACGAGGATTGGGGCAAGGGCCTGAGCCGCGAGGAGGGCGTCGAGATCGCCCGGCGCCTCGCGGGCAGCGGCAAGGTCGACTTCCTGAACCTGATCCGCGGCCATATCGAGACCGACGCGGTGCTCTCCAAGGTCATCCCGATTCAGGGAACGCCGGCGGCCCCGCACCTGGACTTCTGCGGCGAGGTCCGGGCCGAGACCAAGTTCCCGGTGTTCCACGCGGCCCGGATCAACGACGTCGCCACGGCCCGCCACGCGGTCGCCGAGGGCAAACTCGACATGGTCGGCATGACCCGCGCCCATATCGCCGATCCGCACATCGTCAACAAGGTGGCGGCCGGCCGCGAGACCGACATACGGCCCTGCGTCGGCGCCACCTACTGCCTCGACCGGATCTACGAGGGCCACGAGGCGCTGTGCATCCACAACCCGGCCACCGGCCGCGAGCGCACGATCCCGCAGATCGTCACCCGGTCGACCGGGCCGGCGCGCAAGGTGGTGATCGTCGGCGCCGGGCCGGCCGGCCTGGAGGCGGCCCGCGTCGCCGGCGAACGCGGCCACGCGGTGGTGCTGTTCGAGGCCGCCGACCGACCGGGCGGTCAGGTCCGTCTGGCGGCCCGCGTTCCCCGGCGCCGCGAGCTGATCGGCATCGTCGACTGGCGGGTCGAGCAATGCGCCAGGCTGGGCGTCGACATGCGCTTCAACACCTATGCCGAGGCCGCCGACGTGCTGGCCGAGGCCCCGGACGTGGTGCTGATCGCCACCGGCGGGCTGCCGAACACCGCGATCGTCGCCGGTGACGACCTGGCGGTCAGTTCCTGGGACATCCTGTCCGGCGACGCCAAGCCAGGCGAGCGGGTGCTGGTCTACGACGACAACGCCGCCCACCAGGGACTCTCCGCCGCCGAAGTCCTCGCCAATGCCGGCGCGCAGCTCGAGATCGTCACGCCGGAGCGGTTCTTCGCCGCCGATATCGGCGGGCTGAACCACGTTGCCTATGCCGAGGCGTTCGACCGGGCCGGCGCGCGGATCACCATCAACAAGCGCGTCGTCGGCGTGCGCCGGTCGGGCAACGGGCTGATCGCCGAGATCGGCTCCGACTATTCCGAGCGGATCGAGGAGCGTGAGGTCGACCAGGTCGTGGTCGAGCACGGCACCCTGCCCCTCGACGAGGTGTATTTCGCCCTTAAGCCCCTCAGCCGCAACAGTGGCGAGATGGATTACGAGGCGCTGATCGCCGGCGCCCCGCAGACCGTGACGCGCAACCCGGAGGGCGCCTTCCAGCTGTTCCGGATCGGCGACGCGGTCGCCTCGCGCAACATTCACGCCGCCGTCTATGACGCGATCCGCCTGGTCAAGGATCTCTAGCCGTGAGCACCGCGCATCCCCGCCTGTTCACGCCGGTCGACCTGCGCGGGCGGACCCTGCGCAACCGCATCGTGTTCGGTGCTCATACCGCCAACATGGCCGAGGACGGCCTGCCGACCGAACGGCACGTCGCGTATTACCGGGAGCGGGCGATGGGCGGGGCGGCGATGCTGGTGATCGAGCCGGTGCCGGTGCATGCGGCCGCCGTGCTCACCCGCGGTAACTTCCGCCATTCCGACGACGGCGTGATCCCGCATTTCCGCAAGGTCACCGACGCGGTGCACGAGCATGGCGCGGTGATCCTGCAGCAGCTCTACCACGTCGGTCAGCACGGCGACGCCGACAATTCCTACCACCCGAACTGGTCGCCCTCGGGCGGGCCGAGCTACCACGACAGCGACGGCTCCCACGCCATGACCGAGGTCGAGATCGAGGAGACAATCGACGGCTACGTCCAGGCCGCCCGGCGCTGCCACGCGGCCGGGTTCGACGGGGTCGAGGTGTGGGCCGCCTATCACTCGCTGCTCGACCAGTTCTGGACGCCCTGGTCGAACTCCCGCGACGACCGCTGGGGCGGCAGCCTGGACAACCGCACCCGGCTCTCGCGCGAGATCTGCCGCCGCATCCGGGCGGTCTGCGGCGAGGATTTCATCGTCGGCCTGTCGGTGAGCGACGAGCCGGATTTCGACGTGATGCTGCAGACGGAGTCGATGAGCGAGATCGTCGAGCTGCACGACCGCGACGCCCTGATCGACTACGTCTCCTGCGGCTCCGGCGGCTATCTCGACTTCTACAAGCTGATGCCGACCTTTCTCTATCCGGAAAAGCTTGGCGTCCAGCTTTCGCAAAACCTGAAAGCTGTGGTGCGCCACGCCCTCGTCACCGCCGAGAGTCACATCCGAACGCCGGACAATGCCGAGGCGGTTCTGGCCGCTGGCGAGGCCGACCTGGTCTCCATCGTGCGCGGCCAGATCGCCGACCCGCACCTGGCCAACAAGGCGGCCGAGGGCCGGGCCGAGGACATCCGCGGCTGCCTGTCCTGCAACCAGATGTGCTGGGGCCGGCGCTCGCGCGACTACTGGATCAGCTGCGTGGTCAATCCCTCGGTCGGTCGCGAATGGGAATGGGGCGGCGACCGCTTCACCCCCACCGCCGCGCCCAAGAAGGTCCTCGTGGTCGGCGGCGGCCCTGCCGGGCTCGAGGCGGCGCGGGCGGCGGCCGAGCGCGGGCACGCGGTCACCCTGGCGGAGGCCACCGACAGGCTCGGCGGCGCCTTCCGGCTCGCCGGGCTGCAGCCGCGCCGGGCCCAGATCCTCGACCTGATCGACTGGTACGAGCGCCAGCTCGCCCGCCTGCAGGTTCGCATCCTCTACAACACCTACTTGGAGGCCGAGGACGCACGGGCGTTCGGCGCCGACGCGGTGGTGGTCGCGACCGGCTCGCTGCCGACCGGCACCGGCTTCCAGAAGGCCCTCCCCCACCTGTCCGCCCTGCCCGGCATCGAGCGCGGCCATGTGTGGTCGGCCGAGGAGGTGATGGGCCGCGCCGCCCGGCTCGGCGACCGGGTTGTTGTCGTCGACGAGGGCGGCAACTGGCGCGGCTGCGGCACCGCCTGGAAGCTGGCGGAGGACGGCAGGCAGGTGACCCTGGTCACCCCGGACCCGCTGGTCGGCAAGGAGCTGCAGCGCACCGCCGCCGACTTCCCCCTGCGCAAGCGGCTCGCCGAGCTCGGCGCGACGTTCCTGGTCGAGAGCGCGGTCTGCGCCTGGTCGGCCGAGGGCGCGACCGTCGTCTCGCTGCTGACCGGCGCGGAGACGCTGGTGCCGGCCGACGACCTGGTGATCGCCACCGCCAATGCCGCCGAAGATGACCTCGCCCGAGACCTCGCCCGAGACCTCGACGGTGAGGTGCCCGTGCATCTGATCGGCGACGCCGCCGCGCCACGCCAGGCCCCCTACGCCATCCATGACGGCCGCAAGGTGGGGCTGGCGCTGTGAGCGCGACCGAGCGGATCACGATCGACGACGCCGTTGCGCTCGCCCGGGCGGCCCTGTCGGCCTGCGGCGCCAACGACGAGACCGCCCGGGTCATGGCGACCGCCCTGGTCGATGCCGAAAGCCGGGGCCTGGATGGGGTCGGCCTCGCCCACCTGATCACCTATTGCGAGGCGCTACAGACGGGCCGGATCGACGGCGACGCGGAGCCGGTGATCGAGCGCCCGACGCCGCTGATCTTCACCGTCGACGCCCGCCGGGGCGTCGGCCACACCGCGTTCGAGCGCGTGGTCGACGACATGACCGCCGCCGCCCGCACATACGGCCTCAGCCTGTTCAGCCAGAACGGCTCCTTCACCAACGGCGCGCTCGACTGGTTCGTGCGGCGCCTGGCCGACCGGGGCCTGGTCGCGCTGGCCGCGACCAATGCCGGCCCCGCCTTCATGGCGCCGTCGGGCGGAACGGAGGCGGTGTTCTGTACCAATCCGATCGCCTTCGCGGTGCCGGGCGAGACCGGACCGGCGGTGCTGATCGACCAGTCGAGCAGTGCCACGGCCTATGTGAACATCGTCCTGGCCGCCGAGCGCGGCGAGCCGATTCCCGAGGGCTGGGCGCTGGATGCCGAGGGCCGGCCGACGACCGATCCGGTGGCGGCGATGTCCGGCGTGCTGCTGGCCTTCGGTGGCGCGCGGGGCGCCAACCTGGCGCTGATGGTGGAGTTGCTGACCGCCGGGCTCTCGGGCGCCAACTGGTCGGTCGACGCCCCATCCTTCCTGGAGGGGGACCGCAGCCCGGAGATCGGGCTCTTCGTGCTGGCGATCGATCCGCAAAAGACCTTCGGCAGCGGGTTCGCGGACCGCATGGAGGCGTACGTGTCGCGCCTGCGCGAGCGATACGGCGCCTATATCCCCGGCCCGGCCCGGGCCGCGCGGCACGCGACCGCCCGGGCGGACGGGATCGTCGCGGATGCCGGCGCGCTGAGCCGGCTGCGCGCCTTCGCCGAGGGGTGACGGGCGCGCCCTCGGCTCCCAATCCCCATTCATCCCCACCCACCGGTTGGCCATACCGGGCCCGAGTGTGTAGATTGTCGCGATGCGGCGACGTGCCGCCGGCGCCGGGACACGACCGGGATGGACATCGCCGCGGACGGCCCTACGTCGGAAGTTGAGCAAACCACGGAGCGTATCATGACCGCGACCGATTCCCGGGGCAGCCCGGCGGCCGCGCCCAAGGATGTGGCGAACACCGATGTCGATGTCTTCATCATCGGCGGCGGGGTGAACGGCTGCGGCATCGCCCGCGACGCCGCCGGGCGGGGCTATTCCGTGGCCCTCGCCGAGATGAACGACCTGGCCAGCGGCACCTCTTCATGGTCGACCAAGCTGATTCACGGCGGCCTGCGCTACCTGGAGCATTACGAGTTCCGCCTGGTCCGCGAGGCGCTGATCGAACGGGAGGTGCTGTGGGGCAACGCACCGCACATCATCTGGCCGCTCCGTTTCGTTCTGCCGCATCACACCGGCCTGCGCCCGGCCTGGCTGCTGCGCCTCGGCCTGTTCCTTTACGACAATCTCGGCGGCCGCAAGCATCTGCCGCCGACCCGCGTGGTCGATCTCGCCAATGACGAGGTCGGCAAGCCGCTGCGGTCGGATTTCACCAAGGGCTTCGAGTATTCCGACTGCGCGGTCGACGACGCTCGCCTGGTGGTCTTGAACGCCCGGGATGCCGCCGACCGGGGCGTGTCGGTCCGGACCCGCACCGAGGTGGTCTCGCTGAAGCGCGACGGCGACGGCTGGACGGTCGGCCTGCGCGACACCCGCGGCGGCGCGCAGGAGAACGTGCGCGCCCGGGTCGTCGTCAACGCCGCCGGTCCCTGGGTCGACAAGGTGCTGAACGCCGCCGCCGGCCGCAACGACGCCCGCAACGTCCGCCTGGTCCAGGGCAGTCACATCGTGGTGCCGAAACTCTACGACCACGACCGCTGCTACATCTTCCAGAACGCCGACAACCGCATCTTCTTCGCCATTCCCTATCAGCGCGACTACACCCTGATCGGCACCACCGACCGTGACTGGAAGGACGACCCGTCGAGCGTGAAGATCTCCGAGGACGAGGTCGCCTATCTGTGTAAGGGGGCGAGCGAGTATTTCGAGCGCACTATCACGCCCGACGACATCGTGTGGACCTTCTCCGGCGTGCGGCCGCTCTACGACGACGGCGCCTCCGCCGCCCAGGTGGCGACGCGCGACTACGTGCTGCGCACCGACGGCAAGGCCAAGGAAGGCCTGTTGATCAACATCTTCGGCGGCAAGATCACCACCTACCGCAAGCTCGCCGAAGCCGTCGTCGAGAAGATCGAGGACGCGATCGGCAAGCGCGGCAAGCCCTGGACCCATGGCGCCACCCTGCCCGGCGGCGACTTTCCGATCGGCGGGTTCTCCGACCTCGTCGCCGACCTGCAGCGGGACTACCCGTTCCTGGAGGAACGCCACGCCTACCGCCTGGTGCGCCAGTACGGCACCCGCGCCCGCCAGATCCTGAGCGACGCCAAGTCCCTGGCGGATCTCGGCCAGCACTTCGGCGACACGCTCTACGCCGCCGAGGTCGACTATCTGATCGCGAACGAGTGGGTGCTCGGCGCCGACGACGTGCTGTGGCGACGCTCCAAGCTCGGCCTGAAGATCGACGAGGGCGAGGCGAAGGCCCTGGACGGCTGGATTGCCGCTCGCACCCGCCAGGCGGAGGCGGCAGAGTAACAACCGGCCAAAGAACCATCGGCCAAGTAGTCATCGCCCACCGACCGGCGGGACAGCCGGCGCAAGACACAAAGATCACCACGATACGGGGGAGACCGCATGTCCGGCTACGTGCTCGCCATCGACCAGGGGACGACCTCGTCCCGCGCCATCGTCTTCGACGGGCAGTTCACCATCAAGGGCGTCGGACAGCAGGAGTTCGAACAGCACTTCCCCCGCTCCGGCTGGGTCGAGCACGCGCCCGGCGATCTGTGGCGCACCACCCAGGACACGGTGCGGATCGCGCTGGCGGATGCCGGCCTGTC
>Ga0207422_1003309_pt1 | contig 16551 bp, 13 predicted proteins | sample MarCyaLeptolynsp_FD_187757 | JGI IMG/M metagenome (GOLD analysis project Ga0207422, IMG submission 187757) | Marine cyanobacterial communities from Panama - species 1 Leptolyngbya sp. (SPAdes) | ecosystem: Environmental > Aquatic > Marine > Unclassified | place: Panama: Panama City | collected...
TGCGGACCGCGTCCTGGAACTCCTCGAAGTGGGCGGCCTCGTGAAAGGACGTGCCCATGCGGGGGCGCGTCGCCAAGCAGCTCGCCAAGAAGCTCCTCGAGACCGAGCATCGGGTCGAAGATCTGCGCGACGAGATCAAGGACGCGCGCGACCGAATGGCACGGCAGAAGCGCCAGGCCCAGGTCGCCCTCGAGCGGCTGTAGCTACGCCAGCAAGCCGTCGAGGGGACCGCTGACGGTGGGGCCGGCCCAGGTTTCGCCGACGTAGCCGAAGGTCTGGTCGTCGCCGCCGTAGGCCTGGAGGATTGTCGTGTGGAGATCGCCGACGGTGCGGCCGGTGTGGTCGAGATGCAGGCCGGTGTTGATGCGGCCGCACGCGCTGCCGGCCAGGACCACCGGGAGATCGTTGGTCGCGTGGGCATCCCCGTCGCCGAACTCGCTCATCCAGACGACGAGGGTGTTGTCGAGCATGGTCCCATCGCCTTCCGGAACGGACGCGAGCTGCTGCAGCAGGTACGCGAACATCTCGGTGTACCAGCGCATCGCGGCAATCATCGGGGGACGTCCGTCGGCGGTCTCACGACCCTCGTGAATCATGCCGTGCCAGCCCTCCCATTGCCCCGGAATGTTGAGGCCCAGCCACTCGAAACGAGGGTCGTGCCACATCGAGAACTGGATCGTTGCGGTACGGGTCAGATCGCAGGCCAGCGCCATCACGGCCATGTCGATCATCTGCGGCGTGACCACGTCGCTGCCGGCGTCCGAGTTGCTCGTCGGGTCGTAGACGCCGAAGTTGCCGAGGTCGGGCGTGCCGCAGGAGGGCAGGGCGATGCCTCCGCCGACCTGCATCTCGAGCTGACGGACGCGCTCGAGGTGTTCCTCGAGGCGTGCCCGATCTTCGGAGCCGACACGTGTCTGCAGCTGGCTGAAGCTCTCACCGACGGTGTCGAGCACGCTGCCCCGCGCGGCGCGGATGCGCTGAAGCGCGGTTGGGTCCTCCACATCGAGGTCCGAGAACAGACGGTCGAACGCCGCGGTCGGATCGTCCTCGGGCTCGATCGGATCGTTGCTCCCGCCGTAGAACGCCTGCATGTGTCGTGCGTACTCGCGGTTGCCGATGGCAAAGTCGACCGAGCGATACATGGTGTCCGCACCCACGCGCGACGCTACGACCTGCTCGATCGATGGTCCCCCCGCCTCGTGGGTGTAGTCCTGGTTCTCCACGTGCTGCGCTTCGGGAAGCAGCGAGCCATCGGGCGCGAGGTTGTCGGCCAGCGGCATCGAGGTGAAGAGCGTGCGGCTGCCGGAAAAGTGCCCGCCCGCATTGTGGTTGAGGTTGGTGATCGGGTTGTCGAGGCCCGAGATCACGACAATGTCGTCCCGCAAAGGGTTGCCCGTTGCCGGGTTGGTCGCCATCAGCGGGTCGAGAATCTCGGGAAGCACGAAGTCCGAACCCGTCGCGCTCGGGCGCCACGCGTTCATGATCATTCCCTGCGGGTGATAGAACGAGATGATCCGACGCGGACCGCCCCCGTCGGGGCGAGCCATGGCCGTGCCCGACAGCGACTCGAGCAGGGGCAGCCCCACCGCGACGCCACCGGCCCCGCGCAGGAAGTTACGTCGCGTCAGCATGTTTCGATTGCGTCGCATCAGACGAGAATCCCCTCGAGAGGTCCGGTCACCGTTGGGCCGTGATAGGCCTCGTGTTCAAAGCCAAAGCTCGCGTCGTCGTCCCCGAAGGCCTGGAGGATCGTCGTGCACAGGTCGCCGATGCTCCGGTCGGTGTGGTCGAGGTGTTGGCCGGTCTGGATCCGGCCGCAAGCGTTGCCGGCAAGCACGGCGGGAAGGTTCTGTGACCCGTGGCCGTCGCCATCGCCGAACTCGCTCAGCCACAGCACGACGGTGTTGTCGAGCATCGTGCCGTCTCCCTCGGGAATGGAGGCGAGCTGCTGCAGCAGGTAGACGAACATCTCCGTGTACCACTGCATCGCTGCGATCATCAGCGGGCGACCCGACGTGGTGTAGCGCGCCTCGTGAATCATCGAGTGCCAGACGTCCCACTGCCCTGGAATGCCCATGCCGAGCCAATCGAAGCGCGGGTCGTGGCCGATGGTGAACTGCAGCGTCGAAACTCGGGTCAGGTCACACGCGAGGGCCATCACCGCCATGTCGATCATCTGCGGTGCGACCTGGTCCAGGCCGACGTCGGTCCAGCTATCGGTGTCGTAGCCGGGGACGCCGCCGACGGACGGAGTGCCGCACGCGCCGAGCGGAGTGCCGCCACCGACCTGGAGCTCGAGCTCGCGAATCTTGTCGAGGTGCGCTTCGAGTCGCACACGGTCGGCCGCGCCCACACGGCTTTGGAGCTGGTTGAAGCTCTCGCCGACCGTGTCCAAGACGCTGCCTCGCGCGGCGCGAATTCGCTGCAGTGGCGTTGGGTCCTCGACGTCGAGATCCGTGAACAGGCGGTCGAACGCGGCCATCGGATCGTCTTCCGGCTCGATTGGGTCGTTGACCCCGGCCGAGAACGGCGGAGCCATCAACGCAGCCGCACGCCCTCCGATTGAGAGATCGACGGAGCGGTACATCGTGTTCTGCCCGTGGCGCTCGGCGATGACCTGCTCGATCGATGGGCCGGCAGCGAACAGGTTGTTGTCCTCGTTGGGCGTCTGCTGCGCGTTGGGAAGCAGCGTGCCGTCGGGGGCGACATTGGGCGCCAAGGGCTGACAGGTGAATAGCGTGTGGGGAGCGGACGGGTGACCGTACGAGTCCGCGTTGAGCGGCATGATCACGTTGTCGAGGCCGGACACGACCACGATGTCTTCGGACAGGGGATTGCCGGTCGCCGGGTTGAGGGTCGACAACGGCTGCAGGATCTCCGAGAGCTGATAGTTGCTGCCCGTCCCGGTCGGAACCCACGCGTCCATGATCATCCCTTGCGGATGAAAGAACGAGATCATCCGTTGCGGACCCTCGCCGCCCGGTCGAGCCTTCGCTTCGCTCGAGAACAACTCGAGGAAGGGCAGCCCAACCGCGATGCCGCTGGCGCCCCGTAGCACGTTGCGCCGCGAGAGGCCTCTGCGATTGCCTCGCACTACTCGGCCCCCATGCGACGGAAGCGGAAGCCGTCGGTTTGGGTGAACGCGACGAGCAGTTCTTGCAGGTCGAAGTCGGACTCCACGAGGCGGGTCGTCAGCGCCTCGACGACGCACGCATCTTCCGGCGTTTCGCGGCGACCCTGTACGTAGCGCATCCACTGCGTGGTCATGCATGCTGCGCTGTTGTCCGAGCTCGCGATCATCTGCGATAGCTCGGGCACGCCGTCGAACTCGCCCGTCACGCCCTGTGGGCCGCTGACGACCTCACCCGAGGCATCGATCGGGTTGCCGCTCTCGTCGGTTTCGTGCCAGACCCCGATCGCATCGTAGTTCTCGAACGCGAGGCCAAGCGGATTCATGAGCGCGTGGCAGCTGCCACAGCTCGCGTCGTTCATCAGGATCTCGCTCTTCTCGCGCTCGGTCGCGTCCTCGGGGAACTCCGGGACGTCGAGCTCCATCGGCGGCGGCGGCATCTCCTGGCACAGCGCCTGGGTGCGCACCATCTTGCCGCGAAGAATTGCGCTACTGCTGGTCGACGGCGAGTTGGCCGAGATGACGGCCGGGAGCGTGAGCACGCCGGCGCGGCGGTTGTCGTCCAGCGTGACCTCGCGCCAGTCGTCGGGTCCGGTGGAGCCGCTGTCGATCCCGTACAGGGCAGCCAGCGGGGCGTTGACGCTCGTATCACTCGAACCGAGGAGTTGCTGGAGCGAGCCGGCGCCGGAGCGGTAGGCCGTGCTGACGAAGCGGTCGAGCTCCTCCTGCATCGCCGCAACGAGCGTCTCGTCGTAGGCGGGGAACAGGGTCGTGTCCTTGTCCGAGACCGACAGCGTGCCGACCTGCAGCCACTGCCGCGAGAACTGAGCCACCATCGCGTCGGCGCGCCCGTCGGCGAGCAGGCGGCGGGCTTGTGCCTCGACGTCCTCGAGCGAAGAGAGCTCCCCCGCCTCCGCCGCCGCCAGCAACTCGTCGTCCGGGCTCGTGTTCCAAAAGAAGTAAGAGAGCCGGCTCGCGACCTCGTAGTCGGTGAGCCGCACGATGCCGGGCTCGATCTCCTCGCCGATCTCGACGATGTAGACGAACTGAGGCATCTGCATCGTGGCCGCGATGACGCGACCGATCGCATCGTCGAAGTCGGACTCGGCGCGGGCCGAGTCGTACAGGCCGCGAATCAGAGCGCGCTCTTCGGGCAGGATCGGACGACGGAAGGCGCGGCTGCCGAAGTCCTGGATGAACTCGTTGGCGCAGGCATCTTCGTCGCCGCCGTCGGCACAGGGCACGACAGCCGCGAGATTCTCGACCGCCTGGGCTGCGACGTCCTCGGCCGCCATCATGATGCCCTCGGTGCCGAGCTGCGTGACGAGATTGGCCTCCGGGTAGCTCGTGTAGGGGGTCGAGCCGAGCGTTTCGGGGAATGCCTCGCTCGGATCGATCAGACCGTCGAACAGAGCCTCGACCGTGTTGCGGTACTGGACGTCCGTCATCCGCCGGAGCGGAGCCTCGCTCGCCGCAATGCCTTCGGCGCACTCCGCATCGACGCCGTTGCCCCCGTCGTCGTTGCTGTCGTCGTCGTCATCGCCATCGCCGTCGCCGTCGCCGTCCTCGGCTCCATCTTCGCCAGCGTCCTCGCCCTCACCTCGATCGCCAACGCCCTCGTAGCAACCCGAAGTCAGTGCGAGTGCAGCGGCAACGCCCCACAGTTTCATACACCCCGATGCTGAGCCCCTCATCGCGGATGCCGAGACACGCCGGGTTGCGGCGTGTCGCATCGGTGGCGCTCAACAATCCGAGATTTTTTGCAAGCTGCTGGAATCGCAACGGAAAAAATCGCTACGCTCTAGCTCGTGCAGGGGGCGTTCACGGCCGTGATCTGTTCGATGGTCATGGCCACGTCGCCACCACCGAACGGCAAGGCCGTTGCGACGCTTCCGGTCCACGTTGAAGGGCAGCTCGGAAGCGAGTGGAAGCGAGCACTCGACGAGGGCATCGCTGACGGCCTCGCACGCGGCAGCTTTCGAGTCGTCGCCACCGACTCGACCTGTACCGAGCGCAGCTGCTTCGTCGAGCTCGCGGCGGAGGTCGAAGCGTCGTATCTGCTGCGGACGGTCGTCACTGCCGAGGATCGCAACTATGCCGTTGCGATCACATTGATCGACGGGGTCACCGGCGAAGTGACCGCGGAAGCCTCCGGTGGCTGCGAAGTCTGCGGCATGCAGGAAGTGCGGACGATCGTCGCGGACCAGGCGGCGGGGTTGCGCAAGAAGATCGACGCGCTCGGGGCGGGGCCGCCGTTTGTCGCGATCGAGACCGTCCCCGAAGGCGCGGTTGCTCGCATCGACGGCGAGCCGGTCGGCGTGACGCCCGTCCGCTACGAAACCACCGAAGGCGAGCACCTCGCTCGAGTCGAGAAAGACGGATACGTCGCGGTGGAGCGGCAGTTCATCGCGGTTGCGGGCGTCGACGAGACGCTCAAGTTCGAGCTCGAACCGCTTCCCGATCTGCGCAAGAGATATCGGCCTTGGGGGTGGATCGCCCTGGGCGCTGGAGTTGGGTCGCTGGCGGCGGGCGCCACCTTCCTCGCGCTCGACGAACGGCCAGCGCCGGGAGACCGCTGCGCCGGGAACAACGTCGATGCCGCTGGCAACTGCCGATTTCGTTACAACACGCTCACACCGGGGCTCGTCCTCACGACGGCTGGTGCTCTCCTGCTGGCAGGCGGCGTGATCGTGGCGATCGCGACGCGACCCCGCCGACGGACGGAGCGACGTACGGCGTGGAGTCCCGCGGGGCTCGGAGTTCGGGCACGGTTCTGATGACCTGTCCGGACGAAAACCTGCTGGTGGCGTTCGCCGACGGGCAGCTCGACGCCGCGGCGCACTCGGCGGTCGCAGTCCATCTCGACGCATGCTCGGATTGCGCGTCGCTGGTCGCCGATGCGGCGATGGCGGTCGGCGAGCCCACCAACAGTCCGACCAAACACGTCACGCCGGCCGAAGATCGACCAAAGGAGCGTGGGCCGCTTCCCCGCGGAACTGCGCTGGGTCGCTATGTCCTCCTCGATCTCATCGGGCGTGGGGGACTGGGGCAGGTGTACACGGCCTACGATCCAGAGCTCGATCGCAAGGTCGCGATCAAGCTGTTGCGGCCGACGTCGAAGGACGTGACGCTGGGCTCCGATGCGCAGCGCTGGCTTCTGCGCGAGGCTCAGGCGATGGCTCAACTCTCGCATCCCAACGTCGTGCCGGTGCATGACGTTGGTACGTTTGGAGACCAGGTGTTCATCGCGATGAAGCTGGTCGAGGGCGGCACGCTTCGCGCGTGGCTCAGGGAAACGGCGCCTGACTGGAAGACGATTCGAGACGTCTTGCATGCCGCGGGGTTGGGGCTCGCGGCGGCCCACGCTGCGGGTCTGGTTCACCGTGACTTCAAGCCGGGCAATCTTCTCGTCGATCGGGAAAACACCCCTTACGTCGTCGATTTTGGACTCGCACGCGCCGTCGCAGGCCCACCGAGCGAACAGCCGATCGACCCTCTGACCGCCTCTCCCGACCGCTTGCTCGACGAGGATCTCACCGAGACCGGAGCGATCATCGGCACGCCGGCCTACATGGCTCCGGAGCAGCTCACCGGTCGTGAAGTCGATACGCGCGCCGACCAGTTTTCGTTTTGCGTGACGCTCTACGAGGCGCTTTGGGGCACGCGGCCGTTCACGGGCAAGACGCTCGGGGAGCTGTACGACGCCATCGAAGATGGTCCGCCGGGGGTCGAGCCACCTCAGCCGGTTCCGCTGTGGCTTCGGAGTGCAGTGTTCCGCGGGCTGGCGGCACGGGCGGAGGCGCGTCACCCCGACATGGGGTCGCTGCTCCACGAGCTGACCAGGGATCAGCGCTCGCGCAAACGACAGTGGGCGGCGGTCGGAGGGGCTGCCATCGTCAGCGCTGCGATTGCCGGCGTGGCCGGTTTTGCGCTGCAGCCTGAGCCCTCGCCGAAACAGCGAGATCGGATCGAGACGATTGCCGAGGAGGCTCGTGCTGCCGCCGCCCGGGCCTACTTCATCTACCCACCCCAGGCCGATCCGGACTTCCCAACGGCGTACGTCAAGGTGCTCGAGCTCGAGGGCCTGGGTGCGAGCGAACAGGCGCTGAATCTGCGTCACGAGTTCGCCGCAACGCTGCTGCGGCTGGGTGATTCATACTGGGAACGGAACGGAGGCAGAGCGTTTGCCTCGGACTACTACGCAGCGGCGGTCGTCTTCGATCCGGAGCAGGAGCGGGCGTTCGAGCGCATGCAGCTGACGCCGGGGCAGGTGGGGGCGCTCGAGGATCGGGCGTCGGAGCTGGCGTTCTCGGAGTCCGAGCTGATCGCTGCCGAGGCGCTCAATGCACTCGCGGAGCCGGATGAGACCGAGCGTGAACGACGGGTGGCCGCCTGGGCGGCTCGCGCGAGCGGACCGATTGCGACGCACGTGCAGATCGAGCGTCTGTACCCGCAGGCAGTCCCCAAGGCGAGTCCGAAGCCGGAGCCGGACGCGCGGCTCGTCGTCGCTGAGGCAGAGCCTCCCGAGGCGATCGAGGGACCGGCTCGGTCGGATTTCTCAAGGGCTGTGCGCAAGGGCCGACCCGATCCCACGCCCCCGACGACCGATGAACCCGCACCCGAGCCCAAAGCGCAGCGTGATCCCAAAGCCGCCGCAGGTGAGGTGGCTTTGGGCCGCAAAGCCCTAGGCCAGGGGAATACCGGCGAGGCGGCGACCCACTTTCATCGCGCGCTCGAGCACGATCCCAAAAACCACGGAGCCCTCGCAGGCCTGAGCATCGTGCACTTCGAGCGGGGCGAGTACGGCCGGGCGGTCAAGTTCGGCGAGCGGGCGATCAAAGGTGCGCCGAGCAATGCCAAGTATCGGATCGCGCTCGGCGACGCCTATCTGAACGTGCTGCGCTACGGCGATGCCCGGCGGCAGTACGAGAAAGCCCGCGACCTCGGGGCGTCGTTGGCCGCCAAGCGACTCGAAACGCTCGACAAAAAAGTCGGCGCGAAGAACTAGTCAGTCAGTCTCTTCGCGGCCGAGCACACGCACGACACTGACGTCGAGTCGACTGGCGATCAGGCCCATGATGCTGTCGAGCTCGCGCTGCGAAATCTCGAGCTGATCCTGCAGATGCGTGCGCGTCGCCTCGACGAGTCGCTGACGTGCCTGGGCGATCCAGCGCGCGACCGTGGCGTGGTGAACCTGATACATGCGGCCGATCTGACGCACGGTGAGGCGGTGGACGATCGTCTGCCGAAGCAGGGTTCGGTCGCGCGCCTCGAGTCCCTCGACGGCGGCAAGAAATGCAGCGCGAAACTCCTCGCGGTACTTGTCTTTGAGGTAGTCGAGCTCGGGATCACCCAGCGTGTGCGGCAGCTCGAAGAGGTCTTGGTGGTCTGCGCTCCGCGTTTCGACCCGTTTGCCACGAACTGCATTGAGACCGACCCGGCGCGCCGTGACCCGCAGCCACGCCGCGAGCGAGCCCTGGCCGGCGTAGGCGGAGATCTTCGCTGCCTGGCCGTTTTCGGCCACGAATAGCCGTCTACGCACGATCTGGCGGAAGTCCTCGGAGGTGAGTCCCTCACCGTTCAGGCCGGCGATCACGGCATCGAGGTGGCTCTTGTAGGCCGACTCGAGTGTCGTGATGGCCCGAGCATCCCCACGGTGACACGCATACGCGAGGCAGAGCTCGTCGGCGCGCAGCGACTCGAGAGCGGTCTCGCACGTCGTCGTCGCCGGGACTCGCTCGGCGATGTACCGCACGAACTCGGTCGGCGGCACTACGAGTTGCGGCCACGCTTCGTGCCCGGCGTGCACCGCCGATCGGAGGAGCGACTCCAGTCGGCCTTCGTCGAGCTCCCCCGGGGCGGGGCGCGACTCCGCGGGAAGGTGCTCGATGAAGATGCGGCTCAACGACATCGGAAACGACGGAGTCAAGGTCGCACATGTCGACCGTCGGTGGCGAGCCTGTCGACGACACGTTGCGACTCGAGCCGGTTGCCCCTACGCTGGTCGGCAGTGCGGGTCGCGTGTCTCATCCTCCTCGTCTCGGCGGGATGCAACCAGCTGTTCGAGGAGAACCCGGACTTCCTCGAGACAGACTCCGAGGCCGACGTGGATTCCGGGGGAGTGGATGTCGGTGCATCGGACACGATGACCGAGGGCGACACCGCCAACGACACCACGGACGCGACCAGCGACGACGCGGTCTGTGAGAGCGACGAGTACGAGACCAACGACGAGGAGATGGACGCCGCCGGTCTCATGGCGGTCACGCCCGGGGCCGCCGTGGCGGAGATGGCCTCGGCGACCATGGAGGGTCCGGGCGCAGTGGACTGGTATCGCACCGGAGTACCCGACGCCGGGAATGACGTGCTCAAGGTCTCCGTCACGATAGACAGCGGCTTCGACGTCTGTGTGTATTACAAGTGCACGGAGTCGGGGGAGTCGGCGACCGTGTCCTGCGGGATGGGCGAGCAGCCCGCGACCAACAACCTCGGCTACGACGGTTGTTGCGGCAACGAGGTCGCACAGCCGACGTACGAGTGCGACGGCACGCCGGGGGGCGACGCAACGGCATTCATGCGCGTCTCGGATCCGATGAACCGCGACGCGTGCGTCCCGTACACGCTGCTGTATCAGCTGATCGGTGCTTGATCACCCAGGAGTTCGGCACGAGTGTCCAGCACCGCCGCAAGGAGCTGGTCGATGTCGGCGATGGTGGTCCGGTGGTTTGTGATGTTGACCCGAATCACGGCTCGGCCGTCGATCCGGCCGCTGCTCGGCACTGCGAGTCCGCTCTCTTGAACGCGCATCACGATCTCGTCGTTGAGTCGGTCGTCCGCCGCATCGCTTTGCGCACCAACGCACCGAAAGCAGACGATCGCCAGATCGGTGGGCGCCATCAAAACGGTTTCGTCGCACGCTTCGATCCGTTTGGCCAGATGCTCGGCCTGCGCGCAGTTTTTGAAGACTTGCTCGCCGAGCGCCCGCAGACCGTGGGTCTTGAGGACCATCCAAACCTTGAGCGCCCGGAAACCTCGCGACAGCTCTGGCCCCGCATCGCAAAACCACGGCGCTCCGCTGCCGGTGCCTCGAGGCGCGCGCTGTAGGTAGGACGCGCCTTCGCGAAACGCGGCTTGATGACTTTCGGCGTCTCGGATCATGACGCACCCGACGTCGTAGGGCACGTGAAGCCACTTGTGGCAGTCGAAGGCAACCGAATCCGCCTGCTCGATACCCGCCAGACGATCGCGGAGCGCAGGGTGAAGACGTAAACCGATTCCGATGGCGGCGTCGACGTGCAGCCACAGATCCCGTTCACGGCAAATCGTCGCCACTGCGCTCAGTGGGTCCATCGCTCCGGTCAGCGCGGTTCCGGCGGTCGCCACCACGGCGAGCGGCTGGCCGCCTTCGGAGCGGTCACGCTCGATGGCGGTGCGAAGGACATCGGCGTCCATCCGAAGTCGTGCGTCGGAGGCAACTTTGACCAGGCACGTCGACGGCAGGCCAATCATGCGAACGGCCTTTGCCACCGAGATGTGGGCTTGGTCGGACGTGTAGATCTTCAGGCTCGCGGGGTTGTCGTGACCGTGCCTTGCGACCGCAAGGGCGATCACCGTGGCCATCGATGTTCCGCTCAGCAGGATGCCCGATGACTCATTCGGGAAACCGACGATCTGTTTGAACCACCCGAGGACCTCACGTTCGACGTGGACTGCGGCGTGCTCGCGGCCGCCGACGTTCGCGTTCATCGCCGCGGTGTACATCGCCGCAACCAAGCCCTCGGCGGTTCCCGAGCCGTGGACCCATCCGAAGAACCTGGGGTGGGTGTTCCCGACACCAAAGGGCAAGATGTCTCGCTCCACGGCCGCGCAGACGTCCGCGAGCGGCGTCGGGGCGAGCGGGAGCGCACTGCCATCGTCCCGCTTGGGAGGCTTTCGCCATACCGGGCGCTCTCGAACCCTGGCCATGCTGTCGATGGCGTGGTCCAGGGCTTCGTGTGCGAGACGGCGGAACCCGTCCCAGTCCTCGGGATCGAGACTCGTGTCGCGCTGACTCATCCGTTGCCCGCTACTGTACGACAGGGCGCTGTCATCGGGGCCCAGCCGCCGCAGAGATTTTCAACTTCGGGGCTCGTCATGGCGCGTGATACTTGCACCTGCGGTGGTGTCTTTCGGCGCTCAACTCGTGCCCGCTGGCGGGATCGACGAGGCGATCAACGCCGCCACGAGCCCGATCGCCAGGGTCGTCAGCGACATCGTCTTCTTCAAGCTCGAGGTCTTCGGCGCCGAACTGCCCCTCGTCGTCTTGTGGTTGGTCGGCGGCGCATTGTTCTTCACCCTGCGCATGGGGTTCGTGAACGTCTGGGGCTTCCGGCACGCGATCGCGCTCGTTCGTGGGGACTATGCCGACCCCGATGACGCCGGCGAGGTCTCGCACTTTCAGGCACTGGCGACGGCGGTGTCGGGAACGGTCGGGATCGGAAACATCGGGGCGGTCGCGATCGCAGTCACGGTCGGCGGCCCGGGCGCGACGCTATGGCTGATCGTGGCTGGGTTTTTGGGCATGTCGACGAAGTTCGTCGAGTGCACGTTGGCGGTCTTGTACCGCAACGAAAACCCCGACGGGTCCGTCTCGGGCGGTCCGATGTACTACCTGCGCCGGGGTCTGGCCGAGCGTGGCATGGCGCGCTTCGGCAAATTCATCGGGACGGCGTATGCGATTGGCATCTTCGTTGGCGCGCTGGGCATCGGCAACATGTTCCAGTCCAACCAGGCCTACGCGCAGCTGAATCTCGTCACCGGTGGGACATTCGAGGGCTACGCCTGGCTCGTGGGCCTCATCATGGCTGCCGTGGTGTTCGCGGTGATCGTTGGCGGCATCAAGTCGATCGCTGCGGTGACCGAGCGGGTCGTCCCGTTCATGGCCGGCTTGTACTGCCTCTTCGCGCTGATCGTCATTTTCATGAACGGCTCTGCGATTCCGCAGGCGGTTCGCAGTGTCATCACCGGGGCCTTCACTGGCGAAGGCATCGCGGGCGGCGCCCTTGGGGCAATGATCATCGGGTTTCAACGCGCGGTGTTTTCCAACGAGGCAGGCATCGGTTCCGCCTCCATCGCCCACGCGGCAGTCCGAACGAAGGAGCCGGTAACCGAAGGCATGGTGTCGCTCCTCGAACCATTCATCGACACCATCGTCGTCTGCACGATCACGGGGATGGTGATCGCGACGACCGCCGTCGCCGATCCCAACTTCGCCGGCGACTCGACGGGAATCGCGATGACATCCAAGGCGTTCGAGCGCCAGATCTCATGGTTTCCGATCCCGCTGGCTTTCGCGGGGATGTTGTTTGCGTTTTCGACGATGATTTCGTGGTCGTACTACGGGCTCAAGGGGTGGACCTACCTGTTCGGCGAAAGCAAACGAGGCCAAACGGGCTACAAGCTGGTGTTCTGCGGGTTCGTTGCGCTCGGCTGCGTCGTGCATCTCAAGCCGATCCTCGACATCTCGGATGCCCTGGTGTTCCTGCTTTGCGTCCCCAACATCCTCGGCTTGTACATCCTGGCGCCGGTCGCCAAGCGCGAGCTCGATCGGTACTGGGCCAAGGTCACCAGCGGCGAAATCGGCAAACTCCGCAAACGGTCGTGAGCCCCATCCCGTCCGAATTATTTCGGCTTGCGAAAGCGCAGCACGAAGCGATCCGTCTTGTCGCGCCCATCGGGCGGGTCGAAGACGTTATAGTCGAGCTTGTCATCGGCGTTGCGAAGGATGTCGGTCGACTCGTCGAGCACGAATCCGGCCGCTTCGAGCTCCGAGATCACGAGCGACTCCTCGACCCGGTGCAGCGTCTTGACGTCGTCCGAGCCGTGACCCTTGGCGGCGCTGTGGTCGATGACGCCGAAGACTCCACCGGGCGCGAGCGCTTCGAAGATCGCGGCGTTCATGGCGGCGCGATCGACCTCTTGCCAGTAGAGGTCGTGATAGAAGAGCACGATCATCACCGCGTCGAGGTTGTCCGGGAGCTTGGGATCCTCGAGCTCGGTGTCGAGCCGGGACACGTTGGATAGCGCGGGGTTTTCGAGGCGTGCCGCGATCCGGGACTCCGCGAACCGTTTGAGCACAAATGGAGTGTTGTGTGCCCAGACCTCACCGGTCGGGCCGACCCGGCGGGAGAGCAGGTCGGCGTAGTAGCCACCGCCCGCCATCAGCTCGACCACGCGCGAGCCCTCTTTGACCTCGAAGAAGTCCATGACCTCTTGTGGCTTACGAAGTGCATCGCGGCTCACGTCCGCTTCAGGGCGACCGGTGTCTTCGGAGGCTGATTCGGGCACTGGCTCGGGCTCGGCTGGAGTCGAAGGGCTCGGAGCGGCGGGGTCGGCGGCAGGGGCTGTCGGTTTGCTGCACGAGGCCGCCCCGAGCACCGCACAAAGCAGAAGTTTGTCCCAGAGTGCGGAGTGTATTTTCGAGGGCTCGTGCGTCTGACCGTATGCAGGCAGGGGTTTCGATGAAGGTAGGGAAGTCATGCAGAGCCTCTCCGACGATCTCGAGCTGCGGATCGCAGAGCTCGAGTTCAAGCGCGACGGTTACATCAAGCGCCTGGAGTCCACAACAGACGAGCGTGCTTGCCGGCGACTGCTCCAGTCCATCGCCGACGTTCGCGACGAGCTCGTGAGCCAGCGGATCGCCCTCGCGGCGACCCCCGGCCGACGCCGACAGCGCGCCGCCAACGATGAAGACCTCGGTACCCTGTGCGAGGTGCCGCTCGTTGCGGGAGCACCGGCCGAGGAAGGCGTCGAGATCGAGCTCGAAGTCGAAGACCTCGAGTTCGAGGATCAGCCGACTCGGATCTTTCGCTGGCCGACGGCGCGGTATCGGGCCGTCGAAGAACGCTTCGTTCACAGCGCCTGATCGGCGGCGGGCAGCGCGTGGCGGAAGGGCGTGTCGTCGCTCGCCGCCTCGGGCAGTGCGATCGGCGTAAACACTTCGCCGAGTAGCTCCCACATCGGGCCGACGAATCCGCGGCGGACCTCGCCATTCCAGATCATCAACGCGGGAACGAAGACGAGCACCGTAGGCACGGTGAAGATGATCAACAGCATCAGCACCGACAGCAGATGAATCGGTGCCACGCCGATGATGACCGGGGCAGCCATGGCGATGCCGAGCACGATCGTTGCGACCGTGGCGTAGGCCCAGGGGCTTCGCTTGCGACGCGTGTACTCACCGTTGGGGACCAGCGCGCCTTGCCGGCGCCGGGCTTGGAAGCGGCCCCGCACGACCGTACGTCCGCCGTCCTCCTCGAGCTCGAGCACGACGACGGGGCACGACGCGTCGGCAGGGCCCGCCCAGTGGCGGATCCGGATCTCGTGGCGAGAGGCTCGCGCGACGAGGAACGGCTCGCCCTGCGGGGGCGGAGGATCAGGTGCCGGATCGTTGGATTGGCGGACGCGAGGGTGCGCGACGATTCGCTCCCACAGCTCGTCGGGGCTGAGCTCCACGCGGAAATCGATTCGATCCCGCTGAGCCAACGCATCCGTCATCGGGGATCAGAGTTGCGCATGCCGGAGAAGCGGTCAATCGGAGGGGTCGGCGCCCGTTGCCGCCTCACCGCGCCGTACTCGCGCGAGTGCCTGCTTGGCCATCTTCGTCTCTTCGTGATCCTCGCCGAGTACCGTTTGGGCGAGCTCGAGGGCGTGAACGATGTGCTGCTCCGCCTCGCTGGCATCGCCCTGCCGTTGCACGACGGCGCCCAGGTTCACCCACATTCCGATGCTGTTGGGATGCTCGGGCCCAACCGTCTCGGCCAAGATGTCGAGCGACTCGCGGAAATGCGTCTCGGCTTGCTCGAGGTCACCGCGATTTCGATACGCGAGCCCGAGGTTGCCGTGAATGTTTGCCGTACGCGGGTGCAAGCGACCGGCGACGGCCACCCAACGCTTCAGTGCGTCCTCGCCGATCGTGATCGCGTCCTCGTGATGACCGAGCTCGACGTTGAGGCTGCACAGGTTGTTGAGTGCGACTGCAATGTTGGGAAAGTCGGGGCCACGGGTCCGTTCCCACATTGCGACGGCAGCCTCGAGGGAGTCGATGGCCTCCTCGTATCCGCCTGCCCCCTGCAAGTACACACCGAGGTTGGTGAGCGACTCGGCGACCTGATCGTGCTCCTCGCCGTAGACGTCGATCGCGATCTGCAATGCTGTGCGCGTGTGCTCGACCGCCATCTCGAAGTTGCGTTGACGGAAGTAGATGCCCGCCATGGCGCGCTCGAGCTGGCGCTCCCAAAGCGGCTCGTCGCCGACGCGGTCGAGCGCTGCGCGTGCGTGCCGAGCCCATTCCAGGCCATCTTCGGGGCGGACGAGCCTTGCCCCGACGATGAAGGCAAGCTCCGTGGAGGCGGCCATGGCACCGCGGTCGTCGCGTTGGTCGTTCGCCGTCCAGTACGCTTCGGAGTAGGCGCGTTCGGCCGCGGCAAACTCCCCCGTGCGCTGCCCGATCGAGCCCAGTTGCAGGAGTGCTTCGACGACAAGCGCCGGATAAGCGAGCTCGCGAGCATCGTCGACCGCGGACACGGTCATTTGACGTGCCTCCTCGATGACGCCCGAGTCCTGCAGGGTTTTGGCTTTGAGGATCTTGGTCCGCAGCTTCGAGACGCGACCGGCGATCTCGCGGTCGGGAGGCGGAGCGCGGTTGGCCAGGAACTCGAGGTCGTCGCAGCGACCGGGAGCGGGAAGCGCCTGCGTGAGGCGGTCGGCACTCGCGAGCACTCGCGGGTCCCGTTCGAGCAGGGTGTCCACCAACGCGCTGAGCTGACGGAGGCTGCTGTCGAGGCAGTCCACCCGCAGCTCGAACGCGTCGTCGTCGACCTCGCCGGCGGCACGGGACGCGCACAGCTGCGCGTGCTCGTTCCCCCAGGCGGCGGCGTAGGCATCCAGGCGCGAGTCGACGGTCTGCGCCTCGAGATCGCCGTCCAAGGCCGTCAGCGCGGACCGAACCTCGCTCGCACGCTCGGCGTTCCACACCGACCCCAGCAGATCCTCGGAGGTCACGCAGGCATCGCGGCCGTCGGCCGTGCCGAAGTAGACCCCACCGGCGAGCACGAAGATGGCGCCGCCGGCCATCCACGAGCGAGAGCTGACGGGCAGGTCCGACGGCATCAGCTGCCGAAGCAGATCCGACATCGAAGGGAAGCGGCGGTCGGGGTCGCTCTGCAGGCCGCGCATCACCGCCCGAACGACGGATGCCGGTGCGCGACCGCGCAATTCGGTGTCGCGCACGTTGCCGACGCGCTTGCTCCGGGAGAGCTCAAGCGTGTCGGTGCCGACAAAGGGACGCACTCCTGCGATCGCTTCGTAGAGCGCGACGCAGAATGCGAACTGGTCGGAGCGCGTGTCGGCGGGACGACCTCGATGCTGCTCGGGGGCCATGT
>Ga0207422_1003311_pt1 | contig 16547 bp, 11 predicted proteins | sample MarCyaLeptolynsp_FD_187757 | JGI IMG/M metagenome (GOLD analysis project Ga0207422, IMG submission 187757) | Marine cyanobacterial communities from Panama - species 1 Leptolyngbya sp. (SPAdes) | ecosystem: Environmental > Aquatic > Marine > Unclassified | place: Panama: Panama City | collected...
CGTGAATTGCTCTGGCATCGTAGCCACGATCCGGCTCTTGTTGGTGCAGTTGCATCAACAGGTCAATATAGAGTTCGTAGTAATCCTGGACGGTGGCGAAGTAGGAGGAACGCAGGTCGGAACTGGCGATTTTGATGCGAAGATCTTCGACGATCGCGATCGCTGACTCCACCTGTTGTAACCCTGCGACGAGATCTCCCTGTTTTTGAGCAACTCTGGCTAGTTCATAACGATTGGTTGCTTCATCAGAGGTGTTGCCCAAAGAGCGACTGATTTGTAAGGCTTGTTGGTGAATTGTGGTGGCGCGCTCCAACTCTCCCAACTCAGTATAAGCCTGTCCTAAAGCGTTAAGGGTGAAGGCTTGCCAAGGCAAATCCCCCTTGTGGCGATAAAGAGATAATGCCTCAGTGTAACGTTCTACTGCCTGAATTAGGTTTCCTTCTGCTGCATCAATTTGTCCGAGATAGGTAAGCGCAAGGGCAATCATTGCTGGACTGTCCAAAGCTTGTTGAGCTTGATTAAGATATTCTCGCCCCTGTTGCAAATCTCCTAAGGCAGCGTAAGTGACCCCTAAATCCATCAGACTATTGGCTAGAGCCACTTCATCTTGCCCTAAGTGATTCAGTTGCCATGCCTGAATGTAGTAGCTTAATGCCTGTTCGAGATCTCCCAAACTCCAGTACTCATTGCCTAGATTGGATAAGATTGCTGCTTCTTCACTAGGGGCAAAGCTTTGGCGATAGATCGATAATGCCTTTTGGTAAGCTTCTAGGGCCGGCTGAACTTCTCCCTGTTGGGAATACACTCCTGCCATGTTATTAAGAGTTGCTGCGACCCCCCAGGATAATCCTGCTGCTTCCCGTAGCTGCAGGGCTTGTTGATAATAGGACAAGGCCGCTTCCTGTTGCCACAAGGCTGCGTAGACATTGCCTAAATGATGGAGGATGAAAGCTGCCATCACTGGTTTATCTAGTTCCTGGTAAATAGCCAAAGCTCGGGTATAGCGATCGATCGCCCAATCGTATTCCCCCAAGCGGGTGTAGGATACAAAGCCAATTTTGTTGAGGAGGTCAGCAGCTTGTTCCCGATCGCCGAGTTCTTCAAGCCAATGCAGTGCTTGAGTGTAATAGTCAATGGCAAGTTGCCAAGACATTTGGTCTTCGGTTTGCAGCAATTCTTCTGCTTGCTCGATCGCACGTTCTGCTTGTTCTTGCAACAAACCTGAGGCAATGGGGATGGAATAGCTGTGGATGTCTTTGCCCTTCAGAGAGGCAGTCTCCGGTTGGGATACTTCCAGAATTTCGGCCGCGATAGGACTTGCCACCACCAGCCAGCTTGCAGACAGGAGTATTAAACCTCGAACATTAAACATTGAGCCGTTACTCATCGCCAATCGTTGATTCAACTAGACCTTAACGCCACTCTCCTTGTAGGGTAAAAGCTGCCCAGTAATAGGGGTTCTTCCACTGGGTTTCTGTTTGCATCTCCAATTGTGCTTGTCTGAGGGCAGCCGGTGCGGTTAACTTTTCTTGCAACAATAAGCGATAGAACCTTGCCATCATCTCTGCGGTCGCCGCATCGTCTACACTCCACAAACTCACCAAAACGCGCGGCGCGCCAGCATACATAAAGCCCCGGGTTAACCCCACTAAGCCTTCCCCCTTCACCTCTTGTCCCAACCCGGTCTGACAAGCGCTCAGCACCACTAACTCAGCGGGAAGGTCGAGGTTGAAGACATCGTGAAGGCGCAGGAAACCGTTTTGAGGATTGCCTTGTTCGTCAAACAGAGAGAGGACTATCCCGGATAGTTCGGGATTGGTGCTGTTGAGCAGTCCGTGGGTGGCAAAGTGGATGATGCGGTACTGACTCAGTTGGGAATTGGTGACAAAGGTGCGGTTGGCGGCAAAGTCAAAGACTTGAGTGCGTTGAGCTTCGGGAACCAATTGCATAATCGCTTCGGCTTCCTGACGAGTACCGGGGAGTCGGTTCCACACGCCGATATCCAGTTGTCTGGCGGCGCGGTTGAGGGCAAAATTGCTGGAGGGTTCTCCCGTACCTCTGGATGAAGCACTCAGGCGGTTATCTTGCGTGGCAAAGACGGGATCGGCCAGGATCGCGATTTGGTTGGGAGCGGGTTTTCGGCTTTGGGTTTCTTGGCGGAGGACTGCCAAGGTGGAGGCTGAGGGAAGATTCACAATTTCGCGATCGCGCACCAAAAGGATTGGATTCTCGCTTCCTTCTGTTTCTGGGGTGGGAAGTGCGGCAAAGGGGATATATTGCAATGCGCCATCGCCGACGACGAGCAGGCGTTTGGTGTTGAGTTGTGCGGCGACTGGACTCAGAATCAGTTGGCTGAGGCGATCGCGAGAGTCCGCGTCCGTCGCGGCGGTCACCCGGACGAGACTTTGAGTGCTTTTGCGCGTCAAACCGGAATGGTTCAGGCGGCGATAGAACTGTCGGGCCGTTGCTTCGATTTCCGATCGCGGTGGCAGTTCGTAGCTGGTCAGGGAGTCTTGGGTAACGGCCCAGAGGTAGCTGCGCTCTTCCCCTAGGGAGTATTGCAACAGCAGCGTTTCTTCGTCAAGAACTCGTTGCTGAATTTGCGCCAGGGTGAGGGGTTGGGGTTGCGCGATCGCGGCATAACTGGGACTGGTCTCGCGAATTTGGCTTTGAATTACTTGGTATTTTCGCAGCAGGTATTGCCGTTCTTGTTCGATCGCTGCTTGCTGTTCTAGGGTGGAGTCGCTGCTGTAGAGTTCCACTCGCCGCCGTTCTACCGCATTGAGTTGGTGCTGCAAGTTGCGTTCTCGAATTGCCAGGTCGAGATCGATCCCTTTGCGAATGTCTGCGTTTGCTTCAGCGAGCAGTTCGAGCAAACTTCTGGCTCTGGAACGCTCATTTAGATGCAATGCTCGCGCGTCATAACCGCGATTGGGATGCTGCCGGTGCAGTTCCATTAACAGGTCGATGTAGAAGGCATAATAGTCCTGTTTGGCCGCAAAGAAAGTTTGGCGTTCGGCTTGAGATTTTTTGCTGGCACGCTCCCGTTCAATGAGAGTCACTGCTGCTTCGATTTGGGTTAAGGCACGGTTGAAATTGCCGAGTTTGCGTTCGATCGTTGCAATTCCCAACAAGGTTTCAGCCGACTTTTTGTTCAGCACTAAGGATTTTTCAAAAAAATCCAATGCCTTTTGGGTTTCGCCCAAGTCTGAGTAAACTTTTCCGAGGTCGGTGTAAATAAAAGCGCTGTCTTTCTCTGTGGCTTGTAGGGTTTGATTTAAAAAATCTAAGGCATTGTCTAAGTTTCCCGTTTGGTAGTAAAGTTGCCCGATTTTTCGGGTGATGAAGACTCGATTAGAAAAGTCGTTTTTTTTTGAGATGGAGAGCGCTTTTTGATAAAAATCCAGCGCTTTTTCTGGCTGTCCGGATTCTTCGTAAAGCGTACCGATCGCATTCAAAATTAGGGTTTCTTGGCGACGGTTTCCGAGTTTTTGGTAAAGAGCAAGCGCTTGATTGTAAAATTGCAGTGCTTTTTCCGTCTCTCCGAATTTGGCATACACTTCGCCGAGATGAGCGATCGCAATTGCTTCTTGGTTGAGATCGCCTGCGCTGCGAGCAACGGCAAGTTCTTGGTTATAAAATTCAACCGCCTTGCGCTCGTCGCCGAGACTGGCATAAACTTGACCAATTTGACCGAGAACGCTCGCTTCTCCTTCTAATAAGTTGCTCTCGCGGTAGATTTTTCGCGCCCGTTCAAAAAAGGCAAGTGCTTGTTCTGAATCGCCTAATTCTGCGTAATCTTTGCCAATGCGAACGAGGCCGACCACTTCGCGATCGCTCCCGATTCCTTGGTAAATTTGCCAGTATTGATTGAACGATTCTAAGGCTGTGTCGCGATCGCCAATTTGGTAACAGAGTTTGCCAATTCGCCGAAACATTTCCGAGCGTCTGACAATTTTATCTTCGGGAAAGTTACGAGCTAAGTTTAGCGATTTATGGCAGAAATTCAACGCTTTTTCTGGCTCTTCAGTGTAAGAATAGAGTCTTCCTAACCGAATGAAACTATCCAAAGTTCTCTCTTGACGAAAAGGAGCTTGTTCTTCTTGTTCGTAGAGGGAGAGTGCTTGGTGATAGGACGCGATCGCTTGTTTTAAATCTCCTAAGGTTTCATAACTTTTTCCAGTTTCATAAAGCGTCCAAGCTGCTCCAGAGCGATCGCCATTTTTTTGATAAACTTCTCGCGCTCGATCGAAGCTTTCTATCGCTTTACTTGGATTTTCTAGCTCGTAGTAAAGCTCGCCAATCGTCCTTAAGGTATGTGCTTCTTTTTGATAATCTCCAATTTGTTGAGTCTCCGGAATGGCGAGGAGATAAAATGCCAAGGCAGTTGCTTTATCTCCCAATTTCTGATAGTCCTTTCCAATTTCGATAAATGTTTTGGCTGCTTGGGCGCGTACCGTCAGGTCGGCGAAGCCATCGCCTTGTTGGGGATAAACGTTTCCGGCTTGCTGAAATGCAGTGAATGCTCGCTCTTTTTGCCCCAGTTCGTAGTACAGCGCGCCGAGAATTCTGAGTGTAAAGACTTCCTGGCTGTAGTCTTCAAGTTCTTGATAAATTGGAATGCTTCGATCGTAAAATTGGATCGCTTCTTCCGGACGTTCTAACGTTTTAGCGTGAGCATTACCGAGCGCAAAGAGCGCGCTCGCTTCTCCTTGCTTATCGCCCATCTCTCGGTAAATTTTCAGTGCTTTCTGAAGCGTTTCCAAACCCCTTTCTACATCTTTCAGTCCGTATAAGTAGAGCGGTGCAATTTGATGTCGGAGTAAGTTCGCTTCTCGCAACCGATCGCCCATTTGCCGAGAAACATTCAGAGCGCGATCGCCAAATTCAATCGTTTTTTCAGGATTTTCTAGATCTTTATAGAGCGCTGCGATCGCTAAGAGTAGCTCGATTTCCTGCTCTCGATCGCCGCGTTTTTGATAAATTGCTTGGGCTTCCTGGTACGCAGCCAAAGACTTTTGCGAGTCTCCAAATAAATCGTATTGCTTGCCCATAGTCACCAGGAGAGTTGGCTGTCGATTTTCAAAAGTCGAAGCTTTCTCTGAGTCTCCCAATCGGGTATAAAATTGACTGATTTCCTTAAGCTTTTTGAGTTCTTGCTCGTAGGATTTTAAGGCTTTTGACTTATTATTTAATGCTAAATAAGTCAAACCCAGACGGTCGAAAAGACGAGCTTCTCCCACGAGATCGCCAAGTTCTCTGTAAATAGTTAAAGCGCGATCGTAAGACTCCAACGCTTTCTGTCGATTTTCTAGGAAAGAGTAGCGATCGCCAAGGGTTGCGATCGTCTGTGATTCTCCCACGAAATCGCCAAGTTCTTTGTAAATGGTTAAAGCGCGATCGTAAGATTCCAAAGCCTTTTGGCGATTTTGCAATTGCCAATAATACATCGCGCCGATCCGTAACAAATTTGCCTCTCCTTGACGCGCCGTTGGAGAGTTTGCAATTTCCTGGTAAAGCGCTTGTGCTTGGTTCAAGAAGTCCCATCCTTCTTTGTTGTTCCCCCATTCGAGCAAGTGTAGTTCGCTCAAATTGCTCAGAACTTGCGCTTCTCCCAGGCGTACCGTCACATTCGTCTCGCGATCGCCAATTTTCCGATAAATCTTCAGCGCTTGGTTATACAACTCCACCGCTTCGCCATCATCGCGAGACGCTAGTCGGCCCAAGCTGTTCAAAACGTCTGCTTCCCCAACACCATCGCCAATTTCCCGATAAATCTTCAGCGCTTCGTGATAGAACTTCACCGCTGTATCTCGATTTTGAGCTTGCTGTTCCATCAATACGGCGATGGGACGGTGGATTTGGTGCGTTTCGTGGAAAAAGACTTCTTCTTGCAGGTTCTCGACTTCCTCGGCGTAAACCTTGCCAATTTGCGCGAGAGTAAAGGCCGTTCGATCGCGATCGCGAGGGCCAATCCTACGATTGCGATACAATTCTAACGCTTCGTTGTAGCGCTCCAGAGCCAGCGTTGTTGCTCCTAAAGCCTTGTAAGTCGAACCCAACTTAACGAGTGTTTGTGCTTCTGGCGATCGCTCCCCGATCGAGCGAAATTGGGAGAGTTCTGCTTGCAAGCGTTCGAGTTCCTGTAGCTGGCTGCTGGCCGTTCCCGCACTCAACGACTGTTGCGCGAGTTGGTGGCGATTTGGCGAGGAGACGGGGACAGAAGCCGCTGTTGAAGTTGATAGCACAGCCAGCAGCGTTAAGCTGCCACAACTAACATTTAAAAGCGCGCTTGTTAGGGAACATCGTAGCGGTTTCCGTCCGGCCATTTTCGTACCTCTGTTATTAACCCAACTGCTTTACTTTATCTCTGAGGTAGCGAGACGTATGCAGATCCGCAAACGAGTATCCGTCAGATCGGAAACTTGGCGTTCGGATTCCTCTCCTTCACTGCTGGTGCTAGTCGATCTCAGAACCGACCTACTCCGCACAAATTATTTGAAATCGTGTATAATTTTTATTGAGAATTTATATCAACTAAGAACAAATCAGCTCGCCGAAATGGTCTAAACATAGAAAATGTTTCGTTTTTCAGTGTCTCAGATGTACCTGGTATTAAAATTACAGGTTAAGTTTTCGCACCCGATCGCCGTATTATTGCTTATTTTTTACATATTGTATGTATATTTTGTTTAAAAGCGCCCCTGTAAAAATTGCGATCGCGTTGGGAGCGAGTTTATCCCTTCTAGCGGGAACGCTCGTTTGGAATTTAGAGCGACAACTGCTGAAAAACAAAATCCAAAATACGGGAAATCGCCTCTCAATTGCGTTAGATCGAAGACTCGCACAAACGATGAACAGTCGAGATCATCCTCAATTTTTGCTTCAGCCTGCAACAAAAAGTTCGCAAGACTCTCGACTCACTCGAATTGTCAAAAAAGCGAGCCAAGTCATTGACTTAAAACACTTCGATCTCTATCTCTATAATCTTGACTCCGCTTCCTGGATAATTCCTCGCAGCTTATCAAAGCCGACAAGCACTTCTCCCAATCGATCGCCTCGTAGAGAAGGGCGAGATTTTGTGTTTTTTTATGATGGACGAAGAAATATTTCAGAAATTGTTGTCGATCCCAAACAACGTCTCAAAATTAATTTAAACTCAGTTTGCGAAAGCGACTTAACATTTTGCGTTCGAGATATTAAATTTGGCACTTACGATACCTGGCAACTTCTGCTCTCTCCCCAGCAACATTATGGAATTCTGGAACATTGGAAAGTGCTAGCGACTTGTTTGGTTGGATTTTTAATGACTTGGATCTTAGCGAGCTATTTGTCTGTTTCGCTGCGATACACCCAACAAATCGAAGTCCTCATCCAAGAACGAGAAAAACAAGCGAAAAATCTTCAAAAAAGTCTCTCGGACTTACAACAAGCCCAAATGCAACTCGTTCAGTCAGAAAAAATGTCGAGTTTAGGACAACTAGTTGCTGGAATTGCTCATGAAATCAACAATCCGGTGACGTTTATTTACGGTAATTTGAAGTATTTTCGAGAGTATTCTGAGAACTTGCTCGAGTTAGTGAATTTATATCAAAACGTTTATCCTCACTCAGACCCAGTTATTGAGAATTTTTCGGATGAAATTGAACTCGATTTTATTCAAGAGGATTTACCAAAAATCTTAAAATCTTTTCAAATTGGGACAGAGCGGATTCAGACAATTGTGCTTTCTTTACGAAATTTTTCGAGGCATGATGAATCGGCAATTAAGGCGGTAGATATTCACGAAGGAATCGAAAGTACTTTAGTCATTTTGCAAAACCGCCTCAAAGAAAAAAGCGATCGCCCCGCCATTAAAATTGAGAAAAACTACGATTTTATTCCACCGATCGAGTGTCATGCCAGTCAGCTCAATCAGGTTTTTATGAATTTACTCGCGAATGCGATCGACGCTCTAGAAGATGCCCTCCAAATCGGCCAAATGCAAGTCGATCCCATCATTAAGATTTCGACGATGATGAGATCTCGAAACGTGAGAGTTTGTATTGCAGATAATGGGGTCGGAATTGAGAAGTCAAATTTGGAAAAGCTGTACGAACCCTTTTTCACAACAAAACCCACAGGAAAAGGAACGGGACTGGGATTAGCAATTAGCCACCGTATTATTACCCAAACGCATCACGGTCAATTTTGGTGCGAGTCTGCGTTGGGAGAAGGAACGAAATTTTGGATTGAACTGCCAATTGGGTCAGAGTTACCCGCTGCTTCGCCAGCAGTTGTGCAAATATAGCGTTGACCCTCTGTAGAGAGATTTTACGATAGCTCTGTCGCTCGCTGCATCTCCTTCTGAGCTTTGCGTAATGCGATCGGTTCCTATTTTGAAGCCATTATTACTCATCGTTATTGAGCATTACAGCATGAGCTAGCTTCAACTTCAGTCCCTCGTCAAAATCCTCCTCAAAGATGAGAGATTCAATCAGTTCGCCCAGCAATTCTTTGGTAATCTTTCCCTCTGCTAACCAAACCGAAATGTTCTCCATTTCAAAAACAAACTTTTTGACTATAAATTCATAGCCGTTCAGCTCTAATAGGTAAGCGCCCAGAGCAATACTGGAACGTTTGTTGCCATCGACAAACACATGAAACTTGTTGATGGCAAAGACTAAGTGGGTGAGCTTGTTATGTAAGTTGGGATAGTAGAGATCGTTCTGGATATGCTGTAGTACGCTCTCCAATTGTCCCAGATTCTGAATTCCTGGTAGCCCTTCTGAATTCTCAATAATCCAGTCGTGAATCTCAACTGCATAACGAATATCGAAGTAGAAAAACTTCTCCGTCATGGTCTAACGATTTTTTAAGCGCTTAAACACAGCCAAGATTTCAGGATCTGAGAGTTGTTTCTCTAAAGAACGACTAGTCTCTCCTAAAAATTTTTCAAAATCTCCTTCCGGAACGCTTTGGATATAGGCTTCTAATTTCTGGTGCAGCGCATCCCGAAAACCCAGATCTCGACTTGCCATTTTGATTCGAGCGTCTTCAATGATGGGTTTTAAAAAGGGATTGTCATTTGCTGCATCAAATAATCTATCCACCTCAAATTGCTGCAGCTTGCGACCTAGCTGCTCATATTGAGTCTTCATGTGTGCAGCCAAACCATTTTCGAGGCTGGAAATAGCCTTCAATACCTCAGCATACATAGTGTATCGAGGGCTATCTTTCTTGCCTAGTTTTAGGATTTGCTTGTATTCCTGAGCTTTTTCTCGGAAAATTATCTGATAGACCTTATTTGTGTAAATCCCGTATTTGAACTTACCCATATCCAGATATTTGTCGAGGGCATCAGTAAAGGCCTGGCGGTAATTGAATTCTTGATACGCGGCCGGTAAATAATTGCAATCTCGCTGGTTGATATATTTGGTATGGCCTCCAGCTCGCTCCGCCATTACATCAATGACAATATCGAGAATGCGGGAACGAATGGCACGGGCGCGATCGCTTTCTACCAGTAACATTGCCACATTCAACGCAGCACGAAATGTAAATACGCCCAAGACTGAAGTTTTGGTAACGTAATCTGTTACGGTACCATCCATCAAAGCTTTGAATTCCCGTAGCTTTTGACCTCGCAATACGGTATATCCGTTGGCACTAAGCTCTTGGTTATGACTAGCTAGATATTTCTCAATCGTACTCTCGCTAACCCTGAAAATTGCAACGAGCTGATGTTTTGTAAACCACAGTTCCTTCTCGTAAAGAATTCCACCCAAACCAAGATGCTCTTCGAGCTTCTCCAAGGCATAGGAATTGTTAAGAATGTTCTGCCGATCTAGAGGAGATACGGTTAAATCTTTTCCCATCACTGGCCTCTTATCAGAAAACTTGGGTCTGAAACCCCTCTAGTCTGCAAATCAGATTGCGCGATCGCCCCACACTAACTTCGGGAAATTTGAGGTTGGCTGAAACAATCTTGGCACGAACCTGCTACTCCACTCCCTCTTCTTATATTAATTCCGGGTCGGCGATAATTTCGACCAATGCCGGCCCTGGATGGGCAAGTGCTTGGGCGATCGCGCTATCTAACTCCTCTTTCTCGGTAACGCGAATGCCAAAGCCGCCGCAAATCTCTGCGTACTTCGAGAAGTCAGGATTGTGCAAAGAAGTCTGCCACACGTCCCACTCTCCGGCACGTTGCTCTTTGGAAATTTTGCCCAATTGGGAGTTATTGAGCAGGATGTGGGTAATGTTCATGTCGTATTTCACTGCCGTTGTGAATTCCGCAAGGTACTGACCGAATCCCCCATCGCCGGAAACCGAAACAATGGGGCGATCGCGGCCGGCTGCGGCCCAAGCTCCCATCGCGGCCGGGAAGCTAAACCCGATCGAGCCTAAGTAACCGGACATCAACACCGATTGTGCCTGACATTCAAAGTAGCGGCCGAAGGAATAGGTATTGTTGCCCACATCCACGGCGATGACAGCATTCGCTGGAACCTGTCGCGTCATGGCGGCAAAGATCGAGGCAGAGTTAACGCCATTGCCGCGATCGTCTGCTTCTCGCCGCCGCTTTTCCTCGCGCCAGATTGCCCAGCGTTCGGCAATTTGCGATCGCCGATTTTCTGGATTCACCTGTCCTTCTAGCGCGGCGGTAAGCTGTTTGACGGCAATGCTAATTTCGCCCCAAACCAGGACTTCCACCGGATGAAACTTGCCCAATGCCAAGGGATCGAAGTCTACCTGGATAATGCGATTGTTGGGATAAATGCCCGTATGGTTGGAGAAGGACGCTCCCAAAACGAGCAAAACATCTGCTTCATTCATAAACCAACTAGCAATGGGAGTGCCGCTGCGGCCCAACACGCCGCACCCGAGGGGATGGCGATCGCTAATTTGACCTTTCGCTTTGAATGTAGTCAGCACCGGCGCGTGGAGCAATTCTGCCAATTCTGCGATCGCCTCCATGTTGAAGCGAGAACCATGACCGACAATAATCGCCGGACGGCGAGCCTCTTTCAGCAGCGCGATCGCCTGTTGCAGCGATTCTGGCGGCGGGGCAATTTGCAAGGGCGTAATGCGTCCCGCCGGACTGGAGGCCGGTACGTCGAGAGCGGGTTGGGTTTGAATCTCATCGGGAAAGATGAGGTGGGCAACATTCCGTTCTAACAGCGCGTGTTTGACTGCGAGGGTCATCAGTTCGGCGTGCTTGCTATGGCTCAGAACCGTCCCACTCCAAGCCGCCACGCCGCTAAAAGCAGCAGAAAGGTCGCATTCCTGGAAATTCCCCGTCCCCAAGACTTGCGAATTTACCTGACCGGTTAAGGCCAGAATGGGAGCGCGATCGACTTTCGCATCCCACATTCCTGTGAGCAAATTGGTGGCTCCCGGCCCGGCAATACTCAGGCAAGCTGCGGGACGACCGGTTAGTTTTGCAAAGGCAGAGGCAGCGAAGGCGGCCGCTCCTTCGTGGCGAATGCCGATAAATGTCAACTTGCCCGCTTCTTCTTGACGGCGCAGGGCATCTGCCAAGCCGAGATTGGAATGTCCCACCATGCCAAAAACATGGGAAATTCCCCAATTGGTCATGGTTTCAGCCATCACGTCGCTCACCGTGCGCGTGTGGGGTTTTTCAACGGGAAGTCCCACATAAATCCCGTCCTCGCGTTCTTGCACTGGGAAGGTTTCCAGCGCGTCGTCTACCTCTAAATCTCCCGGTGGTTGCCCGGTGAGGGGACAGTAATCCCAACCATGCCAGGGACAGCGCAAAAAGCCTTTCTCTATCGATCCTTCTCCTAGCGGCCCGCCTTGGTGGGGACAGCGATTATCCAACGCGCCATACTGTCCTTGATAGTGAGTGAGGGCTAAGCTTTTATGACCGGCGACGACCGTTTTCACGCGGCCTTCGGGCAGTTCGTCTAAGTCGAGTACGCGAAACCATTGGGTCGTTGTCTCAGACATAACAAGATTCCTCAATTAGGTTGTTGCAGGCTGTCAGAATTTTTTTTGGAATAACCACAGAGACGCAGAGGCACGGAGAAGAGAGAGTCTGCTTCAGTTAACAGTCATCAGTTATCAGTTGGGGAGTTAGGGAATTGGGGAGATTGGGAGACAAGGGAGAAATTCATAACGCATAACTCTAGTCATCCTTCTGCCTTCTGCCTTTGGGAACTTCATCCTTTCATCACTCCGGCATATTCCACGCCGGTGAGATAGGCCATATCACGGTTCCAGGTAGTGAGATCGTCGGCACAGAATTGGTTTAAGTGGTTGTGGCCGCAGGCACGAGCCAAAACTTGCATCAATTCGACGGAGGCGCGGAAGAAACGGTTAAGTCTTTGGGCGGCTTCGTCGATAATGAGGCGATCGCGTAAATGCTCTTTTTGGGTGGCGATGCCCACCGGACAATTGTTGGTATGGCAGGCGCGCATTCCCAAGCAACCGATCGCTTGGATCGCAGCATTGGAAACAGCAATCCCATCGGCACCAAGGGCCAGGGCTTTGGCAAAGTCGGCAGGCGTTCTCAGGCCTCCCGTCGCGATCAGGGTTACATCTTTCGCTCCGCATTGGTCGAGATAGCGCCGCGCCCTGGCTAAAGCAGGGATTGTGGGAACGGAAATGTTATTGCGGAAGAGTAAGGGAGCTGCCCCAGTGCCGCCGCCGCGACCGTCGAGAATGATATAGTCTACGCCGATGCTCAAGGCGGCTTCGATATCCCGTTCGATATGTTGGGCCGAGAGTTTCACGCCAATGGGAATCCCGCCAGTGGTATCGCGCACGGTGGCTGCAAATTTGCGGAAATCTTCGGTCGATTCCCAGTTGGGGAAGCGCGGTGGAGAGATGGCGGACTGCCCTTCAGGTAATTCTCGAACTTCAGCAATTTTACCTTTCACTTTATGGCCGGGGAGGTGTCCGCCGGTTCCGGTTTTAGCACCCTGGCCGCATTTGAAGTGGAAGGCTTGCACTTTCATCAGTTTGTCGAGAGAAAAGCCAAAGCGAGCAGAAGCCAGTTCGTAGAAGTAGCGGCTGTTGGCGGATTGTTCTTCGGGCAACATCCCTCCCTCGCCGGAACAGATCCCCGTTCCTGCCAGTTCTGCCCCTTGCGCTAGCGCAACTTTAGCTTCTTCCGAGAGCGCGCCAAAACTCATATCGGAAACAAAAATGGGGAAATCAAGCTTCAGGGGTTGTTTGGCTTTGGGGCCGATAATTAATTCCGTGCCAACCTCCGCATCATCGAGTAGGGGCAACCGAGCCAACTGCGCCGTCACAAATTGCAAGTCGTCCCAGCGAGGCAGTTCGGGGATGGGAACGCCCATGGCCGAGACGGGGCCGTGATGGCCGGTTTTCGAGAGGCCGTCAGCAGCGAGTTGATGAATGTATCGGGTGTGGGGTTCTTCGATCGTGCCGTGGAGATCGGCATAGGCTCCTTGGTAAGCATCGCGATTGTAGGGTTGGGGATTTTCGTTGCGCCAAGCGATGATTTCGTCGGCATCGACATAAACGGCATTGCCGTCAATCCAGGCTTGAAATTTGTGCAATACCTCTTTGTTGTTGTAGGAACTCACGCCGGTATCGAAGCGGTAATCCCAGGCGTGAACGCCGCAAATGATGTTATCGCCTTCGATATATCCGTCGGCCATAAGTGCCCCTCGGTGCTGACAGCGGCCGTAGAGGACGGAAACGCTATCGTCCGAACGCACGATGACGAGATCCACATTTTCAACCAAGGCCCCAGCGGGTTGGCGATCGCGGATCTCGCTCCAAGTCGCAATTTTAACTTTATTCATAAAACCTCTCTTTAAGGATCGAATGGGTGCAAGGCTAGATGACTAGCAAGAGAATGGCGTAGGCGATCGCGCCGCTGGCAAACGACCAAAAACAACTTTTCCGTTCGTCGGGAAGTTCTCGCTTCAAAACGCTGAGGATAATATTTCCGGCCACGAACGACCAGACAACCGCGATCGCGGCTTCATCTAACTTGGCAACTTGCCCCACAATTGCCCCCGCCACAATTGCCGCTGTCAGCAACCAGCGACCTTGGCGATCGTAGAGTTTTTGGTGGTGTTCGCGCAGATTGTCATCAATGACGAATAAGTGAAGTGCCACGGCGACAAAGAACAGCAGGCAAGTCGCGAGGCCGTGAGAATCCAAGTTTTGCAACAGATAGCCCAAAATAACATTGACTGCGGCAAAAGCAGCAGTGTGAATCCAGAATGTCAAAGGACTTGTCTGTTCCAAATCGCTGACAGCCTGGTTGCGCGATCGCGACTTCAACGCCAAAATATCCAGCCCGTAAAACACCACTAAGCCCATTAAAGCCAGGATATAAACGTGATTTTCGAGATAGGTTATGAGTGGAAACCCAAGGTGTTCCACTTCAGTTTGCGCGTGGCTCAATTCCGGGAAAATTTCTAAAAAAACGTAGCTAATGGACACTCCTCCTGCAAAAGAAGTCCACCGATGGGGCGGAATAATTTTGGAAATTTTCAACTGGGGCGCAAACCCGTGAATGAGTGCCAAACCGAGTGCTAAGATCGGCCCCGGACTAAGCATAATTAACCTTTCCTCTCACAATCGTTTGAGCGATCTAGAAGCTGTCATGCCAACAATCATTAATGCACCAATCCTAAAGATTGGGATATTATTTAATCTTTATTTCTGCCATGACAGCCCCCAAAATTCAGAAGCATGCCTTAATAAGCGACTGTCGGATACACAATTCGCAAACGATCGGCAGAATAATTGCGATCGGCGCTTTCCTTGCGCGTTTGTTCGTCTGCATCCCATTGCGGTTTTGTGTTTCCTAACTTGCCGTTGTAGAAGAGATACAGCTTGCCATCGGTCACTTTGTAGGTGTTGGGATCGACTGGAAACGTTTTGCCTTCAGAGACAGCAACGGCACAGAAACCGCCATATTGCGGAATATACTGCTCTGGAGCTGCATCAAACTTGGCTTTATTTTCTATATTGGCGAAATAGTAAGTTGCCTCTCCATGGGTTGACGCAATCTTGGCACTGCCAACAGAAGGCTGGCCGGAAAAATAGGTTACGGGGTCGTATCCTTGAATTGCAACTCCTTCTTCATTAAGATTCTGCAAGCGAGCCATGTATGCCTCCTTGTTGCCATCAGTTTGCTGTTCGCTCTTAATCTCTATCGTCGGGGTAGGATGGGGCTAGAGCAAGCTGATTTTTCCGATTGAACCCATAGACAGAATCTATTAGGATGCGATGGATTTGTATCAGATTCGCTACTTCCTCGCGATCGCTCAGATCGGAAGTTTTACCAAAGCGGCCGAACAACTTTTTGTTTCCCAACCCTCCCTCTCCGCCGGGATAAAAAAACTCGAACAAGAGTTGGAAGTTACCTTGTTTGAACGCGGCGGACGGCGGGTTTTGCTCACGCCAGCAGGTCGTTTATTTCAGGAAAAAGCACAGACCATTCTGGCAGAATACCAATCGGTTCGACACGACCTCGAAAAGCTCAAGGAGAAACCAACGCTGAAGATTGGGACGCTGCACTCCGTTCGCGGCTACACCTTAGCTCGGTTAATCGGTGCATTTCGAGATAAATATCCCAACGTCACGATTGAATTATGCAATGGCTATTTGCAAGACTTGCAAGACTGGCTCGAACAAGGTGATATCGACCTTGCACTGACCTGGTTGCGCGAACAAGACTCTCCCCAAACCTCTCAATTTCTCTGCCATCAACCCCTATCTCTGGCCGTCCCCCCCGCTCATCCCTTTGCGCGAAGCAAGCACCTGAGTGCGGCAGATTTAGACGGACAACCTTACATCGAACGCCTTAACTGCGAATTTTGGCGAGCCAATCCTAAAATGTTTGAATCGATGGGAGTCAAACCCAAAATCATCTATTCTGCGAATAACGAGGAGTGGGTTATTTCTCTGATTCGAGCGGGGATGGGCATTAGTATTATGCCAATTTGGACGGATCTGAATGACATTATTTATGTCCCCATAACCGAGCTTAACCTCAAGCGAACGGTTGGCTTGAAATGGAGGGGCCAGCAAGTCTTAGAAGCAGCGAAGTGGTTTCAGGAGTTTGCCGCAGGCTACGATTGGCAAATTTGACTGCGGCTGGTAGGGATTGAGTGCTGTGCGATCGCGTACCGCAAGGTCGGCGAAGCCATCGCTCTCTCGTTTGACCTTTTGCCAGAGATCGAGGTTCGGGGTTTCCATTAATTCGACTTCGGGTGAAGTCTAAAGAGGGTCAATTGATGAGGTTCGTTAAAACCTTGGCTTTTCTGGGGGGTTTTGCCCCCCAGACCCCCCACCGGGAGCGTTACGCCCCCCAACCCCCGACCTATTGGGTGACTCGCTGGCCCCTCAATTGTGGAGCGACCTTGAGACCCGTGTTAGTTTGCATCGGGTGCGAGTCAAGTCTTCAAAATTCAAAAGGATTTCATATTGGTACTTTAGCGAAAAAAGACTCTGTGGAGGAGTTAAAGTAGACAGAGCAATCATTTTAGGTCAGTTCTCGTTCGATGAGAGAAACAAAATCCACAGCCATGCCCCCCTGCTTCGAGCGATGGTGC
>Ga0207422_1003316_pt1 | contig 16518 bp, 16 predicted proteins | sample MarCyaLeptolynsp_FD_187757 | JGI IMG/M metagenome (GOLD analysis project Ga0207422, IMG submission 187757) | Marine cyanobacterial communities from Panama - species 1 Leptolyngbya sp. (SPAdes) | ecosystem: Environmental > Aquatic > Marine > Unclassified | place: Panama: Panama City | collected...
GGAGATTATTTCTGCGCGTGCGAAATGTGCTTCAGAAGTAGGTGCATACAAGCGTGAGAATGGTCAGGATGATTGTCAATTTTATCGCCCAGAGAGAGAAGCCAATGTTTTGAGAAGAGTAGCGGAACTAAATCCGGGGCCTCTTTCTGATGAAGAGATGGCACGCTTGATTCGGGAGGTGATGTCGGCATGTCTGGCAGTAGAGAGACAGTTGAATATTGCCTTTCTTGGGCCAGAAGGAACTTTCACCGAAGAGGCAGCTTTAAAGCACTTTGGCCATTCGGTGCAAACAAGTGCGTTGAATTCAATTAGTGAAGTATTCCGTGAAGTGGAGTCGGGTGCGGCAAATTACGGAGTGGTGCCAATTGAAAATTCAACTGAAGGCGTCATTACGCATACTTTAGATAATTTCACTCGTTCACCATTAAAGATAGTCGGTGAAGTTGAGTTGCGAATCCATCATTACCTATTGTCACAAGAAACAGATCTGAAAGATGTAACGTTGATTAATTCTCATCAACAAGCAATCGGGCAATGCCGCAAATGGTTAGATTCAAATATGCCATCAATTATACGCGAACCCGTTGCAAGTAATGCACAAGCTGCCATTAATGCCAGCGAAAATATAGGAGTGGCTGCGATTGCGAGTCGCTCTGCGGCTGATAAATATGAGCTAAATATTCTGGCAAGAAATATTGAAGATATGCCGGATAATACCACGCGTTTTTTAATTATCGGTTCGAATTCTGTTGCCCCATCGGGAGTGGATAAAACAAGTTTAATAGTTAGTGCACCTAATAGGCCTGGAGCACTGTACAGTTTGCTACAACCGTTTGCCAAAAATAGTGTCAGTATGACACGCATTGAATCGCGTCCTTCACGTGGTGTGAATTGGGAATATGTGTTCTTTTTAGATTTGGATGGTCATGTAGATGATGAGCCTTTGCAACGTGCTATCAAGGAATTAATTGAAGCTTCAGATATGGTAAATATTCTTGGCTCTTATCCTAAAGCTGTTTTATAAATTGTCATGATCAAAACTTTATGTGTGATAGGCGTAGGCTTAATTGGTGGCTCCTTGGCACGTGGTCTGCGTAAGCAGCATTGGTGTCAATCAGTTATTGGTATTGATACCAATCAACAAGCTATCGATGAAGCACTCACGCTTGGTGTCATAGATGCAGGCTACACTAGTGTTGAACAGTGTGCTGAAGTGCCTGATGTGATAGTGCTAGCTGTACCTGTGCTGAAAGTTGCAAGTGTGTTTGTGCAACTTAAACCATGGATGAATCAATGTGTGGCCATGACCGATGTATGCAGCACTAAAGAAAATATTATTGATGACTATAAACAAATTTTTGGTATTCAAGAATCAACATGTTTCGTCCCAGGGCACCCGATAGCAGGAAGAGAACGTAGTGGTGTTTCAGCGTCTGTAGATGATCTCTACCAACAAAGAAAAGTTATTTTGACGCCCATGGATAATTCTCGTGAAGACAGCATTAATTTAATTACTGAGATGTGGCAGCAAGTAGGTGCTCATGTAGAACACCTAAATCCACAAGAGCATGATAAGATTCTGGCCGCAACCAGCCATTTACCTCATGCGCTTGCTTTTTCTTTAGTGCATTGTTTATCAACTCAATCACATACCGATGAAATATTTCGTTATGCGGCGGGAGGATTTGCAGATTTTACACGTATTGCTTCCAGTGACCCGATTGTATGGCGTGAAATATGTTTGGCGAATCGTAAGGAATTGCTGGAAGCGTTAGATCATTTTGATACCAGTTTGCAGCATCTGCGAGATAGTTTAAATGCGGGCGATGGTGACGCTGTAGAAGAAATTTTCACCCAGGCCAAAGCGGCACGTGATCGCTATACAAACTCATAAATTATTTTCGATCACCTTTTTAATTGCTTTGAAATATCTCATACAACCTAAAAAAACTGCGCGTGGTGAAATTATTGTGCCTGGGGATAAATCTATTTCTCATCGCGCCATCATGTTAGCCTCAATTGCAGATGGTGAAACCAGGGTCACCGGCTTTCTGGATGGTGAGGATTGTTTAGCGACCATGAGTGCGTTTCAACAAATGGGAGTGAAGATTGAACGCATCGCTAAAGGTGAATTAGTTATCCATGGCGTCGGCAAGCATGGTTTGCGCCAGCCAACCGACACATTAGATTTAGGCAACTCAGGTACTTCAATGAGGTTGTTAACCGGCTTGCTTGCAGGTCAATCAATCACAACGACATTAGTTGGCGACGGCTCGTTAATGAAGCGGCCTATGCGGCGTGTGTGCGATCCATTAGCTTTAATGGGTGCGCAAGTAGCAACAAGCTCTGATGGTACACCGCCAGTGAAAATAAAACCTGTTGATCAACTTAGTGCCATCAGCTATAAATTGCCGGTTGCAAGTGCACAAGTAAAATCTGCAATCTTACTCGCTGGCATGTATGCGCAAGGAAAAACTGTAGTTAAAGAATCTAAAGCAACGCGTGATCATACCGAGCGGATGCTGTCCGCATTTGCATATCCAGTGTCAGTACAGGAAGGTAGCATTTCTATTCAAGGTGGCTTGTCTTTGCAGGCAACTAATATTCAGGTTCCAGCAGATATTTCATCGGCAGCGTTTTTCATAGTTGCTGCTTGTATTGCACCACAAGGGCAGATCACGATTCATAATGTTGGTATGAATCCCACGCGCACTGGAGTGATTGATATTCTGTTAGCAATGAATGCCAATATCGAAATTCACAATCAAGCCACTGTTGGCGGGGAACCTATCGCTTCCATAACAGCTAAATCCAGCCAGCTAAAGGGTATTCAGGTGCCAACTCACTTAGTGCCATCAGCTATCGATGAATTTCCTATTCTATGTATAGCAGCCGCATGTGCTGAAGGTGAAACACGGGTAACTAATGCAGAAGAATTACGTGTTAAAGAAAGTGACCGGATTAGCCAAATGGCACAAGGACTATCAAGCATTGGCATAAAAGTAGAAGAATTTCCTGATGGTTTAAGCATTACAGGTGGTTCTATCTCCGGAGGAGAGATTAACAGTGCACATGATCACCGTATTGCTATGTCGTTTGCCATAGCATCATTGAGAGCCAGCTCAGTGATTGAAATTTCCGACTGTGAAAATGTGGCGACTTCATTTCCAGGATTTGTTGAGCTGGCTAATAGTGTTGGATTAAATATTAATGTCCAATAGCAAGCCGTTAAATGTATCTGCACCTGTAATTGCAATTGACGGACCTGCAGGAGTTGGTAAAGGTACTCTGGCAAAAGAATTGGCGGCAATTTTTTCTTTTCACTATCTGGATAGTGGTGCGGTATATCGAGCATTAGGGCTCAAGGCACTAAAAGAGGGCGTTGCGCCAAATGATGTTGCGAAGTTAGTTACATTAGCCAACAACCTCAGTCTTTCATTCCCGCACAGTGAAAATTTTATGGCCCATATTGATGGTGAGAATATCGATGCTGGCTTGAGGACTGAGGAATGCTCTAATTTAGCTTCTAAAATTGCAGTTATTAGTGAGGTCAGACAAGCACTATTGGCCCTACAAAGAGGATTTCAGATGCCACCGGGACTAGTAGGAGATGGCAGAGATCTGGGAACAGTGGTGTTTCCATCAGCTGAAGTAAAGATATTTCTAGATGCAAGCTGTGAAGAAAGAGCGCAGAGGCGATATAAACAGTTGATTGATCAAGGAATTAGTGCTAATTTTGACCACCTTTTCGACAGCATTCGTGCGCGAGATGAGCGCGACCGTACGCGCAGTACGGCACCTTTGGTTGCGGCCAAAGATGCATGGGTGATTGATTCTACACAAATGTCTATTGAAGCCGTAGTCGAAAACTCGGCTGCATACGTTAAACAACGTTTGTCTATAGATTAAGTAGGGTGAATCTATTTTTAACTAACCTTTATTATTGAAGTTTAATTTTATTATGAGTGAAAGTTTTGCTGAATTATTAGAAGAAAGTTTTTCTAATCTAAATATGAAACCGGGTTCCATCGTCGATGGAACTGTTATAGATATCAGAAATGATGTTGTCGTAGTTAATGCAGGCCTTAAGTCAGAAGGCGTTATTCCAATTGATCAATTTAAAAATGAGCGTGGTGAAACTAATGTCGCTGTTGGCGATGTGGTTGAAGTAGCGCTAGATGCTGTTGAAGATGGATATGGCGAAACACGTTTATCGCGTGAAAAAGCACGTCGTGCTAAGGCATGGAGCGAATTAGAACGTATTAGCGAATCTGGCGAAACCATTACTGGTATAATTACCGGTAAAGTGAAAGGTGGTTTCACAGTTGAACTACCAGATATTAGAGCTTTCCTTCCTGGGTCACTAGTTGATGTGAGACCAGTACGAGACACCGCATATTTAGAAGGTAAAGAGCTTGAGTTTAAAGTAATCAAACTTGATCAGCGTAGAAATAATGTCGTTGTTTCACGTCGTGCGGTAGTAGAGACCGAATACAGTGCAGAACGTGAAACATTACTCGAGAGCTTGCAAGATGGCAGCGTGGTTAAGGGTATTGTTAAGAACTTAACGGATTACGGAGCATTCTTGGATCTTGGTGGTGTTGATGGTTTACTACATATCACAGATATGGCATGGAAGCGGGTTAAGCATCCATCAGAAGTTGTTGCTATCGGTGACGAAATTGAAGTTAAAGTGCTGAAGTTTGATAAAGAAAAGACGCGTGTATCACTCGGTCTTAAGCAATTGGGCTCAGATCCTTGGGCAGACTTAATGCGACGCTTCCCCGAAGGTACTCGAACTTTTGGTAAGGTAACAAATATCGCTGACTACGGTTGCTTTATTGAAATCGAAGATGGAGTCGAAGGTCTTGTTCATGTATCTGAGATGGATTGGACAAGCAAGAACGTTAACCCTGCAAAGATAGTTGCACTGGGTGATGAAAAAGAAGTCATGGTGTTGGATATTGACGAAGAACGTCGTCGTATTTCGCTTGGCATTAAGCAATGCCAGTCAAATCCATGGGATGAGTTTGCAGCCACGCATGACAAAGGCAGTAAAGTTAGCGGTCAAATCAAATCAATTACTGATTTTGGTATTTTCATTGGTTTGGATGGCGGTATTGATGGTCTTGTTCACTTATCAGATATTTCTTGGAGTGATACTGGCGAAGAGGCAATTCGCAACTTCAAGAAGGGTGAAGAAATTGAAGCTATCGTGCTCGCGGTTGATGCTGAAAGAGAACGTATTTCTTTGGGCATTAAGCAGTTAGACAAAGATCCTCTTTCTGCATATTTAGCTGAACATGCTAAAGGCACAATTGTGACCGGTGTAGTCAAAGAGCTAGATGCTAAAGCAGCCACAATAGAATTGGCAGAAGGTATTGATGGCGTACTAAAAGCAACAGAATATGCGCGTGATAAACTTGAAGACCTGCGTACCGTGTTAAAAGAAGGTGATCAGGTTGAAGCCAAGTTTATAGGTGTGGATCGTAAAACACGTGCATTAACACTCTCAATCAAAGCTAAGGAAGAGCAGGAAGAAGCAGACGTGCTATCAGACTACAGTAGTAGTAACGCTGGTGGAGGTTCTACTTCTTTAGGAGATATTCTGAAGGAACAGATGGGTGACTAATTTATAACAATATAAAGGATCTGTTCGGTGGGGAATGTAATAACCAAATCTGAGTTGATAGAAAAAATTGCACAAAAGCAAAATCATCTGCAGCATAAAGATATTGAGCTTTCTGTAAAGAGTGTGATTGAGCAAATGAGTGATGCGCTTTCTTCTGGGGAGCGCATAGAGATTCGTGGTTTTGGCAGCTTCTCATTGCATTTCCGACCACCTCGTGTTGGGCGCAATCCTAAAACAGGGGAAACGGTTTCTTTGCCGGGAAAATATGTTCCTCACTTCAAGCCAGGCAAAGAACTGCGTGAACGTGTAAACAAAGATATTGAAAACAAAGATAGCGAATAATCATAGTCTGCCGTTTCTATATAGCTGTTTGAAGTTTTTTAACTACTATTTACAAATCCACCATAAGCAATAATGACTCATCACAAGGTCATCATCGCTCTGGATTACCCTAATCCAGATTCAGCCTTACAATTCGTAGATAAAATACAACCTAACGCCTGTGCTTTGAAAGTTGGCTTTGAGCTATTTGTTACAGCTGGTCCGGTGTTTGTTGAGAAATTAGTTACACGTGGGTTTAAAGTTTTTTTAGATCTGAAATTTCATGATATTCCTAATACCGTTGCTCAAGCTTGTGCAGCTGCCGCGCGTTTAGGTGTATGGATGATTAATGTGCATGCTTCAGGTGGCATTCCCATGATGCAAGCCGCGCGTGAAGCGATAGATAAATTCGATGTGCAACAACAACCTCATCTTATTGCTGTGACAGTTCTCACCTCAATGAATCAAGAAACCCTTGGGTCAATCGGCATGAATGGGGAAGTGAATCAAGTCGTTAGTCAATGGGCAGCTATGGCTCAGCAAGCCAAGCTGGATGGTGTAGTGAGTTCGGCACAGGAAGCTGCAATTATACGTGCTCAAAGTGACCCCGAGTTTATGATTGTTACACCAGGAATACGCATGTCTAACAATAGCAAGGATGACCAGCACAGAATTGTAAGCCCTTCAGATGCGCTTGATTTAGGGGTAACGCATATTGTTGTGGGTCGTCCTATCACACAAGCACAAGATCCATGTGCTGCACTTGAGGCTTTTACCAAAGCGTTCACACGTGCGTAATGCACTTAGTTCGTTTACCGCTGCTTTATATTTCATCTAGACTTTTTGTCGCTCATATTGAGTGATATTGCAAACAGTGGAGAAACGATATGAAAAAAATATTCTTATGTTTAATGATTTTGTTCGCGCTCACAGTAAGTGGAGTGTCTTTAGCTGCACCTATTAATATTAATCAGGCAACTGCACAAGAGCTGGCAGATAATCTTAAAGGCGTGGGTATTAAAAAAGCGCAGGCGATTGTTCAGTACCGCGAAAAGATTGGAGGTTTTCAGTCTCAAAAGCAATTGCTTAATGTAAAAGGCATAGGGGCAGCAACATTAGAAAAGAATCGGGACAATATATTGCTACAGTAATATTACATATGCTTGAAAAAGATTGGGCTCACTTTTAAGTGGGCCCTTTTTGTTTATGTTGCTAAATCAATTGGGTATCATTCTGTTAAATAATCAAAACTCCCTAAATATTTAGAATTATGAAAAAGATCCGTAAAGCAATTTTTCCAGTCGCAGGAATGGGCACGCGCTTTTTGCCGGCTACAAAAGCAAATCCGAAGGAGATGCTGCCAATAGTCGATAAACCGTTAATTCAATATGCAGCAGAAGAGGCAGTCGATGCAGGGATTGAGGAATTAGTGTTTGTTACAGGTAGGAGTAAACGCTCTATTCCAGATCATTTCGATAAAGCTTATGAGCTTGAAGCAGAATTAGAAGTAAAGGGCAAAACTAAAATGCTTGAAGTGGTGAGAAATATTTTACCGCCAGGCATTTCGTGTATATATATTCGCCAGGCAGAAGCGCTAGGTTTAGGCCACGCGGTGCTATGTGGTAAACCAGTGGTAGGTACTGAGCCATTTGCAGTAATACTGGCCGATGATTTGATTGATAGTTCTTCAAAAGGGTGCCTTAAACAAATGGTGGATATTTATGAGCGCGAAAGTAGTGGTGTTATTGGTGTTCAGAAAGTGCCTCAAGAGGCGGTAGGAAGTTATGGAGTGATCTCTGGAGACCAGGTAAATGACAATTTATGGAGAATTTCCGGCATTGTAGAAAAGCCTAAGCCAGAAGATGCACCATCCAATATTGCTGTAGTTGGGCGCTATATTCTGGATGCTTCTATTTTTAAGATATTAGAAGAAACACAGGTGGGCGCTGGAGGAGAGCTGCAGTTGACGGATGCAATCGCAAATCAAATTAAATCACGCTCTGTATATGCGTATGAATTTGAAGGCCGTCGATATGATTGTGGAAGTAAGTTGGGTTATCTACAGGCGACGGTTGAATATGGAATGAAGCATTCAGAAATTGGGGTAGAATTTACAAATTATTTGAAAGAAAAATGTTGTTAGAAAAATTAGTTACAGTATTTTTACTGCGTAATCTAACGCTTGGTAATACTCAATGCACTTGTGACATGCGCCATCTTGCTCTACCCACTCGGGATGCTCTTTTTTTATTTGATTAATTAAATATTCTTCGCCAATTCTATATAAATCTTCAGTTTCTGAATTGCAGCAAGTACATAATTTCTTCATGCATTATCCTCGACTTAATATTGTTTCAATAAATAACAGACCAATCATTTGCATCAAATCCTTACAGAAAAATCTAATTAGAGTTGAGCTAAATTGAACTGCTATGACAGATCTGAAAATGATTTTAGCGGACTTGTGAGCTTGCCCTTAAATCCTCGAGTAACCTATGGGCAGGTCTGCACAATGATTGAGTGTGGGGTCATAAGTCGCATGTTTGTTAGGTAGATGTTTCCACAGATATGGATGCGACTTGGCTCCTCGGGACGGGCTCGAACCGCCGACCTAGTGATTAACAGTCACCCGCTCTACCGACTGAGCTACCGAGGAACAGAGAGGTCGAGATCTTACTGGCCTGGCCTGGCCTGGTCAACTGTCTTTATTGATTATTAGCAACTGCCTATAGACTGTCGTATTTTCACCAACGTTCATCTCGTACCCTAGTGAATTATCTCGAAATGTGAACTACTACTAGTGTGCGGACTTTAATACGTTAGGCATATCACTTTTCGTTTTAAATCAACCGACTACTATTCCTACCCAGGCATGGAGTGCTGCACATGGCTCTGACGCAGGTTATCAGATGGTTTCTACCAATTAGCCGAGGTCATTATTATGTGCTGTGGAACTCAATAAAGTAGCCGAAGGAACGTCTTGGAGACTTAGGGATTAAGGAGAATTTTGGGTGAGTAGTGTTGTAATAATGGAGTATGAAGGCCACCAAATTAGGCTGGTCGAAAGAAAGCTTGGAGACATGTGGTTTGTTGCCGCAGATGTCTGTCGTTGCGTGGGTCTTGCGATTAACAGCCGCACAGGTAAACCTAATGTAACTGTTGCAACTCGCGAGTTAACAGATGACCAAAAAGAAAAGTTTCGAGTTGATACGCCAGAAAATCCAAAGAACCCATGGATAGATATGATGATTGTATCTGAGGAAGGCTTAATGAGGATGCTTAGTCTATCAGATACAATAGAAGCTCAACGCTTCAAGCATTTTGTCCAACAAGAATTCCCAAAGTTTAGTGCGAGTACTGCATTTGTGAATGCAAGTGCTTCAGAATAATTTCTAATATATGCTGCATTATCTAATGCAGCATAATCTTAATAGTCTATTAACCTAAAACATCTTTTAATCTACGCAGGGCTTCTGCTAGATTTTCTTTTGAATTAGCGAAAGAAATGCGCATATAACCTGGTAGTCCAAAGGCTGTGCCAGGGACGACTGCAATACCGCATTTGGTGAGTAAGTAAGTAGCAAACTCGACATCATTTTCAACTCCTGAAGTCTGATGAATTGCCTGTTCTATGTTTGCAAAGCAATAAAATGTACCTTGGGACATAAGGCAATTGATGCCATTAATGTTGTTGAGCTCGTCTACAACAAACTTACAGCGTTCTTCGAACGCAGCACTCATAGCGCTAACGCATTCCTGGTCAGAAGAGAGTGCAGCTTGTGCTGCAGCCTGTGATATTGAGCAAGGATTGGAAGTGCTCTGTGATTGGATATTTTTCATAGCATCAATGACTTCAGTAGGCCCGGCCGCATAACCGATACGCCAACCAGTCATAGAATAAGCTTTAGATACGCCGTTTAATACTAATGTTCTGGATTTCAATTCAGGGCAGACAGATAAAATATTACAGAATTTCTGCTGATCAAATAGTATATGTTCATACATATCATCTGTAGCAATCCAGATCTGTGGATTTTTGACTAGTACATCTGCCAGGCTTTTTAATTCCTCTTCATTGTAGCTAGCGCCAGTCGGGTTTGACGGGCTGTTTAGTACCAGCAACTTTGTTTTGCTAGAGATTTTGCTTGTGAGTTGCTTGGCATTTATTTTAAATGACTGCGACTGGTCAGCAGTAATGAAGACGGGGAGGCCGTCGGCTAACAGCACCATGTCAGGATATGATACCCAATAAGGTGCAGGGATAATGACTTCATCTCCCTGATCTAAAATTGCCTGGCATAAATTATAAAAGCTCTGCTTGCCACCATTAGAAACAAGAATTTCATTTAGCGAGTAGCTGAGTCCATTGTCGCGCTCAAATTTATTAATAATTGCTGATTTCAGAGAATTAGTCCCGGCAACTGGTGTGTACTTGGTTTTGCCAGACTGGATCGCTTCAATTGCAGCTTGTTTTATATGGTCTGGGGTGTCAAAGTCAGGTTCGCCGGCTGCCAAATTGATTACATCAACGCCTTCCAGCTTTAGCTGATTGGCTTTAGCAGTAACAGCAAGCGTGGGAGAAGGTTTGATTCTGCGAACACGAGAAGCTAATTTGATATTCAATTGAGTATAAGTTCCTAGGTGAGACTAACAAAAATTACCGGGCGTGATCATACTGTATTTTAAGGGTCCCGATAAAGTTAATGAGCAAAGAATTTCGAATAGAATCATCATTTGAGCCTTCAGGGGATCAACCAAGTGCAATTGCACAACTAACAGAAGGTTTAAATGATGGCTTAGCGCACCAAACCTTATTAGGTGTGACTGGGTCTGGCAAGACTTTTACTATTGCTAAAGTGATAGAAAGTGTTCAGCGTCCTACTATAGTACTAGCGCCGAATAAAACTTTAGCAGCGCAACTTTATGGCGAGATGAAATCATTCTTTCCACGTAATGCAGTGGAATATTTTGTTTCTTACTATGATTATTATCAGCCGGAAGCTTATGTGCCTTCCAGTGACACTTTTATTGAGAAAGATGCGTCGGTCAATGATCATATTGAACAGATGCGTTTGTCTGCGACAAAAGCACTGTTTGAACGTAACGATACCGTGATCGTTGGTACTGTGTCAGCAATTTATGGCCTTGGTGACCCGCGTTCATATTTAAATATGGTGCTGCATCTGGATCGGGGTGATATCACTGATCAGCGCACTATTTTAAGGCGCTTGGCTGAGCTTCAATATAAACGCAATGATGTTGAGTTGAAGCGTGGTACTTTCCGCGTTCGTGGTGAAGTGATAGACGTACATCCGGCAGAATCGGAACGTGAGGCCATTAGAATTGAATTGTTTGATGACGAGATTGAACAGTTAAGTTATTTCGATCCTTTGACCGGTGAGGTGGCAAGGCGTGTGCCTAGATTAACTGTCTATCCAAAGTCTCACTACGTCACCCCTAGGAGTGTTATTTTAGAAGCCATAGATTTCATCAAGGCTGAGCTTAAAGAGCGTCTCGATGGGTTGAGAAGCATAGAAAAGTTAGTAGAGGCACAACGTCTGGAGCAACGCACCCAGTATGACCTGGAAATGCTGCAAGAACTTGGATATTGCAACGGTATTGAAAACTATTCGCGCTATTTAAGTGGACGCGGACCTGGTGAGCCACCGCCATGTTTATTGGATTATTTGCCGGATAATGCGTTAATGATTATGGATGAAAGTCATGTCTCTGTACCTCAATTTGGTGGCATGTACAAAGGCGATCACTCGCGTAAAAGCACTTTAGTTGAATATGGGTTTAGATTGCCTTCAGCATTAGATAATCGACCATTAAAGTTTGAGGAGTTCGAAGCATTATCACCACAAGTGATTTATATATCTGCAACACCTGGTAATTATGAACTGGAAAAATCAGCGCAAGTAGCTGAACAGGTAGTACGTCCAACTGGTTTGGTGGATCCAGTCATTGAAGTGCGGCCGGTCGCATCCCAAGTGGATGACGTGCTATCTGAAATAAACGAGAGAGTGGCACAGGGTGAGCGGGTATTAATAACTACCTTAACCAAACGCATGTCTGAAGATCTCACTGAATATTTAGAAGAGAATGGTGCGCGTGTTAGATATTTGCATTCCGACATTGATACGGTTGAGCGTGTCGAAATTATTCAAGATTTACGTAAAGGTATATTTGACGTGTTGGTGGGAATTAATTTGTTACGGGAAGGATTAGATATCCCTGAAGTTTCACTAGTAGCAATTTTTGATGCAGACAAAGAAGGCTTTCTGAGGTCTGATCGATCACTAATCCAAACTATAGGACGTGCAGCAAGAAATCTTAACGGTAAAGCGATTTTATACGCTGAAAAAATTACCGGGTCTATGCGCAGAGCTATTGATGAAACTGAACGTCGCAGACAGAAGCAACAAGCATATAACGAAGAACATAATATAACGCCACAAGGGGTTGAGAAGTCGGTTGGCAATATCATGGAAGGGGCGCAGTCGCGTTATGATCAACAACGTTACCGCCAACTGCATGAAATTGCGGAACAGGTGGATGATTATGAAGCTATTACGCCTGAATTAGCACTTAAGCAAATTCAGCAACTGGAGCAGAAAATGTACGAGTTTGCGCGCAATCTAGAATTTGAGGACGCAGCTCGTACGCGCGACGAGATTCAACGCTTAAAGGATTTTGCTCTGGGCAAACCTAACTTGGAGGCAAGTTAGGTTCTTTAGAACGGTTTAAATGGGTCTGGCTACAAATACTTTAAGGTCTATGGTACCTTTCGCAATCTTGTGAGTTCATAGATCGAATTGTCTATATTGCAGGCGCGTAGCTCAGTTGGTTAGAGCACCACCTTGACATGGTGGGGGTCGTTGGTTCGAATCCAATCGCGCCTACCACACTTGCGAGCGGGTATTGCTCGCAGATTAATAATCGCGAAGCGACACATTATTGAATAATATTTGTGATATTGGTTTAGTGTAAATTTAGCAAGTGTCTAAGTCTGGTTTGGTTAAACCTCACAGATTAATAGTGTCGTAAGTACATTAAACTAATAATGTGATTCTGTTTTCGTACTTAATATATTGAGTAGCAAAATCACACAGCCATAACTTTGTAAAAAAATATTTATATAACAAGTGACCCTTGGTATCGGTCACCACTGGAGAAAGTAATGCCGCAAATCACCCTGCCTGATGGAAATAAAAAATCTTTTGATCACCCCGTGACAGTTGCTGAGGTGGCCAAGTCAATTGGTCCTGGTTTGGCTAAAGCTGCAGTTGCTGGGCGAGTGAATGGCCAGCTTGTCGATGCCTGTGTTGAAATTACAGAAGATGCTGATGTATCGATTATTACCAGTAAGGATCAAGAAGGTCTAGACATTATTCGTCACTCATTTGCTCACTTAATTGGTCATGCAGTAAAACAGTTATTTCCTACAGCAAAAATGGCAATCGGACCAGTGATTGATGATGGGTTTTATTATGATGTTGAGTATGAGAGAAGCTTCACTCCCGAGGATTTAGAGGCGATAGAAAAGCGTATCGAACAACTTATTAGTGAAGATTACGATGTCATTCGCAAAGTGGTTAGTAGAGAAGAAGCCGTTGAAACATTCACTCAACGTGGCGAGCCATATAAAGTCGAGATTGCAAAGGAAATTCCCGATGATGAGATTATTGCGCTTTACCATCATCAAGAGTACACAGACATGTGTCGAGGCCCTCATGTGCCTAATACACGGCATCTACGTGCCTTTAAGTTAACTAAGTTAGCGGGTGCGTATTGGCGTGGTGACTCAAACAATCAAATGCTACAGCGCATTTACGGTACTGCCTGGCCAGATAAGAAACAACTCAAGCAATACTTAAAACGTATAGCAGAAGCTGAAAAACGTGATCATCGCCGTTTGGGTAAGCAAATGGATTTGTTCCACTTCCAGGAAGAAGCGCCAGGTATGGTGTTCTGGCATGCGCGAGGTTGGGAGATGTATCGCACTGTAGAACGCTATATTCGTTATAAGTTGGCAGACTACAACTACAATGAAGTGCACACACCTCAAATTCTTGATCGTAGCTTGTGGGAGAAGTCCGGGCATTGGGAAAAATTTGGCGAGATGATTTTTTCTACTCAATCTGAAAATCGTGAATACGCGGTTAAACCTATGAATTGCCCGTGTCATGTGCAAATCTTTAATCAGGGTTTAAAAAGCTATCGTGATCTTCCCTATAAAATTGCTGAATTTGGAACGGTCCATCGGAATGAGCCTTCCGGAACCCTGCATGGCTTAATGCGCGCCCGTCGCTTTGTGCAAGATGATGCGCATATTTTTTGTACTGAGAAGCAATTGCAACAAGAAGTCGCCACACTCATCGATTTAACTTTCGATGTGTATAAAGACTTCGGCTTTGATCAAATTGAATTAGCGCTATCCACTCGCCCTGAGCAGCGCGTAGGCGAAGAATCATTGTGGGATCAGGCCGAAGAAGGTTTAAAACTAGCGCTTGAGAGTAAAGACCTGGAGTATCGCTTGCAACCAGGTGAAGGTGCTTTCTACGGACCAAAGATCGAATTTACATTGCGTGATAGTTTAGCTCGACGCTGGCAGTGTGGCACGATTCAGCTCGATTTCTCTATGCCGACACGACTAGATGCCAGCTACGTGAGCGAAGATGGATCAAAGAAAATCCCGGTTATGATTCACCGTGCGATCCTTGGATCCTTAGAGAGATTTATTGGTATATTAATTGAGCATCATGCGGGTAATTTACCGTTTTGGATGGCTCCAGTGCAGGCAATGGTGCTAAATATTACCGACGCACAGGCGGAATATATGCAAAATGTCCAAAAAAGGCTTCTAAATGAAGGATTTCGGGCTAATATCGACTTGAGAAATGAAAAGATTGGCTATAAGATTCGCGAGCACACAATTCAACGCGTTCCTTACCTCATAGTCGTTGGCGATCGAGAGATGGAATCGCAATCTGTGGCCGTACGTACGCGTCAAGGTGAAGATCTCGGTTCAATGAGCATAGATGAGCTGATTGCACTGTTTGCCAAAGAAAACGCGGAAATCGGCCATTTTTAGTTTATAGGAGCAGCATATCAGCGCAAGTAAAGACGTTCGCCTGAACGAGGAAATATTCGACCCGCAAGTGAGATTGATTGATGCGGAAGGTGAAAATGTAGGCGTCGTTGACAGAGAAGAAGCGTTGCGAATTGCAAGTGAGGCGGATCTCGATTTGGTTGAGATTTCACCTAATGCCCAACCACCAGTCTGTCGTGTGATGGACTATGGTAAATACAAATTTGAGCAAAACAAAAAAGCTCATCAGGCAAAGAAGAAGCAAAAGCAGATACAGGTTAAAGAAATTAAATTTAGGCCTGGTACTGAAGAAGGTGACTATCAAGTCAAACTGCGTAAATTAGTAGAATTTTTGCAGGATGGTGATAAAACTAAAATTACTATTCGCTACCGCGGTCGGGAAATGCAGCACAAAGAATTAGGTGCGCAATTGTTAGATCGCATAGAAGAAGATTTAAAAGATTATGGCGACGTTGAGCAGCGTCCCAAAATGGAAGGTAGGCAATTAATTATGGTGTTGTCGCCTTCTAAAAAACAAAAGTAAGTAAATAGGATATATAGGTCATGCCTAAGTTAAAAACAAATCGCGGCGCTGCCAAACGATTTAAAAAAACTGCGACAGGGAAATTTAAATGTTCCCAGTCACATTTGCGTCACATTTTGACTAAGAAAAGCACTAAGCGTAAGCGTCATTTACGTTCCATCGAGGTCGTTGCTGAGGTGGATACGCCAATGATTCGCAGAATGCTGCCTTACGTTTAATTATTTTAAAGGAAACAACAGATGTCTAGGGTAAAACGCGGAGTTACCGCACGAGCACGCCATAAAAAAGTCCTTGCTAAGGCTAAAGGTTACTATGGTGCACGTAAGAACGTTTATCGCGTGGCTACGCAGGCTGTTACTCGTGCCGGACAATATGCCTATCGTGACCGTCGCCAAAGAAAGAGACAATTTCGTTCGCTTTGGATTGTGCGTATCAATGCGGCAGCGCGTCAGTTTGATATTTCATATAGCCGTTTAATTAATGGTTTGCAAAAAGCATCAATAGAAGTGGATAGAAAGGTACTTGCCGATTTAGCTGTGCATGATATTGCTGCATTTGGACAATTAGCAGAGCGAGCTAAAGCGCACTTGTAAAATTCATTTTTATAAAGACTGCTATTGCTCGTATAAGGGAAAGGCTTAACCTTTCCCTTTTTATTTTGTGGAGAGGTTAATTAAATATTACGTAAGTGTGTAAGTTAAGATTTTAATGATATGAGTGTGCTTGACGATTTATTAAAAACTGCTAATGAAGATATTGTAGCCACGACTAATTTGAAGGCGTTGGAAGAGCTGCGAGTTCGTTACCTGGGTAAGAAAGGCTTGGTAACTGAGCAGTTAAAAGCGTTAGGCAAGCTTTCTGCTGAAGAACGCCCCGCGGCTGGGCAACGGGTTAACCAGGTTAAGCAAGCTATTCAATCAGCATTAG
>Ga0207422_1003317_pt1 | contig 16499 bp, 12 predicted proteins | sample MarCyaLeptolynsp_FD_187757 | JGI IMG/M metagenome (GOLD analysis project Ga0207422, IMG submission 187757) | Marine cyanobacterial communities from Panama - species 1 Leptolyngbya sp. (SPAdes) | ecosystem: Environmental > Aquatic > Marine > Unclassified | place: Panama: Panama City | collected...
TTGATGTTATGCTCGTTACACAATACTTAGATGCTTTGCTTTCTGGCGAAGAGGATTTGCCACCCCTGCGCTGGTGATCCATACAACCCTGATTGCGGCTTACTCGTATAGGATGTTGTAATGAGACAAGCAAATCAGGAGCTAAATTCATGGGTTGTGGACGCGCAATACTTTGTATAATTTTCCCACCACTTGCCGTGATTGATCGCGGATGTGGGACGGTGTTACTCGTCTTTGCGTTGACGTTGGCAGGTTGGGTACCCGGTGCCGTTGCTGCGCTTTTGCTCAACTATATGGCAGCCGAAGACAAAAACAAACGATATTAGTCGAGAGCGAAACTTTCAATGAAGCCCAAAAAGTTCAATCTGCATTTTGATACCCCCAACTTCGATAAGTGCGTTGCATTTTATCGGGATAAGATGGGATTCCATCTGCGAGAAATTATGGAGTATCCGAACAAGCGCATTGCGATGTTTGACCTCAACGATGCTGTAGAATTTGAATTTTTTGGCGCGCCTCCCGGCGAAATCCAACAGAAGCCACCCCCTTCCAATGCGCGGATTCGCCTTGAAGTAGAAGATGTGGATATGGAGTATGAACGCCTGATGGCGAACGGCGTTGAATTGGCAGAAGAATTGCAAAATTGGGAGTGGGGTGAACGGTCGTTTGGCATCCGTGTGCCAGATGGCATGATAATCTATTTTTACTCGAAGATTGAGTGAGTATTAGATTATTGGCTTACTCACGGATTCGCCGTGAATCGCCCGTAGGGATATCCACTTTCGCAAAATCAAAGTTCAGCAGCTTATCTTATTATACCAAGAGGTTGAGGACGATAGATGACAGTCGATAGATACTACGGACTACATGCGGCAACGCTATATCATTCGTCTCAGACAGCAACCTGATCAAACTTGGTTTGCTGAGGTGGAAGAATTACATGGATGTGTGGCTGCTGGTGATACAAAAGAGGAAGCTCTCGAAGAAGTCAAGAAAGCATAGTTGACATATCGACTCAAACACCGTATCCCAATCCCTGAGCTAGCAGAAGACTACTAGTCCAGCTAGGAAGTTAAACTAGGATATATTGGGCAATGACGACCCGATTGGCGAATTATTCCTGATTGGGTGGCGCGACCATATGCAGGTCTTCCAGCACAAGTTCGCCATTTCGCAGCGCAGTTAGAGCAGCCGTGTGTCGATCCCCTGCACCCAGTTTATTCATGGACTTGGCGAGGCTTTCGATAACACTGGTCATGGGCATATCGAGGCGTTTCGCAATTTCAGAATCTGAATAGCCACCTGCGACATAAAGCAACACATCACGTTCGCTATCGGTCAATTTGCGCTCATCTGGCACAACACCCAATAAACTCGTAACAACTTCCGCAACCCCTTTACCCAAAACAATTTGACCATCCAGCACTTTTTCAATGCTTTCGACCAATTCGCTTTCATCAGTGGATTTAAGGATGTAACCATGTGCGCCAGAACGCAATGACCGCACGATATAGGCTTCGTCTTGTCGCCCTGTAAGGACGAGCACTTTGACCCTGGGAGCTTGTTCGCGGACTTCGACTAGCACTTCTAAGCCACTTTTGACAGGCATATTCAAATCTAGGATGAGGATATCTGGCATAACTGCGATGGTTTTATCGACAGCCGATTGCCCGTCACCTGCTTCTGCTAGGACGACAAAATCATCACGCGCTTCAAGGAAACTCGCTAATGTACGGCGCAGCAGGGCATGATCATCTGCTAGAACGATACGGACAGTGGAAATGGAAGGCGGTTGCTGGGCGCGCTTAGAATCCAATCGATCTGTTTGGGTGCGTTTTGCCCATTCTTCACGGGAGGGAATAGTGGCATCACGCGCACCCCCTGCATTAGGCATAGTCGCACGTAACGCGCCCGCTAATGATTCAGCCGTCTGGAAGCGGCGACTTGGTTTTTTCTCTAGCGTTTTTAGGATGACGTGTTCCAATGCAGAAGGCAACTCTGGCACGACTAAACGCGGTGGTGGTGCGGGTTGTTGTACATGCTGGAGCAATAACGCCGTAATATCATCCGCATTGAATGGCAATTGACCTGTCGCCATTTCATACAGGACAATGCCCAATGAATAAATATCCGTCCGACGATCCAGCTCTTGCCCCTGTGCTTGTTCGGGGGAGATATAAGCCGGGGTGCCAATCACCATTCCCGGTGCCGTAACCCGTTTGGCTTCACGCGGTAATGCCAAGCCCAAATCCATAATTTTGACTTGACCATCCGGCGTGACTTTGATGTTAGCGGGTTTGATATCGCGGTGGATAATTTCGCGCTCATGTGCGTAATGCAGCGCAATCGCAATTTGCGAGCCAAGTTCAATCACAACTTCTGGCGATGAAGGAATATATGCGGTGAGCGGATCACCTTCGACGTATTCTACAACAAGGAAATGGCGGTCGTTGTCCTCTCCTCGATCATAGATAGACATGATGTTGGGATGATTAAGTTGGGCAGCAGCAGTCGATTCTTGAAAGAACCGTTTTCGTGTTGTATCACGGACATGCGGCAGCAAAATCTTCAAGGCGACATCACGACTCAAAAGTGAATCATAGGCTTTGTAAACCGTTGCCGTTGATCCTTCGCCGAGATGTTCCCGTATTTCGTAACGTCCGTTAAGTTTGACCCCAATCATGGACATGAGTTATCACCAACCGTGTGATTGACATACACGTTAAGCATACCACAAGGCACTTAACCGCGCATATTTTGCTAGGAACTGGCAAGAATATTTGAGGTGTGTTTGAGGCAAGATTTATTGGGATGGTTCGCACAAACCACCCGTGTCACAGTCTAATGGCTCATCGACCTAGAAAAAGCCACGACGACCATAGCGTTCTTCTTGGAACGGATCGCCTTCATTGTGATAACCGGCTTGTTCCCAGAAACCGGGTTTATCCACCGGGCTAAATTCCAGCGCGCGCAGGAATTTCGCGCTCTTCCAGAAGTAGCGTTTGGGTACTAATGTGCGTAGTGGCGCACCATGATCAGGTTCGAGTGGTTTGCCATCGTACAGATAAGTCAGCAGCACATCATCATCCAACATGGTTTCCAGTGGCAAATTGGTCGTATACCCATATTCACAATGCGCGATGATGTATTTCGCGGTGGGCTTAACTTGGATGTAATTCTCAACGAAGTGGCGAAACGACACCCCTTCCCAATCCGTATCGAACTTGCTCCAGCGCGTCACACAATGGATATCCACGGTGATTTTGACAGTCGGTAATTTTTTGAATTCTTCCCAATTCCAGCTTTTTTCTTCTTCGACTTCACCAAATACACGGAAATCCCATGTAGCAGGGTCGAATTTGGGTATGGGACCATAGGTCAACACAGGGAATTTTTCTGTAAGCGATTGCCCTGCCGGAAGCCGCCCCGCATCGCGCATTTCATCTTCTTTTGCACGACGATTGTTGAGATTTTTAAACATGAGTCACCTCAAATGAAACTACCACGATTGATGTTTTAGTTTAGCATAGTTGCAGAAAATATCTACAAACCCAACACTAATTTAAGTTGTTGGTTGTTTTGCTCGCCATGTGCTGAAGATTAAGATGAGCCAACAGCCCGGTAATAAGAGCCAAATTTCCCATGGGAATTCAGCAGAATGCAGCGTGAACAGATTCAAGGATTGACCTTGTCCCGTTTGTCCGAGAACCACCCAACGCGACAATGCCAACACCACCATGACGAGGGTCAATCCAATGCGTTCCCAGCGTTTCAGATACGCCCAAACAGCTAGGAGGATCACGACTTCTAGGAAGACAAAACCCCATCCGACCGGGCGCACCCAATAAAACAAGACCAAGGCGAGGGCAAAACATAACCGAAAAGATAGCTTGACCGAATAGCTACACCATAAGGTCACACCAAGTAGCATCATCCAAGTAACAATAGATAATTGTTGGGCAAGGCTGGCATCCAACCCAGCGTTGATGAACCCTTGCATAGCAGAGCGATTCCAGATATTCAGTGGCGATTGACTTTCTAAAGGTAGATTGAACCAAGTGTAATCCAGAGAATTTTGTACATAGATTAATGCTTCGCTGCGTAAGAAGTCGCCCCAGAAGGCAACATCAATCCCGATGAGGATCAAACTACCTGTTGCAGCAATCACCAATGAGACAAGGGTTTTACGCCGATCAAGCTGATTATTGGCAAGCAATATCAAACCAAAACTCGCAAAGAAAAAGACATAAAACGGTTTGATCAGAGCTGCAAAGGCAATTAGAGGAATCGCCCACCAGCTTTTACCCTGCCAGATAAGCCACGCCGAACCAAGGGCACATAACATTAAGAGCATTTCGGCATTGCCGCCTGCAATTGTGATCGTGACTTCAGCCGATACCACAATGAGCAATAACCAAATGGCATGATTGCGACCTTCGCGCAGCCAAAGCCAACTAAATCCTATCAATGCAATTGTCAGTAGAGTCGTCATTAATGCCGCATTGAACACGGCATCATTGGCAGTAAACCGATTGATCATCAGAGCTAGAGTAGGTAAGTAGACATACGATCCAGAAACAGTCGCTGCGTTCGAATTTTCCACAATCATCTCTGGGGTAATTGCATTGATTGATAACCAGATTTCCCGCGTCTCTTCCACAGACAGGTATGGGCTTTCACCATTGGCGATTGCGTCACTGGCGATCTGGTAAGTAGCGAAATCAGGACTTAGGGTACCCGTTGTGTAGAATTGATTGATAAGTGCTAGCAACAGCAAGGAAAAATATCCAAGAAAAACACCCCACAAAGCAATTTGTACCCAACGCCGCCGTGTCTTGGGTGGTGCCGTGACACTGTCTCGCTGCAATGATTCCTCTGTCATCTTGATGCCCTTCCTCCAAAATTTAACCCTACTGCAAAAGTATGAGCGCGTTACTAGAATATTGCATGAAGCGAATATGAGGAGACTTTATAAACAAACAAGGCGGTTAATAGACCGCCCTGCACACAATTTCTGATTCAAAATGACATTTTCAAGCAGATGTTAGCCACACCATTCCGCGAGGCAATATGGATCAAGCGCAATGGAATCGATATCGCCCAATTCGCGGAACTGCTCTTGTGTCATACTGGTATCTCGATAATCTAAGAACACAAGGAAATCATTGCCTTCGACAACCACCATCCGCGAAAATTGAGAATAGCTGCGGGCAACGGGGCGCACTGCTGTACCGATTGGAACAACACCAACAGATAAGCGACCACCACGATCTAAGAAAGATACAGCAAAATTCGTCTCGATAGTGATGGCACCGGGAACCAATACTTCTGCGGATTGCGCAAAAATGGGTTCATTGCCAACATTCGCCAACAGATTCACTTCACTAAATTGGCTCGCCTGCACTTCCGCCTCAAAGCAAAAATCAGGCGAATTGGTATCAATATTCAAAGTGAAGACACCACCGCGATCCAGCATATTGACCAATGCTTGTGTGGAACGGCTGCAACGGAATAGGGGGTCACTGCCTGTCCAACCTTCAGGGCGTTCATTGAACCCGAGCAATTCATCTGCGAGCAATTCAAGATCATGGCGAATATCGCGCGCAATATTAAAGCTAGTACTGGGGACAGCCCCGAACCACCCTACAGGGCGACTATTTGCACCAAGTGCTGTTCCTGCTAAGAGTTCAAGATCGAGGCGGATCAATATAGGCAATGATGGATCACCGACATCAAGGCTGCCATTCCACCCAACAGGACGATTCACACCTTGTGTTGTCACCATCAATAGCTCAAGGTCAGCCCGTGCATCAATGAGCAAAGGCAGCGCATCACTAATTGGAATCACATCACTTGTACCCGAGTCTGTTGTTTCGGCTTCTGGCGCGCCGCCCGTTTCTTCAATCACTTCGCCATCACCACCCGCAATCACCTCACTATCAATTGCTTCACCTTCTGCTGTGGTATCTGTCGTTGTAGCATCTGTTGTGGTGACTGTGCCAGTCTCTAGGACAATTTCCTGATCTGTCACGATTTGCAGCCATGTGTTGCTAGCCAATTGCAAGCCCTCTCGATTAGGGAAATAACCCAGCCCCCGTAGTTGGCTTTCAACATTATTGATGTAGTAGTTGAGTAAGGCAGTGACAGACGTATTCTGCACCATTGTCGATTGATCGGTGTAAAGCAAAATTGGTGTCGCAAGTGGATAGGTACCATTGGTGATGCTATCAACGGTTGGCGCAGCCCCATCCAAACGTAACGCTTTTAGATTCGTCCCTGCAAATTGACTGTAATATGAAAATGGAAAGACAGCGATTGCACTCGGGTCTGCTTCTGCTGCTTCCAGCCGAGTTTGTTCAGGTGCAAGTTGTAGATTCGGGGAATTCGTCAGCGCAAGCGGATCATCGGAAAAGAATCGCTCTGCAAAGGCTTCCAGATCGCGTGAGCCTGCTTCTGGCAACAATCTGACGATTTGTGAGCTGGGCCATTCCGGGCGTACATCAGCCCAATTCGTGGCACTGGAATAAATCTGTACCACTTCTTCTGTGGTAACATCATCGGCAAATGGGCTAAGAATCCCCATCGCAATCACCAGTGCATCAGCCCCAATCTGAAACGCAATCGGGTCACGTCCATTAGCACGACAACGGGCAATCTCATCATTGGTCATGATACGATCAACGCTGATAATATCCACTGAACCGTTGCAGTATTGGTCAATTCCAACATCAGACCCTGCGTTCGTAATGGAAACTCCACCGGGGAAACCTTGTGCCACAAACCCATCAATCAGCAAATTATCAATCGGGAAGCTCACTTGTGAGCTAGCAATTGTAATTGGCAGGGTTAAATTAGATGGATCAACAGGCGGCAAGTTTTGGGCTTGGCTTGTTGTAAAGGGTAACAATATCACACAGCAAATTATCAGGATTAGACGGCGCACGAGAACAGCTCCTCGTTTGATTTTCGGTCGCAATTCTTCTGCATTATACAACAGCCTCTGTTGTCATGCCGTAAAGGAGTAATACAAAATTATCAATTGGGGGAGAAAACAAAAAAACCTAGCCGAAGTTAGGTTTGGAAGCGGGTAACGAGATTCGAACTCGTGACCTTCTCCTTGGCAAGGAGACGTTCTACCGCTGAACTATACCCGCAAGGTGAGAGGAAGTATACTGATGGCAAGGTGGGATTTCAAGAGTTAATTTAGCAAAATCGGGCAATAATACACTATAACATGCACAAAATTTGTAAATTATACATCAGATTTCAATACAATGATTGAAAACAAGTGAGTGTTAAGTTTATAATGCAATCATCATATATCAGCCTTTGGTGTGCTAATGGATGGTTGTGTTTCTTTATTTTGATCCTCCGATAAACCATCAACAGCCCATGTTATAAGGTATCGTTCGTTTAATTATTGGTTTTGCTCATCTGTTTGTGATGGTATCACTTCCACCCCTTTCATTCGTGGAAAGCACAGAGCGACCAAAACCGAGGAGTCCATACAAATGACCTCACCTGAATTTCTATCCCGTATGATCGGGCTAATTGTCTTTTCTATCTTAGGGTTGCGGCTTGGTGCAGATATTGCCCCAGTCATCGAACTCCCTACAGAAGGAACTGCTGTTATCTTCTCGTTGCTGGGTATGCTATTTGGCATTATTGTGACACCATGGATCACGGTGCGTCCTGTGCGTTCAATCCGTAACAACATCTATGAGATGCCTGTTGAACGTCTCGTCATGACATTGGTTGGATTAATCGTCGGGTTGTTTGCTGCGTTATTGGCGACTGTTCCGCTATCCATCTTGGAGGGACCGCTTGGATTATATACACCCGCTCTGTTAATGCTCGTAAGTGCATATCTGGGCATGGCTATTTTCGGTGGACGTTCGCGTGAAATATTGGAGTCTGTGAGCCAATGGCGAATAAAAGGCTTGACCGCGCGCCCGAGTATTGCGTCCAGCCGCAAATTGGTGATGGATACGAGTGTGCTCATTGATGGACGTATTGTCGATGTTGCCGAAACAGGGTTTCTAGGTGGACAAATTATCATTCCTCGTTTTGTCCTGAGTGAGTTACACCGCGTGGCAGATTCATCTGACCCATTACGACGGAATCGTGGTCGGCGTGGTTTGAACATGCTGAATAAATTACAAAACAACGAGGTCATCCCGGTACGGATTGTAGAAGATGATTTTGAAGATATTGCGGAAGTAGACAATAAGCTCGTTGCGCTGGCACTACAACTCGGCGGGATTGTCATGACCAATGACTACAATCTCAATCAAGTGGCAGAAGCACAAGGCGTACAAGTCCTCAATGTCAATTTGTTAGCAAATGCCGTCCGGTCGATCTATATTCCCGGTGAATCATTCCCGTTACGCATCATCCAAGAAGGGCGCGAGCAAGATCAAGGAGTTGGATACTTGGCTGATGGCACCATGGTTGTGGTGGAAAAAGGCAAAAATTATATGGATCGCAACGTCAACGTCAAAGTGACGAAGCTGATCACTCAACCAACGGGGCGCATGATCTTCGCAGAACCTGAATACGAAGCACATAACTGACCTCAAATCCCTAGAAGTAGAATGACAATCTAAACATCAAGTGGCAGATGGTCTCTGTACCAATGGAGCTTGATGTTTTATGATGTGTCCGATAAACCACATTTATTGTTATCTGAGGAGACGTATGATCGTCGTTTGCAATCGCATTCCAGTAAACCCAGATTATACAGAGGCATTTGAGGCGCGGTTTCTACAACGTGCAGGGCTTGTGGATGGGATGCCCGGTTTCATCTCATTCCAGATTTTGCGCCCAACCCAACCTGACATGCCCTATGTAGTCATGACTTTTTGGGAAAGCAAAGAACATTTTGAGGCATGGACAAATTCTGATGAATTCAAACAGGGGCATGCTCAATCTAGCACATTACCCAAAGAAGCATTTCTTGCACATCCGATGATTGAGGTGCATGAAGTAATCCAGAGTACTACGAAAATCGTCAAAGATGACTCATAGCATTTAGTAGATTCAGACCCGAAAAGACAAAGGGGAGTACGACACATGGCACGCTATATAATTACGGGGGGCGCAGGCTTCCTCGGTATTAACCTTGTTCGTTATTTGCTAGAGCGTGGACACGATGTGACATCACTGGATATTGCAGATTTTGATTATCCAGAACGTGACCAGATTACAGAGATACACGGAGATATTCGCAATCGGAGCGATGTTGATAAGGCGATGGAAGGTGTCGACATCATCATCCATACCGCCGCCGCCCTACCACTTTATAGCCCTGAAGATATTTATTCAACCGACATTGATGGCACCACCACCGTTCTGGAATCAGCCAAGGATCACCAGGTCAAACGGTTTATCCACATCTCATCAACGGCGGTTTATGGCATCCCAGACCATCATCCTCTGTATGAAAACGACAAACTCGATGGTGTGGGACCCTATGGCGAATCGAAAGTCAAAGCAGAAGAAATTTGTGCCAGCTACCGCGAACATGGTTTGTGTGTTCCAATCATCCGCCCCAAGTCGTTTATTGGACCTGAACGCTTAGGCGTTTTTGCACTGCTCTATGATTGGGCGAAAGACGGTAAGAATTTTCCTGTGCTTGGTAATGGAAATAATCTGTATCAATTGCTGGATGTGGAAGACCTGTGCGATGCAATCTATCTCTGTGCGACGCTAGAAAAAGATGTCGTTGATGATGTTTTCAATATTGGCGCGAAGGAATTCAAAACTTTCCGTGAGGACTACCAATCGGTGCTTGATTATGCGGGGTTTGGTAAGAAGATCATCGGTTTGCCAGCAGCACCCGCCATCTGGACACTACGTATCTTAGAGACACTTGGCATCTCCCCACTTTACAAATGGGTCTATGAAACTGCCAATAAAGACTCGTTCGTTTCTATTGAAAAAGCAGAAGAAGTCTTGGGCTATAAACCCAAATATTCCAATCAAGAAGCCTTGATTCGCAATTATCAGTGGTACATAGATAATCTGCATGTCTTTGAAAATCAAACGGGTGTTTCTCATCGTGTACCATGGAGCCAAGGCATCCTCAAGGTTGCGAAGGTGTTCTTTTAACATAGCGTATACATCATTGACATTAACGAATATCTCAATCATGTTCGTGTAGAATGGATATAGTGGTTGAAGTGAACGTAGCAGTTAATAGTGTACATTATGACGAAAGATAATCCAGAGAAAACACGCCTAGATATTGAACGGTTACAGGTGTTGGTTGATCTTGCTCTGGTCAACGCACCTGAAGAACTGATTTATGATCGCTTTACCCAATTAGCAAGCAAAATATTGGGGGCACCTGTTTCATTATTATCCATGGTAGCAGCCGATTATCAATTTTTTAAAAGTCAGGTTGGTCTACCAGAGCCTTGGAAATCACAACGACGCACCCCGCTTTCCCATTCATTTTGCCAGCATGTTGTGGCAACACAAAAGCCACTTGTCATTGAGGATGCCAGAGAGCACGATCTCGTTAAAGATAATCTCGCTATCCGCGATCTCGGTGTGATTGGTTATTTGGGTATGCCAATGATACTGAGCGATGGGAAGCCATTTGGGTCATTTTGTGCTATCCACAGCGAACCTCATGAATGGGAGCATATTGAGATTGATATCATTCAGGAACTCTCTGAGTTGGTGACGTTGGAATTCGATATGCGCGCACTGGTTCACAATCGACCGGAGAAACAAGACCAACTCATAACCTTGCAGGAAACCCTTTTGCAAATTCTGGATGATATTGAAGCAATTACGGATAAAGAAGACTTCCTCGCTAAACTACGCGAAGCACGGCGACAGTATCAAGTATAGCTTGGCGAAAACGACCGTTAGTAGATGTTTTTGGTAAAGTAGTCTGATGATTTACCTTCAAACCCACGAATCGCCTGTGTGTATTCTTCGTGGAATTTAATGGCTTTAGGGAATCGTTGATCAGGTTGCTTTGCCAATGCCCGTAGTAGGGGCATGGTCAATGCAACGGGCACATTTTCTCGATGATAGTGTGGTAGTTCAATAATATCGTCACGATGGCGTATCATCAAATCGAAGACGCTGTTGCCTTCAAACGGCGGTTTGCCCGTAATCATCTGATAGACAATACACGCTAGAGCATATTGATCCGATGCAGGGCTAGGACGCTCGCCAACCCATACTTCTGGTGCGGAATATTTGCTCATAGTGAAGGAATTGGACGACCCAAGTTTGAAGATAATCTTGAGGAGGCGTGCCAAACCAACATCCCCCAAATATGCCTTTCCTTCTTCATCAAATAGAATATTACGCGGTTCAAGTTGACCATGAATCATGCCTAAAAGATGCACTTGATCGAGCGCAAGGCTTAGGCGTTCTAATACATCGCCCACTTCACCTAAAGAGGGTTGTAATGTTGGAAATGCTTTTTGGCGGTGCATCAGGGTTTCGCCACGCATATCCCGCATAGCGATATAGAGTGAATGCTGTTCCGTACCAAAATCCAACGTTGGCACAATATAGTCGCTCTCAATCAATTTGAGCGATTCTAATTCTTCCATACACTCTTCAATGATTGATTCGGTATTTTCATGCGATGTCAAGCGGATCACACGTAGCGCAAAGCTCTGCTTGGTATCTGTATGCTTTGCACGATACACAATATTGCTCTCACCCATGCCGATGATACGATAACACATATAGGGACCATATTGTCGTTTGAGAGGGAGTGTTTCCTCATTCTTGACCATGTTTTTTTCCGATTCGTGATCAATTGCTCAAAACAGATTATAACGCTATCTGACAGTCGTGCTAGTAAAGATACCATTTAGAGATCATGAAAGACATAAAGGGTGGTATCATTTTGATCAAACATATTCATAGCAGTAAATGGGGACGAGGCATGAATGAAGACCAATTACTGGAACAATACAAAGATATTTTGCATTTCATAGAGGATGCTGTTATTTCTTATTATGCGGAAAACCGTGAACTTATCGATCATGATGTAGATAAAGTCTACGATATTATCATCCGCACATTGCAACACGAACTACGCGATAGACCTGCACCCAAAGCAAAATTAAGCGATTTGCAAAATAGCTTATACGAAGGATTGATGAAATCAGCACGGTGGTTATTGGGTGAAGGGCAATTAGAAGATGAAGCAGGTCAACCTGTTGAGGTTGAATCCATACCTAAGGCGGATTTGGTCGCCTGTTTCAAGCGACTGCGTAAATCCATCAAATTATGGACAGCCGATTACGGTCGTCAGGGATATTTGGGTTTCCTCAAACCACATTTCCCCGAAAACGATTAATTTCCCCTAAATCAAAAAGGACGTACTTTTCATCAGTACGCCCTTCATGATTAGCTTTGCTTATGGACTAGGGTCCAACGTTGTCAGCGTTGGTTGTGTCACCATCGCCACCGTCGCTGACCGTATCGCCACCACCATCTGTACCATTAGTGGCACCTGTTGTACCTGTATTGTTGTTACCGCCGGCTGCGGTATCGTTTGAATCGCCATCATTGCTGTTTACGTTGTCATCGCCGTCATTGCCACCAGCAGCATCTAGGTCGTTGCCTGTATTGTTGTTACCACCGTACAGTTCGTCAGTATCAGTGCCTATCGGGTCTAACAGGGTATCGGTGCCGATGTCATCACCCAAACCGCCGTTGGTGTTCAAGTTACCACCATAGAGGGTGTCATCACCATCGTCGCCGTCAACAGTGTCGTCACCACTATCGTCACCGCTACCGCCATTATCGTTGTTATTGCCGCCATAGACTTCGTCGTTGCCAGAGCCACCACTGAGATCATCATTACCGGTGTCATCTGTGGTACCGCCACCGGAGTTATCGTTACCGCCGAAGATCGTATCATTATTGGCACCACCATCAATGGTATCGCTACCTGTACCACCGTAGATGGTATCTGATTGAGCACCACCTGTGATGTTATCATCGCCAGCAGCACCCGATAAGACATCCGCACCATCATTACCAGCAATGACATTGGCATTAGCATCACCTGTGATGGTATCGGCACCAGAACCACCAGTGACATTTTCAAAACCACTCACGGTACCTGTCACATCTTCGGCTGTACCGGCACCCAGATCAACAGTTACGCCTGCGCTGTCGTCTGTATAATCGAGTGTATCTGTGTCACTGCCACCTGCGAGAGTACCGCCGATAGTCCCACCGTCGAAGTTTGCTGTATCTGCACCAGCACCGAGATCAACATCACCACTCAAGCTACCACCAGAATCTAATTCTAACGTATCGTCACCACCGCCCGTCGAGACTGATTCGATGTTGGTGAATGTTGCGGTGCCGCTATTGGTAATCGTACCGCCATTTGCAGAGGTGATGACAACCGTATCGGTGGCTGTGTTATCGCCGTTCAGTGTATCGGTGTCCGTACCTCCATCAATACCGCCTGTGACGGTGCCACCTTCATAGTTAATCACATCGTTACCAGCACCAGCCGCAATACTGCCAGAGAGAGAGCCTGTGGAATTCACCGTAAACGTATCAGCACCACCATCGCCAACGAGATTACCAAATGCGCTGAAGTTCGTACTGTCAACGGTACCACTATCCGCGCCTGAAACAACGAAGGTATTCGCATCCGTATCACCTTGCAACACATCGGCACCACCGCCGCCAGCTAGGTCATCAATATCGCTGAAAGCAACATCACCACCGACATTCCCGGTGCCTGTCGCTGTGACCGTAAAGGTATCGGCACCTGTGCCACCTGTGACTGTGTCACTACCACCGCCGCCCGTGATTGCACCTGTAAGTGAATCCGATTGCTCGACAACGAAGTTATCGTTACCAGTGTCACCTGCCAGATTTTCGACTCCGCTAAATGCCACGCCATCAACAGTACCTTGATCCGAACCGTTTAGATCGAAGGTGCTGCCTGCGGCTGCGCCGATGACCGTATCCGTACCGCTACCACCGACGATGCTACCTGTCAGGGAACCACCGTTAACCGTGAAGGTATCGGCACCATCGCCACCATCAAGCACTCCAACGCTACTGAAGTTCATACCGTCGGCGGTACCGCTATCGGCACCTGTTACGGAGAAGGTATTGGCACTTGTGTCACCCAAAATCGTATCGGTACCCGTACCACCTGCAATGTTCTCAACATCGGTAAAGTCAATATCACCATTGACATCGCCTGACCCTGTTCCTGTCACGGTGAACGTATCTTCACCTGTTGTGCCTGCGACCGTATCGTTACCATCACCAGCATCCACCACATCGATATCTGTTGCGGAATCATCACCTAACGTGACGGCACCAGCACCTGTGACGGTGATCGTATCATTTGTACCGCTTGCAGCGACGAGGGTATCTGTACCACCATTACCATCAACCGTTATGGCTGTACCATCATCTGTATCGACGGTAATCGTATCGTTGCTAGATGTGCCGACAATGGTTGTAATTGCACTGCTGATGCGTAGGAAGAAACCACTCACAACTTCTTGGAAGTTGGTCGTATCGGTTGTATCGAGTGTTGCGCCGCTACCTGCGCCGGAAAGGTCAAGTGTATCGCCAGCCCCACTGCTGACAAAATCCCAGTAGCCAGTAATCGCACCGACTACGTTGAAGGTATCGTTACCTGTACCCGCATCCATGACAAAGGCATTGCTTGCATCTACACCGCCTGCACCCTCTACGTTAAATGTATCGCTGCCAGAGCCTGTTTCAACAGATTCAATATCCGTCAATGTATCGGATGTTGATGCGACATCTGTACCGGAGGCTGTGCCATCATCACCGTTCATGGTCACGGTGACAGCATTTGTGCTAGAAGTTACATCGTAGGTATCGTTGCCACCTGTACCGCCATCAATGATGTTATCGTTGGCATCACTCATGACAAATTCATCATTGGCTGTACCACCTGTCACACCGACAACTTCGACATCTGTTGTACTATCAACTGGTAACCCGGAGCCTGTTTCTGTGAGGGTAACAGTCGAGCCGGCGCGCGATACAGTGATCTGATTGTTAGTATTATCGCTGCTTTCCACGATGACAGTATCTGTACCCGCCGAGCCAGTGATGTTGATCACTTCAAAATTGGTGAGTGTATCTGTACCAACGGGATTATTAATCACATCTGCTAAAGTCACAACACCGCCGGATTCTGAGATATTTGTCGAACCGGCTGCTGCAAGCGTGACATTCGCTGTATCGCTACCATTACCAGCGTCTAAGATGTTATTTGCGCCATCTTCAATATTGAAGGTATCGGCACCATCACTGGTTGTAATGCTTTCAATATCTACCAAGGTATCTGTCCCAACCGCCGTACCGCCATCAGAAACCGTGTCATTGCCGGAGACAATCGCTACGGTCAAGTTGCTGGTTGTGGTCGCGACTTGATACGTATCGGCACCAGAGCCACCTGTGAGTGTATTCGCTTGATCGTCGTCCAAGACAAAGACATTGGCATTTGTGGCATCACCTGTCACATTGACAACATCGATATTGGTCAGGGTATCTGTGCCAACCCCTGCGCCACTCACTGTAACCGCACCAGAACGGGTGATATTGACTGTTCCGCCCGTTGTCATGGTCACTTCGACAGTATCGGTGCCATCCACACCATTGACGGTATTGGTACCGCTATCTTCTATGTTGAATGTTTCGTTAGAGCCAGTCACACCCACAACGCCAACGGTATCAAAGTTGTCGAATGTATCTGTACCAATGCCATCGCCAGTAACTGTCACAGTTGCACCGGATTCCGTGATGGTAATGGTATCGCTGCCTGTATCAGCTACGCGGGTGACTGTTGCTGTATCAGTACCGCCATTGCCTGTGATGTCATTGTTTTGTTCATCAGCAATGGTAAAGGTGTCATTGCCTGTACTCGCTGTAATGTTCACAACTTCAAAATTGGTGTAGGAATCGTTACCGACTGTGCCTGCACCTGTCAAATTGACTGTAGCAGAGCCACTCGCACGGCTAATATCGACCGTACCTGCTGTGTCATTCCACATCGTTACATTGATGGTGTCTGTACCAGCATCTGCATCAATGGTGTTATCCGTATCATCTTCAAGGTTTACTGTATCGTTAATATTTCCGTCAACTGCATCAAGGTCTACAGAATCAAAATTGGTGAAGGTTGTGGTGTCTGCGCCGCGTGTTACCAGATAGTCACCGGAAGTATCGCGTACCAGTGTCACGGTGCCTGTGAAGTTCACCGTAGCACCATCGGTACCACTTGTTCCATCGATTGTGCCGCTAAACGACCCTGCGGAATCAACGATAACAGTATCGTCACCCGTTCCGGCTTCAATCACCTCAATATCTGTAAAATCGACCACGCCGCCAACATCACCTACATTTGCCCCTGTGATATTGATCGTATCGGCATTGGCACCCGTTTGTAGGGTATCGGTACCGGTGCCACCACCATCAATGGTGCCTGTCAAAGTTGCACT
>Ga0207422_1003323_pt1 | contig 16466 bp, 13 predicted proteins | sample MarCyaLeptolynsp_FD_187757 | JGI IMG/M metagenome (GOLD analysis project Ga0207422, IMG submission 187757) | Marine cyanobacterial communities from Panama - species 1 Leptolyngbya sp. (SPAdes) | ecosystem: Environmental > Aquatic > Marine > Unclassified | place: Panama: Panama City | collected...
CCGCTCACCGGCGACATGAGTTGGCCCAGCGACCTCAACGACGCGGCGGGCGACCACGCGGTACGCCTGCTGCAGATCGCAGAAGACGCACTCGAGCCAGGGTGCGCCAAGGCCAAGCTCCCAGGATGGCTCGCCGACGGACTGGAGCTCGGGGGCGTCAGCGGACTGGACGCCGATGCCGAGAGCCTCAGCGAGACCAGCGAGGCCCTGCGCGACGCCATGGTCGACGCCGCTGGTCGAGGCCGCTGTCCCAAGGGCTGAGACGCACGGCGCCGCCCGACGCGGTAGCCTGAGCCCGCCATGGGCACTCCGATCCCCGTCACCGTCGTCACGGGCTTTCTCGGCGCCGGCAAGTCGACACTCGTCGAGCGGTGGCTGTCGGAGCTACCGAGCGATACCGCGGTGATCGTCAACGAGGCGGGTGCGGTCGGGATCGACGGCGAGCTGCTGGCCAGACGAGCGACCCGGCTGCGCGAGATCACCGGCGGCTGCGTCTGCTGCGTGACGCACCAGGAACTCGACCGAACGCTGGCCGACTTCGCCGAGTCGTCTCCGCCACCCTCGCGGATCCTGATCGAGACCTCCGGCGCCGCATCCCCCGCTGGCGTGCTTCGGGTGCTCACCCGCGGCTTGGCCTCCGAAGATTTACGACTGGACGGGGTGGTCACGGTGCTCGATGCCTCCCGCGCCGAGCGGACGATGGAGTTTGGGCTGACGCTCGAGCAGCTCGGCTTTGCCGACGTCGTGCTGCTGTCGCACGCAGACGTCTGCGACGACGAAGCGCTCGCATCGCTCGAGCGCACGGTCGGTGGGCACGCCCCCGGAGCCGTCATCGCGAAGGCGCAGCACGGCATCCTCGACGGCGCCGATGCGGACACGCTGCTCGGACTGCTCGACGCCCGCGCCGGAGTGCTCCGCATTCGCCCGCTCGAGTCGGACACGTCGCATCAACGCATCGATGCGGTGTCGCTGACCCATCCCGGCGAGCTCGACCAGGAGCGCTTCGGCGACTGGGTCGAGCAAGCCCTCGGTGCGGTGGAGGTTCGGCTGCTCCGAATCAAGGGCATCCTGGCGATCCGCGGCGTCGATGCCCGCGTGATCGTCCAGGGGGTCAGCGAGGCCGTCGAGATCACTTTCGGGGCCGCCTGGGGCGAGGCCGAGCGCGTCAGCCGTCTCGTCGTCCTCGGCCTCCGGCTCGACGAAGGCGCGCTCGCAGCAGGATTCGCCGCGTGTGCGGCCGACCGCTGATCGGCTTGTGCAGCCAGCGCCGATCCTGTAAGTCATCCCACATGACGCAGGCCGAGTTCATCGCCGGGTTGGCCGAGATCATCATGGCAGAGCCCGATCAGCTCAAGCCCGAGACCGAGCTCAAGCAGTTCGAGGCTTGGGACTCGACCGCGGTCATCAATCTGATCGTGCTGCTCGACGAGAACGAGCTCGAGATCGACGAAGAGCAGATCCCCAAGTGCGAGACGGTCAAGGACCTCATGGAGCTCGCCGGGGTCAAGGCCGAAGGCTGATGCGACTCGCCGGAGTGGCAGCTTGTCTGCCGAAGAACGTCGTCGACACGTCGATCGCCAAGGAGCACTTCGACGAGTTCGACGTCAAGCGGATCATCGGCAACACGGGCGTCGAGCAGAAGCGAGAAGCCGAGCCGGGTATCGCCGTCAGTGACCTGTGCCGGGGCGCCGCCGAGCCGCTCATCGAAAAGCTCGGGTGGGATCGGGAGTCGATCGACGCGGTCATCCTCGTCACGACGCTCGCCGATCACATCATGCCGGCGACGTCGCACCTGATTCAGCGCGACCTCGGCCTGTCCGCCAACTGCCTGGTGTTCGACATCAACCTGGCGTGCTCGGGCTTCACCCACGGCATGCTGGTGATGAACGCGCTGATGGCCGGTGGCCTCATCAAGCGCGGCATCCTGCTGTGCGGCGAGATGACCTCCGGGACCTTCCGTCCACGTCTCGCCGACGTCCGCCACCGCGAGGACCTCGCCAATGCGATCCTCTTTGGCGACGCCGGTACCGCCACCGCGCTCGAGGCCAGCGGCGACCAGGTCAAGGCCGTCCGCTACGGCGCCGACGGCAGCGGTGCGCACCACCTCATCGTGCCCGGTGGCCTCGGTCGAGACTTCTTCCGCGCCGAGCTGCTCGAGCGCCGCGAAGAAAAGCAGGGCGACGACGTCGTGCACCGACGGCCGCTCGACCTCGTCATGCACGGGCCCGAGATCCTCACGTTCACCATGAAGCGCGTGCCGCCGCTGGTGAAGGGCCTGCTCGAGGACGCGTCGTGGGAGCGTGACGAGGTGGATGTCTGGGTCCCCCACCAGGCCAACCGCTTCATGCTCAACTTCCTGACGCGCCGCCTGAAGCTCAACGCGGACAAAGTCCTGCTGTCGATCGAGCGCTTCGGCAATACGGCCAGTGCCTCGATCCCGCTCACGATGGTGACGACCGGCGGGGACTACCTGACCAAGCCCACCAAGTGGGGCATGCTCGGCTTCGGCGTCGGCCTGTCGTGGTCGGGTTTGCTGATCGAGACCGACGAGGTCTTGGCGCTGCCGCTGATCGAGATCTAGCGGCTTTTCTTGGGGCCCTTGCCCTTCTTGGGGCCTTTGCCCTTCTTGGGGCCCTTGCCCTTCTTGGGGCCCTTGCCCTTCTTCGGTTTGGCGTCGTGGCTCGCTCGGCGGCGATGCACGTCGTCGTCGTCGACGCGGGGCTGCGGTCGCACCGACCGGGGCGGGACGATCGGTACCGACCGAGTCGGGGCGCCGGTCAGCGCCCGGGTCGGCACGGCCACCGCGTCCCCGACCGCGGCCAACGCCACCCGCAGCACCGCCGAGCACCCCTGGGGCGGGGCGGTGTCCGAGCGCTCGGCCATGCCACACGAACTCAAGTCGCCGTCGCGATGCACGAGCGAGCGACGGGACGACAGCTCGGCCCCGGCCTCCACCGTCGGCGCACGTCCGGCGATTCCAGCCTGCCCGTCGCGGTCCGCAAAAAGCTCGAACGCGCCGACCTGCGCCCGCTCCACGACGTGGGTGGCGCCCTGACACGCACCGCGGAGCTGTACCTGTCCGGGTGCATGTGACTCGAGGCGGTACTGTCCGACGAGACCGAGCTCGACTTCGAGACGGTCGGCAAGCGACGCCTGCGTCCGCGCGGGGGTCCACCGGGCACGCAGCGCGGCGCCATCATCGAGCGTGAGCTGCTCGCGCTTGGGAGACAGCCCCTCGTAACGGTAGCGCCCCTGCACCGAGCAGCCGGGGAGCACCTCGACCCGACAGCGGTCGTAGCGGACGGCCACCCCGCCCGACCGGGTGCCGCGCAGCAACGTGCTCTCGAGCTCGGCGCGTTCCGTTGCCGGCATGTCCACGACCAGCGCCCCGGAGGGCGAGCACGCCGAGGCACGGCTGACCGAGGAGCTCGCCAGCAGGCCGCGTTCGGTCACCCCGCGGGTGGCACAACCCGATGCTCCGACCGACACCGAGACGACGACGCCGGCCACCCACCGCCGCGCCAAGAGGTTCGAGAACAAAGACCAGCGACGCCGCATGCTCGTCCTGGGACGTGACGACTGGACGAAAAATCAAGGGATCGAAAATCAGTGGGTCATCCACGGGGGCCGACGAGGGGAAACCCCTATCCGGCGACGGGGGCGTCCCTTGGGGACCTACTCGAGGATCGTGAAGTCGTAGCACCACGCCGTGTTGTTCGCGACGGTGCCCACCTTCTTGCCCGTGTTGCGATACTGCGCGACGCGGCAGTTTAGGCTGACCTTGCCATAGTCGCCCTGGGGCCCCGTTCGCATCTCGAGCACGCCCACGCCGCCGGCCGCGGAGTACTGCTGCGTCGTCGCCTCGCGATCGTGACAGACGCAAAGGGCCCCCGGTGTGATTGCGGCCTTTGTCCGCTGGATCATCTCCTGCTTGGGCGTGAGTGCGACGGGCGTTTTGGACGGCGCGCGGTTCTTCGGGGCGGCATTGGCCGCGGCAAAGGCCAGGGTCGTCAGCCCCGCGGTCAGCGCAATGGTGAAGAGGGTGGAGGTCGTTGGCATGGTCGAATCATCCCGCACAACGCAGGTCAAACGATCGAGACAACTCGCCGGATTTGTGACTCGGTTCCCTTCGCCAGCGGGCGAAGCCGAGCGTCGACGGACAGCTACTCGAGCTGACCCGGCACGCAGTAAAAGGGCGGCGAGAACGGGGGCGATTCGAGGCCGCAGCTCATCCCTTCGGGGCACGGAGTCTCTTCGTCGCACGCGATCGCGCAGAACGGATCGGGTGGCATGTGGGTGAATGCGCCGCAGGTCGCCGCCCCGCCGTCCGGGGGCGTGTCGCAGTCCCGGGCGGGGTCGGAGCACTGAGCCGTACAGATCGCGCCGCCCTTCACGAACGCAACCGTGGTGCACTGCAGCCCCGCCACGCAGTCATCGCCGGCACACGCCCCGTACATCTCGACGTCCCCGATGGGCGCCCCGGTGCTGCTCGATCCGACCGGTGCCTCCGTGGTGGTGCCGGTCCCCGTGTCGGCCTCGCCCCCGTCCGAGTCCGAATCGTCCGAATCGTCCGAGTCGTCCGACCCGGCCGAACCGTTCGTCTCACTCGAGTCACGACCGCCGGTCGCCACCGCATGGCCGGTGCTGTCGAGCGCCGAGTCCTCCTCCGGGCCCATGGTCGGCCCACAGCCGATCGCCACCGTCAGCGACACCGAAGCGACCCTGCCCACGATTCGTCTTCCCCGCATGCGATCTTGTTCCCGCGACCGCCCAGCATCCGTCGATGAAACCGCCGCACGTCCGCTCCTTTGTGGCACTGGTTGACCCCTGGCTGTACCGCGCGTAAGACCGCTTCCATGAAGCGCTACGAGACCGATGTCCTCGTCGTTGGCGGCGGCGGAGCAGCGACGGCGTCGACCATCAGTGCCCACGAAAAGGGCGCGCGAACGATGATGGCGGTCAAGGGACGCTTCGGTCAGCCCGGCGTCCGTGGGGCAGGCGCGACCAGCAACCCCATGGCGGACTTTTGGACGATCCGAACCGTCGGGCCCAAGGGGGGCTTTTTCAACCCGCCCGAGCTGGTGCACGCGGACATGCTGCAGACCGGGCTCGGCATGGCGGATCCGGACCTGTGTCAGATCTTCGTCGAGGAGGTCTCCACCGCCATCAAGCGACTGCGCAAGATGGGCATGGACTTCCAGAGCAAGATGCTCGCGACGATGCCCGCGTCCGAGAAGACCAAGGGCACCAACAACATCGTCCAGATTCAAAAGGCGGTGATCGCCGGCACGGGCACGGAGGTCGTCGAGCAGGCCAACATCACCGACCTGGTCGTCGAGGACGACCGGGTCATGGGCGCGGTCGGGGTGCACGACGACGGCACGCCGTTCTTCATTCGCGCCGGGGCCGTCGTACTCGCGACCGGTGGCGTCGGACAACTCTTCCAGTACAGCTTCAACCCGCCCGGAAACACCGGAGACGGCTACGCGATGGCCCTGCGCGCCGGGGCCGAGCTGTTCAACATGGAGTTCATGCAACAGGGCATCGCCACCACCTGGCCCAAGCCGGTGATGGTGATGCTCTACGAGATGGAGGAGCCGTATCGGCTGCTCAATCGCGAGGGCAAGTCGTTCGTGCACGAGTACTTGCCCGAGGGTCTCGACGTCAAAGAGGTCAGCAACCTCAAGGCGTTTCACTGGCCGGTGAGCTGCCGCGATGCGGCAATCCATCTCGACCGTGCGATCCACGGTGAGGCTCTGCGCGGGCGCGCCACCGATCACGACGGCATCTTCATCGACCTGTCCCAGGGCGAGCGCGGCTTTCAGCCCGAGATGTTCGTCGACTTCATGACCAAGCACGGCTTCGACATCGCCCAGGACTTGGTTCAGGTGCAGGTCTTTCACCACACCTCCAACGGAGGCGTGCGCGTGGACACCACCAACATGAGCCGCGTGCGCGGCCTGTTCGCGGTGGGCGAAACGATGGGCTGGCAAGGCGCGGACCGCCTCGGCGGCACGATGCTCGGCGGCTCGCAGGTGTTCGGCTGGCGCGCGGGCGGCTACGCGGCGGACATCGCCAAGGAGCAGCCCAAGGCCAGCCTCGAGGACGCGCGGATCGAAGCCCTGATCGTCGAGCCGCTGGCCAAGATGAAGGAGACCAAGGGCACCAAGCGTCCCGAGGATCTCAAGCCGGGCCTTCAGCGGCACATGTGGAAGAAGCTGCTCGTCGAAAAGGACGCGGAGCAGCTCGCTTCGGCGCAGAAGTACATCGACGAGGAGCGCGACCGCATGGCCAACGACCTTGCGATCGCCGAGCCGATGGATCTCGCGCTGGCGTTCGAGCACCGCAACCTGCTCGACGTCGCCGAGGTGATCACCCAGGCCGCCCTGTTGCGCGAAGAGAGTCGCGGTTCCCACTTCCGGGGCGATTTCCCGGAGCGCGACGACGCGAACTTTCTCACCAACATCTTCGCCACCAAGCGCAGCGGCACGCTCGAGGTCCGCAAGCAGTGGATCAACGAGGAACGCGGCTGGGAAGACGCCCCCGGCGACGTTCGCATCATGCCCTGGGGCTGAGCATCGGCGTCACTTCGCGACGCAACATCGGGTGCGACTGCCGTCCACAGCGGGCGGACACCCGCCATGCGTACTGATTTCCCGGCGCCTACCCCGACTCTGATCGTTCCGCTGCACCGACGGACGCTGACCGCGCTCTGCTTGCTGTCCCTCGCCGGCTCTGCGTGCCAGGCATCCCCCGCAGCGGCGCCCGTCGACCCCGACCCGACCGATGAAGGCGAACGCGGCCTCGGGAAGGCGGATGCCATTTCGGGCAGCTGCGAGGTCCCCGACGCCGCGCCGGCCTGCGGCACCAAGTCGCCCGATGGTTGCTGGTGCGACGACCTGTGCACTCAGTACGGCGACTGCTGCAGCGACTACGTTCCCGTCTGCGTGTGCGATTGCGACGCGGCGAGCGCCTCGCAGATCCCCGACGAGTGCGCTGAAGTCTGCGCGCCCGAGCCCGAGCCCGAGCCCGAGCCCGAACCCGAACCCGAGCCCGAACCCGACCCGGTGCCGGCGTGCGAGGCCGAGGGTCTGGCCGGCGGCAGCCCGTCGTTTTCGATCCAAGAGCGCTTCGAAGCCATCGACCAGCCGATCGGTCTGCACGCCACCGACTTGGACGCGGACGGAAATCTCGATCTGCTGGTGGTCGACCGGATCAACGACGACCCCGATCAGACCGAGCTCGTCGTGCTTCACGGCGCGGGCGATGGGACCTTCAGCGCGGGCGTGGCCGTGCACGAGACGCCGATCCCGGACACGATCCAAGCGGCCGATCTCGACGGCGACGGTCACCTCGACGTGGCCATGCTCGTGTCTGGCTGGGACCTGGTGGTGTATCGCGGCGACGGAGCGGGCGGCCTGCACGACCGCGTCCGCTACGACAACAGCAACGGCATCGCGCGGCTGGGCTTCGCCGACCTCGACAACGACGGCGATCTGGACGCGGTGCTCACGCGCACCAACCGGGTGTTCGTCAAGCTCAACGCGGGAGACGGAACGTTCGGCATCCTGACGCCCTACGACATCGATGGTCATTCGATCCGCGACCTGTCGCTGGTCGATTTCGACGGCGATGGGGCCGTCGACGTCACCGCGGCCGAGGTGGACTCGCAGGACGGTGGCCTACTCGTACTGCCCGGCCTGGGCAACGGTCTGCTCGACCCCAGCGCGCTGCACGTCGTCGACATGGGCGATGGTTCCAACGGCGGCACACTCGCGTCGGACCTCAATGGCGACGGTCACACCGATGTCGTGACCAACGATGAGCACGGCCGCTTGCTGCTTCGCTTTGGACACGGTGAGGGCACGCTCTCCCCGACCCCGTTCGAGTTCAACGCGGTCACGCTCAGCCCCGTGTGGCGTTTCGAGGCGCACGACTTCAACTGCGACGGAGCGCCCGACGTCACGGCCTTCGGCCAGCTCTTTCAGGACGGCATCAGCGTGCACACCCAGCGTGCCGACGGCTCGTTCGGCTACGCCACCGGCGTCAACCTCAACGGCTCCGATGACGTCGCTTGGGGCGACTTCGACAACGACGGCGCGACCGACATTGCCGTGGCGATCAACTTCGAAAACCACCTCAACGACATTCACGAGGTGCGGTTGTACGCAAACACGCTATCGGCCCCGCAGTGAGCCACCGACGACAGCGTCCCAGAGACGCCCCACCGGCGGGTGCCGCTACGTCCCCGCCGGTATGGGGTATCGCTCGGTGAGCGCCGCGCCACCGGCACACTCGGAGCCCGAGGGCAACTCGGCAACCAGCCGCCGCGCCTGTCCAACATCGACGCCGGGCTGCTCGAGCCTCGCCAGGACCGATGTGAGCGCCGCGCGCCCCGACTGCAGACATCGCACCCGGGCCGCCGAGACCGCCCGAGGCACGCTTCGCTGGGCGAAGTCCGTGCACCCGGTGGTCTGCGCGTCGATCCATGTCTCCGCCCAGCGATCGAGTGCGGGGACCACATCTGCGAACCGGGCCTGGACGCGGCCGCGGGCACCCGCGTCCCATGTCCCTTCGAGCACGTCGTCGTTGCGCTGGCACTCACGCTGCTGGGCCTGCGCCGCCGTCGTTGCGAGCTGCTGCATCGCGTCGGCAGCCACCATCGACCCCACCGTGAACAGCGTGCCGAAGGTGGCGACGCCGGTGACGAGCACGATCTTCGTCCACCGCCGCACGCGTCGTGGCGCAGGTCGACGCAGCTCGCGGACCAGCGCGCCGATCGACGGCCAGCGCTGCCGCGGGTCTTTGGACAGGCCGCGGCGGAGCGCGGCCGCGACGTGCCGAGGGACTCCTCTTCGTCGCGCGGGAAGGCGCAGCGCCCCGTGGACCACCGCGACCGTCAGCTCGGCCAGCGTCTCTCCTCCGAAGGGTCGCGCTCCGTACAGCGCCTCCCACAAGCAAATGCACAGCGCGAACTGATCGCTGGCTCGTGTCGCCGGCAGTCCCTCGAGCTGCTCGGGTGCCATGTACGCCGGGGTCCCGAGCACCGCGCCGGTCACGGTCACGGCGGTCCCTTCACCGACCGCCGGCAGCGCGTGCTCACGAGGGTGTTCCTGCAGCGCCGAAAGCCCGAAGTCCGCGATCTTCGGGACGCCGTGCGCAGTCACGAGAATGTTGTCGGGCTTGAGATCACGATGCACCACGCCCGCGTCGTGGGCCGCCGTCAGCCCGTCACCGACCGCCGCGAACAGGGCAAGGGTTTCGGAGACGGTCCGCGGCTGCTTCAGCCATCCGCGCAGTGTCGCTCCCGCGACGAGCTCCATCGCGACGTACACCTGCCCGTCGATCTCGCCGGCGTCATACACCTGGACGACGTTGGTATCCGACATGCGTGCCATCGCCTGCGCCTCCCGACGCATTCGCAGTAGTGACTCCGGCGAAGACACCCGCAGCGGATGCACGAGCTTGATCGCGACCTCGCGATCGAGGCTGTCGTCGTAGGCCCGGAAGACCTGCCCCATCGCGCCCGCCCCCAGAGGCTCGGCGAGCACGAACCGGCCACACCGTTTCAGCGCCGAGCTCGACCGCCCGGCGCGGGACGTGCGACGCAGTCCGTCTCGGGTCTCTTCGACGCTCGGAGGCAGGGTCGGCGCCGAGCCGTCGATCGCGGCCGTCGGCGGAAGGAGAGTGGCCGCAGTCGAACGAGTCACACCGGGGGTGTTTCAAAAACCGTACCGGGACGAGCCGTGCCGCCGGGCCGCACGAACGCCGCGCGTCGTCGCGTCCCATGGGACAGTCCCGGGGACAGGCGCGTTCAGTCTACGGGGACGACCGAGCGCATGAACGCAGCGAGGTGCCCACCGACCCATTCCGGGACGTCGAACTGCATGCCGTGATCGGACGGCGTCTCTTCGACCGCGGTGCGCGACGACGGGACCTTTGCGATCGCAGCCCGTACCGCGTCGTTGTCCGTGGCCGGGTCGCCCTGGGCGAGCAGCACCAACAACGGCGACTTCAGCTTGCGCAATCCGAGCATCGCTCCCATCGCGAGCTTGCCCATGATTGCCCGGTAACGCGGCGTGAAGGCGAGCAACCGCTCCGGGTCCACGCGCACGAAGCCGTCGAGGTGGGGGCCGCGCGTGAACATCTCCTCGGCGACGGGCGAGGCGATCTTGGCCTCGTCTTGCGCCGCGCCCTCGGCCGCCGCCTCGTGCTCCTTGGCTGCGCGTTCGATCGCCGCAGACGGAAACAAGCCCGGCGCCACCATCACGAACCCCGACAAGCGCTCCTTGAGCTTCATCGCCACGTTGAGACCCAGCACCGTGCCCCAGCACCAGCCGACGAGCAGCAGTGGGCGATCGGCGGGCACCTCGGCTTCGATGACCTCGAGCGCGTCGGATACGACGACGGTGGCCGATGGTGCATCACCCCGCCCTTGCCGGTTGGGTCCCGCGCCGCGGCGGTCTGCCCCGACGACATGCACCCCCGCCTCGAGCAGGCCGGGTACGAGCGGCGCCATCCAGCGGCTGTTGCTCATGATCCCCGTCAGCAGCACCACCGACGCAACGGGCGGCCCTTCGGGCGACCATGCCCGGTACTTGAGGCGGTAGCCGTCGGAGGTGGTCAGCTCGGACGGGGCGACGTCGGCGAGCTCCACTCAAACTCCCATGACCATGCCGCCACAGACGTTGATCGCCTGGCCATTGATGCCGCGCGCGTGGTCCGACAGCAAGAACACGATCGTGGCGGCGACCTCCTCCGGCTGCAGGATCCGCTTCTGAGGATTACTCTCCGCCATCGCCTCGAGATACTCGTCGACGGTCTTGCCGAACAGCTTCGCGCGCTTCTCCATGCCGTAGCGGAGCAGCTCAGTATCGACGTGCCAAGGGCACACAGCATTGGCGGTGATTCCGATCTTGGCGACCTCGCGCGCCACCGAGCGCGTGAAGGTGTCGACCGCCGCCTTCGATGCCGCGTACGCGCTGGTATACGCGGCCCCGAGCTTGCTCGAGACCGACGAGACGTTGACGATCCGACCCGATTTGGCGCGGATCATGGGACGCACGCACAGCTTGGTCAGCCGCATCAACGCGAAGACGTTGATGTCGAACATCTGCCGCCAGTCCTTTTCCTTGGCCATCACCAGGTTCGCGACCGAGTTCGTGGCGGCGTTGTTGATGATGCCGTCGATGCGTCCGTGCGTGTCGAGGACGTGCTTGACCAGCGCCTTGCAGCGCTCCTCCTCGCCGATGTCGGCCGGGAAGGCGTCGGCCGAAAGGCCTTTGCCCGTCAGCTCAGCGGCGGCGCTGCGCACTTGATCCTCGGAGCGCGCGACCAGCACGGGGGTCCCCCCGGCCTCGGCAACCATGCGCGCGGTGGCCAGCCCGATGCCACGACCCGCCCCCGTAATGATGTGCACCTGCTCTGCCAAGTCGACGCGCATGGTCGCTGTGTACGATGTCCGGCGCAGACCCGTCCAGCGCGGTGACGGTGGCGCGGATCAGCGCACGAAACGCGGTAGCATGCGCGCATGAGCCAGGCGGCGGAGGAGCTTCGCGGGCGCGCAGCCGCATTGCTGCAACCGATTTCCGGGGACAACCCGGCCGGAGAAAACGCCCAGTACGACCCACGCCACGAGGCGCTGCGGGCGGAGGTGGGCAAGCTCGACTCACTCGCGGGTGGCGAGGTGCAGTGGCCGACGGTCGTCGCCGAGGCGCAGGGCCTGTTGTCGGGGACGACCAAAGACGTGCTCGTCGCGTCGTACCTCGCGTACGCGCTGCTGCAGACCGAAGGTCTGGGTGGGCTCGCCACCGGTCTCGAGGTGCTGCGAGGCCTGCTGACCGACTACTGGGACACGATGTATCCGCCGCCCAAGCGCATGCGAGCGCGCGGCAACGCGATGGACTGGTTGGTGACCAAGCTCGAGCACGCGCTGCCCGACGTGGCGCTGTCGCCGGCGGATCGTCCAGCCCTCGATGCCGTGATCGAAGGGTTCACGACGCTGTCTGGGGTCGCCCGCGACAAGCTCGGCGACGCGACGCCGGGCATGACGCCGGTGTCGCAGGCACTGCAGCGGATGGACATGAAGATTCCCAAGGCCGCGGCCGAGCCGGCTGCACCCGCGGCGAACGAAGGCCCAGCGCCCGCGGCTCCGACCGAAGCGGCCGCGCCGGCACCCGAGTCCGCCCCCGCACCTGCCCCCGCACCTGCCCAGGTCCCTGCCCCGGAGTCGGCCCCCGCCCCCACGCCGGCTCCTGGTGAACAAGCTGCGCCTGCATCCGAGCCGGCCCCCGCCGCCCCCGAAGCGGCCCCAGCCCCAGAGCCTCCCCCTCCGCCCGAGCCCGAGGCTCCCAAGGGCCCGGACGCAAAGGCACGGGAACAGGCCCAGCGTTGGCTCGCCCCGATCTCCGGCGATGCTCCGACGGGCACCGACGCACGCTACGAGCCCGAGTACGAGGCGATGCGGGCGGAGGTCAGCAAGCTCGAGTCGGCACACGGCGAGGAGATCGACTGGGGCGACGTGCACAACAACGCGTCGACGATCCTCGAGAACAAGTCCAAGGACGTGCTCGCCGCGTCGTACCTCGCGTTCTCCAAGTGGGAGCAACAGGGCATCGAGGGGCTCAACGTCGGACTCGCCGTCCTCTCCGGACTGCTCGGAACGTTCGAGTCGGGTCGCTGGCCCAAGCGCGAGCGAGGACAGGGCAACGCGGTCGGATGGCTCACCGGCCAGCTCGAGCGCGTGCTCGGGCAGCACAAGCCCAAGCCGCCCGAACGCGAAGCCCTGCTCGCGCTCCAGGCCCTGCTCAAGTCCGCCGGCGACATCAGCCGCGAACGTCTCGAGGACAACGCACCGAGCTTTCGCCCCCTGCTCGACCGCACGCAGCGAATGCTGATGTCGGTGCCGGAGAAGAAGCCCGAGCCACCGCCGCCTCCGCCCAAGCCCGAGCCGCCCAAGCCGACCGCCGCGCCCACGCCGAGCGCTCCCCCGCCCAAGCCGGCGGCGAGCCCCGGTGCGATGCCCGCCACCGCCGACGTGGGCAGCGCCGAAGAGGTCACCAAGTACCTGCAGGAAACGGGACGCTCGATGGTCAAGGCCGCGGGTCTGCTGCGTCGCGCTCAGCTGTCGAGCCCGGCGGCGTACCGCTTGCTTCGCACCGGCCTGTATCTGCACCTCGACGCTGCACCCCCGGCAGACGCGGGCGGCCATACCAAGATCCCGCCACTGCCCAAGCCGCGACGCGATCAGTTTGCGCTCATCGCCACCAACGCAAAGTGGGCCGCGCTGATCGAGGAGACCGAATCCGCGCTCACCCAGTTTCGCTTCTGCTTGGACCTGCACCGACTGACCGGCCAGGCCCTCGCGGGACTCGGTCACACCGATGCGCTCGCCGCCTTGGCCGGTGAGCTGGGAGCGCTCCTCAAGCGCATGCCCTCGCTTCCCGAGCTGTCGGCAGCCGATGGCTCCCCGCTGGCGGACGACGAAACGCGGGATTGGCTCGCGGAAACGGTCGCGACGTCGCCCGGCGGCGGTGGCTCGGGCGGCGCCGCTTCTGCGGACGACGGGGCGGACCCGGAAGCCATGGCGCAGGCCCGCAAGCTGATGACCCAGGGCAAGGCGCCCGAGGCCATTCGCGCTGCGCAGGCGAGCGTCGAGGCGGCCACGCGGCCCCGGCATCGATTCGTCCGGCGCCTCGATCTCGCCGAGATGTGCCTGGCCGGCGGTCAAGCACGTCTCGCGCGGGGGATCTTCGGCAGCCTCGAGCGCGAGGTCGCCGAGCTCGGCCTCTCGGAGTGGGACCCGAGCCTCGCCGCACGCTGCCTCGAGGGGGTGGTCAAGAGTATTCGCGCGGCGACGCAAAAAGGGGCTGCACCGGACCCCGCGGCGGATCTGGCGTTCGAGCGACTGTGTCGCCTGGACCCGGCGGCCGCCGCCCGCCTCACCAAGCCCTGAGGGCCGCGTTCGCCGTGGACGCCGCTGGGACCACGACATTGACGCACGGGCGCTGCGCGTAGACACTGCCGGCATGCAGCCGGGCCGCCCTCGTCTGTCTCCAATCGTTTTGCGCCCGATCGCGGGCTTCGTCGCCTTGGCGATGGTTGCCCCGGCTACGGCCGCGCTCGCCGCGGGGCAGTCCGCGACGGGCGTGAGCCTGCAGATGCGGGTCGCCCCAGAGTCGGAAATCGAGCGACTCTACGTCGAGGGCCAGGACCGCTATGCGGCCGGGGACTTCTCCGGCGCCGCCGATTCGTGGGCCCGTCTGCTCGAGCAGCTCCCCGAAGCCCAGCCCAACAAGGCCACCCGGGAAAACGTGCTGCTCAACATCTTGCAGGCGCGCCTGGACGGCTACAACCGCACCCGGCTGGACGACGGCAGCAAGGACATCGAGCAGCTGCGCTCGGGCAAGACGGTCCTCGACGCCTACTACAACGACTACCGGAAGTCCTACGGCGACCGTGCTTCGGTGAGCGTTGCCGTCCAGGAAAAGGGCGACGAGCTCGAGCGACTGCTCGAGGAGGCCGAGAAGGAAGCCACGGCGGTCGTTGCCGACGGGGGGGCCGAGGGCGACGGTGGAGCCGAGGGCGACGGCGGAGCCGAGGGTGACGGCGGAGCCGAAGCTGGCGATGACGGCGGCGACGAAGGCGGCGACGACGGTGGACCCGACGTCATCGTGCTCAAGCCGCAGAGTGCCGGCAGCGGGCTCATCGTCGGCGGCTCGATCGCCGCGGCGATCGGCGTGGGCATGCTCGGCCTGGGCGTCGCAGGAGCGGTGCTCGGTCCGCGCGCCGAGGAAGACTTCAACAACGCCACGGACGACGCGTCGCGCGAAGAAGCCAACGACAAGGGCGAGCAGGCCAACGCGATGATGATCAGCGGTCTGGTCGTCGCGGCAGTGGGCTTGGGCGCCGGCGCGGCGTTGATCGTGCTCGGGGTCAAGCGCCGCAAGGAGGCCGACGCTCAGGCGGCGGACGCCATCGGCGTCGCCCCGATGTTTGGTCCCCGCATGTCGGGAGTCGCCCTGACCGGCCGCTTCTGAGCCTCAACGCTGCTCGCTCGGCGCGGCGTCGCTCGGCGCGGCGTCGCTCGGCGCGGCGTCGCTCGGCTCTAGTGCCGCGTCGCTCGGCTCTGGTGCGGCGTCGACGTCCCGTTGCGGATGCTCGTTGAGCCACGCCCGCACCTCGTCTCGGGCATCGACGGCGTGCGAGCCGACGTCCAGCAGCAGCCCGAGCGCCAGCTCGGCCTCGCGACGTCCCCCGGCGCGCTCGCCCGCCTCCCACAGCGCATCCGCAAGCGCAGCGTGGCCCGCCGCGCGCTGCTCGGCGGATGCCCCCGCCCCCTCGAACAGCGCAATCGCCTCTCGTGTCCCCGCGACGGCCGCCTTGGCGTCTCCCTCGGCGGCATCGATCTTCGCCAGCTCGAGCACGGTCGCCGCGACGTCCTCGTGCACCTTGCCGTAGGCGGCACGCCGGATTCTCAGCGCGGTCGACAGCTCGGTACGGGCCCGGGCCCAGCGCTTTTTGGATGCGTGCAGCAGTCCCCGCGAGTAGTGGATCGCAGCGACATTGGGATGGTCGGGGCCGATCGCCTCCCGGAAGATCGTCTCGGCGCGCTCCAGCTGCTCGAGTGCGGCCGCGTGCTCGCCGAGCTCCCGCAGGGCATTGCCCAGGTTGAGCGCCGCCGTCCCGACGAACGGGTGGTCTTCGCCCAGCGAGCGCGCCATCGGAGCGAGCGCCTGTTCGAACTGGGTGCGGGCCTCCGCGTAGCGCCCTTGTTCCTGGAACACGACACCGATGCTGACCACCGCAAAGAGGACGTTGGGATGTTCGGCGCCCAGCGCGGTCTCGACGATCTGCTGCGAGCGACGGAACGTGGCCAGGGCGCGGTCGAAGTCCTTCTCGGCGAGCTGCACGTTGCCGAGGTTGACCAGCTCGAGCCCGAGCGTCGGATCCTCCTCCCCGCCGAGGTCCTGCCGCACCGCGAGCGCGGCAACGTAGTGCTCCCGCGCCTTCTTGTAGTCGCCCTTGCGGTAGCGAACGTTGCCCAGCGCATTGTTGAGTCGGGCCCGCGGCAGCCCCTCGACGTTGGCGCGGTCGAGCAGCGCGAGCGCTTGCTCCCCAAACAGCAGCCCTTCGCCGTAGCGAGCGAGTCGGTCTCCCACCACCGAGGTCAGCGTCGTGGCCGCGGCCGCGGCTTGCTCGTCGTCGCCGGTGCGCAACGCGGTCAGCATCGAGGTGCGCAGGAGCGTCTCGGCCTCGGCGTAGTCCCCCTTGGCCTCGAGCAGGCCGCCGACGCGTCCGAGCGCCTGTGCGATGAGCGGCTGATACTCGACCGCCTCGGCCTGCTCGAGCGCGTTGCTGGCGATCTCGAACGCCTGCTGGGTCCGACCAGCCGACTGCAGGACGCCGGCTTGGGCAAGCTGGGCTTCGATCGCCTCGACCAGCCGGCGCGTCGCATCGTCGTCGGG
>Ga0207422_1003324_pt1 | contig 16455 bp, 11 predicted proteins | sample MarCyaLeptolynsp_FD_187757 | JGI IMG/M metagenome (GOLD analysis project Ga0207422, IMG submission 187757) | Marine cyanobacterial communities from Panama - species 1 Leptolyngbya sp. (SPAdes) | ecosystem: Environmental > Aquatic > Marine > Unclassified | place: Panama: Panama City | collected...
CCCCGCAATGTTACCAAGCCAGCATAAGGCTTGCAGATCAAACGGCCCTCGGCCACCTCCAGTTCCCGGGGCAAGATCAAACAACTGGTTGCGCTTTTTTGCTCTGTGATCAAATCCCAGCTATTGGCCCAGGCAAACATCATAGGGTTTTCTTGAATCACGGCAGGTGTAGCCGCAAAAAAATGAGTCCCAATGTCCAAAAGGTGGATATTTTCTTCAACGAATTCCCGCCCGTCAAAGGTACCAATGACTGCCACCACGGGGGATGGATAATAAACTCCTTCCCACTCATCATAAAACTGACAAAGACTGGAAAACATTACCCATTTTTCCCCCACCTGAATTAAACAGGGGCATTCCGCTGGTTGATCGCCGCGGCCTTGATATTGCCAGAGTACGCCTACATATTGCCAACCATCCAGTATTTCGGACTCATAAAGCGCAACGGTTCTTAAACCATCGCGACAGCCGCCGATAAGCATTTTCCACAACCCATCCGGCCCTTTAAAAACAAAAGGATCGCGAAAATCCTGTGTATATTGATGATCGGGTGGATCACTAATCACTGTCATTTTATCAGCAGGCCACAGACCATGCTTCAACGTCGCCATTTTTTGAATTTCCGTCATGGAATGCTCAGGATCATTTGCATCATTGGTTTGATGCTCCGTATAAAACAGTTTGATCTGACCGTCATCATCCACCACCGACGAACCGGAAAAGGCACCATCTTTGATACCGGGCATGGATAATGCCCCCTCATGAGGACAAAGAGCCGGTGGCAAATGCGACCAATGAAGCAAATCTTCGCTGACGGCATGCCCCCAATGCATATTCTGAGCTTCAGGCAAAATAGGTGAATATTGATAAAACAGATGAATATGCTCACCATCATCCAAAATGCCATGCGGATCATTCATCCAACCGAACTGCGGCGAAAAATGTAAAAGCCATCTGTTTTGGTGTGTCTCTTGCTCCGTTGTGTGATTATCGCTCAACAGAACTTCCGCTTCTGTCGCCTCTGGAGATGTGCGTGTCAGATATTTAATGAACAGGTCATTTGCGGCTGAGACAGTCCACTGACCATCTTGATCGGCATGATATCGTTGATGATGCCAAAGGCTTTTTTCTGTTTGAATATCAAAATGATGTCTTTGCGAAACAAGTGACCCATTCTGATCCGATACGATTACATGCTGGGCTGATGAATGATCATGATACGACCAAACATCAATTTGATCACCAACGGCAACCGGAAAGGCGATCCTGTTTTCCCAATGAATATTGGGAGAGGTTATGTTAGCTGAATTACTCATAATTTTATTAAACTGCACTTTATGTAGACTGAAATTATCCATAAGAAAGCGCCCCTATAGAGGCGCTTCTCTAGACAATGAATAAGGATATTATAAAAGCTTATGCAATCGATTGCAATATATGTTGTCAAAAGATAAATTAATATATATTTTAAAGCCTAAAGTAGCGATTTATCCATAATACAATCGTTATTAAATTAGTGACCATCAAGGATAAGGTAAATGACATATCTAGGAGCCATCGAAGCCGGCGGAACAAAATTTAACTGTGCCATTGGCACTGGTCACAATGACATTTTGCGGGAAGTCAAAATCACCACCACCACACCAGATGAAACCCTAGGCCAGGTCATAGATTTTTTCCAACAGGCCCAACAGGATATTGGTTCGTTAAAAGCCCTCGGCATGGCGGCCTTTGGTCCGCTAGACTTAAACAAATCATCCTCAACTTATGGATATATCACCCGCACGCCAAAACCCCATTGGAGCCATACGGACATTACCGGCATCCTGCGTAATGGCATTGGCGTGCCGGTTGGGCTGGAAACGGATGTGAATGGTGCGATTTTAGCCGAAGCCAAATGGGGAGCAGCCCAAAGTATAGATGATGCAATTTATGTCACCATTGGGACCGGCATCGGCGGCGGTATTATTAGCGGCGGCAAATTACTACATGGATTATCACATCCGGAATTGGGCCACATGCAAGTGCCCCTGGATGAAAGGGATCGCGATTTCGCAGGGTATTGTAGCTTCCATGGTAATCAATGCCTGACGGGTCTGGCATCTGGTCCTGCAATGGCACTTCGCTGGAAAACCAATGCAGAAAATTTACCGCCCGAACATGAAGCCTGGGATCTGGAAGCAGAATATCTGGCGGCTATGTGTATGAACCTGTCTTTGACCCTGTGCCCAAAAAAAATCATTCTCGGCGGCGGGGTCATGTCACAGCCTTTCATGCTGGATAAAGTGCGGCAGAAATTTTTGCAGAAAATGGCCGGATATCTGGATTATCTGGATAACGAGAAGGCTGTGGCTGATCTGATTGTCACACCCGAACTGGAAAAACCCGGCCTGATTGGTGCCTTCCTGTTGGCCGATCAAATCAATTGATAACTGGTACCACCGCCCGTTAATAAACGACCTTCGGCAGCTGCCGGAATTGCCACGGCTTCTGCTACCTGCAGACGAGTCATGAAATCAACATTGGCCTGTACATTTTGTTTCGCAGCTGCCAAATGTTGGGTGCGCATTTTCATCAGATTGGCCACCATCGGATCAGATGTATTAACAGACAATAATCCCGGTGGTGCCGATGGCTGCATACCGTAATAGACAAATTGATAATTCTCCGTGCTGAAACATTGAATTTTTTTGTCAAAATCATAATCATTTGGTCCGTCCAATTGCCAGCTGGACAACAGTTCCTGCAACTCCTCAGACCAGGTTTCAGGGTTGCAGTTATCGGTCCAGAATGTACTGTCCGTCCGTTTACTGAGGCAATAATGAGCCTTAATAAAATCAACGATATTTTCAAAATGATGCACCATCTTGGCATTAAAGGTGCTGGCCGCTTCCCGCTCGGAAAAATATCGTGGTAACAATTGACAAGCCATCCAAACCGCCATTTCCGTCAGATAAATACCTGTTGATTCCAACGGTTCCAGAAAACCTGCTGACAAACCAATGGCCACACAATTCTGACGCCATTGCTGATCGTAATAGCCGATTTTCATATGCAGTTTCCGGCTTTCCAGATCATCAACAGCAACTCCAATATAATCGGCCAACACGACCCGTGCCTGATCATCATCCTGATAAGTGGAAGCATAAACATGCCCGACACCCCGCCGGTCGGTCAGGTTAATATCCCAAACCCAGCCATTTTGCTGGGCTGTAGATTTTGTATAGGGTTGAATATCATTCAGGGAATTGATTGGCACACGGGTCACTACTGCCCGGTCACAGAACAAGATATCATTCTTGTTGTTAAAATTATTCTGTTTGTCATGATCAATCAACAACGCCCGGAAACCTGAACAATCAAAGAAAAAATCACCGGCCAGAACTTGATCTTCGTCCAGAAGCAATTCCTGCACTGCGCCATCTTCCGCTGTAATCACCTCTTGTACATTGCTGATCACATGATGAACGCCGCTGCTGATGGCCAATTGTTTAAGGTAAGTGGCCAGCTTGCCTGCATCCAGATGATAGGCATAAGGTACAACCCCTTCATATTGAGGGAAGGCATTAGACTTCGGTGCCAAACCTGTCTCTGCCATTGCTTGTTGTATGGTCGCCATCTGGGAAAATGAGAACCTCTCCGCCACAGGCATGTCCTGCCAATGTTTGGCAAAATGATCAACGCCCAAACGAAACGGATGCTGAAAAGGATGAAAATAAGATTCAGTTGGGTCATCAGATGGCGCATGGGTCCAGTTACAAAATTGAATGCCATGTTTGAAGGTGGCATCACAGGCCCGCATGAATTCATATTCATCAACCCCCGCGGCGGCTAATGTGAACCGCAGCGACGGCGTAGTGGCTTCCCCTACCCCCACCGTGGGAATATCAGACGACTCTACCAGCGTGATTTCAGGTGGCTGATCCAGCATACTGCCGCTGACCCGGCTGAGGTACAGCGCAGTGATCCAGCCTGCTGTTCCACCGCCGACGATGACAATCTTTTTGGTCATGATGCAGATGCTCCGGCGGCAAATAATTTCGGCCAGTTTTTCTGCGCAAACAGAAAACCATATAAAAGCGTCAGGAGTCCCTGATCGATAAAGGCCAGTTTCTCGGCATCTTCCATGGTCAGAATTTTATCTGCATTGGCACCCATAAATTGCATTGGTGCCGTACTCGACTGGTCGGATTCATGACCCGAAATATTATTGTGGATATTAAGCGTCATCATTTCCAGGATACCGGTTTTTTTAATTTTCTCCATTTTGGCCTTGGTGCTGCGAAAATCCTGATCCACCGACTGACAAAGTTGCATGGCATTGCGCAGAAAATCCGAAGGTGTGCCATTGGCAAAAAAGGGATTATCCGGATCGTTATTACTTAAAAGCTCCGTGGTCCGGTCGATACATAAAATGCTTTCCTGCGCCCCACCGGCCGCCGCATTATCATGCGCCAGGACAAACGGGTACTGACGCACATAAGCCGGAATATAATGATTTTCCCGCCACAGGCCGCTGTCAGAAACAAACAGGTTTTCACCGGCCTGGCGCCCCAACACCGCAACGGGTAAATTTTCTTCCCCCATAAAGACAATGGGATAATCTGCACAGACATACATGATTTCGGACTCTGTCACGGGTACAAAATGAGTTTGTGCGGCAAATTGATAAGGTGTCTCAGACGGTGTCAGGCCATAATCACCATGCTGATCCGCATTTAAAGGCATCGGTTCATTAAACAGCAGTTTGCTGCCGGTTACCTGAAACGTCATGACTTTTCTCCCATCATTCTATTATTTAAACCAAACCAGCGTCGATGTTCCGGCAAAGACCCATAGCCTTTGTTAACCATCTCAACCACATCTGGCGGGGTTGTGATTTGAGCGGTCCCTGCCGCCATACCACAAGCATACTTAGGCTCCATCCCATACAATAAATGTTCATAACTCTGGGCAGAAAAAAGACGCATCGTATAGGGGAAATCAAAGTTTGATGGTCCCTTATGCTGCCAAAGTTCCATCAGTTCGGCAATGGTGTCGGTACGCCGGTCTTTATGGCTGGCCGCCTGCCAGAATGCTGTATCATCCCGACGGCTCAATACATAATGTAAATTCACAAAATCCCGCACTTCGGCATATAAATCGGCAATAGTGCGGTTGAATTGTCGGGCCGCGGAAGGCATCGCATCGGCTGTGCCAGGGAAACTATCACACAGCGCCGTTGCGGCAGCTTCGACAATATAGATCGCCGTGGATTCCAGCGGTTCGATAAACCCACCGGACAACCCCATGGCAATCACATTATTTTTCCAGAAAACATCCCGACTGCCGACCCTGAATTTTAAATGTCGGGGCGTGACCTGAGCCAAATCAACACCCTGCAAGCTGGCCAAATCCTGAGCCGCCGTCTCTTCATCACAAAAACCACTGCTGTAGACATAGCCCACCCCCCGGCGGGATTGCAGAGGGATTTCCCATGACCAGCCCTCTTTCATGGCAATGGACCGGGTATAGGGCTTTAATTTGTCTGTCGGATATTGATCATAAGGCAAAGGAAAAGCTACCGCCCGATCACATAACAACCAGTCCGAATAATCCTGATACGCCACGCCCATGGCATCACCAATCAACAACCCCCGCATACCGGTACAATCAATGAATAAATCCGCCGTAATGGTTTGCCCATCGGCGGTAATCAATTCTTTCAGGTCGCCATTCTCATGATGATGGTAACCTTCGACGAAGGTCATCACATGATCAACACCCCGCGCGGTAAATTCATCCCGCAGACAATCGGCAAAACGATCCGCATTAATGTGATAGGCATAAGGCAAAAAAGATTGATAATCTGGCCAGTCCAAAGCCCGCGGTGCCAGATTGCGATTGCATAAATGCGCCTGCGCCGAGGCATAATCATTCCAGGACTGGGACCGGTCACTGCTTAACCAGCCGGACCGGAACTGATCAGGAAACATTACCGTGCGCCGGTCAAAAGGATGATAAAAGCGATGCCCTTCCCCCTTTTGCCAACCGACAAATTCAATGGCCTGCTTAAAGGTCGCATCAGCAGATTTCAGGAAATCTTTTTCTTTTAAACCCATTACATCCAGAGTGGCCCGCATGCTGGGCACTGTGGACTCACCCACCCCAATACGGGGAACATTAGGTGCTTCGATCAGGATAATTTTTAAATCAGGGAGACGTTTTTCACGGATTAAACTGGTCAAATAGCCGGCTACAACCCAGCCAGATGAGCCCCCTCCAACAATGACGATATTTTGGGTTCTGTTTTGTATATGTTGATGTTCCGAAAAGGATCGTTCCATAATTTATATATACACTAATCTCTACCAGGACTTCAAAAAAAGCAACGACCGGTCACAAAATGGACCGGCCGTCATAGGGAGGAAAGTCACTTAGAAGGTGAAACCAACTTTCGCAATAACTGTGCGACCGGTGATGGCTCTGGCCCGGGTAAACCCGTCACCATTTGAATCCAACACCGCACCTTCTGATTCAGTCACTCCTTGGGAGTCGAAGAGATTACTGGCATTCACCGAGACGTTAATCCGCTCGTTGATGTCATAATTGATAAAGGCACCAACACTGGCGAAACCTTCCAATGTCAGCACATTGGCTGCACTGGCATATGAATCGGTAGTACCCACCACATTGGCCCCAACCGTCAGTCCCGTATCATCAAAGGTATAGGATGACACAAAGCTGTAAATCAGGTCAGCCTGACGTTTTGGCGTATTGCCAATCACCGCCGTATTGGGCACACCCGGCGCACTTTCGGCATTGGTGATTTCAGAATCAACCCATGTAACCGTACCGTAGAAATTAAAGTTGTCGATGAAATAGTTAAATTCCAACTCAACCCCGTAGGCGCGGTAATCCTGACGGATAAACTGCGGTGCACCACCGGATGTAAACAGACCGTTGTTATCGGTTGCTTCGGACCGGAAAGCCGTCACGAATAAATCCAGATCACCCAGGCGGGCCTTAACACCGGCTTCGATGAATTCTGTACTGTCGATGATACAGCTTTCGATACCTTCCCCAGTGGAGAAATTAACACATCCACCATCAAACGGCCGATCCGCATTAAAAGTATGGCCCTGACTGTACCGGGCAAAGACCGCCACATCGTCATTGATCACATAGTTGGCACCCAGGGTCCAGGCTGTCTCGTTAAACTCATAATTCTGAATTTGACGCACCGCCAGATTCGGGAATGGCAATGGATCTTCTGCAGGATCAATCACACCATCGAAGTTAATGTCGCCCGGTGCACCAATACCCGGATTACGGCCACCGGTAGCTTTCATGATTTCATGACGCACACCACCTTCAACGGTCAAGTCACCCAACACCAAACTGGCATTTAAGAAAGGTGCATTGACTGTGTGATCCAGATTCCAGAGAGTATTGGAGCCATCCCAGCCAAATGGCAGACCATGCTGGAATAGACCTTCGGTTGTCACACCGGGGATATCCAATTGGGCAGCCTGATTTTCAACAGTTGTCAACAGACGTTGCATGTGCCAGTCATTATTGATGTTCTGGTGCATGAAGAAATGACCTACTGTGATATCCAAAGACCCATCATCCAACTCAATGGATTTATTGACTTTGACCTCATTGGTCACATTGCCCATATCTTCGAATTCAGTATTGAACACAGCAATGTCAGCCAAAGCAGAATTACCATTGCGTGCCAACAGGCTTGCGCTGTCGGCTGCAGCACCAGCATTTACACCATTAAAGATGGTTACCAATGAAGGGTCTACACCCTGGTCGGCATAAAATGCATCAGCATCCATATACACACCATTTGTGAAGGGTGCGATAAAAGTGCCCGTAATATTGGCATAACGGGCTTTGTTGCCAATAGACCAGCCATCACCCAGATCATATTCAAATTCAACAGTGATGGTTGTGGATTCTGTCGTCACGCCATCAGCAAGATCCGTTGTAGTGAAGGAGCCATCCCCATCCACAGTCGGAATCAAGCGAATGTTATTGCTGTGCAAAGTCTCGGTCCCGCCATCCAGACCAGGGAAGCTGCCGGTTACTGAATTATTGCGCACCAACATTGGCTGCGGCATATAGGTGGCCTCGCGCTTATCGATATGTTTTGCAGAAACCCGGACAAAACCATTGTCCATTTCTTTGTGTAGATTGACACGGAACTGACCGCCACTGGTTGGTGTCCAGTCAAAGTTACGCACATTACCGCCATGCTGAAGATGACCACCCACATAATAATACAGGTCATCAACGATCTCGCCACCATATTCAAAATCAACCCGCTTGTCGTCATGGTCGATACCAAATGTCAGCTGCGCACTGCCACCATCAACATCCTGGCCGGTTTTACTGATAAAGTTGATGATACCAGCCGACCCATTTGTTGTCATGATTGATGCCGCACCACCACGGATGGACTGAACCGTTTTGTAGGTATTGTCAAATTTGATGAACTGGTCAACGTTAGCCACCAACACATCCCCAAACAGCAACACCGGCAAACCATCTTCCTGCAGAGATACCCATTTCAGGCCCGCAGATACCGGCAGACCCCGCACGGTCAGATTCAGGTTACCACCACCTGCAGAGGCTTCGGAACGAACACCGGGGATAAATTTCAGGATTTCCTGTGTATCACGTGGCGCCACATTCGAGATATCCTCTAAATCGATTGCACTAACTGATGAAGAAGCCTCGAACACGGTCGTTGCCTTGGCCACACCTGTCACCACCACCTCATCAAGGAAATTTGCAGATACATCTGCAGGCGCCTCTTCCTCTGCGGCCATCGCAAAGCCTGCGCCAGTTGAGGCAGCAACCAGTGCTATTGCTGTTGAGTGTATTAATTTACTTCTGAATTTCATTGTTTTTGCTCCTCCTAATGAAACCTTTAATCCCTGTCCTTCAACCCAGCCACATCATTCATTTAACGCAACCACTATTATCTTTTGATTGAAGTCAAAAAGTAATCCCAAGAAGCACATTATATCAGGTTATTTCATTTTGCAACCGTTTTCATAAAATCATTTATTACGTCATTTTTAGTGATATATACCAAACCTATATTAATTAAAATATCTCACATTCCATATATTATTATTTATTAACAATAACTTAATGAATAAGCAATCTTTTCCAAAATTAACTCTCAAACAAAATGGGAACGATTGCAAAAAATAAATAAATTAGTAGTGTATAGAAAAATCCTGCGGTACTTCATGCTTGCTGGAGCACACCGAATTAAATAGGGCCGATGCGGCAATACTGACTTTATGGGAAATTGTTAGGTAAAATTTTTCTCACGCAGATTCTAGAATTCAATTTGAAGAAATGCGTATATCATTTCGTTATTTCAAATCGTCATCGAGAGTTATCCAATCAACCGTTTTACTCTATATCCAATATTCATTTTCTTTACACTATGTCGAAGAAATATTGACTACCAAAGCCTTCAATCCGTCAGGCGATAGATGAATAATCGAGCAGAGAATTCACATCTGATTTTTCGACAACGAGAGCAGGCAATGAACAAGTTCGAGAGTGACAAATCACTACAGAAGTTCACTTCGATTCAGTCCCAAATGCAAAATCATTTTAACGGAGAAAGACACCTTACAAAACGACATGATTATCTGGATTTTCGTACTCGGGCATCGTCTGAGTGGCGGCAAATTATTTTCCAGAATACCGGACATCATAGCCCAACTGAGACGATTTCGTGTTTAGCCTGACAGCTGCTCCATTAATCACTTATCTTTCATATATTTCAGGTTTCACACCGACAAACGCCGCCTTTCTGCGCCGTTGGTCACGCTTTTGAGGCTGTGAATCCTCAATGTTGACCTCTATTTTCTCTGAATATCTCAGAACTAAAGTGAGGAAGTCCTTTAATGTAATCTATACTAACCACGAAGCCGTCCGCTACAGATGGCAAAAACCCTTCACAACTTAAAGTGGTTATTTTAGGGATATTGTGATACTTGTGCTGCTTACCAATGAAGAGTGAATTGTGAGAAAATGCAAAATAATTTGCATAGGATATGAAGATGTATATACCCCTATCAGCGGCAGCCAAGGCCACCTTGTATCGAAAAGAAACGCCAGATCAAACTTGGGACTGGATAACGGAAATGTTTAATGCTGCCGATGAAAAGCGATACTGTGAGAAAAGCTTTATCCCTGGTGGGTACCCACTCGATAAAGTGGACGGTTTATCTAAAGGCTGCATGGCTGGTAGTATTTACAAATACAATACTATGAATTCTGGACCCTATTATGTGACAGTACGATCAGCCGCAAATAATAGGCATTTGGAATATAGTTCAGAGTTAAAACCTACTCAGGCAGGTCAAATGAGCAACGGTGATAAAGGCATTAATATCACTAGATTTACTGTTGAGCCCCATCCCGAAGGGACAACCCTCATTATTGAGCGAGTTGAGAGCGGTTATGTTAGCTTATTTTCCTACATTCTAGGATTACTTGGCATAGCATTCAATAAGAATGCTGTCGTAGGCAGGCTTGTCTTTATGATCAATGGTAGTGGGTTTCCTTCTGGGTCTACCTATGTGTCCGGAAGTCTTCGCGTGGAACGTGATGATCGCTTAATAAAAAACCTTCTCAATTAGTTATATATGTCACTATGACAAAAAAACTGCCATCATCACCCAACTGAGACGATTTTGCTTTGTCTTGAACGATAATTGTGTAGCATTTATGCTTCGGCTAGATACAAAGAATAATTTGGTAAAAATGCGCAATAAGATTTTCACTTTTTTGATCATTGTTCTAACCAGCATATATTCTCTTGGGCCTGCCTTCGCGAGGGAACCAACGAAAGAGAAGCCTCCAATTGAAGTGCCTGCCACCTTTTACAAATATGGTGAAGAGCTTGACTGTGGGACAGTCATGGAGGTGCCATTTGCATTATATTCGATTCACCTGAGCTTCGCGCCAATAATCGTAAAGGGAAATCCGGTTATTCTTGTGATGCCATATTTATTTCTTTTTGGATCTTCGAAGAATAAAAAAGACCCAGATGGCATTCGCATCACTATTGAGGATCAAAACGTCGAAATCAGACGACATAAAAGTAAGGACAAATATATTTTGCTGATGTCCTATCAAGAATATTTGGATTTCCTCAGCACGTTAGACGATGGCAAGAAAATGAACCTTGAAGTTGATTACTTAATCGAACCCGACAATAAGATTATAAAAGTGAAGAATAGTGGTAGCATATTCCATTTGCCTCTCAAATCCAGAACAACAAAATGCGTCAAAAAGATGCTTTCGAGTCAATAAAGTAGATAACCAGCTGAAACATTTACCTACTGAGGCACGTTCGTTTTAGTCTGATTACCGCACAAGGTTTCTTCAATATCTCAATAAATTCAGAAGCGTCTTGCCTGAATATAAAATCGTGCTCCAGCAAGATGTTCGGGTAGTTTATTCGCTGTATTATCATGTTTTACCAACGATTTATTCTGCTCCAGATCTCAATATTTTCTTCATTCAAAACATAATACTCATCATACTGTGCTGCTGTGGCACATGCATGATTGGGGAATATCCTCACCTGACTGCCTATCGGCAAAACATTGGTGATATTTATGGTTTCATCAAGAGTTGAAATGATACCGTGTTCTTGATTAAGGCCACTGACGATCAGGTTTTCAATGGGCTTGCCCTCAATGTTCATCACCAGACCATATCCATGTTCTGCTAAGTTGCCATCCCCTATATCGCTGCTTAGCGCCTGCCAGCCACCGTCAGTGATTGCAATATTTTTATCTTTTTGATGTCCGATCACAGTACATAAAGCACTAATCGCGATGTCGGACCACTCGCATATTCCCAAGTGCATAAAGGTCAAATCAAAAAAGACATATGCACCGGCGCGTACTTCCGTAATACCGGTTAAATCATCCGCTGATAATGCACTTGGTGTCGAGCCAATTGAAACGATATCACAGGTAAATCCGGCTTCAATTAACCGGTCCCGTGCACGTAAACTGAGATCACGTTCCTGATGGGCCATCGCCAATGCCGCTTGCGCTGTTGTACATTCATAACTGGCACCAGCGTGGGACATCACACCCAATAATTTTGTATTTGCTGCGCCGTCTAATATCTTTGCAATATCCAGCAGTTCGGAAGATTCAGGCAACACACCTGACCGATGCCCATCTACATCCAATTCTATCAGTACGTTGAAGGTTACCCCCAATGTGTCACCAGCACCCGCTATCGCCTGGGCCATCTCCGGGCTATCCAGAATGACTTTAAGATCACACCCTTTTTTAATCAATTCTGCCGCTTCTTTAGCTTTGGAGGGCACCATGCCCACCGCGTAAAGAATGTCGTTGATGCCATGTTCAAAAAAATACTGTGCTTCTTTTATTGTCGAAACGGTGATGGCTGCAAGACCACTTTCTCCGATAATGGCGCGTGTGATGTTAATAGATTTGTTGGTTTTGACATGTGGACGCAGATTTGCCCCCAAATGTCGGATATGAGACCCCATACGTTTAATATTCGCCTGCATGATCTTGTTGTCGAGCAACAAACAAGGCGTTGGAAGTGCTGCAAGGTTCTTATAAGTCGACATATGTGCCTAACCCTTTTTCTTTGGCCATTTCAAATATTCTTTTGGCGGTAATGATGTCTTGTGATGCGATACCCAAAGACTTGTATAAGGTAATGTCATCATCAGTCTGACGGCCAATACATTTGCCCTGAATAACCTCGCCAATCTCCCCTAAAATATGATCTTCATTGACGGCACCGGAAGCCACAGCCTCAAGAAACTCGCCGCCCTCTGCCAGCGTCGATGGGCGGTAGTCAACAAAAAATCTCGACCGCACCACCGTTTCAACGTCCGCTTCGACATATTCTTTAAAGCTGGATCCAACCAGGTTTACGTGGGTGCCTTGTTTGATATCAGCCCCAAATAAAACCGGCGTCTTTGATGCGGTAACAGCGCAAATGATATCCGCGTCTTTGACGGCCTCCTCGACCGAAGATGCGACCCATAAATTCCCGGAAAAGGCCGCCTGTCTTTCAGCCACAAAGGTTTTGGCTTTCTCTGGGCTCCTCCCCCAAATACAGATATTTTCAAATTCGCGAATATGCAAAAATGCGTCAAAATGCGCCGCTGCCTGTTCCCCTGAACCTAAAATAGTGAGATTTCGGGCATCTTTTCTTGCAAGCACATCTGAAGCCAAGGCACTGGCCGCGGCAGTGCGGATCGCCGTAATGGTTGCACCACATAAAATTGCAACAGGTACAATACCATCAGCGTCATACAACACCGTGAGCCCAAGATGGCTGGAGCCTTTTCTTCTATGTGGTTCAGCCAAACTCACCAACTTTACGCCAGCACATTGCACGTCTCCGCCTAAATACCCTGGCATCAGGCTAAGTTTACCGAAATCACCGGGTAATGGCATCGGCCAACGTTGAGGGAGCTCTACATCTCCACTGCTGGTGATCATCATCGCCTGTTTTACCCAATCAATTAACTGTGGATAGGGGGCTAATTCACGAACGGTCTGGCCATCAATAAATAACAAAGGAACACTCATTGTCTTCTCGTCATCTTCAAATAAATCATGGCTATAATTATCATTTGTAACTTTATATCACATATTGTATATATCATATATTATTTTAAACTAGGCCAAATAACAATAAACAGGCGCGATTAATATGAAAAATATCTCAAAGTATTTCATTCTTGCAGCAGTCGTGCAGTCCGTCCTGGTCGGCGGGGGGTATGGTACCGGCAGAGAGGTCGTCGAATACTTTACGGGATATGGATTATGGTACGGGTTAATGGGCCTAACCGTGGCGGCCATAGGGTATTTCTTAGTTGCCTGGCCGACCCTGGAAATCGCGCGTGTTAATAAAGTCTCGGATTACGTTGACTACATAAAATTCATCATCGGCCTCTGGTGGTTTCTGTTTGAAATACTGTTTGCGCTGTTATTGATCCTTATCCTGGCAGTGATTGGATCGGCCTCTGGTATCATTGTCGAGGACACGCTGGGGATTGATCAACGCATTACAACATTCGCCATGTTGACAATCGTCGGCATATTGACCTTTTGGGGCCGCAGTGCGGTAGTGTCTTTGTTGTCCAGCTGGACTATCGTGCTTTATGCATTTTTCATTTTTTACTTCATTGCATTTTTCTCTTTATACAATGCAGATCCTCAATCAGCACAACAGGTTACTCAGGAAGTTACACAAAAAGACGGGCATTGGTTGGTAAGTGCGCTCACCTATATCTTCTATAATATCGTGGTATTACCTGCGCTGCTTTACGCTGCACGGGACCTGAACAGTAAGCGTGAAACCATGTACGGCGCATTGGCCATTGCGGTATTGTGTATTGTGCCGGCGATATTACTGCACATCACGCTGGCTTCATTGCCGGCAGAGGCGCGGCTAAGTCCTACACCGATATTGGTTGCCGTAGAATCATTGCAGATTGCCGGTTTGATTACCCTTTACATGGTGATTTTGTTTGGCACATTTATCGAGACTGGACTGGGTCTTATCCAAGGCTTGCTGGAGCGTATCAACAATGCGGTCAAAGAACGCTCTGATAAAGAATTACCCAGGTTCACAAGACCCATTTTTGCGGTCGTGTTTATCGGAATCAGTTTTTTGTTAGCAGAAATTGGCGTGGTGAACCTGATTGGCAAGGGGTATACTTATATTAGCTGGGGGTTCTTTTTTGTTTACATCATCCCAACCGCTATTATTGGGTACAAAATCATACTCAAAAAAACAGCACCTAACTGAGACAAGTTCGCTTTAGTCTGCGAGTAGACCCTGAAGAATATTCTTGGTTTCTTCATTAATCTGCAAAATCTTTGTACGTTGCTCGTCATTGAAAAAGTTGCCCTTCTTTTCCAGCCACAAACGATTTTGATCATTTATGTTAATCAGGAAATCTACAGCCTTTCTTTTTCGAGGTAACTGACCGTCTTTCATGAAATATATGGGGCTGGTGTGGGCAAAAACTGGGGAGCCTTCCGGGGTTAAAGCTGGCCACATTTGAATGGGCAGGCGTTTATCCGCATAGGCCCTGGCCGTTAGCCATCCCCCCTCTTCGGGCATTTGAATTTTAAAATTGGTCTTGAAATCATGTTCACTGTTTTTGTTCTTGTATTGCCAGACCATATCCCCATTCATGACAATTTCTACGACCTCGACGGGTTCTTTTGATCTGATGCGCACTTTGCCGACAAGTTCCCCTTGAGTGGCTTGCAGCATTTCACCCGGGATTGCGTCATTCACTGAGAAATCGATCAGGGGACCAGAAGTCACAAAAGTGCGCCCCTGCTTTACGGCCTTAATCCAGTCTTCGTAGGTATTTTGTCCATCAGTATGGGCATATGTTCGAATAGAACCCACATTTTGCAGGTTTGTCATTTTATCTGTTCCACCAATAGCGGGCATGGGAAATCCCGCATTCAAAATGGTGTAATACAGCTCTGCGGCACTTATTTTACCTTTATATTTATCATGAACCGGATCACCCCAGACCATGAGTTCAACGCCGTCCAATTTTTGATGAGCCAATAATGTTGGCAATTCGCCGATATGTAACGGAAGATGCGCCCAGCCAACAAAACCATCCTGATCGTGAACCTTGGTCGCGTGATGTAATAATGAGGGATAATCCAATCCACCGGGCACGCCTTCTCCCGGGCCACCCCAGGATAAAGGAAAGACAAGTTTTTGAAGGTTCAATAAGGCCAAATGGCCAAACTGACCATGACGGGCTTCTTCATTCACATAAACAGTGGTGCCATTTTTCGGATCATAAACAGGATGACCCGTGAAATGTTCCACGCCGGTGATTAACCGGCCCCACTGGGTTGCCAGCAGGTTGACGATATCCAGGTCTTCGGCTGCGGCCTCTAAATGTGCGGTTGTGGGGTCCAGAAAATGAACATGGGTATCGCCGGATATCCAGCCCTCTGAACGCATATTGAATAACCTGGGAACGGTGATTTCAATGGATTTGGAATTTGCAGCTACAGAGAAGTCCTTTTGAACAGTTTCATGCTCAGGCCCATGCTCAACGGTAATGGTATATTGCCCTTCCGGCAGCGAAACATCGAAATCAGACGACACATAAGCAAATGTTTTTGTCCCTAAAACAACGGAACCGCCAACACGTTCATTATGACCCGTCCGAACAATTCGCGGTTTGCCATTTGGCGGCCAATAGGTGCCTTTTTCATCAACGATATTTACCCGGGCAGAAATTAGGCCATCGTCATTCTTGAGCGTGAATGCAACTGTATATTCCAAAGAAGAGACATTACGATCATATTTATTAATCCCCTCAGGCAAAGCGACGCCATAGGACAGGCCGGAAATGAACCAGTCTTCGCCCAAGCT
>Ga0207422_1003325_pt1 | contig 16433 bp, 16 predicted proteins | sample MarCyaLeptolynsp_FD_187757 | JGI IMG/M metagenome (GOLD analysis project Ga0207422, IMG submission 187757) | Marine cyanobacterial communities from Panama - species 1 Leptolyngbya sp. (SPAdes) | ecosystem: Environmental > Aquatic > Marine > Unclassified | place: Panama: Panama City | collected...
CATTGTCACTTGCATGGGGCATGGATGATGTCAATTCTCTGGCTTCTGCTTCGGTGATGTCATCTTCCAGATCGGCATTATGGAAATGTAGGCCAAAATCAACGCTGGGATCAAAGAAGCCCAGGAAAGCTTCAAAAGGAACAGAAAGATGTTCTCTTTTGCGATTAAAGCTCAAGGTTAATTCGAAATGCTCTTCATCAACAATCAAATCCCAAAATTGGTTTTGCAGGACGATGGTCATTTCTTCCGGATAACGTTCTTTCAGATAAGGGGGGATAATGACATCCGAATGATCGGTTCGGTACGTTATATAAAAATGATGTTCTCCCGGCAGGCCATTTTTGGCCGTATCGCGCAGAAGATTTTTGACCACAGATAAAAGGGCGGCCTGAACCATTTCGTCATAAGGTATTGTCGTATCGTTCATGTTATTCCGGTGTGTTTTTAATCTCTAACTTTTAATCTCTAAATGGGAGAAGCGAATCCCATATATAATTTTTATAAAGCTTAAGACGCCATTGAGCGAGTCACAAATTCACATATTGTCTGATAATCTGACAGATCAGGTGATTTTAGGGTTAAAGTGAAGGGCTTCTGTTGCTAGGTGCCCTTCGAACCCCGCGTAGTGCAATTAAGCAGCTACAGCAAATGCTTCGTTATCGTTAGCATTTATAAAAGTTGATCCATCACAGTGGAATCATACTGGGCAAAAGATATACCTTTATCACGCACGTCGATCCTAATTTCGCCCCCTTAAAGATATCCACCAGTCATCAGATGAAAATTTGGTGGAGGCGCCGGGTACCGCCCCCGGGTCCGAAACGTCTATTCCGTACAGCCATTTATTGCCATAGTTGGTTGCCCAACATCCTATATATAGACCCAAACGATTAAAAATTGAATAGCTTTGCGGTTTTTTTTATGTCATCAGTATGAAGCTTAAATCATAGAATCAAAAAAGGCCCTCCGTTTAGATAATGCAACAATATCTCGATTTTATGCGCCATGTTCGCGACAATGGCACAAAAAAAGAAGACCGCACAGGTGTCGGCACCATCAGCGTTTTTGGGTATCAGATGCGCTTTGATTTACAGGAAGGTTTCCCTATCCTGACCACCAAAAAACTTCATTTAAAATCCATTATTCATGAATTATTGTGGTTTTTGGCCGGAGACACCAATATTGGCTACCTTAAAGAAAATGGTGTGCGTATCTGGGATGAATGGGCCGATGAAAACGGCGATTTGGGGCCGGTTTATGGTCATCAATGGCGGTCCTGGCCCACGTCGGATGGGGGTACGTTGGATCAAATCACAAATCTGGTGAATATGATCAAAAACAACCCGGATTCCCGGCGTTTGATCGTTTCGGCCTGGAATCCTGCTGATGTGGAAAGAATGGCCTTGCCGCCTTGCCATTGTCTGTTCCAGTTTTATGTGGCTGATGGCAAATTAAGTTGCCAGCTGTATCAACGCAGTGCGGATATTTTCTTAGGCGTGCCGTTTAATATCGCTTCCTATGCGCTGCTGACTATGATGATTGCTCAGGTGTGTGACCTGGAATATGGTGAATTCGTTCACAGTTTCGGCGATGCGCATCTGTATCTGAATCATCTGGAACAGGTGGATGAGCAGCTAAGCCGCAGTCCTATGAAATTACCGGAAATGAAAATCAATCCTGATGTACGGGATATCTTCGATTTCAAATATGATGATTTCGAACTGGTGGGGTATGAATCCCATCCGCATATCAAGGCTGAGGTCGCTGTCTGATGAGTTCAAGCGTCAGAATGTCCATGATTGTTGCCATGGCGGAAAACCGGGTTATTGGTAAAGACAATGCCATGCCCTGGCATATTTCTTCCGATTTAAAGTATTTCAAATCCACCACCATGGGCAAACCGGTGGTTATGGGGCGTAAAACATTTCAGTCCATTGGCAAGGCTTTGCCGGGCAGGGTAAATATTGTCATCACCCGGGATACATCCTTTACCGCAGACAATGTCATTACGGCACACAGCCTGGAAATGGCCTGTGATGTGGCGGCCAATATGGCCATGACCAAAGGCCTGGACGAATATATGGTCATTGGCGGGGCGCAGATTTATGAACTGGCCATGCCTCAGGCGGACCGTTTATACCTGACCCGTATTAAGGGCGAGGTGGACGGGGATGCCTTTTTCCCGGAAATCGATGAAACGCAATGGATCGAATATGCCGCAGAGTCCTTCAAGGCCGCTGAAAAAGACAGCCATGATTACAGCTTTATCGTATTGGACAGGATTTAACCCACCATGAATAAATCCAAATGGACCGTTGTAGGCTTTATCATCTTTGTGTTGCTTTTTCTGGGCCTGGCCAGTGTCAAAACCCATTTCCAGCTTGAAGAAGAAGATCAGCTGATCCGCATGGTGATTGTCAAGGGTGGAGGGGCTGATACCAAATATAAACAGGCGTTGGCAGAAGATAAGGTTCAGTTCATTACCCAAAAAGAATTTAATGACGATCTGGATAAATATAAAACCATTCTGGAAAATCCGGCCATACAAGCCGTAGATTGTCTGGAATACCGCAAGTTGACCAAAAAGGGGCGCTTTTCACCGGAAAGGCGTGCGGAATTATTGGACAGCTGGAAATATTACGCCTGCTATCCAGATCAGTAAGCATCTATTTTAACTGATTTTTCCCGAAAAACGGCCTTTGTGGGGGCCTGTTTCTTACACTTCTATGAAAGTTTGGTGACAAAGTGCGGGGTTAAGATACATCGTAATAACTTGTTAACATTAGCTATGAAATATTGCCGGTAAATATTGTCATTGTTTCAAAGCTTTAGAGTTGTTTTTTGATGTATTCATCGGCTGAAGACAGAATTGAAAAACTGGTTATTAATGTACCTGTAGTCACTCCGGAAACCACATGCGATAAAGTCTATCGTCTGTTTCAACAGGATGAAGACTTGCTTGCCATTGCTGTTCTTTCTGATGGCAAGCCGGTTGGCATTGCCCATCGTGTGGACCTGATCCTTTCTCTGGCGGATAAATTTGGTAATGCGCTTTATGCCCATAAACCCGTAGAAACACTGATGAATAAAGAACCATTGATTGTTGATGCGTCCAACAGTGTGGATTTTTTAAGTAATCTTCTGGCTTATGATGCGACCAATGCTCTGTTGAAAGGCTTTATCATCTGTCGGGGTGATGAATATCTGGGTATGGGCACGGCGATTTCTTTGTTGCAAACGAACATCGAACGCAGCCGCAAAAAAAATGAAGAATTACAGCAGGCCAAGAATGTTGCCATTCAGGCCAACAAAAGTAAGTCAGTTTTTCTTGCAAATATGAACCATGAATTGCGTACACCGCTGAATGCAATCATTGGCTTTACGGATATGATGCAACAGGAAGCTTACGGCGCAATTCCGCAAGAGGAATATCGTGAATATATCGATATCGTCAACAGCAGTGGGCATCATCTTTTAAGTGTCATCAATATGATTTTGGATATGTCCAAGATCGAAGCCGGTAAAATGGAACCAAAAAATCAGGAAGTGGATGTTTATGACCTGATCCAGCTGGTTCGACGTATGATGACATCTACCGCCGAAAAGAAGAATATTACCATCAAAGCAGAATGCGCCGATGATGTGCCGGACATTCTGGGCGATATGACATTGCTGCGTCAGGTGATTTTGAACCTTGTTTCGAACGCCATTAAATTTTCCCATGACAACAGCGAAGTGAATATGTCAGTCAAGATTAACGAGCAAGGTCAGATGGTCATTCAGGTGATTGATCAGGGGGTTGGTATTTCTGACAAAGACCGGGAAAATGTCTTGAAGCCTTTCTTCCAGGTGGACGGTGAATTAAGCCGGGCCCAGGAGGGAACAGGTCTTGGTCTGTCAATTGTCAAAGCTTATCTGGATATCCATGGCGCGACATTCGACCTGAACGGTGAATTGGGTGTGGGTACAACTGCAACCATCACAATGCCTGCATCACGCATTGTCGAAGACGACTATGATCTAGCTGTGAAAAAACAGCAAGCCTCATAATTTACCAGAAATCTCTTCTGCAATCTGCATATATGCCTTGGTGTGATCGCTTTCCGGCTGGCTGACAACAATGGGTGTGCCATCATCGGATGTGCTGCGGATATCCATATGTAACGGGACCGCACCCAGGAAAGGCATATCTTTTTCATCCGCCAGTTCCTGGGCACCACCATGGCCGAAAATATCTGACCGGCTTCCGCAATTGGGGCAGAGGAAATAGCTCATATTTTCAACGACGCCCAAAACCTTTGTGTTGGTTTTCTTGAACATATCCAATGCTTTGCGGGCATCAATTAAAGCGATATCTTGAGGTGTGGAAACAATCACGGCCCCATCCAGTTTTACCGTTTGAACAAGTGTCAGCTGCGCATCACCGGTCCCCGGCGGCAGGTCAATGACCATCACATCCAGTTCGCCTTCATGGTCCCATTTTACATCACGCAGCATTTGCTGAATGGCGCCCATAACCATTGGCCCGCGCCAGATGGTGGCGGTATCTTTGTCTAACAGGTAACCAATGGACATACTGTTCAGGCCATGCTTGATGACCGGTTTGATTTTCTCACCAATACTTGTTGGTGTTTCTTCACCACCCAACATGCGCGGTATTGACGGGCCGTAAATATCGATATCAAAAATGGCGACTTTCAAGCCCTGTTTCTGTAAAGCCAAAGCCAGATTAACAGAGGTGGTTGATTTACCCACACCACCTTTACCGCTGGCCACGGCGATCACTTTCTTCACGCCTGCAACAGAACTGGGTCCACCGGCGGGGGTTTGACCATGCCCACCAATAGGTTTGGGACCCGGGGCAGGTTTTGGCGGGGTAGAGGGGGTGGGTGCAGAGCTGGAGGCCGCTCGCTCAGCGGTCAGGACAGTGGTTACTTTTTTCACGCCATCCAGTTTTTTGATCTGTTGATCACATTCCTGGCGGACTTGTTCCATTATTTGTGCTTCTGCGGGATCAATGTTCAAAACAAAATGCACATCACCACCCTGAACGCGTAATCCTTTGACAATATCACCAGCGATAATGTCTTTGTCGTGTCCGGGGGGGGTAATGGTCGATAATAAATCAATTATTTGTTGTTTATTTGGTTTTGTCTTCTTGAACTTGAACATGGCAATCTTAATATGATGTATGTGGTGATATCGCGTTGAATGTAACAGGTACATAGCATATAAGTTATGCGACTGATATTGAAAGAGCGAAATCGTCAAAAGTTATAATTTGGCGTTGATTTAAAGGAGCACTGAATGCCTTGGGAAAATAATGGTGGTGGCGGAAATCGTGGACCCTGGGGCAATGGCCCCCGTCGCGGGGGTGGCGGCGGTGGCGGACAGGAACCACCAAACATCGAAGACCTGATCCGAAAAGGTCAGGATAAATTCCGAGGTTCTTTCGAAGGTGGCGGCGGTGGCCGTGGATTTTATATCCTTCTTTTCGTAATTATTATTGGTTGGCTGGCAACCGGCATTTATCGGGTCAATACCGATGAACAGGGTGTTGTCCTGCGTTTTGGTGAGTGGGTAAAAACCACAGATCCTGGCCTTCATTATCATTTACCGTTTCCCATTGAAACGGTGATCAAGCCGAAAGTTACTACCATCAACCGCATTGATGTTGGTTTTATCGGTTCTTCCGATAATCAGAGTATTCGTCGCAGTGGCAACCTGGCCAACGAACGGCAAATGCTGACCGGTGATGAAAACATTGTGGATGTAGAATTTTCTGTTTTCTGGAAAATTGATGATCCGGCGAAATTCCTCTTCAACGTGGAACAACAGGAACAAACCATCAAATCTGTTGCCGAAAGTGCGGTTCGTGAGATTGTTGCCAATACACCGATCCAGAATGTTTTGACGTCTGATCGTGGTTTGATCGAATCTGATGGTAGAATTCAGATTCAGTCCGTTCTGGATAGCTACGAAGCGGGTGTTTACATCGAACGGGTTAACCTGACCAAAGTGGATCCACCAGCACAGGTGATTGAAGCTTTCCGTGATGTGCAAAAAGCGGAAGCTGACCGTGAGCGTTCTGTAAACCAGGCCGAAACCTACAAAAATGATATTCTGCCGCGTGCCCGTGGTGAAGCATCTCAGATGATTCAGCAGGCTGAAGGTTACAAGGCAGAAGTGATTGCCCGTGCTGAAGGTGAGGCATCCCGCTTTACCTCAGTTTATGAAGAATATCGTCAGGCCAAGGATGTGACCCGCAAGCGGATTTATCTGGAAACCATGGAAAAGATCCTTGGCGATATTGACAAGGTCATGGTGGAACAGCAAGGCGGTGTTGTGCCTTATCTGCCATTACCTGAACTCAAAAAACGTCAACAGAATTAGAGCAGAGGAAAGGACATTAAGATGAAAAAATTTGGTTTATTTACTCTGTTAATTCTTATTGGTGCTGGTGTGATTGCCCTTGCAGCGTCACTGTTTACGGTCAAAGAAACCCAGCAGGCACTGGTATTGCAATTTGGTAATCCTGTTCGGACTGTTCAGGAACCGGGACTGCATTTGAAAGTACCTTTCATTCAGTCTGTCGTTTATCTGGACAGCCGTAAACTGTTCCTGGATACACCGGTTCAGGAAGTGATCACCAACGATCAGAAACGTATTATCATTGACGCCTTTACGGAATATCGTATTGAAGACCCTCTGCGGGTTTATCAGACAGTTCGTAACATCACCGGCGCTGAAAACCGCCTGTCCACAATGGTGAACTCAACCCTTCGTCTGGTTCTGGGTAAACAGGAATTCAAGGAAATCCTGACTGGTGAGCGTCAAAAACTGCGTGATAATGTGATGGCTTCATTTGCACAGGAAGCTGAGAGCTTGGGTATTAAAGTGGTCGATGTACGTATCAGACGCACAGACTTACCAGCCCAGAACAGTGAAAACATCTTCAGCCGTATGCGTACAGAACGTGAGCGGGAAGCTAAAGAAGCCCGTGCGTTAGGTGAAGAAGAAGCGCTGCGTATCCGTTCCGGTGCAGATAAGGAAAAAACCATTATCCTTGCGGAAGCTGAGAAAGCCTCCCAGAAATTGCGTGGTGAAGGTGATGCTCAGGCTACGAAAATTTTTGCAGATGCTTTCAGCAAAGATCCTGAGTTTTTCTCATTCTATCGTTCTATGCAGGCTTATCGGGAAGCTCTGAAAGAAGGCAATGGAGATACAACCATGGTTTTATCACCTGATAGTGACTTCTTCCGTTATTTCGGTGACCTGCAGGGTAAGAAATAAACCCTGAACAATATTAAGAAGACCAAATGTCATTTAATCTCTCAGATATGTCCCTAGTTGACATTTTGTTGATGGCATTTGGTCTTGTTTTGGTTCTGGAAGGGGCGTTATATTCGTTGTTTCCGGGACCAACCCGCAAGGCGTTTCAACGTTTATTGGAACATAATCCTGAAACATTACGTCTCATCGGCTTGGCGATGGTTTTTGGCGGTGTTTTGATCGTATATGCGGTGAAAAGCTGAAAAAATACGATCAAGGCGATCTGGGTGCCCACATTTCTGCCCAAATCTGTGATACATCTTACAGCAAGCCTTGATGTGGGAACTGTAGGGCGATAACAATTGGGATACCCAATGTTGAAACAAAAAACAGATTATTCAAATTCGGACAGGAAGATATCAGGAACAGGTATGACAGAATTTAAGAAATTAATTGCAAGCATCGGGGTTGTTGCCCTGATCATTGTGGCCACACCGGCGATGGTTATGGCCAAGGCCGCGCCGCAGTCTTTTGCGGACCTGGTGGAAAAACTGTCACCAGCCGTGGTCAATGTTTATACCAAAGAAAATATCCCTGTAGGTGGCAGCCGTGGATCTCGCGGATTGCCGCCGGAAGTGGAAGAATTCTTCAAGCGTTTTGGCCCCCGCGGTCAGACACCTGAAAAAGATGGTGACGAAAAACCTCGCACCCGCCAGCGGTCCTCTCTGGGGTCGGGTTTTATTATCAGTGCTGATGGCATTATTGTTACGAATAACCATGTGATTGACAAAGCCGACGAAGTGTCCGTGAAACTCAGCGATGGCACAGAGTTGGATGCGGAAATTGTTGGTCGCGACAAGCAGATTGATATTGCTGTGTTGCGGGTAAAAAGTAAAAAACCACTACCATTTGTGAAATTTGGTAATGATGAAGAGGCCCGTGTTGGTGATTGGGTTATGGCCATCGGTAATCCTTATGGTCTTGGCGGTTCAGTGACAGCCGGTATCATTTCCGCCCGTAATCGTGATATTAATTCCGGTCCTTACGATGATTATATTCAAACGGATGCGTCCATTAACCGGGGTAATTCCGGTGGTCCGATGTTCAATATGGACGGTGAGGTGATTGGTATTAACACTGTTATCATCTCCCCTTCAGGTGGTAACGTCGGTATTGGTTTTGCTGTACCAACGTCTTTGGCACAGCCAATTGTCAAACAGATTATTGAATTTGGCCAGGCCAAGCGTGGCTGGTTAGGTGTGCGTATTCAGGCAGTGACTGAAGAAATCGCTGAAAGTTTGGGACTGGATGAAAAAACGGGTGCTCTTGTATCGTCTGTTTCACCTGATAGCCCTGCTGAAGAGGGTAAAATCCAATCCGGTGATATTATTCTGACGTTTGATGGCAAAAAAGTGAAAGAAATGCGCGAATTGCCGCGGATTGTGGCTGATACCCCAATTGGCAAACGGGTTAAAGTTGTGGTTTGGCGCAAAGGCAACAAGAAAACCCTGCGCGTGAAAATTGCTGAATTGGAGCAAGAAGTCGATCTTTCAGAAGAAATGCCAAAGGATGAGGATCCTGAAACAGAAGAGGAATTGAAGAAAATCCTCGGTATGTCTTTGGAAAACCTAACCGACAAAACCCGCAAGTCCTTAAAACTGAACGACGACTTTAATGGTGTACTGGTGTCTTCTGTGGAGCGTTATAGTGCTGCGGCTGAAAAAGGCCTGCGTCGCGGTGATGTAATTGTCGAAGTGACACAGGAACCTGTGACCACTGTTGATGAAGCCATCGAGCGCATCGAATCCTTACAAGCAAAAGGACGTAAGTCCGTTCTTCTGAAAATATACCGCCGCGGTGATTACACCCATGTACCGGTACCATTTGAGGATAAAGAAGACGAATAGAATAATATTCCAAACCAAACAAAAAGGCCGGGCTATAAACCCGGCCTTTTTTATATTCTGAAACGTCAGAGAATTATTTGGCTTTAAGGCTTGTTAAAATGCTGCCAACCGTCAGTACCAACAGACCAAGAAGCAGCACAAAACCGCCCCAGCTGAACTCATTGATGTTCAAAAACAGGTCTTTGGCAAAACTTGCCAGAGGGTCTGTGGCTTTACCAACCAGATCCCCTAAAAGTCCACCGTCATCACTGCCGCTGCCGATGTTTTTAATAGCTGGCCAGAGCAGTACTATCCAGACACCGATGGCAGGCAATGCGGTAAATTTCTTTTTATTAAGGAAAATTAATATGGGAGCGGCTGCCGCCAGGATTAAGGTAATGATGGCCGATGTATTATCCACCCGATAATAGGTTACATCGCCAATGACCGGAAAACTGGTCAGCGGCAGGAACAGCCCGATGATGAATAAAACCGCCCCGGCAAGGGTGATCTGATGGATTTTTTCTGTTGGCATGACATGCTCTCCTCATTGTTATAATTGAGCGAGAGCATAATCAATGCGTCAAAGAATGATCAAGTGCTTATTCGGGCTTTATTTGGCCCCTGCAGCAGCACGGGCGGCTTTTTTGCGCTCGTGTGGGCACAGGTACCGTTTCCGAAGACGAATGTTTTCCGGGGTGACTTCCACCAGTTCATCATCATTGATGTACGCAATGGCTTCTTCCAGGCTCATTTTCTTCGGTGGTGTAAGCTTGATGGCATCATCTTTACCGGCAGCACGGATATTGGTCAGCTGCTTACCCTTAATCGGGTTTACATCAAGGTCATTATCGCGGGAATGTTCCCCGATGATCATGCCTTCGTATAGTTCTTCCTGCGGATTGACCAGAATGATGCCGCGCTCTTCCAGGTTAAACAGAGCATAAGCCACAGCCTTGCCCGGTGTATTGGAAACCAGCACACCCGCACGACGACCCGGGATTTTACCCTTGTACGGCCCATAGCTGTGATAAACCCGGTTCATGATACCGGTACCGCGTGTATCGGTCAGGAATTCACCATGATAACCGATTAGGCCACGGGAAGGGGCCAAGAAGGTCACACGGGTCTTGCCTGTGCCACTGGGGCGCATGTCGGTCATTTCAGCTTTGCGAAGGCTCATTTTTTCCACCACAACGCCGGAATAATCATCATCCACATCCACAACCACTTCTTCGTAAGGTTCCAGACGGGCACCTGTATCAGGGTCCTGTTGATAAAGTACCCGTGGGCGGGAAATAGACAGTTCAAAACCTTCACGACGCATGGTTTCGATCAAAACACCCAATTGAAGTTCACCACGCCCAGCCACATCGAAGCTGTCTTTATCAGCACTTTCGGTGATGCGGATGGCCACGTTACCTTCTGCTTCCCGTAAAAGACGCTCACGGATCAGGCGCGAGGTGACCTTTTTACCTTCACGGCCAGCCAGCGGGGAGTCGTTCACAGAAAACTGCATCGACAGGGTAGGCGGGTCAATGGGTTGGGCCTGCAAAGCTTCGGTAACTTCCAGCGCACAAACTGTGTCAGCCACGGTACCTACTGACAGACCGGCCAGGGCGATGATATCGCCGGCTTTGGCTTCCTCCACCGGAACACGTTCGAGACCATTAAAGGACATCAATTTACTGGCACGGCCCTGTTCAACTATTTCACCGTCCGCATTGATCACTTTGATCGGGTCATTGACTTTCAGGGTGCCGCTTTGTACACGACCTGTCAGTACACGGCCCATGAAGTTATCCCGGTCCAACAAAGTGGCCAGCATGGAAAATGGATTTTCAACATTTTCAGGGCTGGATACTTCCGGTGCTTCGAAATGATCAATGATTGTCTCAAAAAGGGGTGCCAGATCTTTGCGTTCTTCGTCCAGGTCATGCACGGCCCAGCCATCACGACCGGATGCAAACAGGGTTGGGAAATCCAATTGTTCGTCATTGGCATCCAGATTAACAAACAAATCAAATACTTCGTCATGCACAGCATCCGGGCGGGCATCGGGTTTATCAATCTTGTTCACGACAATGATCGGACGTAATCCCAACGCCAGCGCTTTAGATGTCACAAATTTGGTTTGTGGCATCGGGCCTTCGGCTGAATCCACCAGCAGGATCACACCGTCAACCATGCTGAGGATACGTTCCACTTCACCACCGAAATCGGCGTGCCCTGGGGTATCAACGATGTTGATACGAGTACCGTGCCATTCCACAGATGTACATTTGGCCAAAATCGTGATGCCACGTTCTTTTTCCAGATCGTTGCTATCCATGGCCCGTTCTTCGACGCGCTGGTTTTCCCGGTAAAGGCCGCTTTGACGGAACAGGCTGTCGACCAGTGTTGTTTTGCCGTGATCCACGTGGGCGATAATGGCGATATTACGTAAACTCATCAGAGGCTCGTTTCATTAAAGATTGATCTAAGTTTTTTTTGACGATATGCTGCAGCGCAAAAAAATCGTCGGAAATCCGGCGCAGTATAGTCATATAGGCGATATTGTCTATGTAATTATCAAGAAGAATAACACCACAGGACTAGCGTAGGAAAAATCCCATGAAAGCAATGATGCTCAGAGAACACGGCCCCTTGGAAAACCTCAACCTGGAAGAGGTTCCTGATCCGGTCTTGCCCGAAGGATATGTAACGATTGATGTTAAAGCCTGTGGCGTTAATTTTGCCGATAGTCTGATGGTGAAAGGGACCTATCAGGTCAAGCCTGATTTGCCTTTCAGTCCAGGCTTGGAAGTGTCGGGATATATCTCTGAAATCGGGGAAAATGTCACCGGCTGGAATATTGGTGATAAGGTTCAGGCTCTGACCAATTGGGGTGGTTTTGCCGAAAAGGTCAAGGTCAAGGCCTCTACATTGGTGCCTTTATCCGATAAAATTCCCCATGTGGATGCGGCCAGTTTCGTTGTGGCCTATGGGACTAGCCACGTGGCCTTAACTCATCGGGCAAAATTGCAACCTGGTGAATGGCTTGTAGTGCATGGTGCCGGTGGTGGTGTCGGTTTGACCGCGGTTGAAATTGGTAAATTGCTGGGGGCGAAAGTGATTGCCACGGCAGGGTATGACGACAAACTGGAAATTGCGCGCAGTAAAGGTGCAGATTTCACTATCAATTATAAAACCGAAGATGTACGCACCCGCATCAAGGAAATTACAGACGGGCAGGGCGCCAATGTGGTTTATGATCCGGTTGGTGGTGATTTATTTACCGCGTCATTAAGGTCAATGGCTCCGGAAGGTCGTATCGTTGTGATCGGATTTGCCAGCGGTGATGTGCCACAAATTCCCGCAAATCATCTATTGGTGAAAAATGTAGATGTATTGGGTTTTTATTGGGGGGCCTATAAAATATTCAAAAATCATATTCTGACAGACAGTATGACAGAACTGTTGAAATGGTATAATGAAGGCAAAATCAAACCTCATGTCAGTCAGACATTCCCTCTGGAACAGACAATTGATGCGATCAAGGCTCTGAAAGATCGTAAATCAACAGGCAAGGTTGTTGTAACAATCTGATTTTTTGTCATGAATGGTCATATTATGGTCAAATATTATAGTTAATTTGTCCGTATTAATAAAAAAATATGGGCTAAGATATTGATCTTTATACAACTATTATGTATGTCAATATTTAATATTATTTGGTTCATTTTTAAGAGTTTATCAGGATTCGTACTTTAAAATTAAGTTCAATTTGATAAACGATTAATGAGTTTTTATTGGGTAGAGTATAAAAATGACAAAAATAAATATCCTCTGTGTTATTGGTTTCTTTCTGACCATGACGTCATTCGCCAAGGCAGATGACCAGGGTGCAATGCAGGCAATTTCCAAAGCAGATCAACTGATGTTGATGCAAAATTACGCTGATGCAGAGCAACAATACCAATCTGCCATGAAGATGGCTGAATCTGCACTTTCCCGTGCCTACGCACATTATAAACTGGGCACCATCTATAACGATCGCAATAACCGGACACTTGCCAAAAAGCACTGGAACGCAGGTGTAGCAGCATTGCGCGCGGAGGGGCAGGAAAACAGCAGCCTGCATTTTCATTTGCAGGAAGCCATTAAAGATGTTTCTGCTGGCCAATAAGCGTTAAGTGGCATAGATGGCAACAGCGGCGGTAAAGCCCAGCCAGATCGATAACCAGATTATTTGTAAGAGGACCGGACTGTTATGAAACAGAGCCGGTCTTGTTATTTTTGCAGGCAACATTTCCAACAGGTCATTCATGTAAATAATGCTGACCAATAACAAAATCGCCCAATTCATTTCTGGTGCAATACCGAACAGGTGGGTGGTGGTGGTCAGCAAAACCAGATAAATCGACAGGATCATCGCCATACTGGCCGGGAAATGCCATTGGGTGAAGTTTAAAACCAGATTTAAGACCATAAATCCACCCAAAGCCGACAGCACAATCAAACCAATATTAAAGCTGAGCGGAATATCACCAATCCAGGATAATAAATACAGCCCCAGGCTATATGCGAAAATAATCAGCGGCATATTGACGCCCTGATCCTGATCCCGTTCTATTTTTTGCAGTATGCCCACTGACAAGGCCATAATAAACAGGGCTGTGATGGTTGTCTCACTGACAAAGCGATGTCCTTCGATGTCAGATATAAAAGCCGGGGACGAAATAACAGGAAGCACTGCGGCCAGTAGGGCCAGAAAAATCAATATCAGGTTATGGGGAATATATCTGCCGGGCAGATAATCCCGCAGGCTGCCATATACCAAACCACAAAATCCTAACCAGAAGATTTGATCAATCACCGTGGCTTTCTCAATAGCCGGGCTTCCGTAGTATACTGTGATACTGATCAGAACCGCAAGACCAGTGGCGCTGCTGGCCATGATCTGCCCCCGACGATCATTTTCTGCAAGCCATATCATGCCAGCCCCGACTATGCTGATCATCGCCGGTACGATACATAATAATGTGAAGGGATCGCGGAAGTCGATCATCTGTTTTCCAGAATAATTCTAAGGTCAGTTAAATTTCATATCGTGGATGAAATTAAAGAGCAATAGCTAAGAATCGCGAAAGGCCTAAAACGAATCACTTTTTTTGCATAATGACCGTCCGCCGGGGAAAAGAGGTCATAAAAGGCGATTTTTTCATAAAATTGTCATAAATTTTGATGTGTGACATTTATGTATTTTTAATAAAAAATCATTTTAAACTGTTGAATTTAAATGATTTATATCTATTTATTATTGTTGCAAAATTGCAACAGTGTGTCTTTTGTGTTGCATTTTAAAAACACCCATTTTTGATGCTTTTTATGCTTGCTTTGTGCTCTTTCTAAGGTGACTATGAATTCATGAGCGTTCGTTCTTGGTGTAGGAATTGTACGCTGATTTGCCCCATGTGGGCGTTTCCTCCCTAAACTTGGGCCACTCTGGTGAGTGGTCCTTTTTTTATGCCTGAACGTATTTTATGGATCAAGGATAGCCTTGATATCCTGATTAAGATTCTGGGAAAGTTGTTTAATCAGCAACCGTAATTCAGGGAAGTCAGGAGATAAGGTCAGGTTATCTTCATCCATATATAATGCCCGGTTCAATTCAATCTGAATGGCATGTTGTCCCACAGAAGGATTACCATAATGACTGGTGTTAAATCCACCAGCATAAGGGGTGTTAAAAGAAACACTCAGGCCCGCTTTATGAAAAAAACGGGCAATATATTCTGAAAGTTCTGCATCACAGCTTTTGTTGAAGCAATTACCCAAAATCACATCCGGTTGACGCTGATGGATAAAACGCAAACCGATAAAGTCAAAAGAAGGCATTGAATGGCAATCAACTAGGCATGAATAGCCGTGTTGTTGATGGATTTCCAATATCAGTCCCTGTAAAGCCTGATGAACTGGCCGGTATATGTTTTTCAGACGTTTTTCAGCCTCGGCAAAGGGCAGCTTTTGGGAATATATCTGTTGGCCGTCATAGGTTTTTTGTGCAATCAGGCCAAAACCGCGGGATGTTTTGTCGCTGATGCGGGCATTTTTCGCGATTTTCATACCGCTGAACATGGTCATGTCCAGTTCATTTTCCGCACGACTGCTGTCCAGATAACTGCGACCGTATGTATTGGCAAATAATGGTGAGCCTGCCTGAGTGACATCTGCAAATAACTGATCAACAAAACTGTCGCCTGATTTCAGTAAAACCTCCAGATCAACATTTATGGAATTCAGAAAGTCATCCGGGAAAAATGTACCGCTATGGGGGCAGCTGTAAATGACCCCATTTTCGATAATATCTGGTTTATGTAAGGTAAAAGGCTCCATTTGATCCTGTTTAGTGGCGAAATATGTCTTAAATCAGTTCTTACAAAAGGACTTTTGATGAACCTATCTTTATTCTCATATAAAGAAAACAAAGAATTTATGATCGCTTTTTACAAATAATTATAGAAAATTAAAGATATCGGCATTAGATTTATCCAAATATTCATATTTTATCGGATAAAACAAACAACACAGAATATGAATAAGCAAGAAAAGGGTATTGGCGTGCCAAGAATTTTGTTAGCCGAAGATGATGATACAATGCGGACTTTTTTGGCCCGCTCTCTGGAAAAAGCCGGGTATCAGGTGGTTTCTGTTTCGCAAGGAACAGATGCGTTGCCGTTTATCGCAGGCGGTGAGTTTGATCTGTTGCTGACGGATATTGTGATGCCGGGTATGGACGGCATTGAATTAGCAAGACGATCAACAAAAATTCAACCAACTCTTCAGGTGATGTTTATTACCGGTTTTGCTGCCGTGGCAATGGATAAAGCCAAAGAACGCCCCTCGAATGCCAAAGTCCTGCAAAAGCCATTTCATTTAAAAGATTTGGTTGATGAAGTGGATAAGCTGTTTGCTGCTTGACCGCTGATTCTCAGCAGGATATTTTGAACGTATGAGCACGCTTCCCAATATCCTCCTTGTTGAAGATACTCTGCCACTGGCGGTTTTATATCAAGATTATTTACGTGATGAAGAGGTCCAGGTCCACCATGTGAGCGGTGGGCAGGATGCCTTGTCTTATCTTCAAGAGCATAATGCCCAGATTGTATTGCTGGATATGCAATTGCCGGATATGGATGGCATGGAAATCCTGAAATATATCAAGGAAAATGACATCAACAGCACCGTTGTGGTGATCACCGCCCACGGCAGTGTGGAACGGGCGGTGGAGGC
>Ga0207422_1003329_pt1 | contig 16404 bp, 12 predicted proteins | sample MarCyaLeptolynsp_FD_187757 | JGI IMG/M metagenome (GOLD analysis project Ga0207422, IMG submission 187757) | Marine cyanobacterial communities from Panama - species 1 Leptolyngbya sp. (SPAdes) | ecosystem: Environmental > Aquatic > Marine > Unclassified | place: Panama: Panama City | collected...
ATGCCGCGCCAGACCGCTTTCGCGGTCTGGCCAGTGTCGATCTCAACCGGCCCATGGAGGCGGTGCGTGTCATTAGGGACGTGGTGGACGGCAAGCGGTTTGTCGGCGTACGCGTGGTGCCGTGGCTTTGGAACCTGCCGCCGGATGACCGCCGGTATTATCCGATCTATGCAGCCTGCGTTGATGCCGGGGTGCCCTTCTGCACCCAGGTCGGGCATACCGGTCCTCTATGTCCATCTGAACCGGGGCGGCCAATTCCCTATCTCGAACAGGTGCTGCTCGACTTCCCCGAACTGGTCGTTGTCGGCGGGCATGTGGGCTTCCCATGGATCGATGAACTTGTATCGCTGACGATGAAGTTCCCGAACCTGTATCTCGATACATCCGCCTACGCCCTGCATCGGCTGCCGCCGGATTTCGTCGCCTATATGAAGGGCCCCGGAGCAAACAGGGTGATGTTTGGAACCAACTGGCCGATGCTTTCACCGGGGCGATGCCTTGAGAAACTAGACACACTCGGGCTTGAGGCGGAGCGGCAGGAAATGTTCCTGTCCGGCACGGCACGGCGTGTGTTCAGCCTCTAGTCTGAGTGCTCCGTTTCACGCGCTCGCCTGCCACATCACGTCAAACAGGGCGTTTTGCACATTGGCGAACTCACTGCTCTCGATGATCAGGCCGTAATTCTCCTTGCGTGACGAGATGAGGCCGACCTTGTTGTCGAACAGGAATAGCGTCATCACGAAGGGCTCTGCGGCAGACGTGTAGCGGACCCGGCGCATCTCCGCATCACTGTCATGCCAGATGTCGTCCGTCTCTTCGGCTTTCGACCGCAACACATGCAGCCATTTGCCGGCAGCAACGCGCTGCGCCACAAAATGGTCGATCACTTCGCGGCCGGGAGACGCCAGAAGTTCCTGCATGGAAAGAATGCCGCGCACAGTGTCAGTCTCTGACTCCAGCACAGTGTTGAGAACGGTCGAGATACCATCCACCCCGTCATAGACCTGAAAGCGCGGCGTGCTTGCCCCCTTGTCGTAGAGAGAGCGCAGGTCGGGCAGCATGGCGGAAAGCGCGCGCTGCTTGTCGTCCAGATTGCGGGCCAGCACATCAGGGTTTTCCGCCACCATATGCGTCTTGCCACCCTTCTGGACGAGGGTGACCAGCTTGTCGTCCTTGAGTTTTTCCAGCAGCGAATAGGCGGTGGTGCGCCCGATACCTGCCTCGCGGGCAACCTGTTGCACTGGCGCGCTGCCCAGCTTAAGCGCAGCCATATAGAAGCGCCCCAGCTTGCCGGTGAGGCCAAGGGCGGCCAGACCGCTCTCAGTTTTGTCGGAAAATTTAGACATTGCGACTCGCCTTGGTCTCCAAATATATTGAAAATAGGTAACTCAGACACAGAAAAGTGTCCAAATAATTCGACAGAAAGAAGCGGCTCATGAGCGACATTCTGATAACGTCCGGCCTGATCCAGGTCACCCTTGCTGTTCTCATGGGCTGGCCCCTGGCTTTGATGCATTCCGGCTGGAAGCAGGTCGGGCCGCTGCGCCATACCAAGCGGGTGCTGCAGTACCATCTGGACAATGTGTTCATGGGCATCTTGCAGATGGTCATTGCGACGGTGTTTCCGGACATGCCGGTGATCGCGGGCTGGCTGTTGCTGGTCGGCTCCTGGACCAACCCCATGCCGTTCATTTACATGGCGGCCTCCACGAAGCCGCTGCCGGAGCAGCGCGGCATGCGCATCTTTTCCATCATCTCGTTTATCATCATGACGACGGCCTATCTCTGGCTCGTCGCGGCATGGCTCACCCGCTAGGCGGAGACGGACACATGACTGAAACCTATCAGGTCACAACCCGTGTTGCCGCCGTGCAGATGGAAGCGCGCGTCGCGGACATTCCCTACAACATCGACCATGCCGCGCGGCTGATTGATGAGGCGATCTCCAAAGGCGCCGAGATCATCGCCATTCCCGAGTTCTTCACCACGCGCATCGTCTATGACGAGCGGCTGTTCGGGTGCTCGCTGCCGCCGGAAAACCCGGCGCTGGACATGTTGGTTTCCAAGGCGACCCTGAACAATGTGATGATCGGCGGCTCCTATCTCGAGATGCGCGATGGCGACGTCTACAACACCTATGTGTTGGTTGAGCCTGACGGCACGGTCCATCGCCATGACAAGGACCTGCCCACCATGGTCGAGAACGCCTTCTATGTGGGCGGCTGTGACGACGGGTATATCGAAACCACTAAAGGCCGCATCGGTGCTGCGGTCTGCTGGGAAATGGTGCGCACCCAGACGCCAAAGCGGCTCATCGGCAAGGTTGATCTTCTTATGACCGGGTCCCACTGGTGGTCTGATCCGGGCTGGTGGGTGTTCAAGCCGATTGCCGAGTCTTTTCACGCCGGTAACGGTCGGATGATGCACCGGACACCAGGACGGCTGGCGGCGATGATCGGCGCGCCCATTCTGCATGCCGGCCACACGGGCATCCTTGAAGGCGACTATCTGATGGTGCCCGGCACCCGCCTGACCGTGGGCACCCGGACCCAACTCATGGGCGATACACAGATCGTCGATGGGGCCGGAGATCTGGTGGCCTGGCGTCACTATGCAGATGGGGCAGGGGTCATCACGGCTGACATCGAGCTTGGCCAGACGCAGACGCGGGAGGACATTCCAGACCGCTTCTGGATACAACGCCTCAGCCGCCTCACCAATTTCATCTGGCACCACCAGAATGCCTGCGGAAAAAGCGCCTATCAGTGGGCAAAACGCACCGGCAGGCTGCAAACCTATGATTTCACCAGCAACATGCCGCCAGCAGCGCTGACGGCGCGAAATGACAAGGTTTTAACCCCCTGATCCCACAACGTGGCGACGACAGGCAATCCGGCAGCAAAAGTCGGTATGTCTGCCTGTTTGCGCTTTGGGATTCATGGTGTAGAAAGCGCTCCGCCCGTCAGGCGGGTATGCGGGCGTGGTGAAATTGGTAGACACGCAAGATTTAGGTTCTTGTGCCGAAAGGTGTGGGGGTTCAAGTCCCTCCGCCCGCACCAAACCCTGACACCACAGATTTGCTGCCTTTTGGGGGCGCGCATGAGGCGCCGGCCCCTCGAAAAGCGCAGCGTATTGGCATTGGAGCCTGGCTCCCATGCCCAACATGAACGGAATTGAGACGGCGATGCAGGTCACCGAAACCCTCTCAGAAGGGCTGAAGCGCGAATTTAAAGTTGTCATCGAAGCAGCGGATCTCGAGAACCGCCTTGATGCCAAGCTGGATGAGATCAAAGGCCAGGTTCAGCTCAAGGGCTTCCGCCCGGGCAAGGTGCCCAAGTCACATCTGAAGAAGACTTACGGCAAGTCTGTGATGACCGACGTCATACAGGAGACGGTCACAGAGACCTCTCAGAAGGCGATTGAAGAACGCGAGCTGAAGCCCGCCCTGCAGCCGAACATCGAACTTGACGGTGAAGTCGAACCGGTCATCGAAGGTAATGCTGATCTTGCTTACAAGCTGACATTCGAAGTCATGCCTGAATTCGATCTGCCCGACTTCTCTGCGCTGAAACTGTCACGCCCCGTCGTGGAAGTAAGCGAAGAGGAAGTGGACGAGTCCATTGCCCGAATGGCTGAGCAGCAGCAGAACTTCGAGCCGAGGGACGAAAAGGCCAAGGCCGAAGACGGCGACCGCCTGACCATCGACTTCCTCGGCAAGGTGGACGACGTGGCCTTTGAAGGCGGCACCGCGGAAGGCGCGTCCCTCGTGCTCGGCTCCGGCCAGTTCATCCCTGGCTTTGAGGAGCAGCTTGTCGGCGCCAAGGCCGGTGACGACGTGACCGTCAATGTGACGTTCCCGGACGAATACGGCGCAGAGCATCTTGCCGGCAAGGACGCGGTCTTTGACGTGAAGGTCAAGGAGGTGGCCGGTCCTGTCGAAACCAAGATCGACGATGAATTCGCCACGCAGATGGGTCTGGAAAGCCTTGATGCCCTCAAGGAAGCCTTGAAGGGGCGCATCGGCGAAGACTATGGCCGCATCTCCCGCAATCGCGTGAAGCGCTCGCTGCTTGATGAGCTGGACAAGTTGCTGGACTTCGAACTGCCGCCGACCATGCTTGAGCAGGAGCTGGAGCAGATCACCCAGCAGGCGCAGTCCGAAAAGGCGCACAGTGCCGAAGACTATGATCCCGAGCAGGATCATGACCACGATCATTCGGACGTGGAAATCACCGACGAAGAGAAGGAAGAGTACAAGACCATCGCGGCCCGCCGCGTGCGCCTCGGCCTGCTTCTGTCTGAAGTCGGAACCCAGAACGAAGTGCAGGTGACGCAAGACGAAGTGAACCGCGCTATTGCCGAACAGGCCCGCAACTTCCCGGGTCAGGAACAGCAGGTGTTCCAGTTCTACACCCAGAACCAGCAGGCACAGGCGCAGATCCGCGCGCCGCTGTTTGAAGACAAGGTGGTGGACTACATCCTGGAACTGGCATCCGTGACGGATGAGACCGTGACACGCGAAGCGCTTCTGGAAGATCCGGACGCTCCGGCTGAAGACGCCGTCGAGGAGAAGAAGGAAAAGCCCAAAAAGAAGGCAGCTGCCAAAAAGAAAGCCGCCCCGAAGAAAAAGGCAGCTGCCAAGAAGAAGGCAGACAAGAAGGACAAGGACGACAAGTAGCTCGTTTCCGGACTGTCGATCCGCGCCTTTCTGTGGATAAGTCTGGCCTGTCTTTACGGTTTGGCCAGCAAGACCTATCTAATGTGGGGTAGCCGTGATTCACGGCACCCCACATTTTGGTTTGGCAGGCTAGGTTTCAGACACGACCCGCCCGTCGAACCCGCCAATTTCGCCCCAAGGACGACACCAAAGATGCATGATCCCGTCGAGACTTACATGAACCTCGTGCCCATGGTGGTTGAACAGACCAGCCGTGGCGAGCGGGCCTATGACATCTTTTCGCGCCTGTTGAAGGAACGGATCATTTTCGTCACCGGCCCGGTTGAGGACGGCATGGCGAGCCTGATTACCGCGCAACTCCTCTTCCTGGAGTCCGAGAACCCCAAGAAGGAAATCGCCATGTACATCAACTCGCCTGGCGGGATTGTGACGTCGGGCATGGCGATCTACGACACCATGCAGTTCATTCGCCCAAAGATTTCAACGCTTTGCATCGGCCAGGCCGCTTCTATGGGGTCCTTGCTGCTTGCTGCCGGCGAAAAGGACATGCGATTCGCACTTCCGAATGCACGGATCATGGTTCATCAGCCGTCCGGCGGCTTCCAGGGCCAGGCCTCTGACATTGAAATTCATGCCCGTGAAGTCCTCGCGCTGCGTGAGCGGCTCAATCAGATTTACGTGAAGCACACGGGTCAGGAAATCGACAAGGTTCAGGACGCTTTGGAGCGCGATAATTTCATGACACCGGAATCTGCTAAGGATTTCGGGCTGATAGACGCCGTCATGGACAGCCGCCCTGGTGACCCCGCGGACGAAGCTCAGGCTGCCTAGCGCGTTTTTCCGCCATTTTTTGGCCGCGCCAAATGGTTACCTTTTTGTTCAGAACCTTGACTAAGGTAAATGCAGGACCACCTTGCTCTTAACCGGGTGTTGATTGCCCTTCGGCTATCGTGGTCGAATGAAAAAGACGGGATTCGCCCGAATCCTCCTACCTGTTGCTCTCCGTTCATCTTGGCTGGCGTAGCGTTTGCAGGTCCAAGCGGACATCAGGGAAACTGATTTGGGCACCAACAGCGCATGGCGCGGAAGAATTCGCTGCCAAGCCGATTTTGAGGACCCCTCGAAGGGGAAGTATTTATGAGCAAAGTCAGCGGCGGCAGCGGCGATTCAAAGAATACTCTCTACTGCTCATTCTGCGGCAAGAGTCAGCATGAGGTGCGCAAGCTGATTGCCGGGCCAACCGTCTTCATCTGCGACGAGTGTGTTGAGCTCTGCATGGACATCATCCGCGAGGAGAACAAATCATCACTTGTGAAATCCCGTGATGGTGTGCCGACGCCTCTCGACATCAACGAAGTGCTCGACGAATACGTCATCGGTCAGGCCCACGCCAAGCGCGTGCTGGCGGTGGCGGTGCACAACCACTACAAGCGCCTTGGCCACACCTCCAAGAACTCGGAAGTGGAACTGGCCAAGTCCAACATCCTTCTCATCGGCCCGACCGGCTGCGGCAAGACACTGCTCGCGCAGACCCTTGCCCGCATCCTCGACGTACCCTTCACCATGGCGGACGCCACCACGCTGACCGAAGCCGGCTATGTGGGCGAAGACGTTGAGAACATAATTCTCAAGCTGCTGCAGTCTGCTGACTACAACGTGGAACGTGCCCAGCGCGGTATTGTCTATATCGACGAAGTGGACAAGATCTCCCGCAAGTCAGACAACCCATCCATCACCCGTGACGTGTCGGGCGAAGGCGTGCAGCAGGCCTTGCTGAAAATCATGGAAGGCACGGTCGCCAGTGTGCCGCCCCAGGGTGGCCGCAAGCATCCGCAGCAGGAATTCCTGCAGGTGGATACGACCAACATCCTGTTCATCTGCGGCGGCGCGTTTGCCGGTCTTGAAAAGATCATCGGCAGCCGCGGCAAATCCACATCCATTGGCTTCTCTGCCCAGGTGGAAGCGGAAGACGACCGGAAGACCGGCGAACTTCTGAAAGCCATCGAGCCGGAGGATCTGCTCAAGTTCGGTCTCATCCCTGAATTCGTCGGCCGTGTGCCGGTTCTGGCCACGCTCGAAGATCTCGACGATGAAGCTTTGATCAAGATCCTGACCGAGCCGAAGAACGCGCTTGTGAAGCAGTATCAGCGTCTCTTCGAGATGGAAGACACAGCGCTTACTTTCACTGAGGAAGCATTGAAGGCCATCGCCAAGAAAGCAATTGAGCGCAAGACCGGCGCCCGTGGCCTGCGGTCGATACTGGAATCAATCCTGCTCGAAACGATGTTCGAGCTGCCGGGCCTTGATGGGGTGGAAGAAGTGGTGATTTCCGGTGATGTGGTCGAAGGCCGCGCCCAGCCGCTCTACATCTACGCCGAGCGTAAGGCTGAAGAAGCCGACGCCAGCGCTTAAAGCTTGCCGTGGGCGCCTGACGGGCCGCGTGTTGCAATCAACATCTGGCCTTGAAGCCCGGCGCCCGCGCACCAAATATTGTGGTGAAGCGCGGTGCGTCATGCACGGCCGCTGCTCCCCAAAATGGTTGAAAACTGGGCTTTTGGCATCGGCGCCTCTCATGCCGTGTGTCTGCATCAAGCCCGCAAGGACGCCTAAGCTAGGGTCCTACAGACAAAAGGTGACTTTGTATGACTGAGAGCACCGAAACACCCAAAGCCAGTGGTTCGACGGGTCTGGTGACCCCGCGGCCGGAAGGCCTTCCGGTACTGCCTCTGCGCGACATCGTGGTGTTCCCCCACATGGTGGTGCCGCTTTTCGTGGGCCGCCCCAAATCCGTCCGCGCTCTTGAAGACGTGATGGCGGAAGACAAGCAGATTTTGCTGCTCACTCAGAAAGACGCATCAGACGATGATCCGTCTACGGATGATATGTACGATATCGGCGCTGTCGCGACCGTGCTGCAGCTGTTGAAGCTGCCGGACGGTACCGTCAAGGTGCTGGTCGAAGGCATCCGCCGCGCCATGGTGAGCGAGTGGGTTCCCAACGAAAATTTCTTCCAGGCCAAGATGGCCGTGCTGGAAGACGACGAAAGCGGTGAAGCTGAGATTGCAGCTCTCAAGCGCTCCGTCACCGGACACTTTGAAGAGTATGTGAAGCTCAACAAGAAGGTGCCGCCGGAAGTGGTGGTGTCTGTTGGCCAGATCACCGAACCGTCCAAGCTGGCGGACACGGTGTCGTCACATCTCAACATCCGCATTTCGGAGAAGCAGGAACTGCTCGAGCTGACCTCAATCCGCGAGCGGCTGGAGCGCATCTATGGCTTCATGGAAGGCGAGATCAGCGTCCTTCAGGTTGAGAAGGAAATCCGCAAGCGCGTCAAAACCCAGATGGAGAAGACGCAGCGCGAGTACTATCTCAACGAGCAGATGAAAGCGATCCAGAAGGAACTGGGCGAAGGCGAAGACGGCAAGGATGACATTGCCGAACTCGAAGAGCGCATCGAAAAAACCAAGTTCTCGAAGGAAGCCAAGGAAAAGGCCAATGCGGAGTTGAAGAAGCTCAAGCAGATGAGCCCGATGTCAGCGGAGTCGACGGTGGTGCGCAACTACCTCGACTGGATGCTGTCCATCCCCTGGGGCAAGAAGGGCCGAGTCAAGAAGGACCTGCATGCCGCTGAGAAGATCCTCAACGACGACCACTATGGTCTGGAGAAGGTCAAGGAACGCATCCTTGAGTATCTTGCCGTGCAGCAGCGTGCGAACAAGCTGCGCGGACCGATCCTGTGTCTCGTTGGCCCTCCCGGTGTCGGCAAGACGTCACTTGGCAAGTCCATCGCTAAGGCAACTGGCCGTGACTTCGTCAGGATGTCGCTGGGCGGCGTACGCGACGAAGCCGAGATTCGCGGTCACCGCCGCACATACATTGGCTCCATGCCGGGCAAGATCATCCAGTCGATGAAGAAGGCGAAGAACGTCAACCCGCTCTTCCTCCTGGATGAAATCGACAAGATGGGGCAGGACTTCCGCGGTGATCCCGCGTCGGCTCTGCTCGAAGTGCTCGATCCGGAACAGAATTCGTCATTCGCGGACCACTACATGGAAGTGGACTACGACCTGTCGAACGTGATGTTCGTGACCACGGCCAACACCCTCAACATGCCGCAGCCACTGATGGACCGGATGGAGATCATCCGCATCGCCGGTTACACGGAAGATGAGAAGGTGGAAATTGCCCGCCGTCACCTTATCGACCGCCAGATCAAGTCTCACGGCCTGAAGAAGGGTGAGTGGGAAATCAACGACGATGGTCTTCGGACCTTGATCCGTCGGTACACCCGCGAAGCGGGCGTCCGTAATCTCGAACGTGAACTTGCGGGTCTGGCCCGTAAGGCGGTTAAGACGATCCTCACAAGTGATGTTGAGAAGGTGGTCATCACTGACGACAACATCGAGGAATATGCCGGCGTGCCGAAGTTCCGCTTCGGTGTCGGCGAGGAAGAGGATCAGGTTGGTGCGGTCACCGGTCTGGCCTGGACGGAAGTGGGCGGCGAATTGCTGACCATCGAAGGCGTCATGGTGCCGGGCAACGGCAAGATGACCACGACGGGCAAGCTCGGTGATGTGATGAAGGAATCCATCGGCGCCGCATCTTCCTATGTGAAGTCACGCTCTGTGGAACTCGGCATCCGCCCGACATTCTTCCAACGCAAGGACATCCACGTCCACGTGCCGGAAGGCGCAACGCCGAAGGACGGCCCGTCAGCCGGCATCGGCATGGCAACCACGATTATCTCACTTATGACGGGCATTCCTGTGCGCAAGGACATCGCCATGACCGGCGAAGTCACGTTGCGTGGTCGTGTGCTGCCCATCGGTGGATTGAAGGAGAAACTGCTGGCAGCCCTTCGTGGCGGCATCAAGAAGGTGCTGATCCCTGAGGAGAACGCCAAGGATCTTCCGGAAATTCCCGATAACGTGAAAAACGAGATCGAGATCGTTCCCGTGTCGAACATGGATGAAGTGGTGAAGCATGCGCTCGTTGAGCCCGTAACGCCGCTTGATCCCGAAACGACAGAGCTTGAAGAGCAGGCTCTGGCGAACCTGGCGCAGGGTGCCGGGGCGACGGGCGAGGGTGCGATCCGCGCTCACTAAAGCAGATCCGCTGACGTCCAAGCGATTCGAAAAACCATTAGAGCGGCGGGGTTTATGACCTCGCCGCTCTTTTGTTTGATGGCGGCAGACCCATAGCGAAAGGTGCTTTTCTATCAATGGCTTAGCTGCTCAGCAGTATTGCTATTGGAAAAGTATTTTAAAAACAATGGGATAGACGGATTCGTGCCGGTATTGACAGTCTTTCGCATGGTGCGGCGCATCATATTTTTTGCCGGATTTCTGCGGAAAAAGCCTTGGTAGGCCCTTCGGCGCGGGTCTAACCTCAAAGTCTGAACCGCACCACATTCATAGAGATGGGGCATCTAAAGTGAATAAGAACGATCTGATTGCAGAAGTGGCCGAACAGACCGGCCTGTCTAAAACCGATGCGACGACAGCCGTTGAAAGTGTTTTCGACCAAGTCACCAAGACCCTTCAGGGTGGTGATGAGGTTCGGATCGTTGGATTCGGCACTTTCAGCGTGTCACAGCGTGCCGCCAGCGAGGGCCGTAACCCACGCACTGGGGAAAAGATTCAGATTCCTGCCTCAAAGCAGCCGAAGTTCAAGGCGGGCAAGGGGCTCAAGGACGCTGTAAACGGTTAGTACACCCAAGCGCTGCGAATGTGCAGCGTTGCAATGTCTGCCTTGAGACACGAACCAGGACGGCACGGGCGCTCCCTGAAGGGGCTGCCCGGCCGTTTTGCGTTTCATGCCTGGCAATACGAGCTGCCTCTTGACAGACTCGATGCTATGAAATTCGTGCTTCTGCCGTCCAAACCTCTTGGCGAAAGCGCTTGGGTGGCGTATGACCTGCCTCCGCGTCTTTTGACAATATCGGCGCGCCGCGCTTCATGTCGCGATATGGGCGGTTAGCTCAGCTGGAAGAGCATCTCGTTTACACCGAGAGGGTCGGCGGTTCGAGCCCGTCACCGCCCACCATTCAAACAGGTCCAGCTTCATTTCCTGGCACAACAGGCGCAGATGTCGCGCATGCCGTTTAGCTGCCCATTTACCTTTCGAACATAGCCTTGCTCCGGTCGTATTGAGTTGAAAAGGCTTGTGTCCGGGGCGGCATTTCCCGGCCACCGGTCTTGCGTCATGTGGGAGCCGGGAAGTGACCGTCAGGGATCAAGACACAGTTTCGGACGGGACTTTCGTTTCAGGGGCACTGCCGCAGATTGATTGGTTGCCCAGTCCGACTTTGCTGATTGATGCTCAAGGGCAATGTGTTGCTGTGTCCGACAGCGCCTGCGGCCTTTTGGCGATTGATCGCGAGGCCCTGCTCGGAGGCGGTTGGCTCCAGGCCTTCAAAGGGGCAGACGACAACATTCGCTGGATCACATCCATGGCTGGTCTGCGCGACGGAACAATGAGCATGGATCTGATGTCGTCATCAAAACCGCATCAGTCCGTCCGCCTCGAATTCAAGAGTGTGTCGGGCAACGCCAATGCTTTGTTTGCCTGTCTGACGGATACGACTACAGAACGTCAGGCGGTTGTTGAGGGTGCACATTACAAGACCCTGCTCGACCGTATTCAGAACATCAGCAACACCGGATACTGGCGCTACGATGTTGCGTCAGGTGAAGTGCTCTGGTCGGACCGCGTTTATGAGATTCATGGGATGGAGCGTGGCCCAGGCAGCGTCGACATTGACCGTGCCATCGCCAGCTACCACCCCGATGACCGACAGCGAGTCATTGATCATATGGATCATAGCCTGGCGACCGGGGAGCCGTTTGAGTTCGAACTTCGCCTCGTCCGACCCAACGGTGAAATCCGCCATGTAGTTTCCCGCGGCGAAGTCGACTCCGGAACCACCAAGGGTGCCGGGCGGCTGTTTGGTGTTTTTCAGGATGTTACCGTAGAGCGCCAGGAGGCACACGCAACTCAAGTCGCGCAGGAACGTCTGCGTATGGTGGTGGAAGCCTCCCAGGATGGCCTGTGGGACTGGGATTTTGGGGCTGAGGACATATTCATGTCAGCCCGCTTGAAGCAAATCCTTGGGATCACAGACCCGGACAGCATGATCAATACTGATGCGGTTCGCTCCTTCATCCACCCGGAAGACCGCAAGATATTCTACAAGACCGTTGACCGGTCATTTGAAACAGGTGACCGCTGTGAAACCGAAGTGCGCATCCTGCGCAAGGATGGCAGCCAGGGATGGGTCGGTGTCAAAGCCGTTGCTGCCTTCGACAAGGATGGTAATCCCAGCCGTGTCGTTTGTGCTGTGAGCGACATTACCGAACGGCGCTTGGCTGAAGAACAATTGCGACAGGCGCAGGCTGACGCGGTTGAATCTGACAAGGCCAAGTCCACTTTTGTTGCAACTGTCAGCCATGAATTGCGCACACCGCTCAACGGCATCATCGGTATGCTGGAGTTGCTCTCGGACGCCAAGCTGAACTCTGATCAGCAGCCGTTGGCCGACATCGCAGGGGATAGCGCGCGAGGTCTGCTGGCCATTCTTGATGACCTGCTCGACCTGTCCAAGCTCGGTGCGAACCGGCTTGAACTCAATCCTGTTGCATTCAAGCCATATGATGCGGTGCAGGGCGTCATTCACCTGTTTGCACCGGGGGCTGCCCAGCGCGACATGGGCATATTCCTGGATGTCGATCCGCGCATTCCGGAGACCATCGTCGCCGATAAAGTGCGGTTGAGGCAGATCATCTCGAACCTGATCGGCAATGCTCTCAAGTTCACTGATTCCGGCACCATCAATGTTCATGTGAAAAAGATTGAAGGTCCAAGGGGACAGTCCCAGCTGCATATCGCCGTCCAGGACACCGGTATTGGCATTGCAAACGATGTCCAGGCCAAGCTGTTCGAGCCATACACCCAGGCGACGGGCAGTACGTTTGAGGAGTTCGGTGGAACAGGACTGGGGTTAGCGATCTGCAAGCAACTGGCAGAGCGTATGGGCGGCGTTATCGGCGTTGAGAGCCAGCCCGGGACTGGCAGTACATTCTGGTTCACGATCGACTATGCTGAAGATGCCGACGGTGCGGCTGGTGTCCGCATTGATGACACAGTGAGTGAAACGGCTACGACGCCAGACGAGGTGGCGGGACCACAGCCAGAAAAACCATCAGTCGGCATCCATCTCCCCGGTCCGGTCGAGGCAACTGAACGATCGGCTGACAAGCCGCACGTGCTCATTGCGGAAGACAATGCCGTCAACCAACGTGTCATCACCGCCATGGTCGCCCGGCTGGGATACACGTTTGATATGGTCGAAGACGGTGCACAGGCCGTAGAGGCTGCTCGCGACACCCTCTACGATGCCATCTTGATGGACATCCAGATGCCGAACATTGATGGAGTGATGGCGACACGGCTGATCCGCGAGGAAGAGCGGGATCTCGACCGGCACGTACCCATCATCGCAATTACGGCTCATGCCATGCGCGGCACAAAGGAAGACTATCTGGCTGCCGGCATGAGTGACTTTGTGCCAAAGCCGATTTCGGTCAAAGCACTGGCTATCGCCCTCCATAAACACTGCCAAAACAAGACAAATGAGGCCGGTGAGCAGAAATCCACAGCTTTCGCGCAGGGCAGTGCTTGACACCCCCCTATGGGGTGCCCTAGACACGCCGCTCCGCAGCGTGAAACCGCGCCTGCGGGACCCTTACGCGGGGGTGTAGCTCAGTTGGTTAGAGTGCCGGCCTGTCACGCCGGAGGTCGCGGGTTCGAGTCCCGTCACTCCCGCCATTTTCATCAGTCTGGAAATGGTGGGCCGCGTTGAGGGCTGTAGTGATTTTGCAGCCCCATCGAACAGATTTCCCTCAATACTTGTTACCAAATACCGGCGGCGTCAGCTGATCTGTCTGGCTGTGAACCAAGCATTGTTTTCGGCATGAGACAGGACGATCCATTGGGTCGAAGACCCAGTTGGTCGCGTGGGTATGTCGATGCCCCGGTGGCCCGCAAAGGTGTGATTTTGGCGGGTTTTTGATAACGTCTCGCAACAATGGCGCCCACATGCGCCTCACGCAGTCTGGCCATGCGAAAAAGCCTGCGATTCCACTGTCGGAACGCGTTGAAATGCGGCAGCGCGCGGATATAGTGGCGGCCAATTCCGGTTGCAAGTGAATCGCCGCAGTTTTGTGGTTTTTGCGAGGCGGCCAAACAAACAGGCGCGGCGAATTGGCCGGGCCCCGGGATGTGGCTTCTCATGTTCCGGCAAACACGTTTAAGACAGGGCCATGCCTGAGCTTCTTGCCAACTATCTCCCGATTGTCATCTTCCTTGGCTTGTCCATTGTGCTGGTGACGGCCTTTCTGGTTGCGCCGATGATCCTTGCGCCGTCGAACCCTGACCCTGAAAAGCTCTCTGCGTATGAGTGCGGGTTCAATGCCTTCGACGATGCACGCATGAAGTTTGACGTGCGGTTCTATCTGGTGGCGATCCTGTTCATCATCTTCGACCTCGAAGTCGCCTTTCTTTTCCCTTGGGCTATTTCGCTGGGAGAGATCGGCATGTTCGGTTTCTGGTCAATGATGGTGTTTCTCGGCATCCTGACAGTGGGCTTTGTCTATGAGTGGAAGAAGGGTGCGCTTGAATGGGAATAGAAAGCAAAGACGGCATTCTGGTCCCGGAAGGGTCCTCGAGCCTCATCGATCCCAAGACCGGTTATCTGACGCGTGCCCCGCAGCCATCTGATGCGGACAATGATCCGCTGGTCCGCCAGGTCACTGAAGAGATGGAAGACAAGGGTTTCGTTGTCACCAGTCTCGACGACCTGATTGCCTGGGGCCGGACTGGCTCCTTGATGTGGATGACCTTCGGTCTCGCCTGTTGTGCTGTGGAAATGATGCAGTCATCCATGCCGCGCTATGACGTTGAGCGTTTTGGTTTTGCACCGCGCGGCAGCCCCCGCCAGTCAGACGTAATGATCGTTGCTGGCACGCTCACCAACAAGATGGCACCGGCTCTGCGCAAGGTCTATGACCAGATGCCTGAGCCCCGCTATGTCATCTCCATGGGGTCATGCGCCAATGGCGGCGGCTACTACCACTATTCCTACTCGGTGGTGCGTGGCTGCGACCGTATCGTGCCGGTCGACGTATATGTACCCGGCTGCCCGCCGACAGCGGAAGCGTTGCTGTACGGCATTCTGCAGCTGCAAAAGAAAATCCGGCGCACAAGCACGATTGTGCGCTAACCCATCTGCACTGGCCTTCGAGCCCGGTGCGTCCTGCCCCAAGGCTGCAACTGTGCAGCTGGTAACGAGAACAGCGAAAGCAAGCCATGTCGGTTGTTGACGTGATGCCCAGCGAAGAGACGCTCACAGATCTTGCAGATCACATTTCTGCAGGACTTGGTGACCTTGTCGAGCGCCACGAGATTGCCTTTGGCGAGCTCGCGATCACTGCGCCTGCGGGCGAAATTGTCCGTGTGCTGAAATTTCTGCGTGATGACACCGGCTGCGAGTTCTCCACGCTGATCGACATCACGGGCGTTGATTATCCAGCGCGCCAGCGCCGTTTTGACGTGGTCTATCACCTGCTGTCCATGACGCTGAACCAGCGCATCCGTATCAAGATTGAGGCGGACGAAGACACGTTGGTCCCAAGCTGCGTATCGGTCTTTCCGGTGGCCAACTGGCAGGAGCGTGAAATCTGGGACATGTACGGTGTTCAGTTCGCTGGTCACCCGGATCTGCGTCGCCTGTTGACCGATTATGGCTTTGAAGGCCATCCGCTGCGCAAGGACTTCCCGCTGACCGGCTATTACGAAGTGCGCTACGACGACGAGCAGAAGAAAGTCGTCTATGAGCCGGTGAAGCTGATGCAGGAATTCCGCAGCTTTGATTACATGAGCCCGTGGGAAGGTGCTGAGTATGTACTTCCCGGGGACGAAAAAGCGGAGCAACCCAAATGAACATTGCCCCGACAAACGTCCCGTCCGGTGAGACCGCCGACAAGACAGACAACATAACCATCAACTTTGGTCCCCAGCACCCCGCGGCCCACGGCGTGCTGCGTCTGGTGCTGGAGATGGACGGCGAAGTTGTGGAGCGCGTTGATCCGCATATCGGTCTCCTGCACCGCGGCACTGAAAAGCTGATGGAGCAGAAGACGTATCTTCAGGCTGTGCCGTATCTGGATCGCCTCGACTATGTGGCGCCGATGAACCAGGAGCACGCCTTTGCAATGGCGGTCGAGCGTCTGCATGGCATCACTGTGCCCAGGCGCGGTCAGCTCATTCGGGTGCTTTATTGCGAGATCGGCCGGCTCCTGTCGCACCTGATCAACATCACCACCCAGGCGCTGGACGTGGGCGCCATGACGCCGGTGGTGTGGGGCTTCGAAGAGCGCGAAAAACTGATGGTGTTTTACGAGCGCGCCTCCGGCAGCCGTATGCACGCAGCCTATTTCCGCCCCGGCGGCGTCCACCAGGACCTCCCGCCGGACCTGCTCGATGATATCTGGACGTTCTGTGAAGAATTTCCGCAGCTCATGAACGATATTGAAGGTCTGCTGACGGACAACCGCATCTTCAAGCAGCGCAATGTCGATATCGGTGTCGTCAGCCGCGAAGACGCGCTTGCCTGGGGCTTTACGGGCGTCATGGTGCGCGGCTCGGGCATGGCTTGGGACCTGCGCAGG
>Ga0207422_1003337_pt1 | contig 16343 bp, 10 predicted proteins | sample MarCyaLeptolynsp_FD_187757 | JGI IMG/M metagenome (GOLD analysis project Ga0207422, IMG submission 187757) | Marine cyanobacterial communities from Panama - species 1 Leptolyngbya sp. (SPAdes) | ecosystem: Environmental > Aquatic > Marine > Unclassified | place: Panama: Panama City | collected...
TAAGCCAAACTCAGAACTGGCGGTGATATCACTTAAGGGAGTAAGGCGATCGCGAAATTGCAAACCAAAGATACCCTGAGTAGTAATGGTAATATTTCCTCCCTTACCGTTGAAGGCGTTGGCGGTAATATCGCTATTTTCTCTGGGGACACCGACAACAAAATCAGCATTGATGGTGATGTCACCCCCATCCCCACCAGCACCAGCAACTCCTGCTGTAGTGGAAATATTGCTGTTGTCGCGCATAAGTAATAAATCCCCCACTTGCAGGGTAATATCGCCACCGTCACCGGAAAGGGTAGTGCTGTTGATGCTACTGCGATTAGTTTCCAGGTTTTGGCGAGTATCAATGGTGATATCACCAGCTGTACCAGTTCCTAAACTTTCGGAGGAGATAGAGGCATCAGTTAAGAACACTGAGCCAGCACTAATCTGAATCACACCGCCTTCGCCTGCTGCTCCTGAGCGCACTGCACTAAAGGCACTACTCGATTGTCCATTACTACCAACACCATCAAAGCGCACTGTATCTGTAGCTCTAATCCTCACATCCCCAGCATTTCCCTCTCCGAAGGTGCTGCTAGAGAGTTCAGCACCATTAGTTACCTCCAGGGAGCTAGTGGTTATTTCCAGAGCCCCACCATTCCCCATTGTTCTTATTCCTACTTGGCTAAAAGCTCCACTAGAGCGTCCATTACTGCCAACACCATCAAAGCGCACGTTATCTGTAGCTCTAATCCTTAGTTACCTCTAGAGAGTTAGTAGTAATCTCAATATTCCCAGCTGTGCCTGTGCTATTGGCGAAGATGGTATTGGCAATGAAGCTTGACTCGGAGATAGTTACTGTATCCGTAGCATTAATTTTAATATCTCCAGCTGTACCCATACCCAATACAAGATTGAAAATGAAGCTCGACTCGGAGATAGTTACTGTATCCGTGGCATTAATTTCAATATCCCCAGCTTGGCTATCAACCGAGCCATTATCTGTTGCTATCCCTGTAAAGAGAGAGCTTCCTCCCAGAATATCTACCGTTTGGGCATTAATCGCAATACTACCATCACCCCCAGCAATGGTAACAATCTCAGCTCCATTCGTAAGTGAGACATCAGCTCTAGTTACATCATCAGGAAAACTCAAGCTGAGATTATTATCATCCGCATTCAGCTGAACTGTTCCTGGTTCTGATAGTCCTCCTAACTCTACTCTACCCCCCGGAGCCCTCAATACTCCGCCATCTAAGCTCACTTCTCCACCTAAGAGCAACAAACTCTTACCATCTTCAACCTGAAGTCCACTTAATAATGGCAATTCGTCATTAATAAAACCCCCCAGTACCGGAGTCGTAGCAGTGGAACGGTTGACAATTTCAGCCTGATTCGAGATGCGGTTAAAAAAGAAGGCATCAGGATCAATGTTAAGTAAATTACTGCTATCAGGTTCTGAGGCACTGAATCTTCCAGTATCACCTAAACCCACTGCATTAGCTGTGGTTGCAACAAACGAACCACCTACATCCAGTTTTGAGTTTTGCCCAAAGATAATACCATTGGGATTAATCAAAAATAAATTGGGCTGAGAATTACCAAAAGTGCCAAGTGTACCCAGAATCTTAGAAGGATTATTACCCGTTACCCGTGCCAGAATATTCTCGATAGCTACATCAGGACTGAAGAAATAAGCTCCTGTGCCTGCACGAACATTGAATTCAGTGAAACTGTGGAACAGATTTTGCTCCCTTTGCGCTCCACCAGTAATTACTTCAATCGGCAAACCTGGGACATTATTAACCAAAGATTTCTCCACATCTCCCAGGGTATTATCCGGCTCAATATCCATCTGCTGAGCTAAAGCACGATTACCCAGCAAGGCGACTGCACTACTAATCCCCACCACGACTGCTAGAGCTAGCTGCCAGCAACGACGCCGCCAACCCCAAGGCTTGTGTAAAATTTTCCCTCTCAAAGGTTGGGAAAGATTACCAGAACCGATGTTAACTGTGCGGCAGCTCAACAAACCTTCAATGCACCTTTGCTGAATCATGAGTTATTGCCAAAGTTATTAGAGAAAAATTTTTACCCATTCTCTTATCAATTAGAGATTGATAAGAGAGTAATTTGGTTTAAGACCTCTCCTGCCAAGGAGAAAATAATTAAATATTTTTCTAATTATCATACCTCTGGCAGATAATTCAAGCTGAAGGATGTCACTTCCTGCTCCTCCAACAACTAGGTCATTTTCTTCGCCGCCTACTAGATAATCATTACCGTCATTGCCAAGCAGAGTATCATTACCTATCTCTCCATAGAGAAGGTCATCTCCTATTCCACCATCTAAAGTATCATCTCCAAAGGAGCCAAATAAAGCATCATTGCCTAGGTCACCAAAAATGTAGTCATTCCCCTCTCCGCCGTCTACGTAGTCGCTACCACCCCCACCATCAAGGTAGTTAGGGTTACTGTTGCCGATAATGCCATCTGCCTGGAAAGTACCAATAACATTATCAAAGTTCTCAACATGAAAACTAAGAGTATCTATTACGAAAGCGTTGTTTACTTCTAAACTATTGGCGCTCAAATTAACCGTTAAATAGCTGGATGTCACTGTTGAGGCATCGATAGTATTACCAGCAATATTCGGAGCAATTATCGCTTCAACTTCCTCTAACTGATCTACGCCAGCTAAGCCTTTATCAACAAAACCTTGAGCAAAGAAAGTGATGGCTTGAGTGATACCAGTGTAATCTGCCACATCGTAACCACTTCCTCCATCCATTAAGTCGTTACCAATGCCGCCAAACAAATTGTCGTTAAAGAAAGTGCCAAGAATAACTGCCATGGTGAAGAAACTCCAAATTTTTGCACAATAATTCCCTGTCAATGGCTATGTTTTGCTTAGCCATTGCATGGTGGTTAACAGAGAGTTAATTTCCTGGGGTTGCCTTTTTTTACCCCGTCACTTTTAAATAGCGTTTCTCAACCAAAGTTTTCGCAAAAAAATTGGGAATGCGGAATGGAGAATGGAGAATGGAGAATTGGGAATTGGGAATTGGGAATTGGGAATGGAGAATTGGAGATATTTGCGATCGCATAACAAGGGCAGACCCGGTGTTGGGTTTTGCTTTTGGCTTTGCTCCAAAGTGTTACTGGCGTTGGGTCAATACTGCTCAGATAAGCCCACCCTTCATCTCCCCATCCCCCCATCTCCCCATCTCCCCATCTCCCCATCTCCCCTTAACCGAGAAGTAATTGAGGGAGCTTTCTCTTGATATTGCCTTTATTTTTTGATATTATTTTTTCATAATGGGAAAGGTGTGCGCCCATATATAAAATATAAAACTGTTCCCAATCCTCTCAATCTTCTCAATTAAGTCCAAAACCCACCGCTCATTTAAACGATCGGCTAATAGCTCAAGTCCACAAAGCGTGGACTAAACTCTTACCCAAAAGCGATTCAACCGCTAACAACAGTGTTCAACCAGAATTGAAATCAATAGCTTCTGCTGGGCTTTGAGATGAGGATGTTGCTCAAAGTGGTCACCAATGAGTTGTTTGATCTGCTTAATTTGTTGCTCTAAGTAATCCAAATGAGCTTGAGTTAGTTGAGCGACAGTCGGAGTTGCTGTCTCTAAACGGTTGTGCTCTTGCTGCTCGCTCTCTACCAGTACTTCTAGGCGTCGCAGCAGGGCTTGTAGGTGCTTAATCTCTGGGGCTAAGGGTTTCCACGCTTGTGGTGCGATCGCACCACACAAGCAAGCGATCGCTGCTCCATCCACCTGATCAGTCTTAGTGCCTATCAATTGACTTTTGGCGAAGCCTTTAATCACAGATGGATTAACAACACTTACTTTATGACCTACCTTATAAAGAAATTCCGCTAAGGGTTCTCCATAGATGCTGGTTGCTTCTAGACAAGCATGAACTGAGCTGACTCGTTGTTTAGTTAACCAAGCTTGCAAGGACTCAAACCCTTGGGATTGATTCTTAAACACTTTAGGTTTTGTTATAGTATCTTCAGTCATCAAGACAGCATGAAAGTCTTGTTTACTAATGTCGATGCCAAGAACTGTCTGTTTCATCGATAGTTTCCTCCTTAGATGCACAAGTCAGGACACAACTGGTTGAGGCTAGTACCGTTGCGTGGAATTAAGAATTAAGAATTAGAGGCTATATCAGGGACAAGCTGCTAGATCAGTAACAAACATTGGTGAAGGAACAAAAATGAAAGTACCAGTATTATTAGTATCAACATTTGCAAAATCTACCACCTGCAATGTGCCACCAAAATCACTCAGCCGATAACCTACATTGGTATTATTGTTATTTAAGTTGAAACAGAGACGACTGCCAGTAGTAGCTTGCGCTCCAAAACCGAAATCAGCATTGTCTGTTAGGGTATTCAACTGGACATCAACATCAACCTGTCCCTCAGCAAAAGTCTCGATTTCAATTCCACCGAAAATAAAACCAAAGATAGGTCTCGCGAAACCATTTTGATTAGCAATGTTGTTGTTGATAGTTGCTGTAATCTGCCCATTACCATCAACATTGATATCAATTCCGCTGCCACCATTTTGGCTGATGCTGGGGTTGTTACTGATATCTGTGGTAATCTGTGCATTACCATTAGCAGTGATGAAAATTCCATCGAAACCATTTTGGCTGATGCTGGGGTTGTTACTGATATCTGTGGTAATCTGTGTATCACCATCAGCTGTGATGAAAATTCCATCAAAACCATTTTGGCTAATACTAGGATTATCCTCGATCGCTAGATTCGCAGTTCCACCAAAAGACCTAAAATAAATACCTCGCTCAAGATTATTTTCAATGGTATTGTTGCTGATGGTAACATTGTTCAGTTGGGAGTTACCACCATCAGTGCCACCACTAAAGGTAAAGGTTGAACCTCCCTGGTCGATTTCAACACCATCGTTACGACTATTGGTAATTGTATTGTTACTAATTTCCAGACTATTGATTATGGTATCCCCGTCCAAAAATATTTCGATGCCATCACCAAAAATAGAATTGGCAGGATCACCTCCATTATTTTCAATTTGATTCCCGGAAATAGTAATATCTGCGGTTAGATTTGTAGCAACGGGAAGCATACCATCAGGGACACCCAGAGAAATAGCAATGCCATCTCCAAAGTTATCGGTGATTTGGTTATCTGTAATGCTGATGGTGCCAGCTATATCAAGTAGTTTAATTCCTTCTCCGAAAGAAACATCATCAAGAGTCCCAGGTAGAATACCGGCGGTATCAGTAATGGTATTGTTAGCAATCTCTACAGTTCCCTCAACTTGTTGCAGGTTAATCCCTTGATTTTGCGATCGAATAATCTGGTTATTTTCCAGGGTGACATCAGCCAGGTTTATGCCAAAAATACCACTGTCCCCAGCATCAGTAATCTCAAACCCAGAAATTGCGATCGCTCCACTACTATTTTCTAACAAGATGGCTTCAGCTTGGGAATTGCTAATCTCTCCATTAGCGAGAGTCAAACTTCCCGTAACATTGGCTGCTGAGATGCCATTAGCTTGAGGATTAGTGATGGTGATGGGGACACTAATATCGAGTTCACCACTTACCCCATCCAGGGTAATGCCATTGGTTTCGGAATTAGTGCTAGTCAGGCTACTGCCAGTGAAGGTAATGCTGTTAATATTGGTTCCGACTAAAACTGGTACACCATCCCCTGTGAGGTTAGTGTTAGTTAGAGCAACGGTTCCAGTGGTATTTTCCAGTAACAGAGCTGCTTCACTGGAACTAACCACATTACTATCCCGAATCGTGACAAAGTTGAGATTTCTGGCAGCAATACCAGGACCATCGTTACTGGTAAGATTAAACCCAGACAGAACGGATTCATCTTCCATGGTGATCGTACCGCTAAAGTTAGTCAGCTGACCACTGTTAGAAAATGGCAGCTCTAATAGTCCAAATTCCTGGGTATTAAGCGGCTGCAAGACTCCGGCGGATAATAACTGTACTTTAGCAGGAATAGTAATCGGACCAGTATCCCCAGAAGCTGCTCCCGATCGCACATATACTATATAGTTACCATCAGATTGAGCAACCCCTACTCCCTCTTGTACTGTACCAAAGGGACTTTCAAACGTACCATCACTATTACCTCCCTCCGTTACATGGACAAACACCCAAGGTTGCTCTGTATCCGGATTCGTTGCCACCAGATTAGACTGTTCGGTAAATGACTCCGATTCTACTTGCTGATCTATGACAATAGAGGCAGTACGAGAGACAGATTCTCCCATCCTTGCCCAAACTGACTCCGGCTCATCTGGCTTTTTGTTATAACTATTGGGACGATTTCCGGGAAAAGTTCCTCCTACACTAAACAGGATATTAGTACCAAACAGGTCATCGTGCTGTACACCCAAGCCCAGATTCAGGTAATCTGTAGGACGAACTTCTACCCTGAGCTTTCCTCCCACAGTACTCGGAGAACCAGAAGCATCATAATAGTAAACGCCTCCATAACCCCGCACCTCTCCTCCATTACCAAACTCAGCAAGTTTCGCTCCTACTTCCAAATCCAGTCCACTCATAGCAGCTTCCTGGATGGTAGTTGATTGGAATATTCTTTCTGCTGTAAATAACAAAGAGTTGCCTTGAAAAAAGGGATTTCCTGTCAGTTGAAAGCCGGTATCAAAAGTACTGGTAGATACTAACTGACGGGTATCTCCCACCGGGAGGTAACCATTGAGGCGAAAGTCCCAAATTTCCCCCAAGCTTTCCAATCCCAACCCTATCTGGTTAAAAGTACTATCACCAGTATCACGATTATCGTAGCCAACATAGCCACCAAAAGAACGGTTTAATTCTGGGTTCAAGGCACGGTAACCTAACAGTATATTACCCCCCAAGTGAGCGCCATTATCTAACAGCAAGCGCCCTTCGAGGAAAAATATATCCCTACCAGGATTCTGAAACAAAGGCACAAAGCCTTCAAAACGACCAAAGCCATCATGACCAGCAGCAGAACTATTATAGCCTGCTCCCACGCGAGGCGTAATCTTCAAGTCAGCAGCAGAGCCTGTTGCTTCAGGAGGAGGAATTTCTTCTTCTGTTGTCTGCGCAGAGAGAGGAGAGTTGAACATCCCAGCTATAAGGATGCCAAGGAAAATTTTCAGTGCTGGTTTGCTAATCACAATGTACCCTTGAGACTACTAGTGTAAGAAGGCAGAAGGCAGGAGGCAGGAGGCAGAAGGGAAGAAAGCTTTTACGGTAAGTTTTTTTAACTGGTGGGTTATTTCCGCCGCGCTGCACTCGTTTTCTTTTTCGCCCGTTACGTTTTAAATAGCGTTTCTCAACCAAACTTTTCGCAAAAAAATTGCTTTGTTGTTTGTTTTTTGTTGTTTGTTGTTTGTCAGGTGCCTCCTGCCCTCTGCCTCCTGCCCTCTGCCCTCTGCCTTCTGCCTCCTTAAAAATTTGCGAAAAACCTCTTGCTCAGTCGTAATAAATAAATGGGGTTCTATTTTGACGAACTAACACCTAACACCTAACACCTAACACCTAAATGGATGAGCTAAATCAAAAACTTTGTCAGCTGATGGCAGAAGCTTGTACTTATCCAGCCTTGAGTTTGGAGCGTCGTCAAAAGCTCAGTGAAGTACATTTATTGGTAATGAAATCTGGAAAACTTTGGAAAGAATATAAACCTTATTACAATGACGCTCTCCAGCAAATGTGGGAATACTGCTTACAGCATCCACAAGAATATAACCCTACCATTGGTAGCGTTATTAGCTGGCTAAACTATAATCTCAAAAAGCAACTAAGAAGGTTACGAGATACCCAATCTAGACAACAGCAGCGGCAAATTACAGTAACCATAACAGACTACAGGCAAACAATTGACCCTGTGGAGAATTTACCATCTCCCCCTGATATTCAGCCGATTCTGGAAATTTGGGAAAATACTCGGACTTGGGTTGAGAATGATCCAGACGGGAGATTACGCCGTACTCTGTTTAGAAAACGCCCCGATGTCAATGCTCAAGTCCTGATCCTGCGACGATTTCCTCCCGATACTCCCTGGAAAACTATAGCCGCAGAATTTCAACTAACGCCAGCAGAAGCCAAGGATTTACCTAAATTTTATAACCGTAAATGCTTACCTCTTTTGCGAAAGTTCGGTCAGTCCCAGGGATATATATGAAGAATTAAGAATTAAGAATTGAGAATTAAGAATTAGGAATTAGGAGAAAAATTTGATGATTCAAACCCAGACATTAGAAGATTGGTTAGTTCCTCTGCCAATTCCTCAGGAGGTGCAACGGATGGCACAACAGTTTGCCAATGAGCAACCTACTCAAACAAAAGCGCAGCAGGTTTATTTCAACACTCTAGCCGTAGGTTCTGTCAATAACTATCTGCGAATTCTCGGTATTCCCACCAACCTGAGTGCAGGCAATAGCTGGAACCCAGTGATACGCTTAGCTCAAGATACAGCGGATTTAAGAGTAACAGGCTTGGGAGACTTGGAATGTCGCCCCGTAAAAGAGGGAGATTTAACCTGCCATATTCCCCAGGAAGCTTGGTTTGACAAAATTGGCTATGTAGCAGTTGAGATTAATAAGGAGTGTACCCAAGCAACTCTACTAGGATTTTCTCCCACAGCAGGGATTGGTGAATTACCCTTGAAGCAATTGCGATCGCTTAAAGATTTCCCAGCATACCTCAATCAACTTAGACCAGTGGTTCAGCTGAGTCAATGGTTTGAGGATATTTTTGAGGTGGGTTGGCAGACTGTGGAAAAGATCTTAGCTACAGAACCCACTGAGCTAGCTTTTCGAGGTGCTACCGCAGCTACTGTTCAGCGGTGCAAACTGATTGAACTGGGAAGGCAAGAGCAAACGGTAGCGATAATTGTTACCCTCGCCCCAGAATCAGAGCAAGAACTGAATATTACAGTAGAGGCACATCCTATTAAAGGTCAAAGCCATTTACCTCCTAATCTCCAAATGATGTTTTTAGATGAGGAGGGAGAAGCGCTCATCAATGCCCAATCCAAAAACGAGAGTAAGAGCATTCAATTACAGGTTAGTGCCGAACTCGGAGATCGTTTTAGTGTTAAGGTGGCTCTGGGTGATGTTAGTATAATCGAAAATTTTTGGCTCTGAGCAGACGAGCATAGACCTGAACTGGTGTTGTTCATGAGAAAGTTAGTTGTTCTCAAACTGGATGGGGAATTTGAGCAAGGTTTTCGAGTCACCTTAGAGATTGGCTCAGAGGACTCACGTCCAGAAATGGAAATCACTGGTACACTCCCTCCAGCGACTGAACTAGTCGCCCATTATAGCGATTGGCAGTCAACTTATCGCAGTTTTGGGATTACATACCGAGCCATCAAAGTCAAAAAAGTTAGGGTTAATGCTTCCCTCCAAACCCGGAAGGAGGAGTGCCGTAACTCAGCTGATGAGTTGTGTTTACGCCTCAATGAGTGGCTCCAGTTGGAGTCATTTCGCCCTATCCGCGAGAAATATCTGAAAAAATTACATCAATCCGACGAAGTACGGGTGATTATTTGTACCAAATCCAGACAGCTACAGAAACTTCCCTGGCATCGGTGGGATTTGTTGGAGGATTATCCTCAAGCAGAAATGGCTCTGAGTCCTTCTGAGTGGGAAGCACCAACAATAGTGAAGACATCTACCAAGCAAAACCAAGTCAGGATTCTGGCAATTTTAGGTAATAGCGAAGGTATTGATGTCGAGGAAGATCGACAGCTGTTAGAGAATTTACCCGATGCTGCAACAACCTTTCTCGTAGAACCGTCATACGAAGAGCTAAATGACCAACTGTGGGAACAACCTTGGGATATTCTCTTTTTTGCTGGACATAGCGAGACAGAAAATCAAACTGGTCGAATTTACATTAACCAAACTGATAGTATATCGATTAGCGAACTCAAGTATGGTCTCAAAAAAGCGATCGCTCAGGGATTGCAACTAGCAATTTTTAACTCCTGTGATGGATTAGGGTTAGCCTGTGAGCTAGAGCAACTCAATATCCCGCAAATGATTGTCATGCGGGAGCCAGTACCGGATCAGGTTGCCCAGAAATTTTTGAAGCACTTTTTGGAAACCTTTGCCAATGGTGCTTCTCTTTATCTGGCTCAACGGCAAGCGCGTGAACACTTGGAAGGTATTCAAGATCAATTTCCCTGTGCTACTTGGCTACCAGTAATTTGCCAAAATCCAGCTGTAGTTCCCCCCAGTTGGCTCAGCTTACAAGGGCGAACTGCGGAGCTGGAGAGAGCAAGAGACGCGGGGACGCGGAGACACGGAGACGCGGAGAAAAGAGAGCTGGGGGAGCTGGGGAGCAGAGGGAGAGGTAATGGTGCTGAGTCTATTAGTATTCCTCAAATCCCTTTATCCCTAAAACCTCCTCTCTCACTACTTATTAGTCGCTACCCAATCATCAAGCACCTAGAAGGCAAAGGATTTGCTCAAGTATTTTGGGTTAGCATTGCTGTTACCTTCCTAATGATGGGGTTGCGGCACACCAGGATACTAGAACCTTTGGAACTGGAAGCTTATGATCACTTAATGAAGCAGCGCCCACCGGAACTACTTGATGAGCGCATTCTCGTGGTTGAAGTTACTGAAGATGATATTGCCGAACATCAGTATCCTTTAGAAGATGCGATCGTTGCCCAATTGCTTAACAAGCTGGAAAACCTTGAACCGCGAGTATTAGGGTTAGATATGCATCGCCATCAACCGCGAGGAATAGGTCGCGGCGATTTAATTAGCAGTTTTGCCAACAACCAGAATTTCTTTACTGTCTGTGCCTCTGGTTCCCTTGATCCTAATTATGCACCACCGCCTGAATTTTTAGATCAGCAAAGAATCAATCAAATGGGCTTTAGTGATTTAATTGTTGATAGTTTTCAGGAAAAAGACCGCAATGTTCGGGGAGATTTAGTAGCTTCTCAACAGCCAGAAAACGAAAGTAGTACTGTCCGTCGCCAACTCTTATCCTATGATCCAAGTCTCTCTCCTTCACCCTCTTCTTGTTTAACTCCCTATAGCTTGAGCTTCCAACTAGCATACCGATTTCTCTATAAAGAAGGCGTTCAGCCATTAGAGGTTACAAGTAATGAGGAATGGGAGTTTGGTTCTGTTGTCTTTAAGAAATTAGCGGCTCGTTTTGGTGGTTATCAAAGCCTAGATGGTCTCAGCAGCCAAATCATGATTAATTACCGTTCCAATCAACCAGGTCAAAGAGTAACACTCAAACAAGTTTTGTCTGGACAAGTAGATAGTAGTTGGGTAAAAGATCGGATTGTCCTTATCGGCTATACTGCCCCCATTGCCAGAGACTATTTTGATACTCCTTACGGAAAAATGCCAGGGGTATGGATTCACTCTCACATGGTCAGCCAAATGCTCAGTTCAGTTATGGATAAGCGCCCGCTGTTGTGGGTTTTACCTCAATGGGGAGAGTTTCAGTGGGGTGATACCCTTTGGGTTTTAGCTTGGTCAATAACTGGCGGATTGCTAGCTTGGGCTTTCCGGTCAAGCTCACTCGTATATCTAATTATAGCTGCTGGTACTGCTACTTTTCTTTTATACCAAATATGCTTATTTATGCTCACTCAGGGCGGCTGGATGCCGCTAATCCCGTCAGCCTTAGCTTTATTTTCTACGAGCAGTACTCTAGTGATTATAAAAGATTAGTAGTTACACAATTATTCTAGTCTAGCTAATTAATTTTCTTCATTTTTTGAAAAATCTTGAATGACCTGAATTATCATCACTTTTAGTTCAGGTAAATTATCTTCCACCACTTTCCAAATCACTTCTAAATCAACTTTCCAATATTGATGGGATAATTTATCACGCATTCCTGCAATATTTCGCCAAGGAATATAACTATATTTATCTCTGATTGAATCAGGAATATTTTTAACTGCTTCCCCCATTAATTCAATAGCTTTTTGTACTGCATATATTTTTTCTTTGTTTTTGGAAAATTCTTCAAAATCAACCTGTTTTGTAAAACATTCTATATCTTCAATAGCTTCGATAATATCCTGTAAAAAAGTGACACTATTTCGCGAAGTCATACATAAATAACCTCAGCCAAAATATTCTCTTTAATTCTTGGCTTTAATCCTTTTTTTGTTACTATATCAACCTTGATTCCTAAATGATCACTCAGATAAAATTCTAAATCTACAATATCCAATAAAGAAGGAATATCAGAATAATCTATTAACACATCCAAATCACTTTCTTCCGTTTGTTCTCCTCTAACATAAGAGCCAAAAATACCCAACTCTGTAATTTGATATTTCTCTTGAATAATTGGTTTTAGATTAATGAGAAATTGCTTTATTTCATTAAGTTTTAACATGATTTAAAGTATTTTTTTTATCATTAGATTAGATAAGTTTGATTCTGTTGTAAGTCAGTTAGTTGTTAGTTATCACTTTTTATTTACACACATCATTCCTATTTGACTTATTCAGCAAGCTTTAGTTCAGCATTGTGATAATAGTCTAACAGATCTTGATTTTCGGGAAAAGTAGGATCAATAGGATCAGTAAGTGGAGCTGATGGCTTGGTGTAACTGTAACTCTTATTTAATAAACTTTTCAGATCTGACCCACTCTTCGATTTAGTATAATAATCTGAGCTTGTTTGCCGATTAAGTGATTTTTGCCATGAGTTGGGAATAAATCTTTAGATGAGGACTCTGGTTATCTGATTAGAAGCTCAATACAAAATGTCTCTACGAAAATTTTCAATAACTTTTGCCATAATTTTGGGAGTAACTAACTTGATCAGTTATCCTAGTGCAGCGCAAACCTACCTTAGTGATCTCATCAGTCAGACGCCACCAGATCCACCGCGCACCCCACCCCCGAATAAAACCAAACCAGGGGGAGGACTTAATCCATCTAACTATTCTTGCGAAAGTACAAGTAAGCCACTGACAGCACTAATTCCTCTTGAAAATCCAGTATTAACCACTTCCGAACATCCAACATTTTTGTTTTATGTTCCCTTTGAGTCTCATGAAGTTCGTTTTGGCGAGTTTTCGCTCCTCGTTTGGCCCCAGGAAAAGACTCGCATCTATAAAATTCGCTTTAAGTTACCTAAAACGCCAGGAATTGTCAGTATTACACTCCCCTCATTACCAGATTATGCGATCGAAGAAGGTCAATCCTACCATTGGTATTTCAAACTTTACTGTGAGGGGAATCCAAGTACTCAGCCGGATTTTGATGTCAATGGTTGGGTGCAGCGAGTGGCTTTGACTCCCGAACGAGAACGCCAAATCAACAGCGCGACTCCAGATATTTGGTATGATAGCTTGGCGAATCTTGCTGAGGGTCTTCGTGCCTCGCCACAGGATGCAACGTTGAGGAATAACTGGGTTAATCTTTTGAAGTTTATTGACTCGGAAGATTTGGCCCAAGAACCCTTATCTGGTTCAGTAATTACCATAGAAGATTAAAATTCACGGGGCAATACTTGTCTGTTATTACGGGACAAATTTTATAATTTTGATTGAGACAGGCTGGAAGCCTGTTCCACAAGAAGAGATTGCCACTGTTAACTTAGTACCATTCAATTAAAGCCAATTCCCCACTAATATATAAGTTGCCCAAATATGAGGAGTGGTGTAGCCGTATTCGTTCAGTAGAGACAGTTGCGCCTGACGGGTAGCTTGAGCTTTGGTCATTCCTGGCTTAGATAACTCCTCGTAAAACCGCACCATAAATTCAGTGTTGGGTGCATCTTTGGCAACCCATAGGGTGGACAAGACACTGCGTGTACCAGTACGTAGGGCGATTCCCGCGAGTCCCAGAACGGCACGATCATCTCCTTTAGCAGTTTCACAGGCACTGAGTACTAGCAATTCCAAAGGCTCGGCTCCACTTTGGCTGCTAGTCTGAATTAAGCGGTTTAAATCTTGAGCTTTGATTAGCTCTTTGTGGGCAACAATATAGGTTTCTTCGGGATCAGAACTGAAGACTCCGTGGGTTTTCCAGTGAATGGCACTAAAGCGATCGCTTTGCAGTTGTTGTTCGATCTTGATTTTGGTAAACTCTTCGTTTAATAGGGGTTTGCTGACGGTTGTTTGTTCGGCAATGCGTTCTAGCTCTTCTGTTAATTTCTCAATTTCGGGAAATTCTGTACCGTCAATTTCCTGGGGAATACCGACTCCACCAGCAAATACGTTTAATTCTTGCTCTGAAGGTTTGGGACTAAATAATTGTAGCTGGGGAGCGATCGCGATCGCATAATCTTTTTCTATTAGATACTGTTCGCCGTCGTAGAGGACTGCCATTGGTATGTTACGTAAGGCACCATCTAGGACAAATACTAAGGTTTCAACTTCAGTGCTTTGTTCTAGAACTGATTCGAGGGGTTGAATCAGCCAGCTGTAGAGGTTTTGTGATGCCTCCAGGACTTCAGGGGTATTGCCTGGAACTGTTAAGTTGTCTCGCAAGGCTCTCAGTGCTTGTAGCACTTCGCTTTGGGGAACAAGAGTTTCTTGGTAACCTAGCTTTTGGTCTTGCCCTGGTAACTTGAATACGATCGCTAAACGGTCTGGCAGAATAATAGGGTAGATAATTGCTGCTTTGGGGTCAGTAACTTGGTCGATTTGTCCTAATACCAATAGATTGCAGCCGAGGAAGTTCTCTAGTTCTGCTAGTTGTAGGGCATCGATTTTACGGATTGCCTCCTGGAGATTTTCTTGGCTAGGTGGAGTGTTACCTTCGGTTCTTAAGAGCAAATCTACTAATCTACGATAGAGGGGTTGGACGTTATCCCGGAAGGAGAATTGGACATCGGAGTTAATCATTAGTAAGTCGTTGCGAATTGACTCTAATGCTTTAACGGAGCGGGTGTAAGCGGCAATTGCTTCTTGAATATCTCCCTGTTTTTCCAGTAAGCGCCCCAACTGCCATTCCCAGCGGTAGCGAATGTTGGGGGATTGAAGTGTCTCTGCTAAGAGGAGGGCTTGTTGGGTGAGGTTTTGAGCTTCCGAATGCTGTCCTGCTAACTCGTACAGCTCCCCTAGATAACCGAGAGCATAGGATTGGGCGCTGCTGTCGTGTAATTGTTGGGCTTGTTGGACAGCGGTGGCTAAAATCTGGGCAATGGTTTGCCGGGAGGGGGAGGCTGTTCTCAGTTGTTTCTGCTGTTGGTCTGGGGAAGTATTCTTATTACATAAAAGTGTTTCTGTGTCAAGACTAGGTTGGAGGCAAGCTAGACTGCGGGCAAAGTTGATTCGGGCGTAGATGGCGGTGCGGCTGGGAGGTAAGCTGTTAATTGATTGTTGGATTTGAGGCCACAATTTTCCTGCTTCTGCCCATTGTCCTACTTCGAGCAGGAGACTCAGCTGATTTAGTTGGGCTTGGAGGTGTTCCCTTGATGGTGCAATGGTGGCGGCTTGTTGGTAAAATTCGATAGCGGCTTGAGTATGAGTCATTGCCTCAGCTTTCTTGCCAATTGCTCTGGCTTTATTACCTAAAGCTCGTTCGGTATTGCCCAACTCCAGCAGAGCTAAATGTTTGGCGGTAGGGAGTTGAGCCAGTGCCAAACTTGTAGCCAAAACCTGCTTTGAGTCTTCTAGCTTACCCACTCGCCTTAAGGCATTACCGAGGTGACGCAATCCTTGAGTTTTGAGCTGAGAGTCTGATTCGAGCCCTAAGATGTGGTTGACTTGGGTTAGGGTTTCCTGAGCTTGGGTACTCAATCCCAAAGCTTGTAGGGCTTTTGCTTGGTTAATCAAGCTGCCAACAACCCCCGTTTGATTACCTGCTTCGCCATAGCTAGAGGCAGCACGTTTCCAGGTATTGAGGGCTTCTTCTAACTGTCCCTTTGCCCATTGTAAGCGACCTTGGGCGTTCCAGGCTTTGGCCAGAATTTCTTGGTAAGTTGGGGTATCGGCAGTATCTTCTTGGTTTTGGAGTAAGGTTAGGCTTTGGGTAATTGCCTTTTCTGCCTCGTTCCATTGTTCCAGGTGCTGATAGGTTAGGGAAAGATTACTTAATGCCAGGGCTTGATTGAGGTTATCTTCTTGGAGAGCAAAGGCAGAAGCGGCTTGTTCCCAGAGGGAGGCGGCAGCTGAGAATTGTTGCGCTTCGTAGTGTTTTATGCCTTGTTGCAGTAAGGATTGGGCGACATTTTTTTGAGGTTCTACGCTCTGGGTAATTGCACTGGGAGTCCCTTTAATATCAAGTTCGGATAAACAGTTATCATTCCCTTCTACCTTGCAACCTTCTTTCTTCCCTTCTGCCCTCTGCCCTCTGCCTTCTGCCTTGTTGTAATCAAAGTGTAAGT
>Ga0207422_1003342_pt1 | contig 16317 bp, 16 predicted proteins | sample MarCyaLeptolynsp_FD_187757 | JGI IMG/M metagenome (GOLD analysis project Ga0207422, IMG submission 187757) | Marine cyanobacterial communities from Panama - species 1 Leptolyngbya sp. (SPAdes) | ecosystem: Environmental > Aquatic > Marine > Unclassified | place: Panama: Panama City | collected...
ATGGCCAGTTACGCCAAGAAGGTGAGCCCCCTAGCTTCCCCGGACGCCAGCGCCTGTTGCACTGGTCGATTCCGGGGGTCCCATGTTGCATCGCTTTTCCTCTCAGATCTGTATTGCCAGTCTCGCCACATGCGTTCTTGCCACGCCGGCCATGGCGGGGCCTGGTGACCCCTCTGCCACATTCATCGCGGGCAATACAGCACCAGGCGAAACCACCAGCACGCGATGCAAGTCGAACGGATTTGTCGAAGTCATCTTCTCACTCGGTGGCGCCGTCGTGTCACGTGTTGAGTCCGGCACGGCCTGCACACCGGGGAACACTACCGGCGGGACCGGCGGCAGTTCGACCAGCACGTCTCAAACCGGTCGTTCGCTCGCGGACACGCAGGCGGAGCAGGATGCTGAAGACAGTAACTATCAGATATCGCAGGGACGCGGCGGTGCCGATACGCCATCCGCGTCCGAGTGGGAGAACCAGCAGGAAGAGTACGGGGTTGGCGAGGAGACCTCCGGCGGCGGCGATGATGAAGATGGGGACGATGAAGACAAGGAGCCTGAGTTCGAGACAGTGGCAACGCCCATCGAGCCAAGCCTGAGACCGGTCACAGAGCAGGAACAAGAGGCCGTCGAAGCGTTTGTGGCCAAGGTCAACAAGCTTCTGGCAGCAGAGGAAGCCTTCAAGGCGGCAGAACAGGCCGTGGAAGACGCAGAAGCTCTGTTGTTGAAGGTTGAGAATGCAGCTGCAGAGGACATGAAGAATGACCTCTACAATTTCGGGCTTAGCCAGTTGACCGGGTATCTCACCGACAAGGCCACCGCAGGATATGTTGGAGATAACCCGCCGGATAATCTGGATACCGAGTTGAAGGAAGCTGTCATCGGTGCCCTCGGAGACAAGATTTCAGGTCTCGCCGAGGCCGAAACCCCTGAGGAGATGGCCACCATTCTGGCCAACCGGGCGGGTGAAGGTACAGCGGATGCTATCATGGAAGGTGTCGGTCAGGCATTGGATGCGATCGGCAAGATCAACCCGGGCCTCGAAGTTATCGCCTCGCTGGGCGTGATGTCGATGGATGTGGCCAAGATGGCGGCCAAGGGGGCTGTCTCACTCGAGCAGATCGAGTTGCTGCGCGCGAATGTGAGAGATGCAAGGGCCAACCTTGCACAGAACCACGCAGGTGCGGTCGGAGGTGCGCTGCGCGCCCTGTACTCGCAGGAAGGCGCGGAAGTGCTTGAGCAGAGTTATCTGCGCAGCCAGAGCTACAACAGTTACCACGAAAACAACGACACCCGTACAAGCGGTGACATTGCCCGCTACGAGGAAGCAACGGCGCTGTATGCGCAAGCAGAGGCTGCGGCCCAGCAGCTGGTTGATGTCGCGAAGGAACATGTAGCGGCTGCAGGCGAGACAGCTCTCTATGACGGGGTGAAAGACAATTTACGGCAAACCATGAGGCGTCGCGGCGGTGGCGAGTCCGGGGCCCGGGGCATCTATACGACCGCGTATGAAGCTTACGGTCTTCAGGGAACGGACTATACAGACCGGCTGCAGATCGCCCTGCAGGATGCCGTATCCGATTTCGGTCATCCCGATAGCGCCCAGTTCGATGCCATGAGCATCAAGAACTACACCTACGAGACCGTGCAGGTGGACCCGCAGGTGCGCGAGCGGCCCGATGTTGCTGCACCAAGCAATGTCGCTTTCATCGGCAATATGCGCGTCTATGCCAATCTCGGCCTAGACACGACGCGCGACCGGCGCGGTGCGACGGTAAGCAACACGGATGTCGTGTCTGTGTCCGCCGGTTTCGACATACGCCTTGTCGAAACGGTGGTCGCCGGTGTGTCGATACAAGTTTCCGGCTCACAGGAGGATGACGATGCGGGCTTTATCGAGCTTGATACGACGCGCGTCTCCCTCACCCCCTATGCGACCTATGAGTTGAGCAGCGATATCTATTTTGACGCCTATGCCACCTACGGCCTCGGCTGGCAGGAGGCGGAAGCCCGCGACGGGACCGGCGAGAGCGCTGACGGCATGACGCGGCAATGGGGTTTCGGGATCGGCGCCAATACCCGCCACCAGCTTGATGAGCAGACGAAGCTGGACATGCGCCTTGGCGGGTCAGTCGCCCGATCCACCTCCGACAGTCTGGTGTTTGCATCACGCACGGCGCGCGGGAAGGCCGGCAAGACCAGTGGCACCGTTGCCGGCAAGGTGAAGCTGACCCATGAGAACGGCCCATGGACCTTCACGCCCTCTGCTGAACTCTCCTACCAGACCGGCTCCATTTCCCGGACATCGACGCGCTGGCGCGCACGGCCGCAGGTCGGGATCAGCTATGATCTTGAAAGCGTGCCGGGCTTTTCCGTCGGCGTACAGGCCTATCATGATCTCCTGCAGCCTGATCTACGCTCCATGGGTGGCAGCCTGAATGCGAGTTACTCTTTCTGACGATCTGGCCTGCACCATACGGGCACTGGCATCGGTGCTTCTTGTATGGGTGGTGTCGGCCAGCGGGACAAAAGCTGACACACAGATGGGCCTCGCACCGCATGTCTACGTGGCATCGCCTGCATGGTCCCAGACGGATGTGACGACCCATCTGGAAAGCGCCCGCGCCGCCTTCGATGCCTGCAACATCGCGATCACATGGCCGTCACCGGTCCTCATCAACCCGCCTGACCCCGAAGACGTGATGACTGCGGGCCGGTCGTTCGGGCTGATCCCCGCGGGGAAAAAGTCATCCGGTCTCACGGTTGTCTTCGTGACGCAACTGGCCATGGCTGATCACCGTGAGACCAAACTTGGCGGAGCTGCTTTCAGGCATGCCGGCGGTGCCCACGTCGCCATTGCGCAACAGGCGCATGACGGCGTGCCCTATGAGTTCGCGCAAACCCTGCCCCATGAGCTCGGCCACGCGCTCGGTCTGGCGCATGATAGCCAACGGCCCGGCATCTTCGCCCCCGGCAACATGATGCGCCCGGAGCCCTGTGTCACATGTGCGTTCACCCGCCGGCAGTGTGACACGATGCGCGCGCATCCGCTCGTGAGCGGGGAGGCCCGCTAGGCCGGGACACCAGTGTAGCCTGCCCCGGCCTGGCTCCTGTTGAGTTCGTTCAGTACGCAGCCGCCAGACCGGTCTCATCCACTTCAAACTGGTCTTCCGCCATGCCGTATTGCGCCATGAAGCGGCCGAGGGCGCCGAAGGTGGAGGTGCGGATGGGGCCTGAGTGGTCGGAGGTTTCAAATCCGCCGACGAAGATCGGCCCGAAGGTCCGCTGCAGGCCCGACAGGCCGACGCGCTGCGGCGTGAAGTGCGCCCTGATATTCGCGGCAATCTGATCCCGGTCCGACGTCTCGTAGACGGCCGCCATCAGCACCTGCAGCACGAAGTTGGTGCAGTTCTGAAAGTCATTGCGGAAGGGATTGGCTACCAGCGAGTAGTTCGGGTTGTGCAGACTGTCATAGGTCGGTGAGGTCATGACCTTGAGCAGCCGCTCCTGCACCTGGGGTGTCGGCACGATCACACCGGCACGCAGATCAAACACCTCACCGAAGAATTCAGCCGGGTAGTCCTGCGCCAGAAAGCTGCGACCTGCATCGTCCGGCTCCTGGTAGAGATTGTGAATGGCGTAGCCGCGCACCGTCTTGCCGTCTGCGGTCTCAATGTCTGAATAGACCCACAGGCCGACGTGCGTGTACTCGATACCGTCCGGCATCCTGTCCGGGTCACGTCCGACGCGGGAGACGATGGCCACACGGGCGCCGCGATTGGCGAGTTCGCGCTCCACCGCCTTGGCGAAGGGGATCACCCGTTCCGGATTGACGATCTCACCGGACGGTGCCGAGCTTTGGGCTGCGGCAGGTGAGGCAGCGACACCTGCGGCCATGACAAGGGAGAGGGCAACGGCGCCAATGATCTGTTTCATCGGGCCAACTCCTCATCCGGCGCAAGGCCGGGCGCGGGGCCGGCCACTGTTTCATCCCCGAGAGGCAGGGGCTTGCGGGAGGCTTTGCTGGCGTCTGCAAGATCGTCAGCAACTGCGTCACCTGCCGCCCCCAGCAGCAGGACCGGTGCTGCAGCAACCCCGACCACCATGGCGGAGCCCGCGGCGCCGGAGACGGCAAGCGCAGATGCCGTGGCGCGGGAAGCGTCCTGGCTGGAGCCCGAGTCTGCCAGTGCCGGTGTCCCGGCCAGGAGCGCGGATAGAAGGGCAACTACCGGCCCTAATACGAACGTCTTCATAGCAAAATTACTCCGATTTGATGTGAGCGCTCACTCATTGATCCGGTGCATGGGAGCGCTCGAATGCATGCACCGGAAAACAGATCAGGTCGTTAGAACGCGTCGCATGGCAGCAACCACTTCCGGCACCCGGGGGCTCAGCGCCCCTTCCATTTCGCCATAGACGAATCCGGCAGCGGGTTGCTCGATCATGCCCAGAAGGATCTGGGCGTGGATGTCAGTTTTCAGATCGCCGATCTCGCCCGATGCCCGCGCCTCGTCGAGAAGCTCGCACATGATCCGGTAAGGCGTCGGGATGTCCTCAGGCACCTTGGCGCGCGGACCGGTCTGATAGGTCATGACGTAGATCCACAGCTCAGGCTGCGCGTCATAGGCGGTGTAGAACTGCTCCACCATCTCGCCGAGCCGTTCCATCATCGGCTTCGGCTTTTGCTGGATGGCCTTCAGGCCTGCGCAGAACGGCAGGAAGTTGTCCAGAAACAGATCACGGGCAATATCTTCCTTGCTGGCGTAGTGGCGATAGATCGTGCCCTCAGCAATGCCCGCCTCCCGCGCAATATCGCGGGTGGTGGTTTCGGCAATGCCCTGGGAGACAAACAGCGCAAGGGCCGCGTCAGCGATCCGCTGTTTGGTCTTAGGGGCGGGAGATGTTTTGTGAGTGAGCATTTACTCACGTTCTGAGAAAAAGGTCCTCCTGTCAAGTCCGGCCCTGCCACTGAGGCAAAAAGGCTTGAATTCTGCGGGCCTCAGGCCGAACGCCCGCGTGTGCTCACCGGCCAGATGTCCACCAGCGTGCCGCCCTTCACCACATGGTAGCAGTCATAGAGGTTCACGGTCGGGTCGCAGTGGGGTGTTTCGAGGTTGAGGACACTGCCGGGCGCCAGACCGGTGTCCGCATCCGGAAAGGCCAGGCCGCCCTGCTCGTCACCGAACAGGAAATAGGCCGTGCCGTCCGGGACGCCGGATGCAATGGCGAAATCCTTCTGGTCCGTCGCCATGCTCTTGATGCCCGCATCCGTTGTCGCGATGCCCGGCGTATTGGCACTGACAACTGTCGTCTGGATGGTGAGGGATGTTTCAAACGCCTGAGCGGCACCATCCTTCTGGCCGACGGCGTTGTATTCGGTGTCCATGAACAGATAGCTGCCCGCCTGCAGGTCGGTCAGAATGCCGGCATCAGGATCGATATCCCAGGAGCCCGTGCCGCCGCCGGTGAGTATCTCGCACGAAATACTCCGCTCCCGGAGCATATCGCGCATCCCTTCAAGCTGTTTCATGGCCTCAAGCGATTTCTCCCGGCGTTCCGCATAGTCTGTCACATGCATCAGGTGGCCAGCGTACGCCTGGAGCCCCATGAATTTGAGCCCCGGGCTTGCGGCGACGAACTCGGCCAGGTCGGCGGCTCCCTCACCGGGCGCGATGCCGGTGCGGTGCAGGCCGACATCAAGATCAACGAGCACTTTCAGCGGGCGCGGACCTCCACGCCCCGGCGAGGCCGCCCGAGCCAGCGCCTGGGCATTGTCCATATTGTCCACGGTCACCATCAGGTCAGACATGCGTGCGTTGAGGTCCATGAGACGGCGGATGCCGTCCTCCTTCACCACGGGTGACGTGATGAGCACGCTGTCGATGCCACCCCCACCCATCACTTCCGCTTCGCCGAGCTTGGCGACGCAGATGCCGACGGCCCCGGCTGCCAGTTGGCGGCGGGCGATCTCGACGGATTTGTGGGTCTTGGCGTGGGGCCTCAGTCCAAGGCCTGACGCCTTGCAGTGATCCATCATGCGCGTGAGGTTGCGGTCAAAGGCATCAAGGTCGAGCACCAGGGCCGGTGTATTGAGCGCCAGGGCGGACCCCTGCTTACCCAGCATGTGGGCGTTGGGAGTGAGATGGGTCACGGAGTCCGGCGTAGCGGGCATGGCACTTCCTGTCGGTCGGGGCTGATCTGCGTTTTTTTGAGACCGCAAGCTTAGAGATATCGCCGCTTTTCACCAAATCCGCCCCACCCCGCCCTGCTGAGTGTCGGCCCGCCTGCCCAGCCACTTGCCGGAATACACACCACTGAACACAGGTGCTGCGTGCATTGAGGGTTTGTTTACCGCGTTAAGGCCGCATCAACGGGATCAAGCCTATGATCCTGCCAGTTTTGACGATCAGGCCGATCATGACCGCACACGATACATCCACCGACGCAGACCAAGGCGCCACGGGACCAGCCGGCACGCCCGCCAATGCTGCTGCCAGTGCTGCCGCCGATGCCGCTACCGGGTCCGGTTACATGCCGCCGATCGTGTCAGCACCACGGTACTGGCTGTTGATATCCGTGCTGGTGCTGCTTGGCTGTGCGCTGTCGGCCGGGTTTGCCATGCGCATTGTGGGTGAAGAAGCGGGCACGAATTCCTACGCGGTTCTCGTGGACTCCTGGCTCAACGGCCAGCTTCACTCTGACGCCTGCTTCGACGCCGATTGCGCCACCTTTGAAGGCAAGACCTACATCATCTTCCCGCCGGCACCCGCCCTTGTTGCCCTGCCCTTCGTGGCTGTCAGCGGCCAGGGTGCGGACTTCGCGCACTTCATGCCGCTGTCGATGGCGCTGCTCCTGGCGATCGCCTTCATCTGGTCGCGGCTGTTTGCGGCTGCCGGTCCGGATCAGACCCGCACACTCATTCTGCTCATCGCGCTGGTCTTTGCGACACCGCTCTATTTCGTCGCGTTGCGGGGCGACAAGGTGTGGTTCTTTGCGCAGCTGGTGGGCTTCTTCTTTGTATCCATGGCGCTGTGGGCGACCATTGAGCGGCGCAATGCCTGGCTTACAGGTGCGATGATCGGTCTTGCCTTCCTGTCGCGGCAGATGACCATCCTCTATGCGCCGCTGCTGTTCGTGCTGATGCTCAATGATGACGAACCTTTGTTCCGTATCAACAAGGAGCGCATTGTCCGCGCTCTCCAGCTTGGCCTGCCGATCCTTGCCGCGGTGGGGGCCTATTGCCTCTACAACTTCGTCCGCTTCGGTGCGCCGCTTGATACGGGCTACGGCTATATCACTGCGGGTGTCTTGCCCGGCGAAGAGAACGTCATCACCCTGCGGATCAATGATCTGGGCCTGTTTGCGCAGGAGTATTTCCTGTTCAACGTGGTCCATATGTTCTTCCAGGGATTGCACGTGGAGTTTGGCGGAACCTACACCACCAAAATCCTGGGCGTTGACAGTTTCGGCACATCCATTCTCGCCGCGAGCCCCTTCCTGCTGCTGCTGGTTTTCGTGCAGCGGCATCGCATCACCTTCATCGGCGTTGCGACGGCGGCGGCCATTTGCGGCATCACGCTGTTCTACCATTCCAACGGATTCAGCCAGTACAACGTTCAGCGATACGCCCTCGACTGGTTGCCGATTGCCATGCTCCTGCTGGCCCCAACGGTGCGCAGCGAATGGCGGGCCATACTGGCGGTGCTGGTGGGCTACGCCATGACGCTCAACCTCGTCACCATGGCGGCCCTCAAGATATCAGGCACGGCCTGACGCACGGGACTGGACCCGCGGCGACCGGCATACGACATCCATTCAAGCTGTTTGTGCTGATTTGAAGGTCAGGAACTTGTGGCCGACATAACTTGTGGCGGCGCCGGCGGCGATGGCGACGCCATGAGCCAGGGCTTCCGCAATCGCTGTGTATTCTGCGCCGATGCCAACAGCGGGCACCACGACGCGCAGCAAAAGCACCGCAATCAGCCAGACTTCTGCAGCGCTCACCAGATTGACGGCGATGAACCGGCGCACCTGGACCGCCATTGGCAACCCTGCATCCGGAAAGACATAGGCGCGATAGAGCAGGAACCCGCTGGTCATGCCGATGGCATAGGCAATGAGCACGGCCACCTCAAAGCTGAGGGCCGGTGCAAAGGCCGCCGACAGCGTAATGCGCGCCAGCCAGTTCACGGCCGCCGCAAGGGTGCCGACCAGCAGGAATCTCAGAACACGCCGGGTTTCGCTCATCTCCCGCGCCCTAGAACGGGGAGCCGACAAGGGCTGCCAGGAAGACCATGCCCAGCACGGCGCCCATCAGCAGGCTTGGACCATCCTTTACGGCAAACGCCACCGGGTCATCATCAAGCTCGCCGCGTTGCGCCAGAAGCCAGATGCGGGCAATCCACAAGAACAGGATGGGCGGCACCGCCCAGAGCATCAAAGGCTGCGCGTATGCACCTGCGGAATAGGCTTCGTTCATCACATACATGACCATCACCTGCACCGCCGCGAGACCCGAGGCCGCGCCGATCATGGCCACCATGGGACCATCGCCCGCCTTGTAGCCCCGGCCCGCCGCCTTTGTGCGGCCGCGCGCTTCCATGCGCGTGACTTCCACGTGGCGTTTGGCGAATGAAAGAGACAGGAACAGGAACATCGAGAAGACAAGCAGCCATGGCGAGAACACGACGCCGACCAGCGCGACACCAAAGCCGAGCCGCACCGTAAAGAGCGTCGCAAGAACGGCTGCATCCAGTAGCTCGATCTTCTTGAGGCTGAATGAATAGGCAAGTGTCAGCGCCAGATATATCGTGAGAAAGGCAATCGCGACCGGGCCGATCCACGCGGCGATCGCGTAAGCAGCGATCATGCCCGTGGGGATGAGGACAAGCGCGTGGGATATCTTCAGGCGCCCCGAGGCAAGCGGGCGGGTGCGCTTGGACCAGTGACGGCGGTCGTCTGCCAGATCAAACAGATCATTCAGCAGATATGTTGCTGATGCGAGAAGTGAGAGCGCCAGAAAGCCTGCGGCCGCAAGCGCCCATGCCCCGACATCGAACAGAAGACCACCAAGCATCAGCGGTGCGAAGATCAATCCGTTCTTGGCCCACTGGTGCAGGCGCAGAACCTTGGCCACGAATTTAAAGCCTGTCGCGGGGCGTTCAAAGATCTCTACCGGTTCGCGCACGGCGCGGGCCGCGCGCAAGACACCGGGTGTCGGATTCACCACCAGTGATTGCTGCGCCGTCTTCCATACGGGCACGTCGGCGCGGCTGTCGCCCGCATAGGCAAAGCCCCGGGGAAATGCCTCCGCAAGCACTGCGGCCTTGGCGTGGGATTTGAGATTGGTGGCCCCGTCGCTGGCAAACACACGGGTGATAAACGGGAACCGCTTCTTGATGCGGTGCGCAACAAGACTGTCCGTAGCTGTTGCCAGATGAACCTCACGGCCCAGGGCGGCCTCACGGGCAGCGAAGCTCACAAGGTCGTCGGTTACCGGCAGACCGTCCACATCCAGAACAGCCTTCTGAGCCAGTTTCTGTTTCAGAACGGCACGACCACGGAGCGCCCAGACAGCAACCTGAAACAGTCGCAGCGGGTTCTGCCGAACATAGGAAACAAATGTTTCAAACAGGATGTCAGTGCGGATGAGCGCACCATCAAGGTCCAAAACAAGCGGCAGTTCCGCCGATTTGTCTGTTTTGTGCGTTGTTTGCGCAGGCAAAACTGCGCGCTGTGCGTCAAGATTGGCAGGCATCTGGGGGCTTCCTGCTGGTTGAACCTTCCCTCAAGTGTGCAGGACCGGTGCCAAAGACCGGGTTAAGGCGGCAGTTAACGCGCCGCGCGGGCAAAGCTGTGCTTTCGGCACGGTTTTTGTAGCGGTTTGCGCAAGACGCCTGTTTCAGACCCAAACCTGCACACTGGAAACGCGCCATGCGTACCGACCCACACTTTGCCAAATATCTGATTTTCGCCGGTTCGCTTGCCGTTCTGGCCGCCGGGCTCGCGCGTGAAGCGTTCGTGCTCAATGTGGGTGTTGAGACCTTTGTGCAGGATCTGCGGCAGTTCAATCTGGATGCCGAGAACAGCGTTCCTGCCTGGTGGAGCTCCGCGATGATGCTGATGGCGTCATTGCTGCTCTATGCCCTGGGCGCCAACGCGTGGCGGGCCGGTGATGTTCTGTGGCGGCTCTGGCTCGTGATGGCCGTTGTGTTTCTTGGCCTCTCCATGGATGAAACCGCGAGTTTTCATGAAGGCGTCATCACGCCCCTGCGCAACGCCTTTGGTTTCGGCGGCATTCTCTTCTATGCGTGGGTCGTGCCGGCGCTGATCTGCGTTGCGGGCCTGGGCATTTTTCTTCTGCCGTTGCTCAGACTGCTTCCGCCGAGCCTCTTCAAGCGTCTTGCGCTGTGTGGCGGGGTGTTCATTGGCGGCGCAGTGGGCATGGAAATGGTCGGCGCGTGGCTGGACTATGAGGGATACCGGGCGACGGCCTTCTATGCGCTCTCCACGAGCACGGAAGAAGGTCTGGAACTTCTGGGTATGAGCCTGTTCCTGGCGGTACTGCTTGACCAGTTTGATCCCGCACGCGCTGTCGTTGGAGACTTTGCGACGCACAAGGTCGTTCGCAACCGGACAGCGGCACGCGTTACGGGCGCCGGACAGTTCCCTCCCGTGCCTGCGGACTGATCACCCTCTCCCTCACGTCGACGAGAACCGTATCCGGTTGCCAAACGGGTCCTGCACCTCAACCAGTTTTCCACCCCATGGCGCGTCGTCGAGGCCCGGCCGGATATTGCCGATGGCGTCTCTGGTCCGCAGCTCCGCGTGGAAGGCGTCTATGCCGTCCATCTGCACAAAGGTTGTGGAGCCGGGCGTTGAGTCCCCGTGGTGCTCACTCAGATCAAGAGTGAGGCCGGCGCGCGCCACCCGCATGTAGAGCGGGAGCCCGGGTTCGAAACGGTGCTCGAACACGATCTCACATCCAAGATACTCCAGGTAAAACCGGCGGGCCTGCGCCTCGTCGAACATCCTCAGAATGGGGATTGCACCATGAAACCTGATCGTCATCCGCAGGGCCCTTTCAGCAGGTCGCGTACCGGCAAAAACACGAGTCTTTCCGGCACTTTAAGCCATATCGCCCTGTTGACACGTTGCCGGGGACTCCCTATCTCACCCCGGTGCTTGTTAGCACTCGCCCAAACCGAGTGCCAATGAGCAGCGGACGACATCAAGTTGTCCGCTTAGCTATTGAAAATGTTGGACTTTTGGCCCTGATGTGATTGGGGCCTTATCCATTTAAGAGGAGAGAGCTCATGGGTTTTCGCCCCCTGCACGACCGTGTTGTCGTTCGCCGGCTCGAAGAAGATGAGAAGACAGCTGGCGGGATCATCATTCCCGACACAGCCAAGGAAAAGCCAAGCGAAGGCGAAATCGTCTCCGTTGGTGCTGGTGCACGCGACGAGGCCGGCAAGGTTCAGCCGCTCGACGTGAAGGCCGGCGACAAGGTGCTTTTCGGCAAGTGGTCCGGCACTGAAGTAAAGATCGACGGTGAAGATCTGCTCATCATGAAAGAGAGCGATATTCTCGGCGTGATCGAAGGCAAAAAGGGCAAGAAGTAGAGCTGCGCGAGGGCATTCCCCTCACTAGCGCGGCTTTTTTATTGCCGACTTCCATCAACTAACCCGCCGGGAATGGCTGCTTCCAACAAGCGCCGACCGGCACAAAGAGAGGTAAAGGGAAACCATGGCTAAAGAAGTCAAATTTGGTTCCGAAGCCCGTGAAAAGATGCTCCAGGGCGTCGACACACTGGCAGATGCTGTGAAGGTGACGCTGGGTCCCAAGGGCCGCAACGTTGTCATCGACAAGTCCTTCGGCGCTCCGCGCACCACCAAGGACGGCGTGTCCGTGGCGAAGGAAATCGAACTGGAAGACAAGTTCGAGAACATGGGCGCACAGCTCATCCGTGAAGTTGCATCCCGCACCAACGACGAAGCTGGTGACGGTACAACAACGGCAACCGTTCTGGCGCAGGCCATCGTTCGTGAAGGCGCAAAGTCTGTTGCCGCCGGCATGAACCCGATGGACCTCAAGCGCGGTATTGACCTGGCAGCAGGTGCTGCCATCGAAGATCTCAAGAAGCGCGCCAAGAAGGTGAAGGGTTCTGACGAGATTGCTCAGGTCGGCACCATCTCTGCCAATGGCGAAAGTGAAATCGGTGACCTGATTTCACAGGCCATGCAGAAGGTCGGCAATGAAGGCGTGATCACGGTTGAAGAAGCCAAGTCACTGGAAACCGAACTGGAAGTCGTTGAAGGCATGCAGTTCGACCGTGGCTACCTGTCACCGTACTTCATCACCAATGCGGACAAGATGACAACGGAACTCGACGATCCGTACATCCTGCTGCACGAAAAGAAGCTCTCCAACCTGCAGTCCATGCTGCCGATCCTGGAAGCTGTTGTGCAGTCTTCCCGTCCGCTGCTGATCATCGCAGAAGACATTGAAGGCGAAGCGCTGGCGACCCTCGTGGTCAACAAGCTGCGCGGCGGCCTCAAGATTGCTGCCGTCAAGGCACCGGGCTTCGGCGACCGCCGCAAGGCCATGCTCGAAGACATCGCTGTTCTCACAGGCGGCCAGGTCATCTCTGAAGACCTCGGCATCAAGCTGGAAACAGTGACCCTCGACATGCTCGGCACGTCCAAGAAGGTCCGCATCACCAAGGACGACACAACCGTCGTTGATGGCGCCGGCAAGAAGAAGGACATCGAAAGCCGCGTTGCTCAGATCCGCAACCAGATCGAAGAGACTTCTTCTGACTACGATCGTGAGAAGCTTCAGGAGCGCCTTGCCAAGCTTGCAGGCGGTGTTGCCGTTCTGCGCGTTGGCGGTGCAACGGAAGTGGAAGTGAAAGAGCGCAAGGACCGTGTTGACGATGCGCTCAACGCAACCCGCGCTGCTGTTGAAGAAGGCATCGTGCCTGGTGGCGGTACAGCTCTGCTGTCAGCAACCAAGGCCATCACTGCCGTCATCGACAGTGCCGAAAACCACGACCAGCAGGCTGGTGTGAAGATCGTTCTTCGCGCCATCCAGGCTCCGATCCGTCAGATCGCCGAAAATGCCGGCGTTGAAGGCTCGATCGTTGTGGGCAAGGTGCTTGAGGGCAAGGGCGTTGGCTTTGGCTTCAACGCACAGACCGAAGAGTACGGCAACCTCGTTGAAATGGGCGTCATCGACCCCGTCAAGGTTGTGCGCCACGCTCTGCAGGATGCAGCCTCAGTTGCCAGCCTGCTGATCACGACGGAAGCCATGGTCGCCGACAAGCCCGAAAAGGGCGGCGCCGGTGCCCCGGCCATGCCGGACATGGGCGGCATGGGCGGCATGGGCGGCATGATGTAAGCATCACGTCGCCTGAGCCTCATGAGCTCAGCGAGTGCGAAAGGGCGGCTCTCACGAGCCGCCCTTTTTGTTTTTGGAAAACTTATCCCCGGTCCAGCAACCAATGAGACACTGGCTGCATGGAAGAGTTTTTACCCCAGCTGTTTAACCGGTCCCGCCTCAGGGCGGGACTGCATGTCACCCGGATCGAGCGCGAGGTGCTCGACCGTATCAAGGTACTGCGCACCGCGCCGGGCCTGCTGAAGCGACTGCAGGCACAAAATCCTGATGCTGCATCCGACATTCCGGATTTTGCGGCGTGGGCCATGGACGCTCACAAGGAGATTGTGACCGCCCTTGCGGAGGAGCGCAGCTGGAGCTCTGCCCTCTTCGACATTGATCGTGCGGTCAACAGCCTCAACCACATCGCGGCGCATCGCAGCTGGCAGGGCACCGCGGCATGCGCACGGCTTGCGGTGCGGCTGCGCCTTCAGCGGGAGTATCTGCGGCAGCTTGATCACCTCATGGGCTAGAGCGTGCGGATTAGACCTGGTGAGCGAAGTCCTCCACCGGCCAACCGGCCTTTTTGGCACCTGCCCGATAGGCGCTTTCCAGGAAGGCCAGCAGGGTCTCACGCGGGTCGGCGCTCTGGCGCACGGCCTCGTATGTCAAAAAGGCCATGTGCGAGCCACCGGCGTCGTTCCACACGGCTTGGGCGGGTTCGAGTAGATGTGTCTCGATGCCATCCGGCTCCGGCGCTGTGTAGGAATAGAACGCCGCCTCGCGCACCTGATCATCGCCTACCCACCAGCCGAACGAGATGACTTCGTGGCTGTAGGCTTCCCTGTCGGCGTTGGTGCCGCCCTCCATGGGCGGGGCCTTCTTGCCGGAGAAGCGGGTGAGCGCCAGGTCGAAGGAATGCCAGAACAGGTGCACCGGCGTCGACTTGCCGAGGAAGCGCCCTCGGAATTCTTCAAACACGGTTGCGATCTGAGACAGGGCGCGCCAATAGGCATGTACCTTGTCGCCGTCATAGGTCTTGTGATCCGTATCCTGAGCAAAGGGTGTGGTGTATGGACGATCGTAAGGGACCGCGTGAATTTTCACCTCGATGCCCAGTTCCTTCAGCGCGTCAAAGACCTTCGCATAGAAGTCCGCAACGCTCAGACCGGCCAGAGCAAAACTGCGCTCGCCGCCGTCACATCGCGTGATGGTCAGTGTGTGGTCGATGAAATCAAAGGCAATCTCGAAATCCACGCCGCCATAGGGGATACGCCGCGTTGTCACGCCGCGCGACGACGGGTACAGCGTCACGTGCCACCAGTGGTTCAGCTTGGGATGGGTCTTGAGCCTGATCTTGCCGACGATCTGCAAAAACAGATGCAGGGTTTCCTTGGTGTCTTCCCACTCTTCCAAAGGAAGCGGCGGCAGATCGAGGGCGGGACGCATGGCGGGGCTCCTTGCTTACACGTCACAGACGTCTTGATGCAGCAAGCCTAGCCCAGCTTCGTCTCCAGCGCTGCCATAAGCGGATTGCCACGCTCAAAAATGTAGCGCGGTTCCGTGACAGTGACCGCGTCCTTACCCGCGGCATAAAGGTGCGTCACCACGTCGTGCACCCTGCCGTCAGGCACATGCATGATGAGCGCGACGCGAGCCCCGTCCTCGTCATAGGGGAACGGCACACGGGCGCCGAACTGCTCTTCCAGCTCGCGCAGAAGGCCCGTGTCTGACACGTCGTGCAGGAAGCGGACTTCCACCACGTCCTTTGCACGGGAGACGGCTTCGATCATTTCCAGAATCTTCGCGGCCGCCGCGCGGGTGTTCGGGCCCCAGGATGCCGTGCGTGACGCAATGAGGTTCGCCTCGCTCCGCAGCATCACGCCGTCGTCGAGAATCTTGAGGTTGTTGGCGGCGAGTGTCGCGCCCGTTGATGTGATGTCCACAATGGCTTCCGCCGTGCCACCGGCGGGTGCGCCTTCGGTTGCCCCGGCGCTTTCGACAATGCGGTAATCCGCCAGACCGTGCGCCGCAAAGAAGTTCCGTGTCAGGCGCAGATATTTGGTCGCAATGCGCACGCGCTCGCCGTGGCGGGCATGATAGGCGATGGCGACGTCATCAAAGTCCGCCATGGTGCGCACGTCAATCCAGGACTGCGGCACGGCGACCACCACATCCGCGTGGCCAAAGCCCAGAGGCTTGATGATGTGGACGGCGGCCTTGGGATCGGGCAGTTTTTCTTCCAGCAGGTCTTCGCCGGTAATGCCCAGATGCACCTGGCCCGAGCCGAGCGCACCGGCAATCTCACTGGCGGACAGGAACGCCACATCCGCGTTGGGCACGCCGCCGAGGCGGCCGACATATTCGCGCGACGAGCCGGACTTCTTGATCGGGCACCCGGCCTCGCCGAAGAACTCCATTGCCTTTTCCTGCAACCGGCCCTTGGAGGGCACGGCGATGACAAGGCGGTCTTCTGTATCTGTCATGCTCATGGGCGTGCCTCCAGGCCAACTGCGGCCAGCAGTCTCTCGGTGCGCACGGCGCAACCGACGGCAGGCACATTGCGCGGGGCGCCGAGGCTTTTGAGCAGGCCGTCATAGCGTCCGCCGCCGGCCACCTGTCGCGAGGGACCCAGCGCTTCCACCCGCAGCTCAAACACGAAGCCCGTGTAGTATTCTTCCTTGCGGCCGAAGTCGGCATCAAAGGTAATGTCATTGCGGCTGATGCCTTTGCCACAGATAAGATCGATACGCCGGGCAATTGCCTCCAGCTCGTCATCCAGGGACACGCCGGCGGCTTTGGCCACATGAGCGATTTCGTCTACCGCACTGGTGCAGGGGACGGAGATGGCAAGGAAGGCGCGAATGGCGTCGGCGGTTTCGCGCGATAGCTCAGCGGAAGCGGCTCCCGCCGCCTGTTCCAGAAAGCGTTCGGAAATCTCGG
>Ga0207422_1003344_pt1 | contig 16310 bp, 15 predicted proteins | sample MarCyaLeptolynsp_FD_187757 | JGI IMG/M metagenome (GOLD analysis project Ga0207422, IMG submission 187757) | Marine cyanobacterial communities from Panama - species 1 Leptolyngbya sp. (SPAdes) | ecosystem: Environmental > Aquatic > Marine > Unclassified | place: Panama: Panama City | collected...
AGAACTTCCCTGACCCCCTCGCTTGAGAGGCGGGTCCCGAAAATTATGGTTACTTTGAGTTAAGGCTGATCTTTGCACCAGCTTTAACCAGGACCTCGCCATAGGTCCTAACCATGATTTTCACACATCCCATCAAGCACGGCGTTCTGCTGGCAGCTGTTGTGGCTTTGTCGGCATGCGGAGGGATCATTCCCGGAAGCGGCGCATCAAGCGCAAGCGCACCCACGGCGAGCGCCTCAGGCGAGTATCGGCAGTCGGTTCGGTCAGCTCCGACTTCTCGGATGGCATCCACGCCTGCGGTCATCGCGCCGCGTGGTGAAGAGCGCACATGCCACGCCAAACTCACTCAGGCCGGAGCCAGGTTCTCGCCCATCCCAGACAGCTATTCCGCTCCAGGATGCAACAAGATTGGCACGGTCCAGCTTTCAGCGCTGTCGGGCGATCGTTCCCAATTCAGCATCAGCAATCTCGGCGCTGTTGAATGCGAAACCGCCGCTGCCTTCAGCAATTGGGCGCGCTTTGGGGTCGACCGCGCGGCTCGCCAAATTCTAGGCAGCCCGCTGATGCGGATCGAAACCATGGGCAGCTATGCCTGCCGCAATATCGCCGGGAGCAACCGGCGTTCAGCGCATGCTCGCGGAGCAGCGATCGATGTATCCGGCTTCGTACTTGAGGACGGTCGACGCATCGTTCTGAAGGAAGATTGGAACGGCGGCACTGTGGCGGAGCGTGAATTCCTGCGCGTTGTGCACCGTAGCGCATGCAAGCGATTCGGGACGGTTCTTGGGCCGGAATACAATGCCGCGCATCGTGACCATTTCCATCTCGAAGGAAACGGCAATAAATTCTGCCGCTAGGGCAGAGCTTCGGGTTCCAACTTGGCTTCAATCTTGAGCCGCACCGCCTCGGCAGCGTGGCGTGCGCCCAGCTTGGACATCATATTGGCGCGATGGATCTCAACCGTCCTCGGACTGATATCCAATTGTCGCGCGATCACCTTGTTGCTGTTGCCAGCGCTGAGCCAGTCGAGCACTTCGCGCTCGCGATTGGACAAAGATGAAATGCGATTGCGCGCCTCGATCATACGCCGTTTGGCGATCAGGAAGGATTCTGCTTCCTTGGCCGTCCGCTCCAGACACAGCTCAAACCGCGCTGGTTCCAGCGGCAATGGCAGATAGTCCAGCGCCCCGGCTTTGATGGCTTTGACAATTCGCCGCGGCCTGGGATGCTCGTCAACCACAATGATTGGCAACCAAATGCCAACATGATTGAGGCGATCAAACAAGGCGACGACACCACCTTCGTGAGCCGCATCGTGGGCCAGCAACACGCCTTGCGTGGGTGGATGCGAGGCCAGCTCGCTAACGGAGCTGTACACTTCACAATGATGTCCGAGAGAAAATCCCAATCGCGCAATCTCCGCCCGAATTCGGCTTGAACCGGAGATAATGTGGAGGGTCGGCTTGCTTGTCATCGCAATGACTATGCGGCGCGACCTGGCAGATTTCACTCTCAACTAAGGCCGAATTGGAGCAATGGATTGTTCACCATATCGCGAACGACGAAATCGTCCCGCTCGGCAATCGCAATATAACACCAAAATGAACTAAATCGCTGATCCTGCTTCGTTTAATTTGCCTTCTTGGCCTGTTCGAACGAGTAATCAGGTAGCGAATGGAACGCTGATTTGAGCGCATCACCCCAACTCGAAGAGATGGCGCTGAAATAGGGATCATCATGCTCGATGCGGTGCTGATGGCTCGGCTCGAACTTGTCGCGTTCGATCACCATCAGGTCGAGCGGCAAGCCCACCGACAGGTTGGCCTTGAGCGTGGAATCGAACGATACCATTAGCAATTTGACCGCGTCTTCGAACGACATGTCGCGATCATAACCGCGGATCAGAATCGGTCGTCCATATTTGGTTTCGCCAATCTGGAAGAAGGGCGTGTCCCAGCTGGCTTCGATGAAATTGCCTTCGGGATAGACCAGGAAAAGACGCGGCTCCATGCCTTGGATCTGACCTGCAACGATGATCGATGCGGTAAACCTGCCTTTGCCGCGATCGCCATTGGCGGCTTGCCGTTCTTCAATCGTCGTTCGTAGCAGGCGCCCAATCTCGGTCGCCACGTTGAACATGGTTGGCCCTTTGAGCAGCGCGTTGTCACGCTCGGTCGGAGCCTTGGTCCGTTCCTCCAACTGGCTGACAACAGCCTGAGTCGTGGCCAGATTGCCCGCGGTCATCACCGTGATCATCCGCTCACCGGGAACCTGCCAGTGAAACATCTTGCGGAAGGTCGAGATATTATCGACGCCAGAATTCGTCCGCGTATCGCTCATCAGAACGAGACCGCGATCCAATACCATTCCCACACAATATGTCACGATTGTCTCCGCAAAGCTGAGCGAGCCCGCTAGCTGGAATCGGCCTGCCGCTCAAGCGTCAGAGAAATGGCTATTGCTGCTGGCTGTCTTGCTGCTGTTCCACGGCAACATCGACGGTGAGCAATTGCTCGGTCGATCCATAGCTGATTCCCGTCACTGGGGCGGCGTCGCGATAGTCCCGACCCGTGGCCACGCGCACATAGCGTGGATCAGGGCTGATCCCGTTCGAAATGTCGAAGCCAACCCAACCGAGACCATCGATATGGACTTCGGCCCAGGCATGGGTTGCCTCCTGTTCGATCCGATCATTCATCATCAGATAGCCACTGACATAGCGCGCCGGGATGTCGGCAGCGCGCGCAGCGCCGATAAAGATATGCGCGTGGTCCTGGCATACGCCATGCCCCGCTTCGATCGCCTCCTCTGCCGTGGTTTCGACGCCGGTGCGCCCGGTTTCATATTCGACCTCTGCGCGGATGCGGGCAGACAGAGCGTGTAGATATTCGAGCTTGTCATCGCCCCCACTGGGCAAGTCGCGGATCAGCGCACGCATCCTTGCGCCGGGCTTGGTCAGGGATGTCTGCCCAAGAAAGCTCCACAATGGCAGGTGGCCCGAATGGCGACCGATTACGCCGGCATTGTCTTCTGTGATCACCGTCCCGCGACACGTCACCATCACCTCGGTCGCCTCTGGCTCAACCGCGACCAAGGTTACCGTGTTGAAGTGCTGATCATCATATTCGAGCTGGGGATGCGCGTTTTCGTACTCCATTTCCCAGTCGAGAATTCTCTGCCCTTGCGTTTCTTTCGGAGTGAGCCGGAGCCGCTGCAACGCATGCACGACAGGATCCGCAAATCGATAACGCGTAGTATGGCGGATCGAGAGCTTCATGCGAGGAACCTGTAATCTTCGGCAATCGCGGCGCCGATGGCTGAATTGCGAGCCATGAAGTCGACCAAAAATTCGTGCAGACCGCGGTCGAAGATATCGTCGACATTCAGCGCATCGAATTCGCTATCAGCCTCTTGCATCAGGCGATTGCAGCTTCCCTCCTCGCCATGCATGCGCGCAAGCTCAGCAAGGTTTTCACGCAAGGCGCTTCGGCAGAATGCGAGGCTGCGGGGAAAACGATCGTCGAGCACCAGAAATTCTACGATCCCACGCGCCTCAATCTGGCCAGCATTGAGCCAGCTATAGGCTCTCGCTCCGGCAACCGATCGCAGCACCTGCTCCCACTGGCCCGTGTCGAGACTGGAACCGACATGGCTGAGTGACGGCAGCAGCAAAAAATACTTCATGTCGAGAATGCGTGCCGTGCTCTCTGCTCGCTCAACATAGGTCCCGGCGCGCGCAAAGTGATAGCCTTCATTGCGCAGAATCGTGCCGTGAAATGCCCCATGGACCAAAGCAGCGGACTGCCGGATGGTGCCTAGAACATCGCCAATCGCGCCCTGCCCCACCGGCCGCGAAAGCTTGGCATCGAGCTCCATCCAGCTTTCATTGACCGCTTCCCAGACTTCGCTCGATATATTGGTGCGAGCCATCCGTGCGTTGGTGCGAACAGCAGCCAGCATTTCGCGGATGCTGGCAGGATTGGCCTTGTCGCGCAGGACAAAGTTCCATGCCTGGGTGCCCGAATATCCGTCATTATTGGCTTCATAGGCCGCTTGCTGGCCCGATGTCGCGATAACCGAGCGCCACTCATTCTCGGCCGTCACCACGTCGCGAGTCAGCGCCATGCGCAAGCCGGCCTCAAGCAGACGGGCGGTGTTCTCGGCCCGCTCCAGATATCGGAACATCCAGAACATTCCATTGGCTGTCCGGCCTAACATGGCGAAGATCCCAGCATCAGTCCTTGAGCACCCATGTGTCTTTGGTGCCGCCGCCCTGGCTCGAATTGACGACAAGCGATCCTTTCTTGAGCGCCACACGGGTCAAGCCACCCGGCGTTATGTCGATGCCATTTGGCGAAACGAGGACGAAGGGGCGCAGATCAACATGTCTCGGTGCCAGCCCTTTGCGCGTGTAAATCGGGCAGGTTGAGAGCGACAAGGTCGGCTGGGCGATGTAATTCTCTGGATGAGCGACGAGTTTCTTTCGGAACGCTGCAATCTCGCGTTTTGACGCCGTTGGCCCGATCAGCATGCCATAGCCGCCCGAGCCATGGACCTCCTTGACGACCAGCTCCTCAAGATTGTCCAAGACGTAAGCCAGACTGTCTTTGTCCGCGCAGCGCCATGTCTGCACATTGGGCAACAAGGGCTTCTCGCCAGTGTAGAATTCGACGATCTCAGGCATGAAGCTGTAGACAGCCTTGTCGTCTGAAACGCCAGTGCCGGGTGCGTTGGCGATGGTGATCCCGCCGGCGCGATAGACATCCATGATTCCGGGAATTCCAAGCACGCTGTTGGAGTTGAAGCTGAGCGGATCGAGGAATTCATCATCCACCCGGCGATAGAGCACATCGACCGGTTCATATCCGCTGGTGGTGCGCATCTGGACCAGCCCGTCGACCACGCGAAGATCGCTGCCTTCGACCAGCTCGGCGCCCATCTGATCAGCCAGGAATGCGTGCTCGAAATAGGCTGAATTGTATATCCCCGGGGTGAGCACAGCGACATTGGGCTTGCTCCGTCCACTGACGGCAAAACCGGGCGGAGCGCATGCGGCGAGGCTGCGGGCAAGCCGGCGGGGATAGTCGGACACGCTTTCTACCGGCACACGCGAAAACAGATCCGGGAACATCGCCATCATGGTTTCGCGGTTTTCGAGCATGTAGGACACGCCCGATGGTGTGCGGGCATTGTCTTCCAGCACGAAAAATTCGTCTGGACCTGTGCGGACCAAATCGATGCCGACGATATGCGTGTAGATTCCTCCAGGCGGAGTGAACCCAACCATATTCGACAGCCACGCCTCGTTCTGTCGAAACAGCCGCTCGGGCACGCGGCCAGCGCGAATAATCTCCTGACGGTGATAAAGATCATAGAGGAAACTGTTGAGCGCGCGCACGCGCTGTTCGATCCCGCGCGAAAGCTTGCGCCATTCGGATGCGGTGATGATACGCGGCACCATATCGAATGGGATCAGCCGCTCTTCAGCTTCGTTCTCGCCATAGACGTTGAAGGTGATGCCAGTGCGCCGAAAAGTGTTGTCGGCCTCTACATCCTTGCGCTTGAGCCAATTGCTGTCCTGTTCACCAAGCCAGCCGGAATAATCAGAATAGGCAGCGCGCGTGCCGCCCGCCGCGTCATACATTTCATCAAAATTGTCGACGGGTCCGACCATTTACCCCCAGTTGAAGCGATTGTGCCTGCAACTCAGTGTGCCAAGGCAGTCTAACCGCATCAAACCAAAAGGAAAGGCTCAGTTGCGTTCCAATTCCTCAAGCACCGCCTGGATCGCTTCGGGATCGTACGAAAAGCCGATATGCGTGCATCTCAACGCGGTCTCCCGATCACGCTCGTCGGGCTCTCCGCGCGCGGCACGCGGGGCGATGACACCATCGCGCGGGCTCCACATGGCGACGGTTTCGACTGGTGGTTTACCAGCAATATCATTCTCGATCGGCGGGTTCTCAACGCGATAGCCGGTAACGAATTGATAGAGCCGCCAGGCATTGTTGGCGTGCGGCTTGTACGAGAAAGGCGATCCCATGGTGATGACCTTCGCCACCTTGTCGGGATGACGCTTGGCCAACTCACGCGCAAACAAGCCGCCAAGGCTCCAGCCCAACAGAACCGGTTGCGTGTCATAGCGCTCATTGATCTCAATCAGTCGCTGTTCGAGGAGGTCCAGATTCTCGGGCGTGGGACCAAGATTGAAGCCCAACCCCCAGCGCTTGGCCTTGTGACCTGCCCGCTCAAGTTGGCGCGAAAGATAGCGCATCCGAGTGGGATTGGTGAAGAAGCCCGGAAGCACCATTACGATCTTGGGGCTTTTGCTGGCAGCGACCTGTGGCTTGCGAAAGGGCAAAAGCGGAAGCTTGAGCAAAAATTCGAGCTCACCCGCCAGCCGCAAGACCGAAGGGCGGCCGCTTTCTTCGTCGGAGCGATCTTCCCGAGCGAGTTCGATCCGACGCGCAAGCTCACTGTTCGCGATGCCTCGCGTCAGAGCCTCAGGGGACCATGTCGGTGTAGAGCGTCGATCAAACATTGGCCTGTGTTACGCTGCCTGCAACTGCAATCAAAGTGTAACACTAGGCCAATCTGCTGAACGATCAGTGAAGCAGGAGCCTATTCGCAATCGCCTATGCGCTTGCCCGAAATGGTGCCCTTCATGTTTACCTCACCGCCTGGTCCGCCGGAGACATTGCCGTCAATCGTCAAAGTGTAAGTGTCGACCCCGAACTGACCATCAAGCTTGGTCGTGTTGACGCCCGCACCGCCCATATCGCACGTCATCTCGATCTGCAGGCGATTGCCCGAGCGATCGAAGCGGACATATTCGCAACCATCGGGCTGCTGAGCACCGAAGAATTCGGCTTCCGGTTCCTCAATGTCTTCCTCGTCGAGGCATTGTGACGAAATGACGCCGCTGCCCATGCGCCGCATCACCATCTCTTTCATGTCTTCGGGCACACCCGGGAGATCGAGCTCGGTATACTCCATCTTGGTTTCCCACATGCCTGGACGCATTTTGACCGAGGGGCCTTCAGCCATTTCAGCGATCACTTCATCGGTCGTGATGGTGCCATCGCCATCCGCGTCGGCACCGCCACCCGAGCAGCCAGCTGTCGCCATGGCCAGCACTGCCAATCCTGCAATTCGCTTCATATCCCGTCTCCTATCTGGCTGAGTCGCACCCACTGCGGTCCAACGCATCAATATCCAAAGGTATCGGTCGAACCAGCACTTCACAACAGTGCATTTGTCCTCCATATGTTCCGCCATGGCCGAACTCATTATTCGTCGCGGATTGGAAGAACCTGAGACTGGTGAGGAGTTCACTCCGCACCGGCCTGAGCGCCCTGAAAAGAGCATGCCGGGCAAGCCGTTCAAGCTCGTCTCAGACTACGAACCCGCCGGCGACCAGCCGACTGCGATTGCCGAATTGGTGGCCGGCGCGGAGGAGAGCGAGAAGACGCAGACACTGTTGGGGGTGACCGGATCGGGCAAGACCTTCACGATGGCCAAGGTGATCGAGACGTTGCAGCGCCCTGCCCTTGTGCTGGCGCCCAACAAGATCCTCGCCGCGCAGCTTTATGGGGAGTTCAAAAGCTTCTTCCCCGAGAATGCCGTCGAGTATTTCGTCAGCTATTACGACTACTACCAGCCCGAAGCCTATGTCCCTCGCTCTGACACCTATATCGAAAAGGAAAGCTCCGTAAACGAAGCGATCGATCGGATGCGTCACTCGGCCACGCGCGCGCTGCTCGAACGCGACGATGTGGTGATCGTCGCCTCGGTTTCATGCCTTTACGGGATCGGCTCGGTCGAAACCTATTCGGCCATGGTTTTCGACATCAAGTCAGGGCAAGTGGTCGACCAGCGCGAGCTGATACGGAAGCTCGTCTCGCTCCAATACAAGCGCAATGACGCCGCATTTGCACGCGGCAGCTTTCGCGTTCGCGGTGACAATCTTGAGCTGTTTCCCAGTCACTATGAAGACATGGCCTGGCGGATCAGCTTCTTTGGCGACGAGATCGAAGAGATCGCGGAATTCGATCCGCTGACCGGCAAGAAAGGCGCGGCGCTCGACAAGGTCAGGGTCTACGCCAATTCGCACTATGTGACGCCCGGACCCACGATGAAACAGGCGATGGAGGCGATCAAGTTTGAGCTCAAACATCGCCTCGAGGAGCTTGAGGAAGAGGGCAAGCTGCTGGAGCATCAGCGGCTTGAACAGCGCACCAATTTTGATCTCGAAATGATCGCCGCCACCGGCAGCTGTGCGGGGATCGAGAATTATTCACGCTTCCTCACCGGTCGCCTGCCGGGTGAGCCGCCGCCGACATTGTTCGAATATTTGCCAGAGAATGCGCTGCTGTTCGTTGATGAAAGTCACCAGACGGTGCCGCAGATTGGCGCGATGGCGCGCGGTGACCATCGCCGCAAGCTGACGCTCGCCGAATATGGTTTTCGCTTGCCATCCTGCATCGACAATCGCCCGCTGCGCTTCAACGAATGGGATGCCATGCGCCCGCAGACATTCTGTGTGTCGGCAACGCCCGGTGGCTGGGAGTTGGAACAGACCGGCGGCGTGTTCGCCGAACAGGTGATCCGTCCAACCGGCTTGATCGATCCCCCAGTCGATATCAGGCCGGTCGAAGACCAGGTCCAGGATTGCATCCAGGAATGCCTTGCAACAGCCAAGAAGGGCTATCGCACGCTTGTCACCACGCTCACCAAGCGTATGGCCGAAGACCTCACCGAATTCATGCATGAGGCCGGCGTGCGGGTCCGTTACATGCACTCCGACGTCGAGACGTTGGAGCGTATCGAATTGATCCGCGACTTGCGCCTGGGCGTCTATGACGTGCTCGTTGGCATCAACTTGCTGCGCGAAGGCCTCGACATTCCCGAATGCGGGCTGGTGTGCATACTCGATGCGGACAAGGAAGGTTTTCTGCGATCCGAGACTTCGCTGATCCAGACGATCGGGCGCGCTGCTCGCAATGTCGACGGGCGGGTGATCCTTTACGCTGACCGCATCACCGGCAGCATGGAACGCGCCATGGCGGAGACCGAGCGTCGGCGCGAGAAGCAACGCGAGTTCAACGAAGAGCACGGCATCACACCGCAGACGATCAAACGTGAAATTGCCGACATTGTCGCGCACACCGCGTCGCAGGATGGCGTCACGGTCGATACCGGAGATGACGAGGTCAACAATCTCGTCGGGCACAACCTTCGCAGCTACATCGAAGACCTTGAGAAGCGGATGCGTGAAGCCGCGGCCGATCTCGAGTTTGAAGAAGCCGGCCGGTTGCGCGACGAAATCCGCCGGCTCGAGAATGACGAGCTGGGCTTGCCCGATCCCGAGAAGAAAGCCCCGATGGTGGGACGGTCTAACGAAGGCAAGCCGGGCACGCGCAAAATGCGCTACGGCAAGACGCAGCGAAAGATGCGCTAGTCGGTTGATGGGCGGCGCGTCCCACGGACACGCCGCCACGATCGGTCAGTCTTTGCCGCGGAAGAACCCCAGCACGGCGCAGGCCAGCGAATAGCCAACCAGCAGGTGCACAAAGTCCAGCCCAACAGCCCCGGCTGCGCGTCCTTCATAGAGCCAATTGTAGCCGAAGATTGGCAGTGCCAGCAGCACGGCGACTGTGGCTCCAACTTTCAACGAAGTGCCGATTTCCGAGGCACCGACATGGTTCATCACCCATGCTAGGCCAATCACCTGAACCAATGTGATCCCGAAGCCCCAGACATACATCATCGCACCAAGCTCAGCGTTGCGCGCCAATGCGTCTTCCTCTGTCATCTCAACCAGAGCCAGCCATTGCTCGCCGAACAGCACGCCAAAGATCATGAACCCGACCATGTAGAATACGATCGAGGCGACCAGGATCGCCACCAGCGAAGATCCAAACAGTTTAGGCATGAATTTCCCCCTCCCTTATTTTTTGATGGCATGTTTGTAGGGCGCGACGGGGACTTCGCCAAATCACGCCGAGAATTCGCTCCGTCGACTGCACATTGCCAGCGTGGATCGAACCGCTATGAAGCTCGCAAGATGCGGATTTCCTGGCTCATTGCGTTTGGTGCGGCTTGCACTCTGGTCAGCGCCTGCAAACCGCCGCCGACCGATGCCGATATGGCGCGCGAGATGCCAAGAGTGGCACAAGGCGTTGCATCCGAACCGATCGATTCACCTGACAGCGAAGGCGCCTTTTGGGCTCAGAGCACAACGCCAGGGCGCCTCATCTACGGACAAGCTGGACAGCCGCCGCAGCTTGCATTGGCTTGTGCGAATGAAACCCTCACGATCACGCGAAACGCCCCGGCTGACAGGGATGCGCAAGCGCTGCTGGCGCTGGTTGGCAATGGACATATCGGGCGGATCCCGGTTGATGCAGCGGAGATCAACGGCCGCCGTGTCTGGCAAGGTCAGGCCCCGGCGGTGGACGACCTCTGGGAACCGCTCGCCGGACCACGCCATTTGATCGTCACGGTTCCTGGTGCAGGCACGGTTACCCTCAATCCAAGCACAATGCCGATGGCGCTGATAGCCGAGTGTCGCGGCTTGCCAGCGTTGGAGATCGAGCCTGAGGCTAGTTCCGAGCCCGCTCAATAAGCATGTCAGCTGTCAGCACTTGGGGCAATTGCTCGCCCTCTTCTCCCGCTGGGTACCACAGGTAGAGAGGAACCCCTGCTGCGCCTTGCGCGGTGAGGAATGCCGTGATCTCTTCATCGCGGCGCGTCCAGTCGCCAACCATGGTGATCACACCAGCTTCTTCGAAGGCTTCGTGGACATTCTCGCGTTCGATCGCCACGCTCTCATTGACCTTGCAGGTGACACACCAATCAGCGGTGAACCACAGGAAGACCGGCTGCCCACTGGCGCGCGCTTCCGCAAGCTCTGATGCGCTGAATTGCAGCGGCGAATGGATCGAGTCTTGTGAGATATCGGTGCTTTGCTCAGCATAGCTCGAAGGCAGTGCGAAGGCGCCAAAAATCAGGAACGGCGCGGCGACCAGGCCGAAGGCCGGCCATGCCATCTTGCCAGCGCGTTGCAAACGCCCGACCACCATCAAGGCGCCGATCACACCCATCAGCGTCACCAGCGCGAACAGCGCAAAACCTTGACCACCAAGCCGCGTCACCAGCCAGACCAGGGCGAGCGCGGTAAGCCCCATCGGTATCGCCATCGCCTTGCGGAAACGTTCCATCCACGGGCCCGGCGTGGGCAGCATTCCGCGTAAAGCCGGGACAAACCCAATCAGGAGGAAGGGAAGCGCAAGACCCAGGCCAAGGGTGGCAAACAGGATCAGAGCTTGAGGCGTGGGCAGCAACAGGGCTGCTCCCAGCGCGGCTGCCATAAATGGTCCTGTGCAAGGCGTAGCCGCAACCGCCGCCAGCAATCCGGTAGCAAAGGCGCTGGCTGGTTCACCGCTGCGTGTGATCGAAATTGATGGCAGTTCGAACATGCCGGCAAAGTTGGCGGTGATCACCGCCGCGAAGAACAGCAAGGCGACGACCACTGCGGGTTCCTGCAGTTGGAACGCCCAGCCGACTTGCTCTCCTGCCGCTCTCAGCGCGAGCATCAATCCGCCCAATGCGACACAGGCGATTACAACGCCAGCGGTGTAGGCGATGCCTTCGCGGCGCGCTTGCGCTTCGCTCTCGCCAGCACGAGCAAGGCTGATCGCCTTGAGGCTGAGGATCGGGAACACGCACGGCATGATGTTGAGGATCAACCCGCCGAACAGCGCGCCAAGTACGAGCGTCCAAAGAGGCGGTGTTTGCATGCCGATCGGGCCCGCGATCAATTCTCCGCCGCTGGACACATCGCCTTGTATTGCTTCAAAGCGAACGCCGCTTCCGTCGCCAAAGGCAAGAATTCCGCCGATCGTATCGACGCTGTAGCTCTCGCCTTCCCAAAGCGGGATCTGCGTGACAAGTGCATCTCCATCGCGCCTGAAAGTCTGTTTGGCAGCGTACTGGACAGGCCCGTCCTCAGCCACAAACACATGAGGATCGGGCAGGCCGACCGAATTCGGCAAGGGTATGGCGATTTGCAGTGTCTGTCCCGCGTTCGCGAATGTCGCCTGCGCGTCAAGCAGCGGCGCTATTTCAGCCCTCCAGCGGGCAAAGTCGCCGCCTGGCCGGGCGATCAGCGTTGCATCTTGCGGAACGCAGATAATGTCGGTGCAAGCGAGATATTCGACGAAGCCAGTGATAGCTGGAAATTCCGCGATCTCGGCTTTGGCGGGCACGCTGATCGGTACAAGGACCGTGAACGGCCCCTTGTAAATATGGTTCATCAAATCGCCGATCAGGAAACGCTGCGGCACCGGATAGAGAGCATCGCCCTGTTCCCATCCCTCTGGAAGCTCGAGAGTGAGCTGCATGCCCTGCCCGGCGTCACCCGGGTTTGACCAATAGCCATGCCATTCGTCCGAGCTGGGCTCAAAATGCAGCGCGAGCGTCCATTCCTGTCCGGCCTGCGGCATCCCATCAGCACGCAACTCAACAGCAATATTGTCGCTACCGAAGCGCGCCTCCTGCGCCGTGGCAGGCGTTAATGCGCCCAGCATTGCAACAAGCGCAAGGCAGCATGCGACAAAGAGCATGCGAGCAGCAGGGAAGATTCTTGCTTCGATCACCGGGATACCTTTAGGGACCACCTAGGGCGGCAATCGTCTATTCGCAATTGCCGCGAAAAGGGTGACACATTCGATGAACGACACACGCGATCTTCTGATCCTGGGCGGCGGCCTTGTGGGAATGACCCTCGCGCTTGCTGCTGCGCGCATGGGAATTTCCTCGCATGTGGTTGATCGGGCAGATCCAGCGGAGCTGACCAAGGAAGGCTTTGACGATCGCGCAACGGCGATTTCGACCGCAAGCTGGCACCTGTTTCGCAATATCGGGATTGCCGAGCATCTGGAGCAATTCGCTTGCCCCATCGCCAGCATCGCCGTGACCGACCAGAACAAGCCCGGCCGGATCGATTTCCAGCCTGAGCCGCATGAGGGATCGCTTGGTAGGATGTTCCCCAATCGTCGGCTGCGGCTCGCTCTGTTTGAGGCAGCGGCCAAGGAAGAACTGATCAATTGGCACGCCAAGTCCGAGATCACACATCGCCATCGCGATGCCTATGGCGTGTCATGCACGCTCGATGACGGGACTGAGCTCAAAGCCAGCCTGATGATCGCGGCAGAAGGACGCGGATCGCCGACCCGTGAAGAAGCCGGCCTGGTGGTCGCCAAATGGGATTACAGCCATCGCGCAGTCATCGCCGGTCTGACCCACGAAAAACCGCATGACAATGTCGCATGGGAGATCTTCTACCCCGCCGGCCCCTTTGCCCTACTGCCCATGAATGACGATGCCGACGGCACGCACCGATCTTCGCTGGTGTGGACGGTGTCGGAGGAAGATGGAGCCGGCGTGACGAAGCTGTCAGATCGTGCATTCCTGGCCGAGGTCGAGAAGCGTCTCGGCGGCATATTTGGCAAGGTCACCAGCGTAGGCGCGAGATCTTCATGGCCGCTTGGATTCCATCACACTGCACGGATTACCGGAGAGCGGCTCGCGTTGGTCGGTGATGCGGCGCACGGGATCCATCCGATTGCTGGCCAAGGCCTCAATCTCGGTCTGCGCGATTGCGCGGCCCTGGTCGAAGTGATCGCGGATGGTCAGCGGATTGGCCTCGACCCCGGCGACCACCAGATCCTGCAGCGCTATGAGAACTGGCGCGGGCTCGACAGCTTCATGGTGGCCCTGGCGACCGACGGATTGACACGGCTGTTCGGCATACCAGGCAAGACCGCCTCGGCTATTCGTCGGTTGGGCATGGCCGGCGTCCAACGCACCGGCGTGCTCAAGCACTGGTTTATGGACGAAGCGCGCGGTGTCTCAGGCGATCTGCCTGAATTGCTGCGCGCCTAGCGCGCCCTCAATTCTGCTCGATCAGATTGCCATTGCCGTCGCGCAGCTGGCGAGGTTCAAGCACCGCTTCCAACTCTAGCAGGTCAAGCGCATCCTGGACGTCACGCAGTCGCGTCGCATCGGCGATCCAGTTTTCGGCCTGTGCGGCACCCGGCAAGTTCTGAACTTCGTCAATCGCAGCCTGGATCCGTCCGCTTTCCAGAAACAGCCGCGCCCGTTCCAACCGACGTTGCGGTTGCGGAGACGGCGTGTCTTCGCGGCGGATCACGAACAGATCGCTTATCGCGCTCTGGATATCGCCCCAGGACGTGATCTCGTTACCTTCGGCCAATTCAGGCCCCAACCCTTGCAGTCGCGCCAGCAACCGGTCTGTCGTGATCGGATTGCGCGAGAAGGCGATGATCGTGCGCACGGCATTGGGCTTGTTGTCACCAAAGCGTTGGCGCAATTGGACCGCGAGCTCACCCAACTCATCACCGCGCTCAATGTAGCGACGAGCAGCAAAGGCGATCAGCAAGGCTTCGGCCCGAGCGGCATTGCCCGCGGCCGCCTGCGCTTGCAGATCGAGCCGTGCCAAGCGCTGCTCTGCCGCAGCCAGCCGCTGATCCAGACCGCCTTGTTGCTCGGCAACCTGCGCAACAGCCTCTGCCGCTTCCTCGACCGTCTCAGCCTCGATAACGTCAGCCAAAGGTGTCGGAGTCGGAGTGAGAGTGGCGATAACGTCAGGCGTCGGGCTTGCCTCTGAAGCGACTTCTTCCGGAGCCGCCTCCGCGACTTCGGCAGATCCGCTCATACTGTACCAGACAGAATAGCCGACCAGACCGCCGCCAGCAGCAAACGCCAGCAGCGCGGCAAACCAAATGCCACGAGACGATCCAGGTTTACGGCGACTACCGTATTTCGATTCCATTATTTTCCATTCCGCGACCCACAATCACAATCGGTATCGACCGACCAAGCGGGGAATTATGTGACTTTATTGGCATATGTCCCTGGTCAAGGCCAGCAATTCGGCATCGGTCGGGCTGCCGGCGATGTGGATGTCGCGCCATCCCGATCCAGCAGCCTCAGCGATGCGCGGACCAAGGGCGCACAATGTGAGGTTTGAGTGATCGACTTTCAAGCTTTGCAATTGCTCCGAAAGATGGCTTGCCGAGCCAGCAGAGTGGAGTAAGCAAATTGCATTATCTTTCAGTATATTGCCTTGCTTATCTGATAGGGCATCGAATGCAATTCGATAGATCACACGCTCGTCGATCGAGATGCCTTCAGGCACTTCAAGATCGATCCGCTCCTCGCCAGCCAGCCTCAAGAAGCGAATGCCTTCCGCCGCGCTATCGATCACCGATTGGAGCCCTCCAACTCCGACATGCGCCACCGAAAATCCTGCTTCCCGCGCGGCATTGGCTGTCGTCTCGCCAACCGCGTGGACGGGCAAATGTTGCAAGGCCTCGAGCCCCGAACCGCCAAACCGAAACGCGTTGGCGCTGCCAACGAGCAGAGCATCAAAGTCATCCGGGGCTGTGACTTCCCACGGCATGGCCTCGACATGCGAGAGCGGCATAGGTGTGATTTCGAGACCAAGCTCTTGGCCCAACGCGATTGTTGCAGAGAGACCTGGTTCAGGCCGAAGGGCGATGATCTTGCGCGTCATCGGGCCAGTCGGAAATGCGGGGTGATCTGGTCACCCGCACGTCCGAGCAAGTCACGAGCCAGCGACGCTGGCGCTTCAAGATCGCTCGCGTCGAACACCACTTCGCCATCAACCCTGTGCGCACCATCTGGGCTGAACAACGCGGCCCGCATCGTCAGCTGGCCATCACGCAAAACGCATTCAACCGCTACCGGACTGTGACACGTTCCGCCAAGCTCGGCGAGCAGAGCGCGCTCTGCCAGCAATTCGTGACGCGTCCCCTGATCATCAATCGAACCCAGCGCAGCGAGTATGTCATCGCGGTCCGCCCGCGCTTCGAGCACAATCACCCCCTGCCCTGCTGCGGGCAGCCAGGTCGCGCAGTCGAGAGGCGACCCGATATGCTCCTCTCCCAGCCGCTGCAGGCCAGCGGCGGCTAGGAAGGTTGCATCGGCTTCGCCTGCCTCCAACTTCGCCAATCGGGTTGCGACATTGCCGCGAAAGGTCACGATATCGCAGTCAGGCCGGGCGTTGAGCAGCTGTGCCGCGCGTCGCGGGGCGCTCGTGCCGATCCGCGCGCCTTGCGGGATTTCCGCCAAACTAGCAGCGCCAACCAAGACATCGCGGCGATCAGCGCGCGGCAGCACCGCCCCAAACGCAAAGATATCCGGCCTCTCGGTTTCGACATCCTTGGCCGAGTGCACAGAGGCATCGATCCGGCCATCAGCCA
>Ga0207422_1003345_pt1 | contig 16310 bp, 16 predicted proteins | sample MarCyaLeptolynsp_FD_187757 | JGI IMG/M metagenome (GOLD analysis project Ga0207422, IMG submission 187757) | Marine cyanobacterial communities from Panama - species 1 Leptolyngbya sp. (SPAdes) | ecosystem: Environmental > Aquatic > Marine > Unclassified | place: Panama: Panama City | collected...
AGAACTTCCCTGACCCCCTCGCTTGAGAGGCGGGTCCCGAAAATTATGGTTACTTTGAGTTAAGGCTGATCTTTGCACCAGCTTTAACCAGGACCTCGCCATAGGTCCTAACCATGATTTTCACACACCCCATCAAGCACGGCGTTCTGCTGGCAGCTGTTGTGGCTTTGTCGGCATGCGGAGGGATCATTCCCGGAAGCGGCGCATCAAGCGCAAGCACATCCACGGCGAGTGCTTCAGGCGAGTATCGCCAGTCGGTTCGATCTGCTCCGACTTCCCGCATGGCATCCACTCCAGCGGTCATCGCGCCGCGCGGTGAAGAGCGCACCTGCCACGCCAAACTCACTCAGGCCGGAGCCAGGTTCTCGGCCATCCCAGACAGCTATTCCGCTCCGGGATGCAACAAGATCGGCACGGTCCAACTTTCAGCGCTTTCAGGCGATCGTTCGCAGTTCAGCATCAGCAATCTTGGCGCTGTCGAGTGTGAAACCGCCGCTGCGTTCAGCAATTGGGCACGCTTCGGTGTTGACCGCGCGGCTCGCCAGATTCTCGGCAGTCCGCTCATGCGGATCGAAACCATGGGCAGCTATGCCTGTCGCAATATTGCGGGCAGCAATCGGCGCTCAGCGCATGCTCGCGGAGCAGCGATCGATGTATCCGGTTTCGTACTCGAGGACGGTCGACGCATCGTTCTGAAAGAAGATTGGAACGGCGGTTCTGTCGCGGAGCGTGAATTCCTGCGCGTTGTCCATCGCAGCGCCTGCAAGCGATTCGGGACGGTTCTTGGACCGGAATACAATGCCGCGCATCGCGACCATTTCCACCTCGAAGGAACCGGCAAGAAATTCTGCCGCTAAGGCAGGGCTTCGGGTTCCAGTTTGGCTTCAATCTTGAGCCGCACCGCCTCGGCAGCGTGGCGTGCACCCAGCTTGGACATCATATTGGCGCGATGGATTTCAACCGTCCTCGGACTGATATCCAATTGTCGCGCAATCGCCTTGTTGCTGTTGCCGGCGCTGAGCCAGTCGAGCACTTCGCGCTCACGATTGGATAAAGATGAAATGCGATTGCGCGCCTCGATCATACGCCGTTTGGCGATCAGGAAGGATTCTGCTTCCTTGGCCGTCCGCTCCAGACACAGCTCAAACCGCGCTGGTTCAAGCGGCAATGGCAGATAGTCCAGCGCCCCGGCTTTGATGGCTTTGACAATTCGCCGCGGCCTGGGATGCTCGTCAACCACTATGATAGGCAACCAGATGCCAACATGATTGAGGCGATCAAACAAGGCGACGACACCGCCTTCGTGAGCCGCATCGTGGGCCAGCAGCACACCTTGCGTAGGGGGATGCGAGGCCAGCTCGCTAACGGAGCTGTACACTTCACAATGATGTCCGAGCGAGAATCCCAAACGCGCGATCTCCGCCCGAATTCGGCTTGAACCGGAGATAACGTGGAGGGTCGGCTTGCTTGTCATCGCAACGACTATGCGGCGCGACTTGGCAGATTTCACTCTCAACTAAGGCCGAATTGGAGCAATGGATTGTTCACCATATCGAGAACGGCGAAATCGTACCGCTCGGCAATCGCAATATAACACCAAAATGAACTAAATCGCTGATCCAGCTTCGTTTAATCCGCCTTCTTGGCCTTTTCGAACGAGTAATCAGGCAGCGAATGGAACGCTGATTTGAGCGCATCCCCCCAACTCGAAGAGATAGCGCTGAAATAGGGATCATCATGCTCGATGCGGTGCTGATGGCTCGGCTCGAACATGTCGCGTTCGATCACCATCAGGTCGAGAGGCAAGCCCACCGACAGGTTGGCCTTGAGCGTGGAATCGAACGATACCATCAGCAATTTGACCGCGTCTTCAAACGACATGTCGCGATCATAACCGCGGATCAGAATCGGTCGTCCATATTTGGTTTCGCCGATCTGGAAGAAGGGCGTGTCCCAGCTGGCTTCGATGAAATTGCCTTCAGGATAGACCAGGAAAAGACGCGGCTCCATGCCTTGGATCTGCCCCGCGACGATGATTGACGCGGTAAATCTGCCTTTGCCGCGATCGCCATTGGCGGCCTGCCGTTCTTCAATCGTTGTTCGCAGCAGGCGCCCAATCTCGGTCGCCACATTGAACATTGTTGGCCCTTTGAGCAGCGCGTTGTCACGCTCGGTCGGAGCCTTGGTCCGTTCCTCCAACTGGCTAACAACAGCCTGAGTCGTGGCCAGATTGCCCGCGGTCATAACCGTGATCATCCGTTCACCGGGGACTTGCCAGTGAAACATCTTGCGGAAGGTCGAGATATTGTCGACGCCAGAATTCGTCCGCGTATCGCTCATCAGAACGAGACCGCGATCCAACACCATTCCCACACAATATGTCACGATTGTCTCCGCAAAGCTGAGCGAGCCCGCTAGCTGGAATCGGCCTGCCGCTCAAGCGTCAGAGAAATGGCTATTGCTGCTGGCTGTCTTGCTGCTGTTCCACCGCAACATCGACGGTGAGCAATTGCTCGGTCGATCCATAGCTGATTCCCGTCACTGGGGCTGCGTCGCGATAGTCCCGACCCGTGGCCACGCGCACATAGCGTGGATCAGGGCTGATCCCATTCGAAATGTCGAAGCCAACCCAACCGAGACCATCGATATGGACTTCGGCCCAGGCATGGGTTGCCTCCTGTTCGATCCGATCATTCATCATCAGATAGCCGCTGACATAGCGCGCTGGAATGTCGGCAGCGCGCGCAGCGCCGATAAAGATATGCGCGTGGTCCTGGCATACGCCATGCCCCGCTTCGATCGCTTCCTCTGCCGTGGTTTCGACACCAGTACGCCCGGTCTCATAATCGACCTCGGCGCGGATGCGGGCAGACAGCGCGTGTAGATAATCGAGCTTGTCATCGCCCCCACTGGGCAGGTCGCGGATCAGCGCGCGCATCTTAGCGCCGGGCTTGGTCAGCGAAGTTTGCCCAAGAAAGCTCCACAATGGCAAATGCCCGGAATGGCGACCGATTACGCCAGCATTGTCTTCAGTGATCACCGTCCCGCGACACGTGACCGTCACTTCGGTTGCTTCTGGCTCAACCGCAACCAAGGTCACCGTGTTGAAGTGCTGATCATCATATTCGAGCTGGGGGTGCGCGTTTTCGTACTCCATTTCCCAGTCGAGGATCTTCTGTCCTTGCGTCTCTTTCGGAGTGAGCCGGAGCCGCTGCAGCGCATGCACGACAGGATCCGCAAATCGATAACGCGTCGTATGGCGGATCGAGAGCTTCATGCCAGGAACCTGTAATCTTCGGCAATCGCGGCGCCGATGGCTGAATTGCGAGCCATAAAATCAACCAGAAACTCGTGCAGGCCGCGCTCGAAAATATCGTCGACATTTAGCGCATCGAATTCGCTATCGGCCTCTTTCATCAGGCGATTGCAGCTTCCCTCTTCGCCATGCATCCGCGCAAGCTCAGCGAGGTTTTCACGCAAGGCGCTGCGGCAGAACGCCAGGCTGCGGGGAAAACGATCATCGAGCACTAGAAATTCGACAATCCCACGCGCTTCGATCTGGCCAGCATTCAGCCAGCTATAGGCGCGCGCTCCGGCAACCGATCGCAGCACCTGCTCCCACTGGCCGGTATCGAGACTGGAGCCGACATGGCTGAGTGACGGCAGCAGCAGAAAATACTTCATGTCGAGGATGCGCGCCGTGCTCTCTGCTCGCTCGACATAGGTCCCGGCGCGAGCGAAGTGATAACCTTCATTGCGCAAAATCGTGCCGTGAAATGCCCCATGGACCAAAGCGGCGGACTGCCGGATTGTGCCCAGGACATCGCCAATCGCACCCTGCCCCACCGGCCGCGAAAGCTTGGCATCGAGCTCCATCCAGCTTTCATTGACCGCTTCCCAGACTTCGCTCGAGATATTGGTGCGAGCCATCCGCGCATTGGTGCGAACGGCAGCCAGCATTTCGCGAATGCTGGCGGGATTTGCCTTGTCACGCAGGACAAAATTCCAAGCCTGGGAGCCCGAATAGCCGTCATTGTTGGCTTCATAGGCTGCCTGCTGGCCCGACGTCGCAATCACGGATCGCCACTCATTCTCGGCTGTCACCACGTCGCGCGTCAGCGCCATCCGCAAACCGGCCTCAAGCAAGCGCGCGGTGTTCTCAGCCCGCTCCAGGTAGCGGAACATCCAGAACATTCCATTGGCTGTCCGGCCTAACATGGCAAAGGTCCCAGCATCAGTCCTTGAGCACCCATGTATCTTTGGTGCCGCCGCCCTGGCTCGAATTGACGACCAGCGATCCTTTCTTGAGCGCCACACGGGTCAGTCCACCTGGCGTTATGTCGATGCCATTTGGCGAAACGAGCACGAAGGGGCGCAAATCGACATGGCGTGGTGCCAGCCCTTTGCGCGTGTAAATCGGGCAGGTTGAGAGCGACAAGGTCGGCTGAGCGATGTAGTTCTCTGGATGAGCGACGAGCTTCTTTCGGAACGCAGCGATCTCGCGTTTTGACGCCGTTGGCCCGATCAGCATGCCATAGCCGCCCGAGCCATGGACCTCCTTGACGACCAGCTCCTCAAGATTGTCCAAGACGTAGGACAGACTGTCTTTGTCCGCGCAGCGCCATGTCTGCACATTGGGCAACAGAGGCTTCTCGCCAGTGTAGAATTCGACGATCTCAGGCATGAAGCTGTAGACCGCCTTGTCGTCCGAAACGCCTGTGCCGGGTGCGTTGGCGATGGTGATCCCGCCGGCGCGATAGACGTCCATGATTCCGGGAATTCCAAGCACGCTGTTGGCGTTGAAGCTGAGCGGATCGAGGAATTCATCATCCACCCGGCGGTAGAGCACATCGACTGGCTCATATCCGCTGGTGGTGCGCATCTGGACCAGCCCGTCGACCACGCGAAGATCGCTGCCTTCAACCAGCTCGGCGCCCATCTGGTCAGCCAGGAAGGCGTGCTCGAAATAGGCTGAATTGTAGATCCCCGGCGTGAGCACAGCGACATTGGGCTTGCTCCTTCCACTGGCTGCAAAGCCAGGGGGAGCGCATGCGGCAAGGCTCCGCGCAAGCCGGCGGGGATAGTCGGAAACACTTTCAACCGGCACACGCGAAAACAGATCCGGGAACATCGCCATCATGGTTTCGCGGTTTTCGAGCATGTAGGACACGCCCGATGGTGTGCGGGCATTGTCTTCCAGCACGAAGAATTCGTCTGGACCTGTGCGGACCAGATCAATCCCGACAATATGCGTGTAAATCCCGCCCGGCGGAGTGAACCCAACCATATTCGACAGCCACGCCTCGTTCTGTCGAAACAGCCGCTCGGGCACGCGGCCAGCGCGAATAATCTCCTGACGGTGATAGAGATCATAGAGGAAACTGTTGAGCGCGCGCACGCGCTGTTCGATCCCGCGTGAAAGCTTGCGCCATTCGGATGCGGTGATGATGCGCGGCACCATGTCGAACGGGATCAGCCGCTCTTCAGCTTCGTTCTCGCCATAGACGTTGAACGTGATGCCAGTGCGCCGAAACGTGTTGTCGGCCTCTACATCCTTGCGCTTGAGCCAATTGCTGTCCTGTTCACCAAGCCAGCCGGAATAGTCAGAATAGGCAGCGCGCGTGCCGCCCGCCGCGTCATACATTTCATCAAAATTGTCGACGGGTCCGACCATTTACCCCCAGTTGAAGCGATTGTGCCGGCAACTCAGTGTGCCAAGGCAGTCTAACCGCATCAAACCAAAAGGAAAGGCTCAGTTGCGTTCCAATTCCTCAAGCACCGCCTGGATCGCTTCGGGGTCGTACGAAAAGCCGATATGCGTGCATCTCAAAGCGGTCTCACGATCACGTTCGTCGGGCTTTCCACGCGCGCTGCGCGGGGCGATGACACCATCGCGCGGGCTCCACATGGCGACAGTTTCGACCGGTGGTTTACCAGCAATATCATTCTCGATCGGCGGGTTCTCAACGCGATAGCCGGTGACGAATTGATAGAGCCGCCAGGCATTGTTGGCGTGCGGCTTGTACGAGAATGGCGATCCCATGGTGATGACCTTCGCCACCTTGTCGGGATGACGCTTGGCCAGCTCACGCGCAAACAAGCCGCCTAGGCTCCAGCCCAGCAGAACTGGCCGCGTGTCATAGCGTTCATTGATCTCGAGCAGTCGCTGTTCGAGTAGGTCCAGATTCTCGGGCGTGGGACCAAGATTGAAGCCCAACCCCCAGCGCTTGGCCTTGTGACCTGCCCGCTCAAGTTGGCGCGAGAGATAGCGCATCCGTGTCGGATTGGTGAAGAAGCCCGGAAGCACCATTACGATCTTGGGCCTTTTGCTGGCAGCGACCTGTGGCTTGCGAAAGGGCAAAAGCGGAAGCTTGAGCAAAACTTCGAGCTCACCCGCCAGCCGCAACACCGAAGGGCGGCCGCTTTCTTCGTCGGAGCGATCTTCCCGAGCGAGTTCGATCCGGCGCGCAAGCTCGCTATTCGCGATGCCTCGCGTCAGAGCCTCAGGGGACCATGTCGGTGTAGAGCGTCGATCAAACATTGGCCTGTGTTACGCTGCCTGCAGTTGCAATCAAAGTGTAAGACTAGGTCAATCTGCTGAACGATCAGTGAAGCAAGAGCTTATTCGCAATCGCCTATGCGCTTGCCCGAAATGGTGCCCTTCATGTTCACTTCGCCGCCCGGTCCGCCGGAGACATTGCCGTCAATCGTCAAAGTGTAAGTGTCGACCCCGAACTGACCATCAAGCTTGGTCGTGTTGACGCCCGCACCGCCCATATCGCACGTCATCTCGATCTGCAGGCGATTGCCCGAGCGATCGAAGCGGACATATTCGCAACCATCGGGCTGCTGAGCACCGAAGAATTCGGCTTCCGGTTCCTCAATGTCTTCCTCGTCGAGGCATTGTGACGAAATGACGCCGCTGCCCATGCGCCGCATCACCATCTCTTTCATGTCTTCGGGCACACCCGGGAGATCGAGCTCGGTATACTCCATCTTGGTTTCCCACATGCCTGGACGCATTTTGACCGAGGGGCCTTCAGCCATTTCAGCGATCACTTCATCGGTCGTGATGGTGCCATCGCCATCCGCGTCGGCACCGCCACCCGAGCAGCCAGCTGTCGCCATGGCCAGCACTGCCAATCCTGCAATTCGCTTCATATCCCGTCTCCTATCTGGCTGAGTCGCACCCACTGCGGTCCAACGCATCAATATCCAAAGGTATCGGTCGAACCAGCACTTCACAACAGTGCATTTGTCCTCCATATGTTCCGCCATGGCCGAACTCATTATTCGTCGCGGATTGGAAGAACCTGAGACTGGTGAGGAGTTCACGCCTCACCGTCCTGAGCGCCCTGAAAAGAGCATGCCGGGCAAGCCGTTCAAGCTCGTCTCGGATTACGAACCCGCCGGCGACCAGCCGACTGCGATTGCCGAATTGGTGGCCGGCGCGGAGGAGAGCGAGAAGACGCAGACACTGTTGGGTGTGACCGGATCGGGCAAGACTTTCACCATGGCCAAGGTGATCGAGACATTGCAGCGCCCTGCCCTTGTGCTGGCGCCCAACAAGATCCTCGCCGCGCAGCTTTATGGCGAGTTCAAAAGCTTCTTCCCGGAGAATGCCGTCGAATATTTCGTCAGCTATTACGACTACTACCAGCCCGAAGCCTATGTCCCTCGCTCCGACACCTATATCGAGAAGGAAAGCTCGGTAAACGAAGCGATCGATCGGATGCGCCACTCCGCCACGCGCGCGCTGCTCGAGCGCGACGATGTGGTGATCGTCGCCTCGGTCTCATGCCTATACGGGATCGGCTCGGTCGAGACCTATTCGGCGATGGTTTTCGACATCAAATCGGGACAAGTGGTCGACCAGCGCGAGCTGATCCGCAAGCTCGTCTCGCTCCAATACAAACGCAATGACGCCGCGTTTGCGCGCGGCAGCTTTCGCGTGCGCGGTGACAATCTTGAGTTGTTTCCCAGCCACTATGAGGACATGGCCTGGCGGATCAGCTTCTTTGGTGACGAGATCGAAGAGATCGCCGAATTCGATCCGCTGACCGGCAAGAAAGGCGCGGCGCTCGACAAGGTCAGGGTATACGCCAATTCGCACTATGTGACGCCCGGACCCACGATGAAACAGGCGATGGAGGCGATCAAGTTTGAGCTCAAACATCGCCTCGAAGAGCTTGAGGAAGAGGGCAAGCTGCTAGAGCATCAGCGGCTCGAACAGCGCACCAATTTTGATCTCGAAATGATCGCCGCCACAGGCAGCTGCGCGGGGATCGAGAATTATTCACGCTTCCTCACCGGTCGCCTGCCGGGTGAGCCGCCTCCGACATTGTTCGAATATTTGCCTGAGAACGCGCTGCTGTTCGTTGATGAAAGTCACCAGACGGTGCCGCAGATTGGCGCGATGGCGCGCGGTGACCATCGCCGCAAGCTGACGCTCGCCGAATATGGTTTTCGCTTGCCATCCTGCATCGACAATCGCCCGCTGCGCTTCAACGAATGGGATGCCATGCGCCCGCAGACATTCTGTGTGTCGGCAACGCCCGGTGGCTGGGAGTTGGAACAGACCGGCGGCGTGTTCGCCGAACAGGTGATCCGTCCAACCGGCTTGATCGATCCCCCAGTCGATATCAGGCCGGTCGAAGACCAGGTCCAGGATTGCATCCAGGAATGCCTTGCAACAGCCAAGAAGGGCTATCGCACGCTTGTCACCACGCTCACCAAGCGTATGGCCGAAGACCTCACCGAATTCATGCATGAGGCCGGCGTGCGGGTCCGTTACATGCACTCCGACGTCGAGACGTTGGAGCGTATCGAATTGATCCGCGACTTGCGCCTGGGCGTCTATGACGTGCTCGTTGGCATCAACTTGCTGCGCGAAGGCCTCGACATTCCCGAATGCGGGCTGGTGTGCATACTCGATGCGGACAAGGAAGGTTTTCTGCGATCCGAGACTTCGCTGATCCAGACAATCGGGCGCGCCGCTCGCAATGTCGACGGGCGGGTGATCCTTTACGCTGATCGCATCACCGGCAGCATGGAACGCGCCATGGCGGAGACCGAGCGTCGGCGCGAGAAGCAACGCGAGTTCAACGAAGAGCACGGCATTACACCGCAGACGATCAAACGTGAAATTGCCGATATTGTCGCGCACACGGCGTCGCAGGATGGCGTCACGGTCGATACGGGTGATGACGAGGTCAACAATCTCGTCGGGCACAACCTAAGAAGCTACATCGAAGACCTTGAAAAGCGCATGCGTGAAGCCGCGGCCGATCTTGAATTCGAAGAGGCCGGCCGGTTGCGCGACGAGATCCGCCGGCTCGAGAATGACGAGCTGGGCTTGCCCGATCCCGAGAAGAAGGCCCCGTTGGTGGGACGGTCCAACGAAGGCAAGCCGGGCACACGCAAAATGCGCTATGGCAAGACGCAGCGAAAGATGCGCTAGTCGGTTGATGGGCGGCGCGTCCGACGGACCCGCCGCCACGATCAGTCAGTCTTTGCCGCGGAAGAATCCCAACACGGCGCAGGCCAGCGAATAGCCAACCAGCAGGTGTACAAAGTCCAGCCCAACAGCCCCGGCTGCGCGCCCTTCATAGAGCCAATTGTAGCCGAAGATGGGCAATGCCAGCAGCACGGCGATGGTGGCTCCAACTTTCAACGAAGTGCCGATTTCCGAAGCGCCGACATGGTTCATCACCCAGGCCAGGCCAATCACCTGAACCAATGTGATGCCAAAGCCCCAGACATACATCATCGCGCCAAGTTCGGCGTTCCGCGCCAAAGCGTCTTCCTCTGTCATTTCGACCATAGCCAGCCATTGCTCGCCGAACAGCACGCCAAAGATCATGAACCCGACCATGTAGAACACGATTGAGGCGACCAGGATCGCCACCAGCGAAGATCCAAACAGTTTAGGCATGAAATTTCCCCTCCCTTATTTTTTGATGGCATATTTGTAGGGCGCGACGGGGACTTCGCCAAATCACGCCGAGAATTCGCTCCGTCGACTGCACATTGCCAGCGTGGATCGAACCGCTATGAAGCTCGCAAGATGCGGATTTCCTGGCTCATTGCGTTTGGTGCGGCTTGCACCCTGGTCAGCGCCTGCAAACCGCCGCCGACCGATGCCGATATGGCGCGCGAGATACCGAGAACCGCGCAAGGCGTTGCATCCGAACCGATCGCATCACCCGACAGCGAAGGCGCCTTCTGGGCGCAGAGCACAACGCCAGGGCGCCTCATCTACGGACAAGCTGGACAGCCGCCGCAGCTTGCACTGGCTTGTGCGAACGACACCCTCACGATCACGCGAAACGCCCCGGCTGACAGGGATGCGCAAGCGCTGCTGGCGCTGGTTGGCAATGGGCATATCGGGCGGATCCCGGTTGATGCAGCGGAGATCAACGGCCGCCGTGTCTGGCAAGGTCAGGCCCCGGCGGTGGATGACCTCTGGGAACCGCTCGCCGGACCACGCCAATTGATCGTCACTGTTCCCGGTGCAGGCACGGTTACCCTCAATCCAAGCACAATGCCAATGGCGCTGATCGCGGAGTGTCGCGGCTTGCCGCCGTTGGAGATCGAGGCTGAGGCTAGTTCCGAGCCCGCTCAATAAGCATGTCAGCGGTCAGCACCTGGGGCAATTGCTCGCCCTCTTCTCCCGCTGGGTACCATAGGTAGAGCGGGACACCGGCCGCGCCTTGCGCGGTGAGGAATGCCGTGATCTCTTCATCGCGGCGGGTCCAGTCGCCAACCATGGTGATCACACCAGCTTCTTCGAAGGCTTCGCGGACATTCTCGCGTTCGATCGCCACGCTCTCATTGACCTTGCAGGTGACACACCAATCAGCGGTGAACCACAGGAAGACCGGCTGCCCGCTGGCACGCGCCTCTGCGAGTTCGGCAGCGCTGAATTGCAACGGCGAATGGACCGATTCTTGTGAGATATCGGTGCTTTGCTCAGCATAGCTTGAAGGCAATGCGAAGGCGCCGAAGATGAGGAAAGGCGCGGCGACCAGGCCAAAAGCCGGCCACGCCATTTTGCCAGCGCGCTGCAAACGCCCGACCACCATCAAGGCGCCGATCACACCCATCAGCGTGACAAGCGCGAAGAGCGCAAAGCCTTGTCCGCCGAGCCGCGTCACCAGCCAGACCAGTGCCAGCGCGGTTATCCCCATGGGGATCGCCATCGCCTTGCGGAAGCGCTCCATCCACGGACCCGGCTTGGGCAGCAGTCCGCGTAATACGGGAACAAATCCAATCAGTAGGAAGGGCAGTGCCAGGCCGAGGCCGAGAGTGGCGAACAGGATCAGAGCTTGAGGCGTGGGCAGCAACAGGGCTGCTCCCAACGCGGCTGCCATAAACGGTCCGGTGCAAGGCGTCGCGGCAACCGCCGCCAGCAATCCGGTGGCAAAGGCACTGGCTGGCTCGCCGCTGCGTGTGATCGAAATTGATGGCAGTTCGAACATGCCGGCGAAGTTGGCTGTGATCACCGCCGCGAGGAACAGCAGGGCGACAACCACTGCGGGCTCCTGCAGCTGAAACGCCCAACCGACTTGCTCCCCAGCGGCTCTCAGCGCGAGCATCAATCCGCCCAATGCGACACAGGCGATTACAACGCCAGCGGTGTAGGCGATGCCTTCGCGGCGCGCTTGCGCTTCGCTCTCGCCTGCGCGAGCAAGGCTGATCGCCTTGAGGCTGAGGATCGGGAACACGCAAGGCATAATGTTGAGGATCAACCCGCCGAACAGCGCGCCAAGCACGAGCGTCCAAAGAGGCGGTGTTTGCATGCCGATCGGGCCCGCGATCAATTCTCCGCCACTGGGCACACTACCCTGCACAGTTTCAAAGCGAACGCCGCTCCCGTCGCCAAAGGCAAGGATTCCGCCAATCGCATCGACGCTGTAGCTCTCGCCCTCCCACAACGGGATCTGCGCAACGAGTGTGTCTCCATCGCGCCGAAATGTTTGCCTGGCGGCGTATTGGACGGGCCCGTCTTCAGTCACAAACACATGAGGATCGGGCAGGTCGACCGAATTCGGCAAGGGTATGGCGATTTGCAGTGTCTGCCCCGCGTTCGCGAATGTCGCCTGCGCGTCAAGCAGCGGCGCTATTTCAGCGCGCCAGCGGGCAAAGTCGCCGCCTGGCCGGGCGATCAGCGTTGCATCTTGCGGAACGCAGATAATGTCGGTGCAAGCGAGATATTCGACGAACCCGGTGATTGCTGGGAATTCCGCGATCTCGGTTTCGGCGGGCACACGGATCGGTACAAGGACCGTGAACGGCCCCTTGTAGATATGGTTCATCAAATCGCCGATCAGGAAACGCTGCGGCACCGGATACAGAGCGTCACCCTGTTCCCATCCCTCTGGAAGCTCGAGAATGAGCTGCATGCCCTGCCCGGCGTCACCCGGGTTTGACCAATAGCCATGCCATTCGTCCGAGCTGGGCTCAAAATGCAGCGCGAGCGTCCATTCCTGTCCGGCCTGCGGCATCCCATCAGCACGCAACTCAACAGCAATATTGTCGCTACCGAAGCGCGCCTCCTGCGCCGTGGCAGGCGTTAATGCGCCCAGCATTGCAACAAGCGCAAGGCAGCATGCGACAAAGAGCATGCGAGCAGCAGGGAAGATTCTTGCTTCGATCACCGGGATACCTTTAGGGACCACCTAGGGCGGCAATCGTCTATTCGCAATTGCCGCGAAAAGGGTGACACATTCGATGAACGACACACGCGATCTTCTGATCCTGGGCGGCGGCCTTGTGGGAATGACCCTCGCGCTTGCTGCGGCGCGCATGGGAATTTCCTCGCATGTGGTTGATCGGGCGGACCCGGCAGAGCTGACCAAGGAAGGCTTTGACGATCGCGCGACGGCGATATCGACCGCCAGCTGGCACCTTTTTCGCAATATCGGGATTGCCGAGCAGCTGGAGCAATTCGCTTGCCCCATCGCCAGTATTGCCGTGACCGATCAGAACAAACCCGGCCGGATCGATTTCCAGCCTGAGGCGCATGAGGGGTCGCTTGGCAGGATGTTCCCCAATCGTCGGCTGCGGCTCGCACTGTTTGAAGCAGCGGCCAAGGAAGAACTGATCAATTGGCACGCCAAGTCCGAGATCACACATCGCCATCGCGATGCCTATGGCGTGTCATGCACGCTCGATGACGGGACGGAACTCAAAGCCAGCCTGATGATCGCGGCAGAAGGTCGCGGATCGCCAACCCGTGAAGAAGCCGGCCTGGTGGTCGCCAAATGGGATTACAGCCATCGCGCCGTCATCGCCGGTCTGACCCACGAAAAACCGCATGACAATGTCGCATGGGAGATCTTCTACCCCGCCGGCCCCTTCGCGCTGCTGCCCATGAATGACGATGCCGACGGCACGCACCGATCTTCGCTGGTGTGGACGGTGTCGGAGGAAGATGGAGCCGGCGTGACGAAGCTGTCAGATCGTGCATTCCTGGCCGAGGTCGAGAAGCGTCTCGGAGGCATATTTGGCAAGGTCACCAGCGTAGGCGCGAGATCTTCATGGCCGCTTGGTTTCCATCACACTGCGCGGATTACTGGTGAGCGGCTCGCGTTGGTCGGTGATGCGGCGCACGGGATCCATCCGATTGCTGGCCAAGGCCTCAATCTCGGTCTGCGCGATTGCGCGGCCCTGGTCGAGGTGATCGCGGACGGTCAGCGGATTGGTCTCGATCCGGGCGACCATCAGATCCTGCAGCGCTATGAGAATTGGCGCGGGCTCGACAGCTTCATGGTGGCCCTGGCGACCGACGGATTGACGCGGCTGTTCGGCATTCCGGGCAAGACCGCGTCAGCCATTCGCCGCCTGGGCATGGCCGGCGTCCAACGCACCGGCGTGCTCAAACATTGGTTTATGGACGAAGCGCGCGGTGTCTCAGGCGATCTGCCTGAATTGCTGCGCGCTTAGCACGCCCTCAATTCTGCTCGATCAGATTGCCATTGCCGTCGCGCAGCTGGCGAGGTTCAAGCACCGCTTCCAACTCTAGCAAGTCGAGAGCGTCCTGGACGTCACGCAGTCGCGTCGCATCGGCGATCCAGTTTTCGGCCTGTGCGGCACCCGGCAAGTTCTGAACTTCGTCAATCGCAGCCTGGATCCGTCCACTTTCAAGAAACAGCCGCGCCCGTTCCAACCGACGTTGCGGTTGCGGAGACGGCGTGTCTTCGCGGCGGATCACGAACAGATCGCTTATCGCGCTCTGGATATCGCCCCAGGACGTGATCTCGTTACCTTCGGCCAATTCAGGCCCCAACCCTTGCAGTCGCGCCAACAGCCGGTCTGTCGTGATCGGATTGCGCGAGAAGGCGATGATCGTGCGCACGGCATTGGGCTTGTTGTCGCCAAAGCGTTGGCGCAATTGGACCGCGAGTTCACCCAATTCATCACCGCGTTCGATGTAACGTCGGGCAGCGAAAGCAATCAGTAGAGCTTCGGCCCGAGCGGCATTGCCCGCGGCTGCCTGCGCTTGCAGATCGAGCCGTGCCAAGCGCTGCTCTGCCGCAGCCAGCCGCTGATCCAAGCCGCCTTGTTGCTCGGCAACCTGCGCAACAGCCTCTGCCGCTTCCTCGACCGTCTCAGCCTCGATCACGTCAGCCAAGGGTGTCGGAGTCGGAGTGAGAGTGGCGATAACGTCAGGCGTCGGGCTGGCTTCCGAAGCGACTTCTTCCGGAGCCGCCTCGGCCACTTCCGCAGATCCGCTCATACTGTACCAGACAGAATAGCCGACCAGACCGCCGCCAGCAGCAAACGCCAGCAGCGCAGCAAACCAAATGCCACGAGACGATCCAGGTTTACGGCGACTACCGTATTTCGATTCCATTATTTTCCGTTCCGCGACCCACAATCACAATCGGTATTGACCGACCAAGCGGGGAATTATGTGACTTTATTGGCATATGTCCTTGGCCAAGGCCAGCAATTCGGCGTCGGTTGGATGGTCGGCGATGTGGATGTCGCGCCATCCCGACCCCGCAGCCTCCGCGATGCGCGGACCAAGGGCGCACAATGTGAGGTTTGAGCGATCGACTTTCAAGCTTTGCAATTGCTCCGAAAGATGGCTTGCGGAGCCTGCCGAGTGAAGCAGTATTATCACGTTATCTTTCAGTCTCTTGTCTCGCTGTTCTGATAGAGTATCGAATGTAACTCGATAGACCACGCGTTCGTCGATCGCGATGCCTTCAGGCACTTCAAGATCGATCCGCTCCTCGCCAGCCAACCTCAAGAAGCGAATGCATTCCGCCGCGCTATCGATGACCGATTGAAGCCCTCCAACTCCGACATGCGCCACCGAAAATCCTGCTTCCCGAGCGGCATTGCCTGTCGTCTCGCCAACTGCGTGGACCGGCAAATGGCGCAAGGCCTCGAGACCCGGACCGCCAAACCGAAAGGCGTTGGCGCTGCCCACGAGCAGAGCATCAAAGTCATCCGGGGCTGGGACTTCCCACGGCATGGCCTCGACATGCGAGAGCGGCATAGGTGTGATTTCGAGACCAAGCTCTTGACCCAACGCGATTGTTGCAGAGAGACCTGGTTCAGGCCGAATGGCGATGATCCTGCGCGTCATTGTGCCAATCGGAAATGCGGGGTGATCTGGTCACCTGCACGTCCGAGCAAGTCACGGGCCAGCGAGGCTGGCGCTTCAAGATCACTCGGGTCGAACACCGCTTCGCCATCAACCCTGTGCGCGCCATCGGGGCTGAACAAGGCCGCATGCATGGTCAGCGTGCCATCACGCAAAACGCATTCAACCGCTACCGGGCTGTGACAGGTGCCGCCAAGCTCGGCGAGCAGAGCGCGCTCTGCCAGCAATTCGTGACGCGTCGCCTGATCGTCAATCGCACCCAGCGTAGCGAGAACGTCATCGCGGTCCGCCCGCGCTTCGAGCACAATCACCCCCTGCCCTGCTGCGGGCAGCCAGGTCGAACTATCGAGAGGTGATCCGATATGCTCCTCACCCAGCCGCTGCAGGCCAGCCGCAGCAAGGAAGGTTGCGTCGGCCTCGCCCGCTTCGAGCTTCGCCAAACGGGTCGCGACATTGCCGCGAAAGGTCACGATCTCGCAATCGGGCCGAGCATTGAGCAGCTGTGCCGCACGTCGCGGGGCGCTCGTGCCGATCCGCGCGCCTTGTGGGATTTCCGCCAAACTTGCAGCGCCAACCAAGACATCGCGGCGATCAGCGCGCGGCAGCACCGCCCCAAACGCAAAGATATCCGGCCTCTCGGTTTCGACATCCTTGGCCGAGTGCACAGAGGCATCGATCCGGCCATCAGCCA
>Ga0207422_1003349_pt1 | contig 16287 bp, 13 predicted proteins | sample MarCyaLeptolynsp_FD_187757 | JGI IMG/M metagenome (GOLD analysis project Ga0207422, IMG submission 187757) | Marine cyanobacterial communities from Panama - species 1 Leptolyngbya sp. (SPAdes) | ecosystem: Environmental > Aquatic > Marine > Unclassified | place: Panama: Panama City | collected...
AAGACCACGCGCCTCGATACAGCCGGTAAGTGGGAGCTCGACCTGACCGGGCGCGTAAAACTCCCCACCGCGGACGAGGATGAAGGCCTCGGCACAGGACAGACTGATTATTCCGCCAGCGCCGATCTTATCCGAAATGTTGGCACCTGGAGCATGTTCGCCGGCGGCGGCTATCGAATCAATGGCGATCCGGACGGACGTGATCTGAACGATATCGCCTTCGGATCACTTGGCGCGGTGCGTTACACCCAAAATGGGTCAAGCTGGGGCGTCGCCTACGACTTCAGTCAAGCGGCGAGCGATGGCATCGATGACGCGCATGAGCTGTCCACATGGCTTAGCTTTAGCCTCGGCAGCGATGTCAGGCTGCAGCTGTACGGCCTATCTGGGCTCAGCGATGGCGGACCGGATTATGGCGGCGGTGCGAGAGTCGTCTTGTCGCGTTAATCAACCAGAGGCTGCCATTCATTCTCGATGAGAGCAGCCTCTTCATCCGCGGACAGCACTTTGGATACGCCGAGATTGGCGGTGGCTACAGCCAGCGCGTCGGAGCCACCGGCCGCCTGAAACTCAGTGTTACTAGGAGCATCGGTCAAGATAATCAGCGTCCAGACTTGCTGATCAAGGCAAGCGATGCCGGCCTGGTTTGATAGTGTAAACTGGCGGCATGCCCTTCCGTCGTCTGAGCGGAAGCTTGTTTGAACGCTGACACCGTCAATTGCACGTCCCGAGGGCGTCTCGGAGAGAAGCTGCTGCGCGTGACCGGACAAAGTCACGTCGTTCGTCTCGGTCAGAATCAGGAACGGTTCTGGTTGCAGTTGCGACATCATAGTCCAAGCCGCTAACGCGCCACCCGCAAAGCCGAGCCCGATCATCACGGCGAAGCGGTCTTGCACCCAGGAAATCATGCCCGCGCCGCCAGACGATATTTGTTCAGGCGAAAGTGCAGCGATATCGCGCTCTGGCGCCTGCAACTCCTGCTCGAGTGTCGCTAAGGTCTCGCTCAGCGCCGACGATAGCGGCGCGGCTTCAGCTGGCGCATAGGCTGCCTTGGCCACATCGCGACTGGTGATCAGCGCATCAACTTTAGCTTGCAGGGCTGGATCAGCTTCGACGGCTTCGGCGACACGTTTGGAGGATTGCGCATCCAGTTCGCCGTCGACATACGCCATTAATTCAAAGTCGTCGGGGATCATGCTTGGCCTCCCAGATTCTGACTTTCATCAAGTTGCCGCATCAGGGTTTGCCGCGCGCGATAGAGACGGCTCATCACTGTTCCGACAGGAACACCAAGGATTTCTGCTGCGTCCTTGTAACTCTCGCCATTCACTAAGACCAGCGCCACGACGCTGCGATAGTCTTCCGGCAACTGCTCGATCGCCAGCCTCGCCTTAAATGATAGGTCGCGCGCCTCGACGGACTGGCGACCGTCTTCGCCCATTAATGTGTAAGCCTCGTCAATATCGACGGTCGTTCCTCGTCTCGCTCGTTTTCGCATCTGATCGGTCCAATAGTTTTGGATGATCTTGAACACCCAGGTTTCGATCTTGTAGGCGGGATTGTACGATTTGGCCTTCGCCAGTGCACGTTCAAACCCAGCCTGGACGAGGTCGTCCGCGTCGGCCTGATTCCGCGCGAGCGATAGGGCAAACCGCCGAAACTTCGGCAGATGTCGGACCAGGCCTTCGCGGACCAGACGTTCGGGGCTCCTCGCCATACTCACAGAGATACTACGATGTTATCTCGAATTTCTTCCCGATTTTCTTCATTTTATGTGGAATGATACACTCAACGGCGACGTAGTCGTGATTAAGCGCGAGGGAAATTGCATGGTTCGGTTCGGAATTTTGACAATTTGCCTGTTGTTTGCGGTGCCGAGCGTCGCAGCACAGGCGCAGCGAGCTGACCGTGCCCAGCGGTTGGACCGGCTCGACCGCGTGCAGGACCGCATTGCCGCCCGAGACCGGATCGCAGATCGCTCCGTGACTGACAGGGTGCGCGAGCGGCCCGTTACGGACGTGCAGCGGTTTGATATCACTGATGAGCCAATTCGAGACATTGTTGACGCCGATGTAAGTGACGCCAGCAACGTGTTGGAGGAGGACGACTCGCGCCGGGGGGCGATCATTCTGGATCCGTTTGGCGACCGCATTCGGCGCGGAGAAGTGATCGCGCTAAATCCATCCACCGAGGCGCTGGCCGAGCTTTCGCGTCGCGATTTGCGCGAAATCCGGCGGCGTCAATTGGCGAATGATGCCACCTTGTATCTGTACAGGAGCGCCGGCGCGGCAAACGTACGAGACCTGCTTGAGGCGCTGCAAGCGATTGATCCGATGGGGCTTTATGCCCCGAACCACGTCTTTAACCCGACCGGCGAGCCGGTTTTGATGCAGGAATTCGTTTTGCCGTTGGTTCCGAAGCGATCGAGCGGTGCATGTTCGGTGGGTCTCATAGACGGCCCGGTGCGGGCCTTGCCTGCAAGGCTGAAGTCGGCCATCGCGAAGACTGAGCAGTTTGAGCCAGGGCCGGTCTCAGACTCGGTGCATGGGGCGGCTGTCGCATTCCGCCTGATCGACATCGCTCAGAAACTGAACAGCCACCATCCAGTTGCAATTTGCGCGGCGGATGTGTTCTCGGCGGGCCCTGAAGGCGCCATCACTGCGGAAGCTATTGCCGGCGCGCTCGACTGGCAGATGGCGCAAGAGGTCGAACTGATCAATGCGAGCCTCGCAGGGCCGCATAACGTCGTGGTGGCCTGGAGCGTCGAGCGTTTCATCTCGTCCGGCGGAACCCTTGTCGCCGCGGTCGGTAACGGAGGACCGCTCAGCCGTAACATTTATCCGGCCGCTTATGACGGCGTGATCGGTGTTACTGCCGTCGATTCTGAAGGGCGACTGTATGCACTCGCAAGTCAGGGCGCTCACGTCGATATCGCGGCGCGCGGCGTCGATATTGATCTCGCACAAATTGGGATCGAAGACTCAATGTCGGGTACTTCTTTCGCGGCGCCCATCGTATCGGGTTGGATTGCCGCGCAAGGATTTGAGTTTGATCTGTTTGGCGAGACGTTCGCCGATCGAGGTGACCGCGGTCGCGACGCCAAGTTTGGCGTCGGAGAGCTGATCGTTCCATCCGGATCAATCGTGCAAACATCACACACGCCGGAGTTGGCGCGTCCCTGAGCGGCGCGGCGGTGACCGTTTGATGTGAATCCGTCCCCAACGGCGTTTGGAACAATCATTGGCGCCTCAGTCAGCGGCGAAATCGAACTCCAAGGCAAAACCGCCGAGTAGCTTGCGTATGTCCGCGTGAGATTTTGATGTTACGCGAGTGACGATCCCTCGTTTTTCGTCGGCGGAGACGATGACTCTTGCATGGGCGTCATGATCCCTAATCCTCGAGTAAATCACACGCTCGATCGCCATCGATCTCAGTGTCGGCTTGTGGATTTTGCCGACAGCCGTCGTCGGCAGTTGATCCATCAGTTCTAAGTAAACGGGGGCCGCTGCACGCTCGAGGATATTAGATTTGGCCCAGGCCTTTAAGTCGTCCGCCGCAATGGTCGCCCCGGGGTGGAGCTGAACATAGACCGCCGGTAACTCGCCGGCATATTCGTCGGGCTGACCGATTGCGGCGGCGGCAACAACAGCTTCATGCTCTTCCAGCGTATTTTCGATCATGCCAGGATCAATGTTATGCCCGCCACGAATGATGATATCTTTCTCGCGGCCCGTGAGCCAAAAGTACCCGTCTTGGTCACGGCGCCCCAAGTCGCCCGTGTTGAGCCAACCGTCTGAAGTCAATCCTGAATTCTCGCGCAAGTAGTAGCCTGGAAACACGCTCGGCCCGCGAATAATGATCGTTCCAATCTCGTCGGTCTCGCAAAAACGCTGAATCTCGCCGGCCGCGTCTAGCTGAGCGGCCTGCATTTCTAGATAAGGTAAGCGCAAGCCAATCGAGCCAACGCGCTTCTCTCCTCCGAGCGGGTTCATGGCCGCGACGACTGTGCTTTCCGTCAATCCGTATCCTTCCAGCAGCTCAACCCCCGAATAGTCCACAAATCCATGGAACAGTTCAGGCGAGATTGGCGCTGCCCCCACCGCTGCAAACCGGAATGAAGAGATATCCAGCCCGTCTTTAGAAACAGACATTAGGGCAGCATATATTGTCGGCACCCCCGACATGGAAACGATCTTGTAGCGCTCGATGAGCTTCCAGACGTTTTCGATCACGCCAGGACCGCGGAATCCAAACGGACCGACCATCACTTGTGATACCCCTGAAAGAAACGCGCTGAGTCCCGAAATGATCACGGCATTGACGTGGAACAAGGGCAGGCCCGCCAGGATCGCCTCGCCTGGTTCAAACGGCGTAATGCGCGATATGGCCCACGCATTGAAGACTTCATTCTCATGCGTGTGCGGGGCCAATTTCGGCACGCCTGTGGTCCCACCGGTATGAAACAAAGAGGCAATGTTTTTTGGTTCAACCTCACGATCGAAATTCAGCTTTGAATCAGGTTCGCCATCGCGCGCATCCTGAAAGCGCAGGATTGGCTTACCGGCGGGAGTTTTCGATGGCAGCTTAGTCGGGGGCATGCCGAAATACGCAGCCGGATCGACAAACATAATCGTGGTCACATGATCCAGCTGATCGGCCACCGATACAATCGGCTCCCACAAATTCAGCCCGGGCAATGGCGGTGTGGTTATGACTATTTTCGCGCGGGCTGCGACGAGGAGTTTTTGGATCGTTTCCGGCTCCAGAAAGGGATTGATCGCGTTCACAATACCGGCAGTTTCAGCCCCCCAGATCACATCATGCGTTTCAGGGAGATTTGGCAGAATGTACGAGACCACATCGTCAGAACCGACGCCGAGTGAACGGAACAAGTTAGCGGTTTGAGTAATCCTCTTCAGTAGCTCGTCATAGGACAGATCGTGCGGTGTCTCTTGTGCAGATCCGGTCGGCAAGAACCGCACCGCGGGCAGGTCGCCATACTGCCGCGCGGCTCTGGTGATCGCGTCATAGGTGCTCGCATCAGGACAATGCTCGCGCCATGGCGTTTGCTCCATTCGCTCGATGTCTTCAATGGATTCAATTAATGAGTGAGCTGACACAACTGTCTCCCATCGTATCTAAAAAAATGGCCGGCGACGCGCGCCGGCCAAGTGCGGAGGAGCATCGCTGAAAAACGTCTGCACCTGTCCCGCTAGGGATTAAAAGGACTTGGTGAGCTCTACGCCGTACGTCCGAGGCGCCCCGACCACACAGCGCTGCGGGGTTTGCAGGTTCGCCGTACCTCCGAGCGATCCACCAAATGGCTGGTCAAAGATCGTGGTGCAGTAACCTTCTTCAGTCAGGTTTTTGCCCCAGAGGGTCAGTCGCCAATTATCATCTTCTGCCGCGAGCCCGATGCGTGCGTTGAAGAGCGAGTAAGCATCCTGGATCGATTGCGGGTTGTTATTGGTGTTTCCGCCGAGATTCTGCTCACCGATATTTTGCAGCTCAGCGCGCAAGAAATACCCCATATCGTTGAAGCCGAGGCTGTCTGACCAGTCAGCCACAAGCGAGCCCTGCACGTCTGGCGAGAAGTGCGCTTCACCACCGGTCAGGTCCTGCACGGGGCCACCTGGCAGGGGCGATGCATCCTGGTAGTCTAGGAATTCTGAATCCAACAGAGACAGCCCGCCATTGATCGTCAACTGATCCAGCGGTGCCCAGATAATATCAGCCTCGATCCCTTGCTGGCGCAGTTCACCCACATTCCGGGTCACGAATGAGATGCCATCAAAAGCGCGGTCTTGATAATCTTCAAGCTCCATCCGATACGCTGTGACGTTGGCCTGGAGCGTATTATCGAAGAACTGACTCTTGATCCCAACCTCGATATTGTCGGACGTTTCAGCCTCAAAAATTCGCTGGTTCGGCGCCAGCGCAGGGAACGTCCCCTGCGTGTTGAAACCGCCGCCTTTGTACCCCGTCGAATAGGTCGCAAACAGCATGACATCATCAACAGGAAACCAGCTCGCATTTGCGAAATAGGTCACTTGGCTATCGTCGAGGGTGGTTGCTGGAAGCGTCTCGTTTGCACGAATGGATAATATGGTCACGAAGGGATTGTTCACGACATTCGAGAAAGCGCCTTCTTTCTCCTCATCCGAGTAGCGCAGGCCTGCGGTGAACGCCCATTCTTCATTTGGACGCCATGTGCCCTGACCGAAGACGGCGAAGCTTTGCAGGTCTTGGGAGAAGTCGCTTTCTGACGCATCAATCTGCTGGCCGGCGGCGCACGCCTGTCCAGCGCCCAAGCCAGCGAGACCGGCGACAACAGGAATACAGAATTGCGCGCCAAGGTCGAAGTCACTCGTGATCTCGTAACTCTCATCATAATAAAAACCGCCGACAACGTATTCGAATTCACGCCCTGTCGGGGACAAGAGTTGGATTTCCTGGCTGAAAGTGCTGTTCTCATAAGTCTGTTTGCGCGGGAACATTTGCGCTGGCAGCCGCAATGCACTGCCGAACGTTGCGGCTTCCCAATCGCGGGCGGACGTGATCGAACGCAGAATGTGTCCCGACGCGAATTCATAATCCGCATGTAGCGAAACACCCCATTGTTCATCATCTGAGAAGTCGCGGTGATCCTGATAGACATCATGATCAAACGGATCGGCGGCGGCCGCCAAGAATTGATCGCGTGCGGTCGCGCCAAACAATGCCCCGAGCGTCCCGCCAAAAACCGGCGTTGGAATGGTGTCTGGAAGCAATTCGACGGTCTGCCCGCCAAAGCTGATCTCAGAATAATCCGCAGCGACTTTAAGCGAGAGCTGGTCGCTGACATTGAACAGCACTTTTCCGCGAAGGTTTAAATCATCCCGCGCGCCAAATTCCTCACCTGTGAATAGATTGGTGCCATAACCGCCGCGCTCTGAATATTGTCCCGCAAGCCGAACCGCAACGGTATCAGAGAGAACCCCGTTGAAGACTGCACTGCCATTATAGGCATCAAAGCTACCTGCGCCGATAGAGAGACGTCCGCTGTTACCGTCAAGCGACGGATCCTTCGTCCGGATGTTCAGCGCACCCGCGGCTGTGTTTCGACCAAATAGCGTGCCTTGCGGTCCACGCAGGACCTCGACCGTTTGGACGTCAAGAAGGTTACCCAGAATCGACCCGGGACGCGGATAGTAGACCTCATCAATGAAAACACCCACCGATGGCTCGATCCCCGCATTTCCGGGTGCGCCAACGCCTCTAATCTGAATGCGGGCATTGGTGAGCTGGCTGGAGCTTGGCAGCATGAAATTTGGGGAGTAGAGCGCGATGTCTTGTAGGGTCTGTGCACCAGACTCCTCCAAAAACTCACCCGAATATGCCGATATAGAGATCGGGACGTCCTGCACATTTTGTTCGCGTTTTTGTGCGGTGACGGTGACAGTCCCCAAACGGGCTTCGCTGTCTTCATCGCCGCCTTGATCCTGCGCGATTGCGGTCACATTGGTCATACCTGCGAGTGCAAATGCCGCGACGGTCAACTTGAGCGTGACTTGATTCATTTTATCTTCCTCCCAATTCGTTGCGATCTGTCGGGTCGTGACGTGCGCGCTGCTTGCTAAAGCTGCCTGAAACGCATCCATCAACAGGGCACCAAGACCCAGATCATCTTGACGCCGTAGCGAGGAGGTCGTTTTAAGAATACCAACTAGTTGGCAATTGAGAGAAGCTGAGATAATCCGTGGCGCCAAAAAACTCGAGATTAGAACCCGGTATATCCGAAGAAGTTATTGAAATCCTTCGGGCGAATGGAATTCGCCGCACGTATCAGAAGAACCAATTGATTGTGACGGCCGGAGATGACTTCAAAGAGATGTTCATCATTGAAGAAGGGAAGTTTTCCTATTCCAACATCGACCGCCACGGCAATGCTTCTGTTTACGGTTACAAAGAAGCTGACTCCATCTGGGGACTGGCCGGTGCGCTCATGGGCACTCCTGCATCATTCTTTTTTGAGGCCGTAGAAGCCAGCGCCGCAACCTGCGTTAGCCAGACAGTACTGTGGGAGCTAATTGATCGTGAGCCTGCTATCAGACGTGGGATCATATATCGTTTGGGCTGGGCAGTTTTCGAAGCAACTTCATTTGGCCATCAGGAACGAACCTTGCCGCTCAAGAAACGCCTCGCGAACTTTCTGCTCAAGAACGCAGACGACTTGGGAGTGCTCGAATTGCCTCAATCGGTATTGGCAAGGAATCTGGGCGTTTCAAGATATGCGGTCGGCACTCAGCTTCAGACTCTCAAACGTCTTTCGCTGATTGAAATTGAGTATGGTCGCGTTCGCGTAATTGACCCAGACCAATTGAGAGCTTTTGCCGCTCCCAATTGAACAAAGGGCTCAATTGCCAGCTAGATGGCAGTTGAGCCTCGATTCACGATGCATAGAAGAAGTCGGGAGATCAATTCTATGCGAAACTTGGTTCTATTATGTCTTATGATTCCATTGGCTCTCCTAAGCCCAGGACGAGCGAATGCGGAGGCTTCGACTTTGGAAGACCGACTACAGATTACCGATCAAATAGCGAAATACGCTCAAACATGGGATCGCAAAGACGCAGAGGCATTCTCGGAACTCTTCACGGAGGATGGTGTTCTGGAGTGGCACTTTGCCGACGCATCCGAGCAGCCTCCATTGTTAGCGGGGCGAGAGAATATTCTCCACTATGCCAAGAGCGCATACGCAGGCAGATTGGCTGGGCGCCAATCGAGGCATCATTTTTCGGGCCTGGTGTTTGAGACCCTGACCGAGACGAAAGCTCTCACCGAGCATATGTTTATGGTCACGCATGTGGTTCAGAACGAACCGCCTGTTGTTCGTTCCACTGGCACTTACCTTATAGAATGGCGCAAAACTGACAATGACTGGCTGATGTCACACAGAAAGCTGTATGTCGATCGCAGGGCGGATTGACGCAAGCTTTTGCAAAAAAGCGAGTGTCCACTGTCGAAAGACGCGTGTCGAGCGACCGCCCGATCTCAAAAGCAGACATCGAACTTTGTTTCTGCAATTTCAGCGCTTGCAACGCCGCAGGCGTATCCCCGACTTCTTTCAGCCAGTTGCGGTTTCAAGTTTTTCACGTTCCATGCGATACATTAGGATGGCGACACGAAGACGGACAGGCATGTTTAAATTCGCACGGCGGCTCGCGGACTCCGATATCCGTCTTGACCGGCACGCGCTGCGGATGTTGCTCGAGCGTAATCTTATTGCCAGTGCGATGCATATCGCCGTCGCAGGTTTGGTCGCGTTCGTGATGGCGAGCTCAGTGCCGCTTTGGCGCGCTGTGGCTTTCTTTGTCCTGATTAGCGCCGCAATACTGTTTCAAATGTCGCTCGCTAGGCAACATGCGAAGCGCCCATGGGAAGATGCTGAATTCATACATATTCGCCGACAGTTCGATGTGTCAGCCATCGTGGTCGGCTGTATGTGGGGCTTCGCGGGTTTTTGCCTGTTCCCGACGGGCGAACCGGCCAAGCAGTTGTTCCTGACATTTGTGATGGGCGGCATGTCACTCAGCGCCGTCGGAACGCAGGGGATGAGACTGATCACCTGTTATGCGTCCATCATTCCGGGAATGACACCGCTTGCAGCGCGCTACCTGCTCGAGCCCGGCGCGACGGGCTTGATCTCCGGCGGTTTGATCTTCGCCTATATCGTCGTGCTGGTTTCGCTCGCTCGGAAGATCAATGATTTCATGCTGCGCGCTTTCCGCTTGCAAATCGAAAAGGACGGACTGCTTAAGGACGTCCAGGCCCAGGCGGAGGAAATTGAGAGGGCCAAGGCTGAAGCTGAAGAGGCCAATCTCTCCAAGTCACGTTTCCTCGCGCAGGCCAGCCACGATCTGCGCCAACCGCTCCATGCGATCAACCTGTTCATCGAGTCCTTGCCAGAGGCTAAAACCAAAGCGGAGGAAGAGCGCATCATTGCGCGCGTGCGTCAATCGCTCGATGTCTTGACTAAATTATTCGATAGTCTGTTGGACGTGACCCTGCTCGACACAGGTGGGATCAATGTCCGCAAGCAGGCCTTCCGCCCCACCGACATCATTCAGGAAGTGGTTCGCGATTTCGCCCTGGTCGCTGAGGCTTGCTCTGTCGAGTTGCGAGTGGTCTCAAGCCGGCTAGCGGTAGAAGCTGACCCTGTGCTTACCCGGCGCATGCTACAAAACCTGATTTCCAATGCTATTCGTCATAGCGAAGGCGGCGTCGTCCTCGTCGGGTGTCGTCGGCGTGGGCCACACGTCTCGATTGATGTTATCGACAATGGCGCAGGGATAGCGCTCTCCGATCAAAGCCGCGTGTTTGCCGAGTTTACGCGACTTGACGCGGTCCGCATGGGGTCTGAATCGACGCCCGGCCTCGGTCTCGGCCTGTCCATTGTCAAACGTGTTGCTGATCAGCTTGGCCTAAGCGTACATCTATCATCGCGACCAAAGAGAGGTTCGGTGTTTTCGATCCGGGGCTTCGAACGAACTCAATTGGATGAGCAGGCGCAACGCCCAGGCCGGGGCGGGCCGACGAGCGGTCTGGTCGAAGGCGCGTCTCTGTTTGTATTGGATGACGACGCGGACACTCTGGATGCCACCAGATTGCTACTGGAACGATGGGGGTGTCAGGTTCAGACTTCACAAGACTGGCGTGTTGCCGAGGCCGCTCGGTTTGATGTGTTGATTTGTGATTATGAGCTCAGCGTCGACACCTCCGGTTTAGATGTGGTGAAGTCGCTCCGCGTCAAAAATCCAAGTCTCGCGGCTGTTATGATCTCGGGCAACACATCCAAGGAGTTGAGGTCGGCGGCGGAAGACTTGGCAATCCCTCTGCTGCACAAACCCATTCGACCGGCGCAATTGCGCTCGGCATTGCTGAATTCGCTCACCCGGTCAAACGAAGCCGCGTGAGGCTGCGTAAGACGCCGCCGCGGAGCGTGTTGCAACGCCGAGTGACTTTAACAAGGCTGAGACGTGAATACGCACAGTAAAGGGTGAAATATCCAGCTCGCGTGCGATCTCCTTGTTCGACATGCCCTTGCAGATGTAACGCAACACCTCGACCTGCCGGTTGGTCAGAGCGCCGAGCGCGTCTTCGTTGACCGGGTGCGGCCCCGCTTCATGTGAGGCCCGCAAAACCACCGACTCGCCGTCCATGATAGCGAGGAATGCCGCAGATATATCGTCCGGGCGCGCTGATTTCGAAACAAACCCATTCGCGCCCGCGCTCATGACCTCGTCGATCAGGTCGCTCTCAGAAACCATTGATACGACCACTATCGGCGTCAGAGGAAGTGCGCGACGCAGGCCCGGGAAGTCGCGTAAAGCATCAAAACCCGGAAAGATCAGATCGAGCAGAACCAGGTCCGGCTTTGTCTCAACGCTGAGCTCCCGGGTCAGGATGGCAGCATCGCCAGCTTCAACAATAATTGACCCTTCGAATAGATTGCTGAGCATGGTCATCATGCCATTTCGGAACACCGGATGATCGTCGACCAAGAGTATCTTCATGTCGCGGTCCCCCCACCGATCAAAGATGAACGGTTCGACCTTATCACATCCGTCCGATTTCCCGCTATTTGTGCGGTCGTCCTTCATTTTCGCCTTTCTCATTATCCGGTTTGCCTTTGTCGCCATCGCCTGGTGGATCCGGCGGCACACGGATAATTGGCGGTGGAGGTGTGGGCGGCGGTGGTATGGTGATGTCGCCAGGTGGGTGTCCGCACACATCGTCTTTTTCGACCGCCGCGTTCACCAGTTTCCAATCATCGCCTTTTTGCACATGGCACTTGCACTCGGTCTCAATTGCCGTTTGCTCGTCTTTACACGCTCCGCCAGTTTCCTGACACGCTTCCCAGGCGGTGATCAGCTTGGTGCATTTCTGCATGTACGAGGCCGAGGCCGGCATCGCGAACAAGCCTGCTGAAATGATGCCGCCGGCTGCGGCGGCAATGAAGTAGCGCATGGGTGGTCCCTCCTTTTTTACCGGAGCCGAAAAGACCAGAGCAATGTTCTCGACTCAATTAGGGCGGATGCACTAGGCGGCCCGGACTAGTGCATCTGTACAGCTAGCTTTTTGGGCCAAGCCTCTCGAAGATCATCGGCAAATTTCAATTCACACCGTGCTGGGAATAAAGGGGACCACCGCGATGCTTGTTCGACATTTTATCTCAATCTCTGCTGGCGCTCTGTTCGCCTGCGCCGTGGCGTTCCCCGCGAGCGCGCAAGAAACGCCAGCCGAGGAAGCGCCTGCGTCCAAGGTTCTGGTCATTCACGACTGGAGCAATTCGATGTGGGGTGCCTTTGCCGACGGCACGCGCAAGTATGAGGCTGGAATTAACGCGCTCACCAATGCTCTAGACACGGGCTTCGGCGGACGCGATGTCGGCTATCGCGCCTATGGACACCGACAGCCGGGCGATTGCCGAGATTCCGAACTGGTCAGTGATTTCGGCGCGCTGGACAGCGTGCGGCCGGATATTGTTGAAACGCTCGGTAATGTGCGCCCCACCGGTAAAACGCCCATCACATACAGCCTGCAAGAAGGCTTGAAAGATTTCCAGGGCGGTTCGGGCGACATTCTGCTGATTAGTGACGGAATCGAAACCTGCGATGCCGATCCGTGTGATCTGATGCGCGAATGGAAAGCCAGCAATGTGAACATTCGTGTCCACGTCGTCGGCGTTGGATTGAATGAGCTGGAGCGTACCGCGATGGCCTGTATCGCGGAGGAATCCGGCGGCACCTATCTTGATGCGCAATCCAGTGATGGCTTCGATGAGGCGCTCAATGAAGTCGCCGAGACGATTGAAACTGCGGGGGATCCCGCGCCAATGGAGCCTGCCGACACGCACGCCATTGTCATTCGTGCCCATGACTCCAATGACCGCGACTATCGCATTGGTGGCGACATCTTGCTGAACGGCGAAAAAATAGGCGAAGCGACCAGCATCGGCTATGGCCGAAACGTGGTCGATGGACCGGGCGAGTATGAGGTTCTGATTGGTCCGCTTCTGCGAGATGGCAGTGTCTATCGGCCGGTGCGCCAGACCGTCACGATCGATGCACCGGGCGACACCCGCATCGACGTTCTGGTCGAAGCGCCAGCACGTCTAACCGCCAAATTCTTCGAAGACGGCGAGCCGCATCCGGGGTCAAATGTTTCTGCCTGGCAGGACGGCGTGGAAGTTTTCAGCTTTCGCGCCAAGGACGAAGCCCTGGCCGCCCCGGGCGAGTACGAGTTCCGCGCGGAGCCGAATGCCGACAATAAGCTGGTCCTGCGCGAGACCCTGATTGAAGACACAGACACTGAGCTTGTGTTCGAACTCAACAAGACGGTCCGGTTCATGATTGTCTACAAATTGCCGAACGGCGATACGTTCAAACGCAATGGCGAACTCTGGCAGGATGGCGAGAAAGTTTATTCCACCTATGCCCGGTTCTCTGACGCGCGTCCGGGACTCTATCAACACCGTTCGGACGATCAAAATCTCCCGATTGAGGGCATCGAGATCGAGCTCACGGACGATGAACAGATCATCGAAGTTCCGGTAGAGGCGGGATTTGTCACGATAAAGTTCGCCGAGACGCTGGAGAATTATGCGCGTGAAAAACTGCCGACACGAGCTCTGCTCGTCTCATTGGATCGTGGCAATAGTGACTACTCCACGCCAGGACGCAGCATCCCGGTGAAACCTGGTCGATATGCGGTCGAAGGCTTCGACAATGATGGCTTCTTTGATCGTCCGGAGATTGAAATCGCCAGTGGTGAAAGCCTCGATGTCCTGCTCACGCCGCAACCGCTCGGCGAACTGGTGATGACCTATGCAGAGTCTGAAAACTACCTGCGCGATCCGGATCGCGGCTCGGCTTACGCTTTAGAAGGACAACGCATTATCGGCGGCATTCTGCGCCCCGGCGTCGTGCGCAAATTCCTTCCCGGACGCTACCGCGTCGAAGGTTGGAGCTATGCGGGCGACATCGCGCCTGAGGAAATTGAAATCATTGCTGGCGAGCGCACGGACGTCGTTCTGCACTTGCGCGGCGAATAGGATCTGAAATGGAGGACACGCCATGACGTGCAAACTTCTTGTGCTCACATTGGGCACCACACTCGCCATCCCTGCAGCGCTCGCCAACCCCGACACACCCATGTTGCATCCGGTCGAAGCAGTCTGCATTGACTACGAACAGAGCGGACAGATGCAATCGGGCACCTCCACCAAATGCCATCGAGATTTTGGTTATGAGCAATATGAGATTTCCGAGCTCACCATTGGCATGTCTGGGTTCAGCCAATCCCAATCAACCTTTACCGTAACGATCGGCGACACGATCTATGCCATTGACACCGACTCGAACACGGCGACGCAAACCGTCAACCCGATGTATCAAGGCTTGGTCGACGCCATCGATCAGTCGGGCTCGGATGCTGTATCGGACGCATTTCTCAGCGCCATGGGCATGACACCAACAGGACAGACCAACACTGTCGTCGGGCTGACCTGCAACGTCTACTCATCCGGGATGATGGGTACAGCCTGCCTGACTGATGATGGCCTGATGCTCGAGCAAAACGTCATGGGCACGCAAGTGATCGCGACGGCTGTGACTTATGATGAAGGCATCGCGGAAAACTATCGCCGGCATGAATCTGCCACCATCACGCAGGGCCCGGATCTGTCGAATGGGCTCGGCGGGCTGCTCGATCAGTTGCAATAGAAGAAGGGAGGTCCAACCGTGACCAGACGCGCAATTCAATCGGGCCAGGCCTCGACCTCGATGATGATCGGACTGGGTCTGATCAGCGTGGCAGGCCTTGCCGGGATCGTTTACCTGACCCTGGGGTCTGGCGGCACGTCGTTGCCGCAACAATCAAATCCAGTGTCTTTATCCGACACACAAGTGCCAGGGGAAGAGCAGCTGAATACCACCAATGAGCAGGTCGTCGATGAACCGCGCGCGAACCTGTCCAGCGGACCGGAACCAGACGCCAAGGCGGAACAGATGGACTGGAATGAACAGTTTCTTGTTCTGCTCGGAGAGAATCATCTGCCATCGAGAAAATCGATCGCGACCCCAAACGTTACGCTCTATGAAGTCGACCCGAATTATGTGCCGGTAGGCGGATTCTCAAACCAGAAGACCGATACGATATGCGGTATGAAAAAGATTGAGACAGTCGAAGAAGGTATGTCCGTTGCCTCCGTCGCGATCGCTGCTGAGGACACGTCTGCCATGGTTGGCGCCAACGCGCCGGATATCACTGGCGAACGACCAAACTATTGTCCGCAAGATCTCGGGCAGGTCTGGGGCGCCGGGTCTTATGTTTTCGACAAAGACTATAACCAGCTCGCCGGACAGGATTTCTCTGAAAGCGCGCGGATCCTGAAGTCGGCATATCTATGGTTTGAAGAAAGCTATGAACGCGAGCATGGCGAACCTGAAGATGACGAAGTCATCGTCATTCTTGAAGGGGGAGCAGAACGTTCCGGTGATCCAGCCATCAGAATAGCTAACTACGATCGCGCCATTATTATCGACTATCCGGTTCTGAAGCGGGAAGGCCATGACCCTGACGATTTGGTTCAAGGTCCGGGCAAGACCTATGCACCGCCGGCGCCGGAACTCCCGGTAACGGTGACGTATCAGGCGCTGTTCCCGTCCGATTACGACCCCAACGCCTTGCAGGTTCCAATCGACCTTTTGGAAGACCGGTTGGCGGACAAAGCGTCTGACATCAATCGCCAAACAGACGCGCTAGACGAGGTGCTGATCGTCACTCGCAACATTCGCGCAGCGAACGAAGCCGAAGGCCTGGAGCGGGCCCGACGGCTACAGGACGTATTCAAACGTGTTCATGGGAGCGATGTCTTGATTCGCACGGTATCGTTCGGCGACGAGGCCCCGATCTGTAGCGACAGTTCGGACGAGTGCTGGTCACTAAATCGGGCCACGATTGCTTATTTCTACACGCGATGAAGGATCACACCTTCTCGAACAACCGCAATAGCTGTCTTCTTGGTACCAGTACTGGTCGATAACCTGCCGCGCGCTCACCCTTAAAACCGGTCAATGGAGCTCTCCGCTCATCTTGCCAGCGGGGCGCAGTCGCGCAGCGCGCCAACGTCGACCGATAAGACGCTCGTTGGAGCTCAAAATCGTCGCATTGGCAGCGGCTTTGAAAAGATATACCAATTAAATCGACATCAGTCGCCTTAAGTCAGAATTGGAGCTCGTGATG
>Ga0207422_1003351_pt1 | contig 16278 bp, 10 predicted proteins | sample MarCyaLeptolynsp_FD_187757 | JGI IMG/M metagenome (GOLD analysis project Ga0207422, IMG submission 187757) | Marine cyanobacterial communities from Panama - species 1 Leptolyngbya sp. (SPAdes) | ecosystem: Environmental > Aquatic > Marine > Unclassified | place: Panama: Panama City | collected...
AAATTCGAGATTATAGGAGTAGTAGAAGATTTTCATTATCAAAGTGTCAAGCAATTGGTTTCACCATTGATTATCTATCACATTGACAACCCCTTTTTACCTGACAGTGGAACAAGCCCCTCCTTTCTATCCCTCCGCTTGAATAATCAAGTATTGGGTTCGGCAGATGGTCTTCAAGACCTGATACAAGACCTTCAGTTCAAATTGACTGAGTTGGACGATTCATTTCCTTTTGAATACAGCTTTATGGATCAAGCCTTTGAGATCAGTTTTAGAAATGAACAAAGAATGGGGCGGATTCTGGATAGTTTCACGGTGATGGCCGTTATCATTGCTGCTTTGGGCTTATTCGGACTCGCTGCCTTTTCTGCCGAAAAGCGTACCAAGGAACTTGGAATCAGGAAAGTCCTGGGAGCAAAACCCGTACATCTGGTTCTTCTCTTTTCTTCAGAGTTTACAAAACTTGTCCTGATTGCTTTACTCATCGCAACCCCTATCTCCTATTACTTTGTGGATACCTGGCTGGAAGACTTTGCCTATAAAACACCGATAAGTCCTTGGATATTCTTGCTGGCCGCGATATCGGCATTGCTTATTACCTGGTTTACCATCGGTTTCCAATCATTAAAAACCGCCCGTCTCAATCCGGTAGAAGCATTGAAGAATGAATAAGCTATCCAAACCTTAAATTAGGAAGTCATTTCGAAGAAGGGCAACGACTGAGAAATCTAGATTTCTCTCCCTAATTCTTAGGATCGAAATGACTAAAAAAGTTAATTAGCCTAACTCAATTCGTGCTTTCCTTTGATAATCAAACCCATTCCCGCTAAAGAAACCTGGCCCTTACGCCATCAAGTCATGTGGCCGGATGAGGACATCGCATATGTGAAGTTACCTGAGGATGAACTGGGTATTCACTATGGCCTATTTGTGAATGACAAACTCACGGCTGTGGTTTCGCTTTTCATAAAAAATCGGGAGGCTCAATTTAGGAAGTTGGCTACTGCAATAGCGGCTCAAGGAAATGGCTACGGAACATTGCTACTAAAACATCTTATGCAGGAGACCGAAGCGCTTAACGTGAATCGAATTTGGTGCAATGCCAGAGTTGACAAGGCATCTTTCTACCATAGATTTGGGCTAAAAGAAACTGCCCATTCCTTTAGTAAGAATGGGCAGTCTTATGTCGTTATGGAAAGAGTTCTCTAATTCTATGTCATTCTGAGGGAGGCAAAACAAAAGCTTGCCTACTGCAGGTAGGGATATTATGATTATGAAACCATAGATTCTTCGCTGCAATGCTTTTCGTTCAGAATGACGGTACAGTCTATCTCACGTTAGCAGGATCGACCCTTGTTGGGGTGTCCTCGCCAGAGATCATGCGAACCGCAGCCGCAGCGAGTGCGCGTATGGTATTCGTCATATGATCAAGGTCTATTGTACCTACTTCGTCAGAAGCTTGGTGATAGTAAGGATCTACATCAATTTGAGTCGTACTGATCGAATGCGCTGGCACTCCTAAACGGGCCAGCGTTGCATTATCAGATCTGTAGAATAGATTTTGAGTCGGATAAGGGTCTGCGTAAAATTTGTAATCCGTGCCCTCGACTGCCTTTTGCAGTAATTCACCAAAATTGGACTTGTCAAAACCCGTAATCCAAGCTGAGTTAGTTCCCTCTTTGGCAGCAGTTCCAATCATTTCAATATTGAACATGGCTACAATTTCATTCGGGTTCAGTTTTTGAGAGAAGTATCTTGAACCAAATCCTCCACTCTCTTCGGCAGTAAAAGCCACAAACATGATGGTTCTTTCTGGCTTCTTGCCAGTGTCTTTAAAGTACTTGGCTAAAGTCATTACGGCAGTGGTACCAGAAGCATCATCATTAGCCCCATTGTAGATTTTATCTTCACCATCTCCACGAATACCCAGGTGGTCATAGTGAGCGCTAAAAAGCACAATTTCATTGGGTCGGTTGCCCGTAATTTGGCCAGCGACATTGTTGAGGCTTTTGGTTTCCACACTATTCTTAACTTCAACACTTAAGGACTTCACCTCGTTTACATCTGTCAAAGCGATTACCATTCCATTGGCATCGTCCAATTCCATCACACTGCTTGGCCTCGAGAAGAACTGCTTGAAACGTCCGAAAAGGGCTTCATGAGCCGTGTTTACAAGCATAATAGTTTTTCCCTCCTTGCCTCTAGCTTCTCCAAACTTGGCTTGCATATTATCTGCCGCACCCACCACTACGATGTTGGCATCAGCTACAGCCTTGATGGTCATAGATGCCGAACTTATCATACCAATCACTTTATCAGCCGCGATAGACGCTCCATTTAAAGTAACTGAAGCACTCTCATTGGAGAGGGAATACATATTAAATTGCTGTTTGTAGCTATTCAGGCCATCAAGATATTCAAGGCCAATTTTTTCAAATTCTGATTCAATAAACGCTGAGGCCTTTTCAATACCGGGTGTGTAAATCATTCGGCCTTCCATCTCATCAGAAGCGAGTGTCGTGATGATTCGGGTTACTTCGGCCTGATCAATAACTGCCTCTTTTTGACAGCTGGCTAATGTTGAACATGATAAGGCTAATAGGCACAAAAGGGAACGAAAAGACTTCTTCATAGTAATTCTGAACTGGTTTTTGATGAGCCGAATTTAGTACTATTTTCACCAATCCATGAGTCATTCAAGTTCAAAGTCACTCAAAACACTGCGTCTACTAGCCATCTGGGAAGGTATTAGCTATCTGCTTCTTGTTGGCATCTGTATGCCCTTGAAGTATATCTTCGACATCCCTGAACCCACCTACCCTGTCGGATTGGCCCATGGCGTACTTTTCGTTGCCTATTGCATCTTCGTGTTGATCGTCACTTTAGAAAAGAAGTGGTCTTTTAAAACCATGATGCTCGCGGGAATTGCCTCTCTTCTACCCTTCGGAACTTTTGTGGCTGATAAACGGATATTTAAGCCTGCATCAACTGTAGAGGAATAATATTGATGATTTTTGAAACAGTTAGAATCTATGGCTGTTGTTAATGTCGTACTGAGGTAAACGATATTAACCCATAATGCAATTCAGATATTTATTGAGCCTTGCCGGGCTTATTTCCTTTCACCTTTCAATTGCGTTTCAAGGTCAAGGGAAACTCACAGGTTACGTCAAAGATGCTAAGACAGGGGAATCGATCCCTGGAGCAACGGTTAGACTATTAGATACTCAACTGGGCGCTAACACTAATCCCGAGGGTTATTATGTCATTGATGACATCCCTACTCGGACCTATAGTGTTCAGGTTTCATTCGTTGGCTACGAGACTGTGATCAAGTACGGCATCGTCATTCGGTCTGGAGGTATTCCTGATTTGAACTTCGAGCTCAAAGAGTCAGTCTCAGAACTTGATGAAGTGGTAGTGATCGCCAATCCTTTCGAGAAAATTGAAGAGACACCCCTCTCTATCCAGAAATTATCTCGGGAAGAAATTGCCACCTATCCAGGTGGAAATAATGATATCGCAAAAGTGGTTCAGTCACTTCCTGGTGTTTCTGGTTCTGTTGGAGGCTTTAGAAATGATGTGATTATCCGTGGTGGAGCACCCAATGAGAATGTCTACTATTTAGATGGGATTGAAATACCTAACATTAACCACTTTGCCACTCAAGGGAGTGCTGGAGGACCTGTCGGTCTATTAAATGTCAGTTTCTTTGAAGGCGTAACCCTTTCCACCAGTGCTTTCGGTGCACAATATGACAACGTGCTTTCGGGTGTACTTCAATTCGATCAACGCAACGGCAACAATAGAGAAATGAAGACCAATATCCGTGTTGGTAGCAGCGAAACGGCTTTGACACTGGAGTCTCCCCTTTTTAAAGGTAATCGAGAAGAGAGTAATACCTCATTTATCGCTTCAGTAAGACGTTCTTATCTACAGTTGCTATTTGAATTGATTGGTCTTCCAATCCTTCCTGACTATTGGGACTATCAATATAAACTGACCCACAAATTTGACCGATATAATGAGTTAATCGTGACGGGTGTCGGTTCAATTGATGATTTTCGAGTGAATGAGCTGGATGAGTTTGACCCTGAAGAACAAGCCACTCAAGATCAAGTACCCATCATCATGCAGCAGACGAACACAATTGGCATCAGCTGGAAAAACCGTTTCAAAAATGGATCTGGTTTTATGACTACCACATTGAGCAACAACCGATTAGAGAACGACTTCAGACAGTTCACCGATAACATCAACTTGACAGGTTTGTTTCTTCAGAACAAGTCTGTGGAGACGGAGACAAAACTGAGATACAACTACACTAAGTTTTTGAAAGACTGGACAATCAGCGGAGGACTAAGCCTTCAGCAAGTCAATTATGAAAACGAAACAATCGATCTGGTTAACAACTTTCAATACAATGCGGACTTGGATTTTCTTCGCTATGGACTTTTCGGCCAGGCAAATAGAACTTTTTACGATGAAAGGTTAAGTCTGTCGCTTGGTATCAGATTAGACGCGAATACTTTCACAGAAGATGGTAATAATCTGCTGGAAACATTTAGCCCGCGGATTTCAGGCTCTTACACCTTCGACAAGTTGAGAAAGTGGTCCTTAAATGCGTCACTGGGTAGGTATTATAAAATCCCACCCTATACGATATTAGGTTTCAGGGACAATATTGGAGATCAAGTGAATCAAAACGCTCGATATATCCAAAGTGATCATGCAGTCTTGGGCTTGGAGTATTTAGTGACACCTTCGGCACGCTTTACCCTCGAAGGTTTTTATAAAAGATATGACAACTACCCAGTATCCATCACAGACAGAGTATCTCTGGCCAACCTTGGGGCCGACTTCTCTGTATTGGGGAACGAACCCATCGCCAGTGTCGGCTTGGGAAGGACTTATGGTCTCGAGTTTCTCTATCAGAAAAAGTTCACAAACAATTACTACTTGATCGCTGCCTACACTCTATATAAAAGTGAGTATACGGCCTTTGACCAAGATGTTTACCTACCGAGCTCATGGGACAGCAGACATCTGTTAACCTTGACGGGAGGCTATAAGTTTGGAAATAACTGGGAACTCAGCGGCCGAATGCGATACTTGGGTAGAACCCCTTTCGCACCAGTGGATCAAGCTGCCACACTAGCCAATTACCCAGCCATCATCAGAGACTATTCTCAAATAGGTGATCAACGGCTAAACACATTCAATCAAATCGATGTTAGAATTGACAAAAAATGGAACTTCACCAACTGGACCTTGAATGTATTCTTCGAAGTGGAAAACATTTTAGGCTCTCAAATTCCAACAGAACCTGAATTTGGCTTGGCTAGGGACATGGATGGCAATGAGCTATCTCCACGCAGCTTGGTAGAAATCATGGGTATAGATAACTCTAATGTCTTGCCTTCCATTGGTGTAGTGATTGATTTTTAAAATGATAAAAGGAAAGAAAATCTTAATTATCGGAGCAAGTTCTGGAATTGGAAAGAGCATTGCCCAAATGTTGTTAGATCAGGGTGCTGAAGTCATTTCAGCATCTAGAAACAATCCAGGGCTTACAGGTCTCACTCACTATGACTTAGATATTACTGATTCAGATCCCGATTTTTCATTTATCCCAGAAGTCTTGGACGGATTGGTTTATAGTCCTGGGACCATCAACCTTAGGCCTTTTCACAGGCTTTCAATAGACGACTTTCAAACCGATTTGGATATTAATCTAATGGGTGCCATTAAGGTGTTACAAGGTGCTTTCAAAAGTTTGAAAAAAGCCGATACGGCTTCAGTCATTCTATTCAGTACAGTAGCAGCCAAACTAGGTATGAACTTCCACTCTTCCATTGCTACTTCTAAAGGAGCCATAGAAGGCCTGGGCAAGTCATTGGCAGCCGAATGGAGCATGCACCAGATAAGGGTAAACATTTTATCACCTTCATTGACCGAAACTCCTTTGGCGGAAAAATTACTGGCGAATGATGACAAGAAAGAAGCCTCGAATAAACGTCACCCTATTGGACGTTTTGGCCAACCAGAAGACCTAGCACACACCGCCTTATTGCTATTATCAGACCAGTCTGGTTGGATAACCGGACAAGTCATAGGAATTGACGGTGGTGTAGGCTCACTGAAACCATAGAACCCAAGAATCAACTCCCTTTCAATCAAGTAGTTAAGTAATGAAAACATGTCAGAGATATAATCTCAGACATGTTTTCATTTTTTAGGTGCTTCTTTTATCTTTGCGGGTCTTAAAAATTAACCGACTTTAAAATATGTCATATCTAATTTATGCAGTACCCGTTCTGGGTCTAATCGGCTTGCTCGTAATGATCGTGAAATCACGATGGGTGAACAACCAAGATGCAGGCGATCAAAAAATGCAAGACCTGGCCAACTACATCCGCGAAGGTGCCCTTGCATTTCTAAGCGCTGAGTACCGAGTGCTTTCAATTTTTGTAGTAGTAGCTGGAATTTTATTGGGAATTATCTCCACGGTAGTAGAAACTACACACTGGTTTATCGTTGTGGCCTTTGTTATAGGGGCTTTCTTCTCAGCACTTGCTGGAAACATCGGTATGAGAATCGCAACAGCAGCTAACGTAAGAACTACTCAAGCGGCTAGAACTAGCCTTCCACAGGCTTTAAAAGTATCTTTTACAGGAGGAACAGTAATGGGATTAGGTGTTGCTGGCTTAGCAGTATTTGGTCTAAGTATCCTTTTCATCTTCTTGTTCCAATTCTTCATGAATGGTGAGTGGACAAGCACTGGTGATATGACGGTGGTATTAGAAGCTCTTGCAGGCTTCTCTTTAGGTGCTGAATCAATTGCACTTTTCGCCAGAGTTGGTGGTGGTATATATACCAAGGCTGCTGACGTTGGAGCTGACCTTGTAGGAAAAGTAGAAGCAGGTATTCCTGAAGATGATCCACGTAACCCAGCAACTATTGCAGATAACGTTGGCGACAATGTGGGTGATGTTGCTGGTATGGGTGCCGATTTGTTCGGTTCTTATGTTGCAACTGTATTGGCCTCAATGGTATTGGGTAACTATGTAATCCAGGACATGGGTGGAGCCATCACTGATGACTTTGGTGGAATTGGTCCAATTTTGCTTCCATTAGTAATTGCCGGTGCAGGTATCATCTTCTCTATCTTGGGTGCGATGGTCATTAGAATTTCTAATAATGACGCGAAAGAATCTGAAGTTCAGGCTGCCTTAAACAAAGGTAACTGGGGCTCAATCATATTAACTGCTATTGCTTGCTGGTTCCTTATCGACATGATGTTGCCAGCCACTATGCAAATGAAATTGTTCGGAGAAGGTGTTGTTGAGATTACCTCACTAAGAGTATTTGGCGCTGTACTTGTTGGTCTATTTGTAGGTGCTGCTATTTCTTACTTCACAGAGTTCTATACTGCTATTGGCAAGAAACCCGTAATGAGCATTATTCAAAATTCTTCTACTGGTGCTGCCACTAACATCATTGCTGGTTTGGCTACGGGTATGAAATCTACCTTCGCTCCTATCATCCTTTTTGCCGGTGCAATCTGGGGTGCTTATGAGCTAGCTGGATTCTACGGTGTGGGTATTGCAGCTTCTGCTATGATGGCTACTACGGCTATGCAGTTAGCGATCGATGCTTTTGGTCCTATTGCTGATAACGCAGGTGGCATTGCAGAAATGAGTGAATTACCAGAAGAGGTAAGAGAAAGAACTGATATTCTTGATTCAGTAGGTAATACAACTGCTGCTATTGGTAAAGGCTTTGCTATTGCCTCTGCGGCATTGACAGCCCTTGCGCTATTCGCTGCATACGTGACTTTCACTGGTATTGATGGTATTAATATCTTCAAGGCTGATGTACTTGCTGCCTTGTTTATTGGCGGTATGATTCCGGTTGTTTTCTCTGCATTGGCGATGGAGTCAGTTGGTAAAGCAGCTATGGAAATGGTGAAAGAAGTAAGAAGGCAGTTCAAAGAGATTCCAGGTATTATGGAAGGAACTGCCACTCCTGAATATGGTAAGTGTGTTGATATCTCAACCAAGGCTGCTATTAGAGAAATGATGCTCCCAGGAGCAATTACCATCATCTTCCCTATCATCATTGGATTTGCAATGGGTGCTGAACCGCTTGGAGCTTATATGGCTGGTGTTGCCGTATCTGGTGTGCTTTGGGCCATCTTCCAAAACAACGCTGGTGGTGCTTGGGACAATGCTAAGAAATCATTTGAAGCAGGTGTTGAAATTGATGGCGAGATGACATTTAAAGGTTCAGAGGCGCACAAGGCTGCTGTAACTGGCGATACTGTTGGTGACCCTTTCAAGGATACTTCCGGACCTTCTATGAACATCCTTATCAAGCTCACTTGTTTGATTGGCTTGGTTATCGCTCCAATCTTAGGTGAGATTGCTGGAACAGGTTCACATGCTGATGACCTTAAAGTTATCAATGATGACAATAAGGAACTTCATATGGATGACGTAGATGAAATGATCACTGAAGTGAAATAGTTACCACTCAAATAAAGATAGTTTCAAAGGTCTCGAGATTTCGAGACCTTTCTTTTTATCCACAAATAAGGGGAGTTCATGTGTTGAATTGTGTTGAATACGTAGTATTTGAAGATTGTTGAACGAAATATCTCGTTTTACAAAACTCCAAACTACAGGATGCGTTAGCATTTTAGGTCAATTATTTAAACTCAATCAACGTTATATGTTCTTTTCTTGGTCAAACTCGTTACACAAACAACACACTCTAAACAAATTACTTCAGACTAGCAGCGTAGTATTTCTCGGTACTTAAAGTATTGGCTTTATGAAGCGGTTGCTAGAAAAATTAAAAGCCGGAGACGAAAAGTCTCTGGACGAATTCGTGTATTTAAACCTTTCCAAGGTTTTCAATTTCTGTTATGCTCTGTTGAAATCACGTGAGGAAGCAGAAGAGGTCTGTCAGGATGTTTTTGTCAAATTTTGGGATAATAGAGACAAATTAGACCTAAACCTATCTGTAGATGGCTTGCTCTTTAGAATAGCAAAGAACCTTACACTCAATAAAATAAGGGATAATCAAAAGTACAAGGGCTCACTTGAGCTCACCGATGCCTTGTTAGTTGGAAATAGCACAATGGAAGATGTTCTTTTCAGAGAAATGGAAGACACACTTCACAAAGCCATTGAAGCACTACCTCCTAGGCGTAGACTCATATTCGAACTCAGTCGTTTTCAGGGCCTTTCCAATCGTGAGATCAGTGAAAGACTGAACATTTCAATCAATACAGTAGAAGGGCAAATAAGGAAAGCGATTAAGTCTATACACATCTATACAGATTCAATTTCTATATAGGTGAACAAGATTTTTTAAGTGAGGAGTAACGGTCACCTCATTTTTCAGTGTATTTAATAATAGGTACCGTAAATTTTTTAACTATTTGGAAGATAAAAATCTGATATATCACTTTTTAAAAGAAGATTGCTCCCCGGAAGAGCTCGATCAACTCCACGAATGGTTAATCAGTGACCTTGATGAAGAGACTACCAATGAGCTACTCAAATCCTTATGGAAGAAAACTCATGATGGTAATATTCATGATATCGATGAATCCAAACTAACGGCTAACATCCGAAAAGAGATTGCGGCTAAAAATGGATTTAACCAAACAAAGCCTATAAAAAAGAGAATTATCGTCAGGAACAGGCGGAATAATTCGTGGGTGATTATTACGGCCATCTTAGCATTGGTTATAACTGCAGGCTACTTTATTACCAGCAATAGTCAGGAAGTTGACCCTTCCCCTGTTCTAGCTGAACAAATTGAGAAAAATACACCGAGAGGTCACAGAAGTACCATCAACCTCAGAGATGGATCGAGAGTAGTGCTGAACTCAGAGACTAAAATCACTTATGACGAGAATTTCGGTATTGACAACCGTAGAATTCATTTAGAAGGTGAGGCATTCTTTGAAGTTGCGCGAGATGAGGACCTTCCCTTTGTTGTTATCTCTAAAAACCTAATCACTCGAGCCCTTGGAACCTCCTTTAATGTGAGAGATTACGGTGATGAAGATAGTGCTTCTATTGCGCTTGCTACAGGTAAGGTAAAAGTCAAAAGAAGTCAGAACCCTACAAACAAATTCAAAATTTTCTTAAATCCCAATGAGCAAGTAGTATTGAACAAAGCTTCTCAAAAATGGTCTAAAAGCAGCTTTAGACCCGAAAGAGTACTCTCATGGAAAGACAACAACCTTAATTTCAAAGAGATGTCACTCGCCAGAATCATCAAAACCTTAGAGCGATGGTATGATGTAAACATTGAAGTGAAAGGGCAAGGAATTGAAAAGCTGACCTATGAGGGAACGGGAAGCTTCGAGAAACAAAGCCTGGAAAACATACTCAACACCTTGGGATATACCATGGGGTTTGAGAGCACAATAAACGAAAAACAAATTATGATTAAACTGACAAACTAAAGGAATGCCAATGAAGAAAAACTAGTCCTAAAAAATGCCAAGGCAGCCTATTGCAGTAGGACTACCTTGGACTTACTATCTATATGTTTAACTAAAAACACGAGCAAATATATGAAAAATATATACATGGCTTCGTTGCAGCGAGGCGTGACGTACTGTCTTTACGGGATAGTGCTTCAAGTTTTTTTGATATCATCACTAATGGCTAACCGTACTAGTGCTCAGAGCATTAGAGATTACAAGGTTAACTTAGAACTTCGAGAGGTCAGCATCACACAGGCCTTCCAAAACATCGAAGGCATCACACCTTTCAAGTTCTTCTATAAGAAGAAAGACATAGATCAAAAGGTAAAAATCAACCTTCCACAGGGCGAATATACTGTAGCCGCTATTCTTGAATCAATCTCGCGAAGTGCAGCACTGAATTTCAAGCAGATTAATAAGAATATATCAGTAGCTCAGGTGCCTAATAGCGCCAGAGACAATAGCCAGCGGGTGGTTGTAATTGAGGAAAAAACCCTTACTGGTCGAGTAGTGAGTGTGGAAGACAACCAGCCACTGCCAACTGTAACTGTAAGAGTAAAAGGCACCACAATCGGTACTCAAACTGGTCTTGATGGTCGTTTTAGCCTTACTGTTCCAGATAATGCAGAGGTGCTGGAGTTCAGGTTCTTGGGCTTCCAAACACAGGAAGTTCAAATCGGAAACCAGGCAGTCTTTAACATTGTCATGCAGTTAGACACCAGACAACTTGATGATGTGGTTGTCACAGGTGTTGCAGCTGCAACACCGAAAGAGAAACTCTCATTTACTATTGCCTCTGTAGACTCGGAAGTATTAACCAAAGCTCCTGCCGCGAATGCGGGAAATGCATTGGTAGGAAAAGTAGCCGGTCTTAGAATTTCGCCAAGTAATGTTCCTGGTGCAGGTCCTGAGATTTTGTTGAGAGGTGCTACCAACCTTAGAACCGGTAATGGTCCATTAGTATTGCTAGATGGTGCCATTCTGGAAGGCAGTTTGTCTGATATAAGTGTGCAAGACATTGAGCGATACGAAATCCTGAAAGGTGCTTCTGCAGCAACTCTTTATGGTTCTCGTGCTGCTAACGGTGTAATTGCCATCTATACAAAATCTGGTCAGGGCCTAGCCGTAGGGCAAACCAACGTTTTCTTCAGAAGTGAGGTGATTTCTGAGAATACCTACAGAGGCCGTCACCCAGAAAAAGCGAGGTTTCACAATAAGCAGACTGATGCTAATGGAGACATCATCACAGACAATGATGGTCTGGCCTTGGACAAAAACCCATCCATTAATGAAGTACCCTTCTCTCGATACAGAGATCACTTAGAGGACTTCTTTTCTGGAAGCACATCATTTAGGAACTATATCAGGCTGAGTAACAGAACAGCCGCAGGCAACGTGAGTGTGTCATTCGAGCAGCAAAATGCAACGGGTGGTATTGACCTTCACGAAGGTAATAGACGTTACAACTTTGCTGTTGGTGTAGACCAGAACTTCTCGGAGCGATTCGACTTGAAAATCAGAGCAAGGTATATCTGGGATAGAGATGATCGTAGACCTAGAAACATTGGTAGCTTGATCTTTGCTTCTCCAGATGCCGATTGGTTTGCTCCAAATGAAGAAGATGGTAGTCCATTTAACTACGATGCTAACTCATTCATCTTAGACTCATTCTTCAATCCATTCTATGTGTTGAGTAATAACTTCAATGAGCGAGTAAGAAAGAGATTCATTAGTAGTGCACAAGGTGATTTAAGCATCACAGATGACCTTAAATTCACAGGTATCTTCGGCTTCGACACGCGACAGGACAACTCTCAGGCCTTCCAAAACCCTGGCTATTTGGCCGTAGTGGGTGATCCGGGCCAGGGTGATATTGACAGAGGCTTTGCTGAGACTTTCTCCGTTAATGCAAGTGCAGCGTTGACCTATGTGAAAGATTTTGGTGACTTCAATGTGAGATCTACATTAAAGTATCAATACGAAGATCGTCAGGACCAAGGATTTACTATTGATGCGGATTTCCTAGGTGTGAGCAACTTCAACAATCTAGCCGCTGCCAGAGCTGACACCAGTGGACTTGGCTACCAATTCTTCTCTGCTACAGACACCAGAGATATCCAAATAAGGTCAGACAGTTATGCCTTTGCCGTAGGCGGTGATTACTTGAATAAGTACATCCTTGACTTTGTTGTTCGATATGATGGTTCGTCTCTCTTTGGTGAGGAAGAAAGATGGCAATGGTTCTCCAGAGCTTCTGCAGCCTATAGAATTACCGAGGATTTTGATATCCCAGGTTTTCAGGAGCTGAAAGTTTCGGGTTCGCTAGGTACAGCTGGTGGTAGACCACTATTTAATGATCGATTTGAAATAGCCAATGTTAATGATGGATTGATTTCATTCCCTCAGCAACTGGCTAACCCTAATCTGAAGCCAAATATCACCACAGAGACGGAGTTCACTTTGAGTGGTAACTTCCTGGATCGTTTTGATTTCTTGGCCTCCTACTCTAACCAGGAAAACAGAGATCAGGTACTGACGGTGCCAATTTCAGTAGCGGCAACAGGTGGTAGGTCCACTCAGGTGCAGAACGCTGCTACATTATCGACCAATACTTTTGAATTCACATTGGGATACAATGCTATCAGAAAGCAGGACATGAACTTAAGGTTCGACTTGGTGGCTGACAGGACTGTTCAAACCATTACTGAGTTTAACGCACCACAAGTATTAGCTGCTGGCGCAGGTATTTGGAGAGAGGGAAGTGAGCTTACTCAGATGTACGGAAGAAGATATGCTAAGTCATTGTCTGAGCTGACAGTAGACGAGAATGGCATTGTGTTAAACGGTCAATTTGCCGGACTAGGAAACACCTCTACTATCGATGATTATGAGATCAACGACTTAGGTTTTGTTATTCCTGCAGGTACTCAATACACGAATGATGAACGTGTCGTGCCTTTAGTGAATGCAGATGGCGAGGAAGAGCAGGAGTTAGTGATTGGCAATGCGCGTCCTGACCTTAACCTAGGCCTTAGAACAGCCTTCAGATGGAAAAATGTAAACATCTACATGCTTTGGGAAGCCCAAATTGGTGGAGACGTCTACAATTCTGGACTTCAGGCACTTGACAGAGATGGTTTAGGCCCTGACTATGATCAGGCAGATCGCCCTGAAGGTCAGAGACACTGGACATCTTTCCGACAGTCTATCTATAACGGTCGAAGACTGAATGCTGAATATGTTGAAGATGCTTCACATGTTAGACTTAGAGAGCTTTCTGTGAACTACGAGTTGGGTAATGCTACACTTGAGAAATTGGGAATGTCCAATGTCTTCAAGAGTGTTCAACTCAGCTTTATCGCAAACAACGTGCTTTTGTTTGCTAAGTACCGAGGATTTGACCCAACTGCAGGTGGAATCAATGCAAGGTTTGATGGCTATGCGTTCCCATTGATTAGAACATTCTCAGGTTCTATCTCAATGAACTTTTAGTCGATTGAAAACATTAAACGAGACTTTTATGAAACTTAGAAGAAATATAAAATCAGTCTTAGCAGCGGTGCTCTTAATAGGGTTTGTGAGTTGCGAAGATTTAGAAGTTGAAAACTTAAATGCATTAGATATTAATGGTGTTTTATCTAATCCTGCTGAGTTCCCTGCCCTGGTGCAGGGGGCTTACGGGCAGTGGTGGAATCAAACACAAATATCTTACCCTAACATGTACTTGAGTGTTGCCGCACAGGTGTTCTCATCTTCATGGACAAACTATGCCATGTTTGATGGTGGTAGAATTCCACCAAGACCTTTTGTTAACTCAAATACGGCATCTACCAGACTCGTTAACAGAAACCCATGGAGGGGAATTTATAACTCTATTGGTCCTGTCAATGATGTACTGAAAGTAATGAATGCCAATTTTGATGGAAAAGCGATTGACCCAGTCACTGGAGTAGACAATACACCAATCGTATTGGCCAATGCCAGAATGATGCAGGGACTTGCACTGGGGTGGGTATCTCTCATCTTCGATAGAGGCTTTATTGTGAGCGAAGAACTAACTGATGAAGAACTTGGTTCTTTAGAGTTTTCGGGATATCGCGAGTGTGCGGACGCTGCTAAAGCCAGATTCTTAGAAGCAGCAGCCATATTCGATGCTAATCCGGATATTACATTCAATGGCTTCAATGGGGTTACACTTCCTGCCGATGAGGCAGCAAGGTTTGCACGTTCTTATGCTGCCAAAATTGAAGTGTTTTCGGCTAGAAATGCAGACCAAACCGTCAATGAAACGGATTGGAATGAAGTGCTTCAATTGACTACCAATGGTCTAACCATGGACATTGCGCCTAATGGTGACGGTGGTAATCAATGGTGGACAAGGGCATTGAGAAATGGACAGTTTGCTGGTTGGGTACGTGTACCTCAGCGTATGATTAATATGATGGAAGGCGGTACTGGAGGTAGAGACATTCTAAACCCAGCAGACACGGACCCCAACCATCCAACTGCACCTTACCCATGGCAGGACAATGTGCTGAGCTATCCTGAGATTACTACTCCTAGAGATCAGAGAATCTTGACAGACTTTACTTATAACGCTAATGTCCCATTCAGATCTGACCGTGGCTTCTACATATTTGGAAACTACAGTTATAGCCGTTACATCTACTTTGTAAATGACAACCTCGTTGGTCCTATGCCACACTTTACCGTTACTGAAAACAATCTATTGAGAGCAGAAGCGCTCATTAGAACCGGAGGTAACAAAGCTGAAGCAGCACAATTGATTAATGCGACCAGGGTAGATCGTGGAGGATTGCCGGCATTAACGGGAGCTGAAAGTGATGATGTTTTACTAAGAGAAGTAACATACGAGCGCTTGGTTGAACTTAGCTGGCATGCATCAACAAATGGATACTTAGCAAGAAGAATTACGACAACAGAGGACTTAAAACTTCCTCCTGGTACACCTTTGAGTATGCCGGTTCCTGCTTCTGAATTAGAGGCTCTGGGAATACCGAATTACACCTTTGGTGGTTTAGGTAACCCTGACGGGTCAGAATAAGAAATGAAGGATTGATGAGGGGTGTTATTCGAACATCCCTCATCAACAAATTAAACTGACGATGAGAGTGTAAATATGAATGCTCCATTTTTCAGAGAGGAGTTTTAACTGAAAAAAGTGGCTAGATCAGACTAGTGAAGATGTGAGTCACAATGAAAAACTTCAGTGCCTTAAACGAACAACTACGCCTCGAAGAAATACAGGAGATAAGTGCAATGCAGAAAAAGACGATAAAAGTCCCTTTCTGCCAATAATGAAGCACTAAAGAAACATACTTCGCTTTCGTTTAGTCAGTATGTAATTTGTTTAGAGGGCTGGTTCTATACGAGAACCAGCTTTTTTATTCTAATAGGGTTCAATATAGAAAAATTAATTTTTCATTCCCCATATTAATAACAACTCATTGACAATTATACCTGACAATGTCTGCATAATTTCTTTTCGGCATTCACCCTACCTGTTTGTACAAACAAAAAATCCCCAGCACGATCGCCAGGGATTCTTTCATTTATTGTTAGTCAATGATTAAAATATCGACCTGCTACCAAAGCTTCTTCCCCTTGGAGAAACAAAAGGGTTACTTTGGAATAAGTGGTTGACAGAGTTCTGTCCAATCTCCAAAACATTGGCTTCATCAACGCTCTTCAGTTTACCCCTGATTTCCACTCCAGTACCATCATCATTCATTACCTCAAGCCGGTTT
>Ga0207422_1003353_pt1 | contig 16273 bp, 16 predicted proteins | sample MarCyaLeptolynsp_FD_187757 | JGI IMG/M metagenome (GOLD analysis project Ga0207422, IMG submission 187757) | Marine cyanobacterial communities from Panama - species 1 Leptolyngbya sp. (SPAdes) | ecosystem: Environmental > Aquatic > Marine > Unclassified | place: Panama: Panama City | collected...
CATATCCATGGCCTTGCGGTTCGCCGCAAGGCCATGGCAGACCTGCCGCGAGGATGTTCATCCGCATACGGAAAACATTGAGATTCCGGCCACCCATATCGGCATTGGCGTCAATGCGCTGGCCCTTTACGCCATCGCAGACCGTCTGGCGCAGCCCGAAGGCAAGTGGCAGCCCTTCAAGAAGAACGGTGTGAAGTCGCTCCTCTATCGCGAGCGCGGTTAGTCGCGTGACCGAGACGTCAGCGGCTGAACAAGAGACAAAAAACCCGGTCGCCAAACGCGCCCTGCCGTTCCTGCTGATCACCATCCTGATTGATGCCATCGGCCTGGGGATCATCGTTCCCGTTCTGCCAAGCCTCATTACCGAGGTCACCGACCTCAGCCTGTCTGATGCAGCGCTGTGGGGCGGCACGCTGATTTTCATCTATGCCCTGATGAGCTTCCTGTTCGCGCCTGTGCTGGGCAATCTGTCGGACAGGTTCGGCCGCCGCCCGGTGCTCATTATCGGGCTGTTTGTCCTGGGCATCGACTACATCATCATGGCCTTGGCGCCGAACATCTGGTGGTTGCTTGTTGGCCGCACCATGTCCGGCATCGCCGCAGCCACCTTTACCACCGCCAACGCCTATATCGCCGATGTCACAACCACGGCGGACCGCGCGAAGTCCTATGGCCTGCTTGGCGCAGCCTGGGGCACGGGCTTCATGCTCGGCCCGGTCCTTGGTGGCCTTGTCGCGGACTTTACCGACAGCGCCAGGGCGCCGTTTTATCTGGCCGCTGTGCTCGCCTTCGCAAATGCCGCCTATGGCTTCCTGATCATTCCAGAAAGCCTGCCGCCGGAAAAGCGCCGCGCCTTCGACATCAAGCGCGCCAACACCATTGGGGCAGTGCGCATGGTCGCAAGACACCCCGGCATGCTGGGTCTGCTCGCTGCCATGGTCTGCTACCAGATCGGCCACGATGCCAACCCTGCCATCTGGTCGTTCTACACCATGTACAAGTTTGGCTGGGACGCGGGCGACATTGGCTGGTCGCTGGGCTTTGTCGGCATCTGTCTCATTTTTTCCATGGGCTGGCTCACCGGTGTGGCGGTGCCGAGACTTGGTGAGCGGCGCGCCATCCTCGTCGGCTTCACATGCGCCGGCATCGGCTTTCTGGGCTACGCGCTGGCCACCCAGAGCTGGATGATGTACGCCGCCACCATCTTCTTCGCCATGGTCGGCATAGGCTCATCGGCCCTGCGCTCGGTCCTGTCCAAACAGGTATCAGAAACCGAACAAGGCGAACTTCAAGGCGCAATCACAAGCGTCATGGGTCTGACTGCCATCTTCACACCTTTGGTGATGACGGGCCTGTTTTCAGCCTTTACCGGCGATGACGCGCCGATCTACCTGCCCGGCGCGCCCTACTTCCTCGCGACTCTGGCGATGGTTGTGAGCATTCTCTTTGTGCTGCGGTTCATCGGGCATTTGTCCGTCAAGCCGCAACCGCCTGCGAACGCTGCCGACTAGGCAACCGCCGGAACCATCCGCAGCTCCGCGCGAGCCTGCCTGATGATCGACACCGCAGAACTCGTAAACAGCCAAGCCATGAACGCCGCCACCACAAGATCAGGCCAAGGGGTTCCTGAGACAGCCACCATCCCGGCTGCGACAATCACCGCCGCATTGCCGATGGCATCATTGCGGCTGCATAGCCACACGGACCGCACATTGGCATCACCATCGCGAAACCGCATCAGGATCAGCGCGCTCACCACATTGGCGAGCAGCGCCAGCGCCGCGATGCCCCCCATGATCTCCGCAGACGGATCATTCAGCACGATCAGCCGGTAGGCTGTGAAGCCGAGCACGCCCAGCCCCATCAGCAGCAGTGAAATGCCCTTCACCATTGCCGCCCGCGCCCGCCAGTGCAGCGCCATACCGATGACCATCAGCGACATGGCATAGGTCGCCGTGTCCCCGGCAAAGTCCAGCGCATCCGCCTTGAGCGCCATGGACTGCCCGGCAAACCCGGCGCTGCCTTCGACGAAAAACATGACACCGTTGATGGCAATCACGACCCACAGCGCGCGCTTGTAAGCGGCACTCGCCCCGTCAAAGGTCACGTCGTTGTCGCAGCACCCGCTCATGGCTCTTGCCTCGTGTTTTGTCACTTGTATTCAGTTCTGTGACTCGCAACATAGGAGCTACAGTGACTAGAGCTTCAAGGGATATTCTGAGGAAAAGCAAAAAAAGTGTTCACCATCGGAAAACTGGCCAGACAGACTGGCGTCAAGGTCCAGACCGTGCGCTACTACGAGGAGATCGGCCTGATGCCGCAGGCGGAGCGCTCTGCCGGCAACCAGCGGCTCTATACACAGGCCCACATCGACCGCCTGGGCTTCATCCGCCATGGCCGCGAACTGGGCTTTCCGCTGGACGCGATCCGCACCCTGCTCAACCTTACAGACAACCCGGACGCGTCATGTGGCGAAGCGGATGAAATCGCCCGCACCCAACTCGCAGAAGTCGAAAGCCGCATCGCCCGTCTAGAAGCCCTCAAGACGGAACTCACCCGCATGATCAACCAATGCGCCCATGGCACCGCCGCAGACTGCCGGGTGATTGAAGTGCTTGCATCAACCGACCACGCCCATTGCGCCTCGGACGACCACCTGGCAGACGCAGCCCCTAGGATTGCGCCCTGATCGCTGCAATCGCCGCACCGAGCCCACCGGCGGGGCTGGTGAGCACGGGCACGGTCACATCCACACCGTCCAGCGCATCCACCATGGAGGCCTGCGCGAGCACGATGACATTGGCGCCCGCCTGTTGAGCCAGCGCGACGTTGTCGGCGATGAGCTGATTCATTTTCGCGGTGTCACCGGCTTCAAAGGCGTCCCACGCCCCTTCCACCAGCACCGGCGCCACGTCCGCCTGCTCCGCCACGCGGCTCACTTCATCAGCAATGAGCTCGCAGGTCGGCTTGAGCGTGCATTTGAGCGTGGCAAGCACCGCAATGGACCGGCCTGCCTGGGCTGCCTCGGATGCCATCGGGCGATCCACACGCAGGACCGGCTTGTCCGTCTTTGTGGATGCTTCGTCCGCCGCCGGGCCAAGCGTCGAGCAGGTGCACAGAACAGCATCGGACGCGGCTGTTGCCTCGTGCAGGATTCGTACGGCGCGGGCATGGGTATCTTCAGGGAGAATGCCGGACACGATGGCGCGCTGAAGCAGATCTTCGCGCACCACATGGGAGAGCCGGATTTCCGGCAGGTCCTGGCTGATATCGCCGCCGGTCAGGCGGGAGAAGAGACGTTCAAAAACGTCAACGTGCCGGGGCGACGTGTGCAGCAGTGTCAAAACAAGAGCACGGCGCATCACGCACCTCCGGCACGATTGAGCAAAAAAACGAACGGTCTGAGTGTGACCTAGTTCTTTTCTTTGTCGACCATCTTGGTCTCGGCAATCCACGGCATCATGGCACGCAGCTTTTCACCCACTTCTTCAATCGGGTGCGCGGCGTTCATGGCGCGGGTTGCCTTGAACGAGGTCTGGGCGACCTTGTTTTCCAGCATCCAGTCGCGGGTGAACTTGCCGGTCTGGATGTCTTCCAGAACCCGCTTCATTTCCGCCTTGGTTTCGGAATTCACGATCCGCGGACCGGTGACATAGCCGCCATACTCAGCCGTGTTCGACACGGAGTAGTTCATGGTGGCGATGCCGCCTTCATACATCATGTCGACGATGAGCTTCACTTCGTGGAGGCACTCGAAATACGCCATCTCAGGCGCGTAGCCTGCTTCCGTCAGCGTTTCATAACCGGCCTTGATGAGCTCGGAGAGGCCGCCACACAGAACCGCCTGCTCACCGAAGAGGTCGGTTTCACACTCTTCCTTGAAGGTCGTTTCGATGATGCCCGCACGGCCACCGCCGATGGCGGAGGCATAGGACAGGCCGATGTCATGGGCATTGCCGGTTGCATCCTGGTGGATCGCGATCAGGCACGGCACGCCGGCACCGCGCTGGAACTCACCACGCACCGTGTGGCCCGGGCCCTTGGGAGCAACCATCAGCACATCGATGTCAGCGCGGGGCTGCAGCAGGTTGAAGTGAACATTGAGGCCATGGGCAAACATGAGAGCCGAGCCCGGCTTCATGTTGGCTTCCAGATGGTCCTTGTAGATGTCCGCCTGAAGTTCGTCCGGCGTCACCATCATCATCACGTCCGCCCACTTGGCGGCATCCGCCACGCTCATGACCGGCAGGCCTTCGCCTTCGGCCTTCTTGGCGGAGGCGGAACCTTCGCGAAGGGCAACAGCCACATCCGCAACACCACTGTCGCGCATGTTCAGCGCATGGGCATGGCCCTGGGAGCCATAACCGATGATGGCAACTTTCTTGCCCTTGATGAGATTAACGTCGGCGTCGCGATCATAATAAACGCGCATCTTTGTATTCCTTATCTGCGGTCGGTTGTTCTTGGGCGCCCGGCTGGCGGGCAGTGATTACATCTGCTCCGCACCACGGGCGATGGCGACGACGCCGGTACGGCTGACATCGACAAGGCCCAGCGGGCGCATGAGATTGACGAAGGCATTGATCTTTTCCGGCGAGCCGGTGATCTCGAAAACGAAAGACGAATGGGTTGTGTCCAGTACGCTGGCACGGAACGCATCGGACAGACGCAGCGCTTCAACGCGCTTCTCGCCGGTGCCGGAGACTTTCACCAGCGCCATTTCCCGCTCGATGGAAATCGTGTCGAGCGTCAGGTCCACCACCTTGTGAACAGGTACCAGACGGTCCAGCTGCGCCTTGATCTGCTCAATCACCATGGGCGTGCCGTTGGTCACGATGGTAATGCGCGATTTGTGCGCATCCTCATCGACCTCAGCCACCGTCAGGCTCTCGATATTGTAGCCGCGGCCTGAAAACAGCCCGATGACGCGCGCCAGAACGCCCGCTTCGTTGTCCACGAGAACGGCAATGGTGTGGCTTTCAATTTCGGCAGATGCAGGCATAAAAACTGAGCTTCTCTCGGGCTTTTCTGGGGTTTTTCGTCTTGTGGAATGATCAAATGGCCAGCCCGGCACAACTGCCGGACCGGCCATTCAAAGAAGTGCGGGCGGGTTATACGAGGATTTTGCCCTCATCGGAAATAGCATCCGTCGGGTCCTTGGCCTCATCCGCCAGAATCATGTCGTTATGAGCGGCACCCGACGGGATCATCGGGAAGCAGTTTTCCGTCTTGTCGACGATGCAGTCGAATAGAACCGGCCGCTTCACATCCACCATTTCGCGGATCTTGTCGTCCAGTTCCGCAGGGGTTTCCGCCCGGATACCGACGCCGCCATAGGCTTCCGCCAGCTTCACGAAGTCCGGCAGGGCTTCCGAATAGGAGTGCGAATAGCGCGCGCCGTGCAGCAGCTGCTGCCACTGGCGCACCATGCCCATATATTCGTTGTTGAGGATGAAGATCTTGATCGGCAGATCATACTGGATTGCCGTCGACATCTCCTGCATGCACATCTGGATGGACGCCTCACCGGCAATATCCACCACCAGCGCATCCGGATGCGCCATCTGCACCCCGATCGCCGCCGGCAGGCCGTAGCCCATCGTTCCCAGACCGCCCGATGTCAGCCAGCGGTTGGGTTCATCGAAGTGATAATGCTGGGCCGCCCACATCTGGTGCTGCCCCACTTCGGTGGTGATGTAGGTGTTGGGACCCTTGGTCAACTCATACAGACGCTGGACTGCATGCTGCGGCTTGATGATCGAGTCCGAATTGCTGAACTCGAGCGACTTGCGCGCACGCCAGGTATCAATCTGTGCCCACCACTGCTCAAGCGCGGCCTTGTCCTGCTGGACGGCCTTCGCCTTCCACAGACGCAGCATGTCCTCGAGCACATGAGCCACATCGCCGATGATCGGAACGTCCACGTGAACATTCTTGTTGATGGACGATGGATCAATATCGACGTGAATCTTCTTGGAGCCCGGTGAGAACTTGTCGAGAACGCCGGTAACCCGGTCATCAAAGCGCGCGCCCAGATTGATCATGACGTCACAGTCATGCATCGCCCAGTTGGCTTCATATGTCCCGTGCATGCCCAGCATGCCCAGCCACTGGTCATCGCTGGCCGGATAGGCTCCAAGCCCCATCAAGGTCGATGTAATCGGGAAGCCGGTAGTGCGAACAAACTCGCGCAGAAGCTGGCTTGCTTCCGGCCCGGAATTGATGACGCCGCCACCTGTGTAGAAGAGCGGCTTCTTGGCCGTGGCGATGAGATCAATCGCTTCCTTGATGCGGTCGATATTGCCTTTGACCTGCGGACGGTATGTCGGGTGACCCTGCGTGGCCGGACCAGCATACATGCCGAGCTGGAACTGGATGTCCTTGGGAATATCGACAACCACCGGGCCCGGACGGCCATGGGTCGCGACATAAAAGGCCTCATGCAGAATGCGCGGCAGGTCATCAACGGACTGAACCAGCCAGTTGTGCTTGGTGCACGGCCGCGTGATGCCGACTGTATCCGCTTCCTGAAAGGCGTCGTTGCCGATCAGATGTGTCGGCACCTGGCCGGTGATGCAGACCAGCGGAATGGAATCCATCAGGGCATCTGTCAGACCGGTGACCGCATTCGTCGCGCCGGGACCCGACGTCACCAGAACAACGCCGGGCTTGCCTGACGAGCGTGCATAACCCTCGGCTGCATGAACAGCGCCCTGCTCATGGCGCACCAGCACGTGCTTGATCGTCTCACGGTCAAAAAGCGCGTCATAAATGGGAAGCACGGCGCCGCCGGGATACCCGAACAGCGTGTCCACGCCGTGGTCCTCCATGGCTTTGACAACCATCTCCGCACCCGTCAACTCGCGCGAGGCCATGACCTTGATCCTTCATCTCAGTGTCCGTCCGGGGCAAAGGCCTCCAGAACGGCAGAAATCCAACAAAAAGGCCCCGGAAAAGGGCACAAACCCACTCCGAAGCGCGGGCGGACACTAGGGCCGATTGTGCGCTGCGTCAAGCCTGATTGGAAAGCAATGACAAAATTTCTTTGCGTTTTCTTTTCGATTGTTGCGCAGAAATGGCGTTCCACGAAACCATTTGCGTGCGCGCCCAGGTCAGCTGGCGCTTGATGTAGCGGCGCGTCTGCCCTTTGCCCTGCTCAACAGCCTCCTTGAGCGAAATCTCGCCGCGCAGATGAGCCATCAGCGGCGGCACGCCCACCGCCTTCATCACCGGCAGGTCCGGATCAAGGTCCCGCGCCATCAGCCGTTCCACTTCGGCCAGCGCGCCCTCCTCCATCATCCGGTCAAAACGCGCGTCGGATGCCTTGGTGAGATCAGATTTCTCCGGCGTGAGGACAACCTTGATGAAATCAGCACGCAGCGCCGGTTCAGAGGGCGCCTCCTGCCAGTCTGCCAGCCCCCGCCCCGTTGCCGCCAGCACCTCCAGCGCCCGTGAGATGCGTTGTGGGTCCGTCGGCCTGATGCCCGCAGCCGTCCGGGGATCACGCTCCGCAAGATGCGCATGCGCCTGTTCGGGGCCCAGTTCCTCCACAAACACACGGGCTGCTTCCCGATTGATGCCGGGAATATCGGGAACCGCCGACAGGCCTTCCGTCAGCGCCTTGAAGTAGAGCCCCGTACCGCCCACCACAATCGGCAGATGCCCGCGCGCCCACACCGCCTCGATTTCCTGAACAGCGATCCGTGCCCAGTGCGCAGCGGAACAGGCGATCGATGCATCCATGAAGCCATACAGATGATGCGGGACCCGTGCTTCATCCTCCGGGGACGGGCGCGCCGTCAGGACCCGCAGGTCGCGATAGACCTGCATGGAGTCGGCATTGATGATTTCGCCGCCGGTGCGCTCCGCCACATCCATGGCCAGCGCCGACTTGCCGCTCGCCGTCGGCCCTGCAATAAGCAGCACGTGTCGCCCATTCGGTGTCATGGGTGGTGTCATTTGCCTCTGGTCATATCAGCCGCTCGCCGGCCTCAAGAAAACTGAAGTGAGTATCATGCGGTCAGTCCTGACCCTCATCGCAAATCCGAAAACACGCAAGCTGTCCGGTGATGATCTGGAGATGGTCCGCCGTGCGGTCCCCGAAGCCGGAGAGCCGGCCTGGCTTGCGGAGGATACAGCCTGCGACCTGCTGGTGGACATTGATCCTGCCGAGCTGCATGCCATTGAAGCCGCGGCCCGTGCCGCGCTGGATGGCCTTCCCATTGATGTCATTGCCCAGGGCACGAGCCACCGGCGCAAGGCCCTGTTGATCGCCGATATGGACTCAACTGTCATCGAGCAGGAATGCATCGATGAACTGGCCGCCGAAGCAGGCATCGGTCCCCACGTGGCGGACATCACAGAGCGCGCCATGCGCGGGGAACTGGCCTTCGACCCCGCCCTGCGCGAACGCGTGAAGCTGCTTGAGGGGTTGCCCGAGGCGAAACTCGAGCAGGTCTTTGAAACGCGGATCACACTGTCTCCCGGTATTCGGACTGTCACGGACACCATGCGCCTCAACGGTGCCTACTGCGCACTGGTGTCAGGCGGCTTCACCTTCTTCACCTCGCGCGTGGCGGTGAAGGCGGGCTTTGATACCAACCGCGCCAACATCCTCGAGATGAAAGATGGCCATCTTACGGGCACGGTCGCAGAACCCATTCTGGGCCGCGCGGCGAAACTGGAAAGCCTTCAGCAACTGGCCGCCGAACATGCCCTCGCCATGGAAAGCACCCTGGCTGTCGGTGACGGCGCCAATGACCTTGCCATGATCGAGGCCGCGGGCCTCGGCGTCGCCTATCACGCCAAGCCGGTGGTTGCACAGGCAGCCCCCGCCCGCCTTGATCATACGGACCTCACATCCTTGCTCTACATACAGGGCTATGCCCGCGACGAATTCGCCGGCGGCTAAAAAGAAAGAGCCCCGCACCAGACCTGATGCGGGGCTCATTCTATCTTGAAAGTGATGCCGCCTAGCTGCCTTCAACCCGCAGGGCGACAAAACTTGTCTCACCGCCACGGCTGATCTGCAGCAGGACTGACTTGAGGCCTTCGGACTTGGCCCGGCCAACCTGCTCTTCCACCGTGTCCGGGTCGGTCACATTTTCCTGTGCAACCTTGACGATGACGTCCCCGGGACGCACGCGCTTTTCAGCTGCCTGGCTGCCGGGCACAACCGCGACGACAAGGACGCCGTCCACATCGTCGGGCACTTCGTACTGCTGACGCAGCACATCGTTGAGGGATGACAGCGACAGGCCGAGCGTTTCATTCTCGGAAGGCTTGCGCGGCTCAGCCTTGGCCTCAACCGTGCCGTCCGCTTCTTCCAGGCGGCCGAGCGTGACCTGATAGGTCTTCTCATCACCGTCACGCAGCACAATCACATCCACTGCCTTGCCGACATCGGTTTCAGCAACGATGCGCGGCAGATCGCGCATCTTTTCAACCGGCTTGCCGTCAAACTTGACGATCACGTCACCCGCTTCAAGACCACTGCCCACAGCCGGGCCGTTCTCCTGGATACCGGCAACAAGCGCACCCTTGGTGTCTTCAAGACCCAGGCCTTCAGCCAGGTCTTCCGTCACCGTCTGAATGCGTACGCCAAGCCAGCCGCGGCGTGTCTCACCAAACTCCTTGAGCTGTTCGATCACACCGGTTGCCGTCTTGGCCGGAATTGAAAAGCCGATGCCGATAGAGCCGCCCGTTGGCGAAATGATGGCCGTGTTCACGCCCATAACCTCACCGGCCATGTTGAAGAGCGGTCCACCTGAGTTACCGCGGTTGATTGAGGCATCCGTCTGCAGGAATGCATCATAGGGACCCGCATTGATGTCACGGTCGCGCGCCGACAGGATGCCTGCCGTCACGGTGCCGCCAAGACCGAACGGATTGCCGATCGCCATCACCCAGTCACCGACACGCAGGGCGTCGCTGTCACCAAACCGCACAAACGGCAGCTGGCGGTCAGCTTTCACCTTGAGCAATGCAAGATCTGTCTTGGGATCGCGGCCAAGAACTTCAGCGTCCAGGGTCTCACCGTCAGAGAACGTCACCGTGACTTCGTCAGCATCCTCGACCACATGGTTGTTGGTCACCACAAGGCCTTCAGGGTCGATCACAAAACCTGAGCCCAAAGACTGCACACGGCGCGATTGCTGCTCGCCGCCATGGCGCTCCAGGAATTCTTCAAAATACTCCTCAAACGGGGACCCCGGAGGAAATTCGGGAAGCGGCACACCGCTGCCGCCGGAAACCGTCTGCGCGGTTGAAATGTTGACCACCGCCGGTGTCAGTTTCTCGGCAAGATCAGCAAAGCTGTCAGGCGCGGATCGTGCGTCGGCAGGTGTCCAGGCGAATGCCACGGCGCCAATGGCAACGGCACCAATTGCGAGCGATGCTGCACGGGCGATGCGTGTGGCGGAAAATGAGCTTTGGAATGTCACTTGAGGACGTCTCCTTGGGTTTTCTCGTAGCCCCCAGCCGGGTGAATGCCGGATGTTTGGTTGGGTCTTCGTAGAGCAGACGGCGTCTCCCGACAGGCCTGCCGTAAAACGCCATCTTGTAGGGTACCGCCCGTTTCACTTGCGTTAACCACAATCACGGGCAGAAACAGAACAGGCGATGAAATACGCCACCGCATTTCATCGCTTATCCCCAGAAAATGTGGACAAAAGGAGGCGCTGTTCCGGCCTGAACATTACGTTTTCGTGAGGTTCATCCGCGCACCAGCCACACGATCACCAGCCCCAGGCAGGCAATGCTCAGCCCGCCGGCCCGCATGGTCCTGTCCGGCGTCTCTTCCACCATCTTCAGCATACGCCGAATGGCCTGCGGAAAAGCAGCATAGGCCACGCCCTCAATGACGAGGACGAGGCCTATGGCAACAATCAGATCTGACATTCAGACAGACCGGCTTACTCGGCCGGCGCTGCTTCAGGTTCCGTCACCTCCGGCGTGACCGCAGGAACCGCGTCGAGCTGCAGCTCGACATCTATCGGTGCTTCTTCCCGCTCCAGGTCAGCGCACAACAGGCTGCGCAATGTCGCATCACCCACAACCTGCTCCATGAGAGCACGCGCCTGCTGCGCCGAGCGGCCAACAGAGACATTGGCATCGGGGATCGCATTGGGGTTGGTGAAATAGCGGAAGAACTCGCTGTCCGGCGACAGAACCGCCGTTGTTTCGCCTTCCATCAGGGCCTGCTCATAGGACTGCATGGAGCGGTAGAACGCGAAGAAGTTGGGGTCGATACCGAAGGCCGCCGCAAAGATACGGTTGCGGCAGGCATCACCCTCACCACGGATGATTTCCGCGTTACGGGTCGATTCAGCAACCGTCACCGTTGCACCGCGATCCGCATTGGCGCGGATACGCTGGGCCACTTCCTGACCCTGGGCGCGGAATTCATTGGCTTCACGCTCACGTTCCGTCTGCATCCGGCGGAAAATCGCCTGACTATTGGCTTCCGGCAAGTCGGCGCGGCGGATGCGGACATCCACCACATCAATACCGAACTGTTCCGCTTCGCCATTCATCTGGTCCTTGATCCGCTCCATCAGCGCGGCGCGGTCATCACGCACCACAGCTTCAAAGCTTTCCTCACCAAGCACGCGGCGCAGGCTTGAGCCAAGGATCGTACCCAGACGTGACCGGGCGACAGCCTCGTTGCCGACGGAGATGTAGAATTTCAGCGGATCAACAATCCGGAACCGCGCAAACGCATCCACGACAAGCCGCTTCTGGTCAGACGCAATCACTTCTTCAGGCTGAATGTCGAGATCGAGAATGCGCTTGTCGATCGTGATGACGTTCTGCACGAACGGCACCTTGAACTTCAGCCCCGGTTCCAGCACCACATTCTGCGGCGCACCGAATTGCAGGACAATGGCCTGCTGTGTCTGGTGCACTGTGAACAGTGAATTGGCAGCCACAATGCCGCCGAGGATAAGGACGACCGCAAGGCCGATGAGAGTATTACGGCCCATTAGTTTGTCTCCTGGGTGGCAGCGCGACGACGCTCGACTTCAGGGAGCGGCAGATAGGGCACCACGCCCGAGCCGCTGTCACCATCAATCAGCACCTTGTTCATCTTGTTGAGCACACGTTCCATGGTCTCCAGATACATGCGCTGACGCGTCACGTCGGGAGCCTGGGCGTATTCGCCGTAGATCGACAGGAAACGGCGGGCCTGACCTTCAGCTTCTTCCACTGTCTGGTCGCGATAGGCGGCAGCTTCCTGCTCAATGCGCTCAGCCTGACCACGTGCTTCGGGAAGCACGCGGTTGGCATAGGATTCTGCTTCGTTTCGCGCCCGCTCGGCATCCGCGCGTGCGGCCTGCACATCACGGAAGGCATCAATCACGGCAGCCGGCGGGTTCGAGCCCTGGATCTGCACCTGAGTGATACGAATACCTGCGCCATACTCATCCAGCAGGTTCTGCATCAGGTCCGACACACGGGCCTGGGCCTGCAAACGACCTTCGGTAAGCAGCGGCTGAATGTTCGATTCGCCGACAACCTCACGCATGGAGCTTTCGGCAACCGCCTTCACGGTGCCGACAGGGTTTTGAATGTTGAAGAGATAGTCGCCAGCGTCCTTGATGACCCAGAACACGGAAAAGTCGATATCGATGATGTTTTCATCACCGGTCAGCATCAGGCTTTCTTCCGGCACATCCCGCACCGCGCCCTGACGGACGGAGCGTGTGTCTTCACCGGCCCGCATGCCCACATCCACACGGTTCACGCGGGTGACCTTGGGCGTGTAGACCGATTCAATCGGGTACGGCAGCCGATAGTTCAGACCCGGCTGTGTTGTCTTGAGGTATTCACCGAAGCGCAGAACCACCCCCTGCTCATCCGGCTGGACACGATAAAAGCCGGAGCCCAGCCAGATCAGCGCAAGTACGACGACGCCGGCCAGAATGCCGCGCATGCCGATATTGCCGCCGGACCCACCGGGGAACGACTGACGAAAGCGTTCCTGCCCGCGACGCAGAATCTCTTCCAGATCAGGACCCTGGCCGCCGGGGCCACCCGGGCCACCTGACCCGTTGCCGCGTCCACCGCCTGAAGGCCCCTGCCCCCACGGACCGCCGCCGCCACTTTTGTCGTCCCAGGGCATATATCCATCCTCATGATTTGTGCGCGCCGCAATAGTGTCGCGCTGCCTTGACTACTTACCAAAGGGAAGCCAAGTGCTACCCATCGAATAATCTCTACGGGCTTATATGATAGGCAAACCGCCCGCTGCAACGCGAACCGGAATAAATCGCACCGCTTAATCCCTTTTTCTGCAAGGGAAAACTGTTCTGTAACCATAAAGGGCAGCAAAGCGGGACGGACAACCAGGACCCCAGACCACGATGACAAGTCGCCCCGCCCCAGACCGCGATCAAATACTCTCCGCACTGGCCACAGTTTCCTCGTTGGATGGCAGACCGCTACCCGAAGCAGGCATCGTCCAGGGACTGGTGATCCGCGATGGCAACATAGGGTTTGCCCTCGAAATCGACCCTGCACAGGCCGGTGCCATGGAAACCGTGCGTGAAGCAGCCGCAGCTGCTGTAAAACGCGTGCCCGGCGTCCTTTCTGTGACAGCCGTTTTAACCGCGCACAACGAAGCCCCGTCCGCCCCGCAACCTGCCTCCCAGCAGACCCCGGCTGAAACACCTGCCCATAAGCCCGGCGGCAAGACAGGTCCGCTGGATATTCCCGGCGTCGGCGCCATTGTGGCCGTGGCCAGCGGCAAAGGCGGCGTCGGCAAATCCACGCTTGCGGTAAATCTTGCTCTGGGTCTGCATGCCCTCGGCCTCAAGGTCGGTCTGCTGGATGCGGACGTCTATGGGCCATCGGTTCCCCGCATGCTGGGTCTCAACCGCAAACCGGATACCAGCGACAACAAGAAGCTCGTCCCCCTTGAGGCCTATGGCATCAAGGCCATGTCCATTGGCCTGATAGTGGAAGAAGAAACCCCGATGATCTGGCGCGGCCCCATGGTCCAGTCCGCCATCTCGCAAATGCTGGTTGATGTTGAATGGGCGCCCCTTGATGTCCTGGTGGTGGACATGCCGCCGGGTACGGGCGACGCGCAACTGACCCTGGCGCAACGCGTGCCGATGACAGGTGCCGTCATTGTGTCGACGCCGCAGGAAATCGCACTCATTGATGCCCGCAAGGCGGTCGCCATGTTTGAAAAAACCCGCGTCCCGATATTGGGTGTGGTCGAAAACATGGCCTGGCTCGAAATGCCGGATGGCTCACGCAACCACATCTTCGGCGAGGGCGGCGCGAAGAAGACGGCAGAGACACTCAATGTCCCTTTCCTCGGCGAAGTGCCGCTGATCACCGCCATCCGTGAAGGCGGTGACGACGGAAAACCCGTCGCCGGCGTTGAGCCTGATGGCGCCTCGGCCACAGTCTTCAAACAGATTGCCGCCGGTCTGATGGCGTCGCTTGAAAACACCGGACAGAAGCCGGCCCCACGCATTGTTGTGATGGACTGAACAAAACGGGGCCCCCACTCAAAGTGAGAGCCCCGTTCATAACAGTCAGCCGGTCAGGTTTTCAGCCTGACAGGCGCAATCTCAAATGCGGCCGTGCGGGTTGCGGTCGCCGGGAAACTCATCCGACCGAAGAGCCATGGTCTTGCTGGAACCGGAAGCAGAACCCGTCGCATGCTGATGATGGGGATTGCGGTCGCCAGGGAAATCGTCATTGCCGACACGCGCTGTCTGTTCAGCAGACACGGCCCGCTCGACGGCTACCGGAGCGTGCGGGTTGCGGTCGCCGGGAAAGTCGCCGCTCGGTGATGCTGCAAGCGCTGGAACTGAAAAAGCGACAAATGCGGCTGAGATCAAAATCGTTTTCATTGGTTGTCCTCCGGACGTGTTGTTGTTGAAGTCCTCATGCACACCGTTGTGCCGCTCCAATGTGCGCATTCAGCCAAACACACGCACATCAAGCCGACACGCAGTTTTGTGAGGGGTTCGTGAGGAGGAATTTCCGCAGAGTTTCGCGGTCGCGTTTCCACAAACAAAAAGTGGCCGGAGCGTTTCCGCGCCGGCCACGTGATCGTGTGTGATGGTTTGTTAGCGCCCGGCGACCAAAGTCGCGCTTTCAGACGACCCGTCAGGGGCTGTAAGCGCCCATGTGTCGCCCACCGCACGCTCGGTGGCTTCCACGCAGTAAGGCCCGGTCTCGGCAGTAGCGTCAGAAGAGAAGCACGCTTCTGCGTCCCCCTTCATCTCCCACGTCCCGTCAAGCGTGGCATCACCCATGACCTGTGAGTAGCTGCCGTCAGCATTGATGAGCACAGACCGTTTGGCGCCGTCAGCACCGGTCACTTCAACCGTGTTCTCGTAGAACGGGGCCATCGGGTCAGCGAGGGCAACGCCCGTCATCAATCCAAACGCAGCCAGTGTCGCAAGGAAAAGTCGCATAATCGGTTCCTCCCAGAACGCGTCTTGTTATTGGCACCTCACGCAGAGGTTTGGTTAACGCGGGAAAACAGTGCCACAAAAAATGTTCCGTGCAAGAACCACATTGCCTGCATGCCACTCTGGCTGAGGATTTCGGCCTATTTGTTCAGAAAATTGAGCGGCAGGCCCGCAGTCGGCCACTCCATCTTCACCAGCTTTCCGGTTCCCGACAGCGTGATGTAAGCTGTTTTGAGATCAGGCCCGCCAAAACAGATATTGGTGACGAGCAGGTCCGGAAGCGGCGTATGGGTCACTGACTGACCATCAGGCGACACCGACGTGATGCCCCCATTGAAGATTGTCGCGACGCAGATATTGCCGTCAGCATCCACAGCCAGACTATCAAAATACTGCAATCCGGGTGCCGTCATAAGCAGGTTGGCTGAAATTGGTCCTTCCGGAGACTTGGCCACACCAGGGCTTTCAATATCCAGATACCAGACCCGCCCGGACACCGTGTCCGCGAAATAGACGGTCTTCTCATCCGGTGAAAGGCCGACGCCATTGGGTGTGTTGAGCGGGAAGGCCTGTTCCGTGATCGAGGAGCCATCCGGCTTGGCATAGTAGAGCGCGCCTCGGTCTGTCAGCCGTCCATGGTTCTTGCCAAGATCGGTGAACCAGAAGCCGCCCTCCTTGTCGAATACAATGTCATTTGGGCCGTTCAGCGGGTTGCCATTGCACTCCGTATACAGAACATCAACCTTTCCGGTCGCCAGATCCACCCGCTCGATGCGGCCGCCCGAATAATCATCCGGTTTGTCGCCGGGGATCAGCAGGCCGTCCTGCTCATGTGA
>Ga0207422_1003354_pt1 | contig 16269 bp, 12 predicted proteins | sample MarCyaLeptolynsp_FD_187757 | JGI IMG/M metagenome (GOLD analysis project Ga0207422, IMG submission 187757) | Marine cyanobacterial communities from Panama - species 1 Leptolyngbya sp. (SPAdes) | ecosystem: Environmental > Aquatic > Marine > Unclassified | place: Panama: Panama City | collected...
CGGATTCGTGGGACGCCATGTCGCGCTGGCGCTCGCCGAACGCGGGCATGCGGTGCTTGCGACCGTGCACCGGTCGGTTCCCGACACACTGCGAAACAATGACCGAGTCGAGGTCGTTGCCTTCGACCTGGGCGCCAGCGAAGACCTGACAATCGATGGAGCGGTGGATGCAATCATTCATTGTGCCGCCGCACTGCCGTCCAACGTGCCGGATCCGGATCAACTCTACCGGACCAATGTCAATGGTATGCAACGCCTGCTCGGGGCCGGCCTCAAGGCAGGCGTCAGAACCGTCGTCAATTGCTCCTCGATGTCGGTTTACGGCCGCATTTCCGTCCCCCTAGTCGAAGTCGATACGCCGCCTGTCGAACCCGACGCCTACGGACGCTCGAAACGCGACAGCGAAACACTCTTGAGAGAAGCCGCCGATGCGCATGATCTTGCAGCCCTTTCAATACGGCTGCCCGGCGTTGTCGGCCGCGGCTCGCACGACAATTTCCTGTCAGCGGTCATGGCCCGGATCCTGGCTGGCGACCCCGTACAGGCGCGCAATCCGGACGCCCAGTTCAACAATATCGTCCATGTCGACGATCTCACCGGATTCATGATCGCGCAAGCCGATTCCCTGGGCCCGGGGCACCAGGCGACGACGATCGCCGCCGATGCCCCACTCCCGATCCGCCAGGTCATGTCCCTGATGTTCTCAGAGGCCGGACGCTCCGAAAACATCTCCTACTCCGAGGGTGGCGCTCCATTTCTTATCAATCCTGATGCGGCCCGTTCCCTGGGGTTCGATGTCCCTTCAACGGAATCAAGCGTACGACGATTCGCGCGCGACTGCGCGCGATAAACCGGGCTGGCGGAAATCGATCACAATCCTGGTGTCTTTGCCTTCAAACCCGAAGCAAGACGATAATAAAGCTTGAAGCTGGTCTTGCGGCAATGGTATTGCCCGCCGATAGCCGGTGCAGACCTGGACCACGGAAACGTACCGAAAAAATAGTCATGGACACGATGCCGATTTCACCTCGATCCGAAAACATCGACCAGCGGACGCTAGCATCGGTGCTTTCCAAGATCGCCAATCGTGGATTGGGTTGGACGGTTCGACGCCTGGTGTCGGAATTCCGCATGCCGACGACGGGGCCGGGCAAGCTCATCAGGAACGTGTTGGCAACCTGCGAATCCATCGCGCACAGGCTAGCGGCGCTACCGACACAGAAGGCAAAAGGCATACAGACCGGCATGACGAAAGACCGAACCTTGTTCGCCTTTTACGATCTCGACATTATGCCGCCGACGTTCGATGTCGCGAGCTTCCTTTTTCTGGCCGAACTCGAACGGCGCAAACAGGGGCTTGAACGCATCCGCTTCATCGTCGTTCCGGGGCGCAATCTTGAACCTCAGAATGAGGCTGAAAAGTCGGTTCCCCAGGCCATGCGGAATATGCGGGTGAACACGATCCTGTTTCCGGTTTCCAGGCTTCTGCCCAGTTGTAGCGGTGTCACGCTCTGCGCTACGCGAGCTGAAGCGGCAGATCTGCGATTCGGCAGTGCCTCGGCGGTTTTTCCCGCGGACGCGTCGCCGACCTTTCCAAGGGCTCCCGACCAGAGCGTCATAAACGATCCAGTACTGGCAGCCGAGGAAGTGTTCCCGATTCTTTGCGCACCGAAACCCGAACGGATTGCTGTCGCCACATGGTTGCGCGCCCGTATCGGAGAGCGTTTGCCGATTGTCATCACGCTTAGGGAATCGCGGTTCATGCCGGCACGCAACTCGGATGTGGAAGAATGGATCCAATTCGCCGACGGGCTCGACCAAACCAGATTTGCGCCGGTCTTTGTTCGTGACACAGAGCGCGCCCTGGAAGTCCCGGATCAGGGCCTGGAACGGTTTCCGGTGTTCGAGGCGGCCAGTTGGAGCGTACCCTTGCGCATGGCTCTCTATGAAGCCGCCCATCTCAACCTCGCGGTGATGCACGGCGCCATGGAATTGTGCTGGTTCAACGCAAACTGCCGTTATGCGGCGTTTATGCCGGTCGGCACATCTCCCCAGACCTCGCCGGAATTCCTGAGGTCGCGGGGATTTGTAAACGGCCGCTCGTTACCATTTGCCAAACCATGGCAAAAACTTGTATGGCGTCCACAGCACCATCGTGATGTCGCAGAAATATTTTCAGAACTGATCCAAGCGATAGAAGACACCGCAGCAGCATCCGGCGGTGACCGTACGAGTGAAAGGCCTGACGAGTGATACCCTCTGCAGAATTTCGCGCCAAGGCGCTCGCGGACATACGCGATGGTTTGCGCATGTGGCCGGTCTGGCGTCAAATCGGCAACAATGAAATTCGTGATCGCTACCGACGTTCAACGCTCGGGCCGCTCTGGGCGTCCATAACGATGGGTGTCCAGGCGTCTGTTACCGCGTTCGTTGTCGGCGCCCTGTTCGGCAACGATATCGACCGGTTCATGCCCTTCATCACCATCAGCCTGATCCTGTGGACCTTCATCATGGGCGTGGTCGTCGAGGGCGCGAGCACATTTATCTCAGTCGCGGATCGGATATTGCAAATAAAACGCGCCTACAGTTATTACATCTTCCTCGGGCTCTGGCGTAATGCCCTGCTCGTCGGCCACTCGATGATCGTGTTTTTCATTGCGATCGTGATATTCGGATTGTGGCCCGGCTGGACCTATCTGTTGGTGGTTCCCGGTTTTCTCCTCCTGGCGCTTAATCTCGCTTGGATGAGCTTCTTCGTGGCGATTCTCTCGGTGCGATATCGCGATGTGCCCCTGATCGTGCAAAATGCCTTCACGCTGTTGTTTTGGCTAACACCGATTATCTACGATATCTCAAAAATGCCTGAGAAGTTTCAGATCATCGTCAACCTGAACCCCCTTACCCATCTGTTTGCGATCGTAAGAGCACCCTTGTTGCTGGAAGTTCCCGCAATGGAAAACTGGCTCGTGGCCTTTGGCCTGGTCGTCGTCGGATGGACGGTGACATTCCTGCTGTTCGCTCGTACACGTCATCGCATCGCATTCTGGGTCTAGATCACATGCCGCATTTCAGCGTTAAGAACGTATCCATCGACTATCCGATCCTGGATGGAACCGGGCGGTCTTTGCGCCATGCCTTGTTTATGAACCCGATCAAGTCGGCAATTGGCGGGGCAAAACATGTGGGCGGGACAATTACCCGGGATGAAAAAGGCGTTCTTATCCGCTCGCTGGATGACGTGTCTTTCGAAATTGATGAGGGCGAGCGCGTGGGCCTGATCGGCCAGAACGGAGCCGGAAAATCAACCCTGCTGAAGGCGCTGGCCGGTATCTACGAGCCCAATCACGGAACTATTGAGAGTGAGGGGGATATTGTCACCCTTTTCAATACGACGGAAGGGCTCTCGCCGGAAGCAACCGGCCGTGAACTGATCGAAACACGCGGCGTGCTGCTCGGCTTGAACGCCGCGCAACGGGCCGAGCTTGCCGACGATGTTATCGAATTCTGCGAACTCGGCGACTACCTCGAAATGCCAGTCAGAACCTACTCCTCTGGCATGCAGGTGCGTCTGTCCTTCGCCATCGCGACCAGTCTGAGAGCTGACATCCTGCTGTTCGATGAACTGATCGGTGCCGGAGATGCGCGGTTCTACGAGAAAGCCAAAGCGCGCCTTGAGAAGTTCATCGAGAGCGCCAGCCTGATGGTGGTCGCGACCCATAGCCGCTCCATTCTCGATCAATGGTGCAGCCGGTGCTTTTTGATGGAACATGGCAAGATCATTACCGACGGCCCGGTCACAGACGTTTTACGGATCTATGACGAACGCCGTGAAGCAGCAGCAGCGGATGAATAAGGCGGGCGAACAATTCGAGTGGCCTTATCTGAAGCCGTCGGGCCCGCTCAATCCAGCCAACGCGGCGGTCGCGTTGATCGTTGATGAGGCCGACCGCTACCTGGTCCAATTGCGCGATCCGATTCCAACGATCTTCTTTCCAGATCATTGGGGGTGTTTTGGCGGCGCGCTTGAAGCCGGAGAAACCGACGAAGCTGGACTTGCCAGGGAGCTGCGCGAGGAACTTGACCTCGATATCACCGACCTGCCAGTCACGATGTTCACCGATTTCACCTTCGATTTCGGCTTCGCCGGGGGCGGTTTGATTTATCGGCGGTTTTTCGAGGTGCGGGTCTCGAGCGCATCAATCGCGTCGCTCACCCTCGGCGAAGGGCGGGAAATGCGCTTGTTTTCGGGTGCTGATCTGCTTAAAGAAAAGGTTGTGCCCTATGATCGCTTCGCTATATGGATGCACTGCTACCGGGACGAACTGCGTTAATCCCGTCTTGCATAGGCCACATACCAAGGGACGCCCAATGTGTCCCGCCTGACCGGCATTCACATGCTACGGTGTCTTCAGTCTTTCTTCACTCGGTCGCCACCACTCGTTTTTCCAAACGAAAGTTTCGGAGCAGATTGACCTCGCCATCGGGCGAGAATTTCGTGCGCCTGGCCTCGTCCAGGGATTGAATTGTCAGGATCAGCTTGGGGTCATTCACGGGTATGGTGAGCAGTATTTTTTGCCAGCCGTCGGGCGCCGCCTCGGACATGTCAGCCAAAAACTCTGTATTCTTGCCGATTTGTTGGGCGCTTGTCACGCCGGATGCAAAATCAAAATCCGCATAAGCGCCGTCCTGGGATCCATCGAACATCTGAATGCGCAACGGGCTTGCTCCCTTACGTTTGACTTCAAACGAAAAGATATAGGACTGATTGGCTTCCACATTTTGCTGGAAACGAAGGTAGTGCTCCGAATCCCCTCCAATCGGTGCCAGCTCGAATGCACCCGATGAAAAGAAATTGAAGAAACCATCCTTGGAAAAGGTGACTATGTCGCCGCCGGAAACGTGCTCGTGAAGATTTTCGGCGTCAGCCAAAAGGTTTATTCCGCTTCCCACCACTTTGGCTTTTGCTGCCCCGCGGGTGGGTATGTAATCTGTAGCGACACCGCCATGTTCCAACTGCATGGCCCGCACGAGAACGCTCGCCTCACCAGCGCCGACTGCCATAGCTCCATGCTCATTTCCCAATCCCGGCAGAAGCTGGATTTCGGATTTCGGTAACGTCATGCGCAGGGAAACCCGGAACCACCCGTCTTCCCGCTTTTCGATCTTGGCTTTCCAATCGCGCCCTAAAGCAACATGGGCCGGCAGGACATAGGGAACGTTTCGCTTCAAATCGAAACCAGTTGTCAGGCTGCCATTGGCTTTTGAAGATACCTGCAGGGTGAGGCGTTGCACGGTTTCCGGCTTGATTTCCATAGACAGAACATACTGCCCGGCTTCGACGCCGATATACCGGCTGACGATGGTCGGCTTGGTTTGCGGATCGGATTGCAATCCCTGCAAGCGAAACAGTTTGGTTTCTGGCGCGCCGTTTTCGGCAATTCTCAACACCGCGCTCTGTGTCGGAGAAAACATCACCGCCAGGTTTTCAGAGTTCTCCAAGAGGTTCCCACCGGTGCCCTCCGGTACGGAAGCGCCTTCGCGGACTGCGACAGTTTTCAAAGAGGTTCTCGCCTTTGCAACAAAGGGTACCTTGAGGGTCTCGTGGATGATCTGCGCGACATATTCGTTTCCGCGAATGGTCATGTGACCGATCGGACGGTCTCCGGACAGCTGAAAAATCTCGACCGGCTTAACGTTGCCGTTGTCGAAATCCTCATGCATGCGTTGGCGAACAGGCACGATCTGCAAACCCGCGTCGGTTGCGCATTGTTCGACCTGGGCAACAACACTGGCAGGTTCTTTTGCAATTTCCATCTCCTGACCGGTCGGGATGGAAACGATCAACAATCGAATATTGCGTTCTGCCGTCTTGCGGGCGATCCGTTCAAGCAATGCGCAACTCACTTCAACCGGGTCCCCGGGCGCATTCACCACACTTTCGCGGGTTCTGGCATACCACGTCTGGGCATCCAAAGACGCCATTACGCGGTCGACGAGATAGAAATAGGCAGCATAGTGCCAAAATCCTGACACGGGGACCGGTTTGTCTTCGATCAGAGGGACTTTTGCCACAGGACGCTTCAATTCACCTTCTTCCACGACAAAATAGGGTTTCGGTCGTGTCAGAACACTGTATCCAGTCCAGCTGATCGTGGTCTGCATGAGATCGATCATCAGCATTTCGGGTTGCAAGACATCGAGCAGACTCTCGGCACGCAGCACGACCTGATCAAGGCCGAAACCGCCTACCGCGGCGTTATGAACCGGTGTGCCTTCTAGAGCCTGAAGAAGTGCGGGCCATGTGTTGGCGTCGTCTGCTCCGGAACCGGCTGTGAAAGAGGAGCCTGATACGAGCCAGCCGCCCGGAGACAAAGCGGTCTGGGTTTTGGCGTTCCGTCTTATGCCGTGGGCCAAGGTCCCCATCGACCCGGTGTCCATGTCGGCGCGCATCGACCAACCCAGGTTGGAATCATATTTCATGAACCCCTTGAACTCGTCGTCAACTTTGTGTTCGGAACGGAAATTTACGATTTCAAACGGAGCTACGCCGTACCAAAGCCGCAACCCGATTTCCAAACCTCCGACGACGAACACACTATAAACAAATGCAATCAAAAGCGGCTTGAGAAAACGCACTTTCCTAAATCCTTTCTGGATGTCCAGCGTCGAACTTTCGACCCTGCTGGCGCTTTGTTTCCGCGGGAAGCTGTGCGAACCTGTTCGTATCAGTCAACAAAGGGGGGCTGCCAACCGTAATACCATTGGGTCAGATGGCAATCCAACGGCGCTTCATCCCGACGCAACGCCGTTGCCTCATTGGCTGAATAACTTCCCCCGCGTCCGCTTGGATCATAGTCATCTATTCCGTTGGCAAACGCCGCCCTCACTCTTTCAATCTGCTCCGGCGTCGTCGTATAGGCATAAAAGGGTGCTTCAAATACTTTGTGGTAGCCAAACATTTCGAATTCGGCATCCATCTGATCATGTGGCGTTTGCGCCGGCATGCCCTTGGAGAAGAAGGCAAACACTCCAATGTCGGAATCCTTAAGCATCATGCGGGAAGTCTGAAGCACCATGCGCAGGGAAACACGCGACATTTCCGAAAGATTGGAATTCGAGTAGACTATGTCCGCCTTGACCGGTGGCGCTCCGATAAAGGATGCATATTGCCACCACGGAACATGAGAAATACGAGCCTCGCTTATGATGGCCGGTGATGGCATACCTTCCACGGTGGCAAATTCGACAAAGTCTTTGCCTCCTGTCGCCTGCATAAGACAGCTCTGCCAAAGGTAATACGATTGCGCGATGTCGTAGCTGCTGTAGCGGTGCCCGGTAACGCTCAGGAAAGCCCCGAGATAGCCGGCACCAGGTCCAACTTCGAAGACCGAGAGGTTCGGTTTTCCATACAGCCTCTTGAACTGCTCCATCATCCGAAACGGGCCCATCTGAACGAGAATGTTCGAGATTGGCGCCACACGGCGGCCAAACCAATCCTCCGTAAACTGACGAACGGTGTCGCGGACGTTGGCAATAAGTTCGGTTTCATCCTGTGAAAAAGAATTGCGATACCCGACGGGATCGAACTTTGCGCCGGGCTGAAACAGTCCGGCGATCTCGGCCTCGAAATTGTGGTCTGCAAAACGCGCGAGTTCGCCCTGCTCCTGAATTCGGTGCGGCCAACCAACCAGTTGATAGGATACTGGCGTGAAAGCCATCAAATGTGGAACTGAAAGGCCCTTGATCGCCTGTCGTTCCGCTTTGTCATAATTTTCAACCGAGAGAATTGGACGATTCGTGAATTCTACCTCCAACTTCCTTCGTTTTACGCCCAACATCTGCAAAGACTGTCGTAGGCGGGCGTCGAATTTGTCCGCTATTGATTTTCGAAAGCTCATTCCGTTGATACCTGGCAGGTTTGATTTTCTGTTCTTGCAACATGATGTCACCGCTATTCGAAATGTGCCAATAGCGAACAATCGATGGTGGGTGAAGAGGTATATATAGACAATGTTGTCGTAGAGATAGACTCATATGAACGGCCAAATCGCCACGTTGCGAATCGCGGGATTGCCTTGTGTCAAGGCATGTGACACGGTCCGACTGAAAGTTAGTCCGCCAGTTTGTCCGTTCGTCATCGAGTTCAGAGAATCTCAGCTCCAGTCTCACGATTCACGCATGGCGGCCGCTGATTGCGCAACGCCAATTGACTTTTCAGATGAAGCAACCGAACCCGTCGGCCGGGCGCGCGATCGCGACCGGTCTTTGCCGGAATAGGGAACAATACTCAAAGGCAATCCCAGTGTCGGACGCCTCGGAAATTCAGCTTGCGCCATCGTTCCGGATGCGTCGGCTTTTTTGGATAAACGTTTCGTGTTTGTCGCGATTTGCGAAAGGCGCAATTCCCGATCGCAAGAATCCTTTGCAAAGCTGCCCGGCAGAACGGCGGAAAGGCTCTTGAATCAAAACGAGTAATCAGGCAAATGGGAACCTGATTTTCGAGGATTGGCACGATGTCAGGTCAGAGAGGATCGGCACTTTATTGTGTCGCTATTCTTGTGGGAATAGCTGGCAGTAACCGAATGCGTTCGGTGCAAACCAATATGGTCGAAATCGCCTTGAATTCAGACAAGCTGTTGGGTCATCAATGAATAGAAACATCTTGCTAGCCGTGGCTATTACGCTGGTCACGACAATCGCAATGCTCGGGTTCGGCGAAGGCGTGATCCGACTCAAAAATTCTTCGATGAAAAACTATGACATCGAAATGTGGCGGTATTCCAACGAATTGAAGCGGGCCGATCCAGACCTGGGACACGATCATGTCAAAAATTCCTCGGCGTTGCTGCAATCCGTCAACATTCGGACCAACGAATACGGATTGCGCGGCGGCCCTGTGTCAGACGGCGAAAACGAACGCAGAATACTGGTTCTTGGCGCCTCGATCACCCTCGGTTGGGGTGTTCCTGAAGAAGAGACCTTGACCGCCCGGCTGGAGAAAATGTTTAAGGATACCGGCCAGAACGTGCAGGTTCTGAACGCCGGTATCGGCAATTACAATGCCGAGCGGTATGTCAGCCGGTTCTTTCGCGATATGCAGGATTTAAAACCCACGGACATAGTTGTTCACTATTTCTTGCGCGACGCAGAGCAGTTGGATCACGGCAGTGGAAATTGGTTCCTGCGCAACAGCCAGTTGGCGGTAACGCTTTGGATTGCGGCATCGCGTGTTCTGAACCAATCCGGTGCCAAGGGGCTGACGGATCATTACAAGACAGTTTATGAGCCGGATCAACCGGGATATAAATCCATGGTCGCCAATCTGAAGCGCCTCAAGGAATACGCAGAAAAGAACAATGTCAGGGTCTATCTGGCCATGACACCGGATGTGCACAATCTCAAGGATTATGCGTTCGGCTTCGTGCACGATCGTATCGAAACCCTGTCCGGCGAACTCGGTTTTCGCTATGTCGACCTTTTGCCCGCTTTCGGCGGCCTGTCTCAGGAAGATGTCTGGGCGATGCCCGGCGACCCGCATCCCAATGCCTTCGGACATCAGCTTATGGCGGAAACGCTCTTCCCGGTCCTGCTTGATGCCAAATAGGCTTGTTATGCCACGGAATCAGCTTACACGAGTGTCTGTAAGTTCCGCTTCTCCAATTTCAAGGCAACCGCCAATCAGATCGTCCAGCCGGACGTTTTCATTGCCTCTTCAGGAGTGATCCGTGCTTTTCAGCGAACCAGTCTTTTTTGTATTCTTTGCGGGATACTTTCTGCTTCATTTCGCTGTTCCGGCAAAATGGCGGCTCTATCTGATCATTGTCGGCAGCGCAGTTTTTTATGCCTGGTGGCGGGTCGATTATGTGTGGCTGCCATTTGTCCTGACATTGGTCGCCTGGTCCGGCGCCCTGTGGACGGAAAAGGGAGAGGACCCGGTTGCGCGAAAACGCCGGTTGATCGTCACGCTCCTTGTTCTGTTTGCTCCGCTGGCCGTCATCAAATACAGCAATTTCCTGTATGATGACGTCTTGAGCGCCATCCCGGGTCTGAACACAGTTCTGCCGGAGGACTATGTCCCGAAACTGGGGCTCCCCCTCGGCATTTCCTTTGTAACCTTCACCCTCACAGCCTATCTGGTGGACGTTTATCGTGGACGCTTTCCCGTCGAGCGTCGGATTTCGCAGATGCTCGGTTATGTATTGTTCTTTCCGCATCTGATCGCCGGCCCCATTCTTCGCCCTCATGAATTGCTGCCGCAGTTGGAGGAATTGCGCCGCGCCATGGACGCCAGGTTCTTGCTTGGCGTCGCGATTTTCACGCTTGGACTGGTCAAGAAGACGATTTTTGCGGATACACTCGCATCCATTGTCGACCCGGTCTATGTGCCCGAAGCAAACGCCAACGCTTTCGAATACATTGCAGCAATTTACGGCTTTTCACTGCAGATCTATTGTGACTTCAGCGGCTACACGGACATGGCCATCGGTCTGGCCCTTTTGCTTGGCATCCGACTGCCGACAAACTTTTTACGTCCCTATGCTTCGACCTCGATCGTCGAATTCTGGCGCCGGTGGCATATAACGCTGTCACATTGGCTGCGCGACTATCTTTACATCCCGCTGGGCGGCAGCAGACATGGCGACAATCGCCGTCTCCTCAACCTGATGACAACCATGATCCTCGGAGGATTGTGGCACGGTGCGGCCTGGACGTTCATTGTCTGGGGTTTCCTGCATGGCGCCGCGTTAGTTGTTGTCCATACGCTCAAGTCGGTGATGGGCAAGACTGAATTTCGGTTGCCGAAATGGCTAGCCATATTGATCACGTTTCACTTCGTGACGGCAGCCTGGATTTTCTTTCGCGCGCCGGACATGCAAACCGCGCTGACGGTCATGGCCGGTCCGTTTGTGGCCCCGATTCCCGTTGTCAGTGATTATTTGCGTGTGTATGCATTCGAACTGACGCTGCTCGCGGTGTTTTTCCTAACCCACAAATATGACCAACATGCCCGCATCCGACTGGCCGTGCGGAAATACAAGCCTTGGATGATCATGCCTGTTCTGGGGATCTGCTGGATTCTGGTCATTACTCTCAGCCAGGGCAGCACCGGCAAATTCATCTATTTTGATTTCTAGGGATATCAGTGAAAAACCTCGACCTATTTCGTGAATAGGATGCGCCCTGACACCCGGCGACGAACGAACATAGTGTCGGCTTTTCCTATCGGTATCCGATGACACAGCTTGGAGAAGATCTGGTGAGCAGATTCATCTTTTCAGTCATTACGTGGGCCCTTTCGTTCGCGTTCATCCTCGCTTTCGGCGAAATCGGCCTCAGATTGTGGAATGGCATTTCACCGTTTGAGATCGTCGACTTTCGGTCTCGAAATTTTATCGATGTCCGTCTCAAGGGGCGCGTACTTTACGATCCCAATCTTGGTTGGGTTCATGCTTCGAACGCCAGTTTTGACGATGGCAATTCTACTCTTCTCGATCACGGAATACGAAAGAGTGCACCAGACCAAACGTCCGTCGGAGAGGGCGGCGTGCTCGTGGTCGGATCATCGTACACGGCGGGCGCGGGTGTGTCTGATCTCGAATCCTGGCCAGCCCATCTTCACGCATTATCCGGCGAAACGATCTACAATGCCGGTGTTGGCGGGTACGCGGCCGACCAGATTGTTCTGCGGGCCGAGGACCTTCTCCCAAAGATCAAACCGAAGGTCCTGATTGTCGGATTGCTGCGCGGGACAATATTATGGACCGGATATAGCCGCCTTACCCATCATAAACCATATTTTCTTCTTGAGGATGGCAAACTCGTCCGGCCACAAGCCGTCGTACCCGGACGGGAAGCGATTATGGCACCACCGGGATTTTTCGCCCGTTATGGTGGGTATTTTTTCGTTGTTGACCAGATCATGGCAGCAATCGACCCACAGTCCTGGTATGCGCGAGATCCAAGGCTGACGGTGAGAACGCCTGCAGACCCTATCGCCGTGACCTGCGCGTTGCTGGACAGGCTCGAAAGAAAGGCGTCAAAACAAGATACCCGGTTGATTCTGGTAACGATTCTGGGCCCGCAGGAAGCAATGAGTGCGGACACCCCCTCCACTGCCTTGTCCGAGGTTTCGCAATGTGCAGCTGACCTTGGCTATTCGATAGCGTCACACTTTCCGATCATCAAACAGGCACAGGCTGTCAATCAAGAAGCCTTCGTCAGACATTACAAAAAGGAGGGCCCGGGAGTACTCGGTCACCTTTCGTCCTTCGGAAACAAAAAACTTGCTGAAGTTGTCCACCGGACCCTCCAGGAGCAGCCGGCAGTCAGGTCGGCGACATCGTCTCCGAATACGGAAAATCCCATTGACGTTCGAAACACGGACAATCTGTTCACCTATTCCGAAGCGCTGGAGGCCGTGTTTTCCGCCAGCGCAGGCGGCTACCTTGTACCACTTTCCGAAAGTGTTGATACGCCGCGCACTTATCAATTGAGAGCAACCGGGCGTGCCGACAATGCGCCGGTGTCTTCGCAATTCGAACTCATGGGTGCCGGACTCTACACTTGGTCGATGGAAGTCAAGCCTGCCGATGCCGAGTACTTCACCATCAATATTTCTGATGATAAATCCAGCAGCGCCTCGGCAACTTTCCATTTTCCACGCACGCTCGGTTACCTTTCGGACTCGGTACAGCATTTCGGCCGTGACAAGAGTGTGGGCATCGAAAAACTTGCCGATGGCTGGTTCCGCATCTGGATGGTAATTCGGATGCCCGATGCCAAGATCAGGTATCTGCTGGCTCTCGGCGATGAATACGGAAAAATTCCGGATCCATTGGACAAAACGTCGATCGATATCAGAGCGGTTAAGCTGGAGGCAGGAGATCGGCCGACAAAATATGTGCGCCCCGCAAGCTCCGATCTGACCGAACACGCCGAATCGGCGGGCGCTAACCTGATTGCCATTGCTGACGATTCGGCGCTGAACGTGTCATCGACCCAGACCGTTGAACTGACGGTCGACCGGGGATTATTGTTTTCAAAACCAACGACCTATACGATGGCACTGTCGGGATCTCCTTCCGAGCACTATAGCCAGATATCCAGCAGCGCTATCACCAAGCCGGGTCCATACACGTTATCTCTGGACATTTCGCTGGATAACACCTCAAACGTCCGGCTTCAGATGGTGGATGACCTGTCGAATGGTGTGCTTGGCAATTATGATCTGCAAACCGGCGCCCTGTCCGTAATTTCATTGGGAAAAAATGACGTCCGGAAAGCTGGAAGACAGGCGGTTGATTCCGACTGGTCACGTTTGTCGCTCACCGGAAACCTGTCCAGTGGTAAGGTCAGGATCATCGTGCAAGCCGTTGATAGTGACGGCAACACCAATTTCAAACCCGATGGTGAACGTGTCAAATTCCGAAATGTTGCCCTTGTATATGGCCAGCAAGCGCCGAGATAGCGCCTGTCATTGTCTCCAACATGCCTAGAGCTTTGGACATTCCACCACCGTGGTGATCGGTGCCGGCTGGCACGCCTGCCGCCCGGTAGAAATTACAACCAACTGAGACCCTGGGCCTTTGCGTAGCGCACCAAAGAGGTCGGGGTGGTCTGTCGGGGCTCAAGTTTCGCGCGCCATATTGCGGGGACGCAACTCCGAGCGATGTCAATCTGCAAGTTTGACCGGAGCCAGTCCAGCCTCGGACAGCTTTTCGTATATTGCATCGGCAAAAAACGCGTTCGCGCGCCCATTTGGATGAGGATCGGGCTTTGTCACCCAAAGGGTGGCAGGATCCTGATCCGCAACCGACGGCAGTAAATCCAGGAAAGGTATGTCGTATTCATCGGCGGCCGCTTTGAGTTTCGCGGTGACGTCGGCAAACGGATAGGGAGACAATTCCCGCAATTCCGGATAATTGACGAGCAGGACTGAACACCCAGCCTGCTTGCATCGTTCTGAAATCGTGCCAATCGCGGCGCGAGCGCCCGTCCAGTTTCCCTGCGGTCCATAAAGATCCGAATAATATTGCTTCCAGGCTTTGCGCGTCGAAAACAGCCTCAGAACGGAATCAAATCGCGATGTGAAATAAGTCCATGCGTATGAATATTTCGACAGGAGACCAAGTTCGGCATAGGTAGGCGTGGGTTCGGCGTCATTAATGAAATAGTTTATGACCACCAGATCCGGATCGAATTCGATCCCCTTCGATAAAAAGTACTCGGCCTGCATCTGAGTGTTTGTATTGCCAACGCCAGTGTTCAGGACTTCGATCTTCGGATTCTCAGCCTGCAAACGCGCACTCAGTCGAACGGAAAATGTTTCCTCTGCCTTCACACCCCATCCGAATGTCAGAGAATCGCCGATCATAAGGATTCGATAGGTTCCGTCCGGTTTTGTCCTTGTTGTATCGGTGCCGCGCATTCCGAATTGATTTATGGAAACCGTAGTCCCCATGGCATCAAAAACCGCACCGGGACGATGTTCGTGACCGATGTTTGGATTTTCCGAAATCCGTTTGCCTTGATTGGCGTATTTCCACATTTCCAGGTCGTATTGCATGCCGTCGTCAACAAACAGACGCACGACCACCTCGGCCCCCACCCCCAACACTGCCAAAAGCAATATTGCAGTGAAACCATGGAACAGGAGCTTCTTCATAAAGCCCTACTCAGAAAATAGTGTAGATGAACGGTGCCACTGCGGTACCCTGCGTGAGAACCACCAAACCACCCAGGAAGATAATTGCCAGCAGGAGAGGGGCCATCCAGAATTTCTTTCTGGCCTTGAGAAATGCCCAATACTCCTGGAGAAAGCTCAACATTTGTGACAATGACCTCGTTTGTGACCGCAAAAAACGCGCCGGATTTCCAGCATCCGATATCAACTATTCACATGGATTACAAGACCGATGCCGTTATCGATTGCTGTTGTCGACGATCGGTGTCAGTCGTTTTTTCACTGGCGTCCCAGGACGCGCGATACATGGGGCGCGGCAGCACGACAAACCAGGTTTACGGAGTGTAATTCAGCGATTTTCGACAACGACACTGATAGTCACGGTCCCACTTATTCGGCACGCCGCGAGGAGAACTGCCGAATAACCTGTGCAACCTCGCCAGGCTCGAAACCGTACCGGGCGCCAGCCTTCGAACTGTCGATGAGGAACGCGTGTCTCGGGTCGGTTCGCGTCGCTATTTCAGAAACCGACCTTGTTTCGGCTGCGATAATGCCGACCACGTCGCCGGACGTAATCTGCCCCTTTGACCCAACGACGACCATATCGCAGCCGGAAAGCTCCCGGCTCAGCACTCGTTTGACCAGCGCGGCCAAATCAGCCTCATGCACCACGTTGTTGAAAGGGGTCTGTGGATTGAAATAGGATAGCGGCTCGCCAGCCGACAATTTGCGAAGCACTTCGGACGGCCAGTTTCGTTTCGAACCCTGCCCGACTACTGCTGGCAACCGTATCGAAAGCGACGGCAGATCATCCGATACATCGGCCAGATGCTGTTCGCTGAGCAACTTGGTCGCGCCATAGGCGTCCGGGTCAGTTGTCGGTACCGTTTCATCCAGCACGTCCGCGCTCACGCGGCCGAATGCGGAAACGGAGGAATAAAAGACAAATGCCTTCGCCTGCACGCGCAGGGCATGATTGATAAGCACCTGCGTCGCCAGGACATTGTCGGTCAGCATCCGGTCGACGCTTATGCCGTGCCAGATTGATGTCGCGGCCGTATGCACAACGGCATCGATTTCGTCCGGCAACCCGCTCGCGTCCAAAAGGGATGATTGAACGACCTTGAAACGCTGTCGTGCTTCGGTCTCACCCGGAGGCGCAACCGGCGACTTTCGCGTCAATGCATAGATCTGGTGACCGGCAGCGGCAAGCCGCCGGGCCATGTGCCCGCCGGCAAATCCGCCCGCGCCGGTTACCAGGATGCGCATGATCCGAGAGATCCGGTCCTATTTGACCGCGTCGACAATCGCCGGCACCGAAATGCCATGCTCGCCGAGCAGATCGTCATGACTGCCGTAATTGTGGATGAACTCGTCCTTCAGAGTAAAGGTGTGCAGCGTGCACTGGGCCTTGATGTCCCACGCAATCTGCTTCACGCGCGAAGCAAGGCCACCTTCAGGAACATGTTCCTCCACCACCACAACCTGGTCGTGGTTCTGCAGGGCGGCTTCGATCCCGGGACGGTCCAGCGGTTTCACCGTATGGCAGGAGACGATCGAAACCGACTTGCCCTGGGCTTCGAGTT